>JAABUL010003716.1_pt1 | contig 21981 bp, 7 predicted proteins | sample 5559151 | NCBI WGS metagenome assembly JAABUL01 (sample SAMN10711876, study PRJNA513368) | rock metagenome | isolation source: Antarctica rocks | place: Antarctica: Victoria Land, Pudding Butte sud | reverse complement strand
AAGGGCATAGCTCTCAAGACTCCAAAGCAATATATCCTGACCGCGATGGACCACTGCTAAAAGGCACGATTCCAGACACAATGCGACGACTATCGGGCGATGAAATGATCGCGATCGAGGTCCTTCTAGATCATCGGTCCAGTCAGCCTTGTCCCTTTCACTACCTGTTTGAAGATCCCATATTATCAAGTGATTATCTCTCAGTGCGCCATGTAACAGGTTGTCTGCCTCAATGAACGCCACGGACATGCATTGCTGAGGTGTGTTGATGACCCAAATCTGCTCCTAGAAGGATGTGTCCCATAAGCAAACCCGCCGCGAACCAACTGATGCGAGAAATCCTGTTATGCGTCCAAATTCCAGGAATGTAACGGCTTCTTGAAGCTGTAATTTGAGCGCTTCTTGAAATGTCGTTTCGTTGTAAATCACAATCTTCCCGCTAAACGTACCAACGACGAAGAATTTATCAGAAGACGCCAGAGCAGAGAATGTCTCCTGTGGGTCGCCAATGGTTGACAGGCAGTCATCCCAGTGTGCGGATATCAGACCGACAACGGAAATGCCACCACGGTTGGGAGCCGCAATATATTTTCGAGCGACAATGTCTGCGGACAGAAGGGCGGTATTAAATAATATATAGAGGAAGGCGAGACTATTAAAATCTTGCCAAATTTAGTGACTATGTGGACAAGGTCAGTAGCCCAAGAATCTGCAAGCACGATGTCTTTGCCGAAGGGCGAAAGATTCTTATGTCTTCTCTGCAAGAAGTTCTTGAAAGCGTTGGCAGTCCTAATAAGGCAGTTGAGATCGGAATGTCCAGCGACATATTCGATCCCGCATAAGACATTGGAAGAACCCAGGAACCTTCTTAGATTGACCAATGTATCGTCGTCCTGCGAAGATGCTTGGAAAACGTGCTCAGAGAAGGAGCCGCACGCATAATTCGCGAGTGCCTCGTGCTCTCTCGCCACATTACTTACACTTAAATTACGACGTGCAGGACCTTTCATTTCGTTCCCATTGAGATACTCAAGATATGTCATTAGTAGGCGCCCATGGCCGGTTTTCCGATCCACTCCAAATTCCGAGTTACGACCTGTGTGGAGAAGGAAACCGCGAGCTGTCTGATGTATCAATTGGACACGCGATAACGCGTCCACGTAAATCAAGTAGCACAACCTCGAGTGCCCACCACGAAGTTCAAAGCTTAACATTCAGGTAAGGGAAAGCAGCAGGGAGCTACACTCTGGTTGTTGATGAATAGCTTGTTCTGTATAGTTGGCGTTGACATCTCGCGACTGTCTAAGTTTCCGAGTTGACATCTGTTTCCTCAAGAATGGCTTTTGAAAGGATCAAGTACTTCGAGAAGATGAAACGCTCAGCTCGACGCCTTCAAAGAGGAATGTTTCTAAGCGCGACCCACAGAAGTGACAAAGGAGGGATCAAGGACAAATATCAATGGGAAACACAGCTATGACAGAGTAGTTGAGGAGACGATGCCTTGATAGACTGACCTAGAGTCAAGCCATTAGCACTACTGGTGACTCGCATCGACTCCGACGCAAGATCTCGAGCACTCTTAGACTCTGAGTAGAGACGTGCTTTGCCTTTAATGGGAGGCAAACCTTTGCCTTCTTTCTCGAAGGGACAGCTGAAAATATTAGTAGTCGACCATTTTTTGGCCATACTGGCTTATAAGCGGATACATAAAACAGCTTCAACACGTATCTTTGGCCTGTGGGTTGCACAAAGCATTTGAACTCTTAAAAGAAGAGTCCACAGGAACCGCCTACGTATGGACTATTGAATATGATCCTTCCGAGACAGCCACTTAGTTGAGCTTTCCAATTGTCCTGCTTTTCAATGTCCATATCGGTTTAAGACAGTACATACGCTGCAAGGCTGCACGAAGGGGCTATCAGCAGCGGGATCAATGGCATGTACGTGGAAATCTGGGCGTAGCGAACACCCCAGATGGCACCAGCGACCGAAAGCGTGAATAACATGGCCTTCTCTTCTGTTGTCCTCGGACCGGCACTGCGACTCCACTGCCAGTTTAGAAGCGCTGGCATTGGGCGGTCAGCATTATCCGGTTCCTATGACGAGGACGAGCGTCAAAGCCCCACATACCAGCGACCAGCAAACTGCCATTGATGTATCCCCAGCCGCCCGAGGCACCGGTTCTACCCACGAGGTGTTGAGGCAAGTCTGGTATAGAGGCGAGAGCAGGATAGACTAGTCTAAACCCATTTACCTTACGGGATCTCGTCAGATCTTTAGCTGACGCGGGTAGGAGAGTCTCACAGTGTGGCCCACAATCGAGATCTGTATTCATCGGTCAGATCGAGCTTTAGAACAACAGACGAAGAAGCGAGACAGCAGACCGTGTACAAAAAAGCAGAGACGCGATATAAATTTTGCGCCGTCCTCGGACCAACGGCCTTCGCCTGAACATTGGTTGCATATGCAGAGTCCATAAGCAACTCGTGAAGCAAAAGGAACAGAAACGATAAAGCTTTGGAACAAGGATCCTGTGGGGACGGTCTTGATTCATATGAGCTGCACTCATCTATCGAGATGACGTATCATGATGACGAATCATGATGACGAATCATGATAACGTGAACTGATGATAATGTTGAAGCACGTGACCTTATGGTGTGCCGTACTTATAAATAGACTGACAGAAATGTTTAAGCTCGGCTCCGCAGAAAAGTCGCCGTCTTCCATAAGACTAATTTGGTTGATTGAGCTTCTATCTATGCGACAGAGTAGACCTTAACTATGGGATGGAACCACCTAGACTCGATCCCTAAATTCTATGGAGTAATAGACGATTGATAAAAATAACCATGTTCAATCACCGGAGATGGAGGATATGTTTAAGATGCATCAGTTATAGTACACGCTTGTTCGCCCCCAAAAACCCTGGGTTTGGCACCTTGCGCAGGCCCAGTTTACTCAGCCTTTTAGGACTGCTGACCCTTATCGTCGCAAAATCCTGGTGTCGTCTTCCTTATTGTCGTCGGCAAGATCTGGCGAATAGCATTGTGCAATATCATGGTATTGAACTTGTTTCTTGACACAACATCAGCATCTACGTTGACAAGATCTTGTTTTTGTGCTTGGAATGCTATGCACGAGTTTCCCGCAGACTTTCAGCGCCCTGCTTGTCGACATTTTCCCGGCAAGCCCGAGCACCGCGGCAGCGGCAGGGAACACGGTCAAGTGCGTCCTCTCAGCCGCGGCAGTTGCGTTGCAGCAGCCGCTGGTAGAGGCGGTAGGCAGGGGATGGGTGTTTACGATACTTACTGCCTTGAGTGGAGGTGGCGGTTTCATGGCCGCCTGGATGATGAAGAGCAAGGGAATGGAGTGGAGAAGAGCGAGGATTCAGGGTACGAAGAGCATAGCCAAGGCGAAAGAGCATGGTGAGAAAACCGCTCGACTGGCTAATAAACAAGATACTGTAATCGAGACTTAAGGTAAGTATTCTCTCTCGCAGACTCTCCTCGTTCTCTTGATATCCTTCGCTATCACAAGCCAGCGTCTGCTTCGTTTCGAACTCTCAAGCTATATGACAAAAACATCACATCCCTTGTTGTAAACCACATAGAATCAGATTGTCTTCTACCGAGTTACTCAAATGACTTTATATCTATCAGCAGCCTCTCATCAGCCACTTCATCGTCACATCGTCAACGCCTTGCTCCATCCCCTAATCATCTCAAAAGGAGCAGAGACAAGTACACAATTCTCCATGAACTACTCAAAATCCAAACCACAATCAAGTTTGCGAAGTGGATCTTAACCACAGCGCCAATATCGACTCTCAGGTTTCCGTGACAAAAGCCACGAGCTGATAAACCTTATAAAAAGCCCTCGGGGCTGTCCAGGGATGACGATCCAACGATACGCTTCCGAGAGCGCCAGTTCGAGGTCGGACCGGACACCAAATCAATGGCTTTGCGATGTGGGAAAAGGGGACGATTTTGGCTGTGAGGAACATGACCGCTGGTAGGACGATGTCGAAGCGGCAAAGACGTCGAAAAAACCTGCAACAAAGGGGCAGGTGCTGTTGGGGCTACGCTCAGCATACAACGGTGCCAGCGCATTCAATCGCCCTTGGGGATGCACTGCCCAGCCGCAACATTCTTAGATTATGTGCATCTCATAGACTATGAAGGAATATGCTCCTGTCCATAGCCGCCCTTCCCTCCCTCCCCATTCGCCTCCTAAAGATCCACCTCACCCCTCACGTATCAGTAAGTATTCCCTGAAATTAGATGGATTCAGTCTTCATCCCTTCCCCTTTCCTCCCTCAACATCAACCCCACCCCCCTCCGCCTCCCTAATCACCTTCTCACTCGCCCTCCTCCGCTCCCCTGTCACGGCATCCCATTCCCAACCGTGCCGCAGCCATCGCCAGCGCAGATAGGCTCGTAGCTCTTTGTCTGTTGGGAGCACGAGGGTCCATTCCCCGGACGGTTCTTGAGGGGCGGCTTGCCGTTGCTGGTTCGTGGAGCTTGGTGGTTGTTGATCCTCGCAAAAGGGCGACCCATAGTCCCCCATACCCCTCTCCACCCCCCGCAACCGATCCCTACAGAACATCCTCCACGAATCAAGCGCATACCTCCCCACCCCCGGCAAGTGACCGATTTCCCAAGCGACTCTACTATCGTCTTCCTCGTCTGGGATCGGTTCCTCACAAGCCTTGATATCCCTCCCATCCCTCCCCCTCGGATACCCCCTCCTCCGCCACCTCCTCCCCCTCCGCGGCTCATCCTCCACCCACGCCTTCGCGAGCGCGACAACCCTCCTCCCCCGCTGGTTCTGCAACCCCAGATTCTGGAACACGGCAATCACGGCTGCGACATCGGCGGTGGCGAGAGCGGAGGGGGTGGGGTACCGGGTGATGAGGGTGTAGAAGAGGGGGAGGGCGACGGACCCGCGAGTCTTGGAGAGGAAGATGCAGGCGAGGAGGAGGTGGAAGGGGGTGTGGGAGAGGGTTTCTTGGAGGAGCCCGAAGCGGGGGGCGGAGAGTGGGGGAAAGGGGATGCAGGACGTGGGGGGGCGAGGGGGGCGAGGGGGAGTGGGGAAGTAGGGCGAGACTTTGGAGGAGGGGCGGCGTTTTAGAGGGGGGGAAGGGGGTTTGGTGGGGAGTGTGAGAGGGGTGTGGGGCTGGTGGTGGGATGGGGGGATGGCGGGGTGGAGAGGAGAGGGGGGAGTGGGGCTGGAGGGGGCGGAAGAGAGGGGGGAGTCGCTCCAGGGGAATTCGATGTCGATGTCGATGTCGATGTCGAGAAAGAGTCTTGTAGGCGTTGTCGGAGGCTCCTCAGGGGTTCCCCACTCGTGACTTTTCCGGCATTTTCCTGCTGTAGTACCTTCCTCTGAGACGGGTTGTGGGTTTGCTTCACTTGGTTTTGTGTAATGGATGGAAGACAGCCCCTCATCAGCAGCGGTCACGCCTACTGAATCATTGGGATGGGGAAAACCCGACTCGCTTGACTTGTGCTTCATCTCCGGCCTCTTGCGCTTCCTTTCGGAACCCTCAAGAGATGACTCTGTAACCCGCTTCTTCCTGCGCGCCTTCTCTGCTGAAGTTTGTATGGATTTCTCGACCTTCCGCTTGCCAGCTTTGTCGTCTTCACGCATTCGCTCCTGCTCCGCTTTTGCATCTTTGATGTCATCCTTGACCGCTTTTGAGACCCCATTCAACTGTCCTTGATCAAGGTTCTCAATTTGCTGTTCATTGGAGAAAGCATTCAGTGCTCTCAGCTCTGCATCCAGAGCAGCAGTCGTCTCCTTGGACTTCCTCTTGTCTTTTTTCTTCTCCTTCATAGAGGGCCCACCTTCGTTCGGGTCCCGCTCATTCGCGCGCACACAATTCTCATGCGCTTCGGCTTGGGAATTTGGCTCTGTTGAATCGATGGCGCCAGAGGGTAGAGTAGCAATGACGGTCGGGTTGCCAGGCTCCAGAGGACCACTTGTTTTGCGGGCATGCTGGTCATCCCGAGTCGACTTTTGAGAAAGCCTCTCGCCTGTGCGACGCTGCTTCTTCCGCTCTTGAGAAAGCCTCTCGGCTATGCGACGCTGCTTCTTCCGCTCTTTTCTCTGAGCACGATCTGCGTTTGACAAGGCACTCGCCAACCGAACAGATGTTCTATTGGAGGCTGCTGTGTTGTCTGGTGGCGCTGATGAAGCTACGTTTAGTTCGGCACCTGACATGGGTTGCGCATCGTCTTCGCTAGGATCAAGGGCAAAACCCTTCGGACCCAAGACTTCCGAATCTGCGCCAGTCTTGTTTCGCTTGCCCTTCATTCTTGAACAAGCCCCGGCCTTTGGGCCCTCCTCTTCAGCTCCGCTGCTGATTTGACGACCACTCCTGATGCCTTGCTTGTCGAGTTCGCCTCCAGCGACTTTCTTCTTTTTCTTCGAAGAGGTCGGGCTGTACGCTTCTGGACCTTCGGGTCTAATTTTTCGTTTTCGGTTCTTATCACCACCGTAAGGTTGAGGCGACAAAGGAGCTTCCCCATGTAGGCTGAGATCCTGGTGATGTGCGGTGGTGGTTCCCACGGGAGAATCGACCATCAGTTCAGTGACGTCGGGAACCTTATTGCCCAGGGCAGGTCCATTGCGGTCATGGTCCACCTGACCACAGATCTGTCTGGCTCTGGTAATCTGCTTTTTGGCATCTTTCTTGGACAGTTTCAGGTTTCGTGCGAATTCGTACACATCCCGCTCAAATTGCCACCGCGCAGAAGTTGTGTGTACGCTCTCTGCATTGGACTGCTGCACAAAAAAGGGATGTTCTCGAATAAATAGCCCAACCTTGTCGTGGGCTGTGCGGTTGCCGAAGTCTTCTATAACCCCATCATTAGACTCTGTCCTCGTTCGGCCTGTTCCAAGCTCTTACTGGACGTTGTAGATCTTATGATTGGCAGATCTTCCACCTCTGCAAGCTTTTGATCCTCGGGCGCCAATTGCGACCAGTGCTTTAACTCTTCCGTGCTGATGCCTTCGGTATCAAAGCCTTCGAACGCTGCCGCAACATCTTCGGACGTCGCAAAATCCTCCTCTGTGGCTTCGCTCATTGATGTCTCCCCAAGCATATTTCTTTCGCTCGATGCGCCACCAACCACCCTCCGCGAGACTGGCTGTTCCGCGCTCTATCACTATGTCGGTCTCACATACACGACGCAAAGACCATCACTCCCCAAGTAAGCCAGCCTTGTAGCGCATCAGATTCGAATTGTCGACTTCTGGGGTTATGTTAGATCTTAATCAGCAGCAACAACAAGGGTTGTTTCTAGGACGATGATGGGAAATCTTACTTTAAGGGCGGCAGGGGGGTTTTCAAAACAGTGCTGGGATGGTTTCCTTAGCGCAAATTGTATGCAAAGCCTTTTCAAAACACCAAGAATATCAATAGTATGGCCAAATACAAACAATTCGCAGCATATAGATTGCTTTTGATAGATGTGGAAATTATAAGAAGCTTCGTAGAAGGTAAAATGAAGAGAATGTCTTGATTTGGTAAAATTTAAGTGATTTGAGAGGTTGTTTGATGTAGTTGCGATCAAAAAGCTATAAGAAAAGTCGTGTTTCTAGCTCGTTATGTTAGAAAGTTCAATCTATACTAAGAGTATATTAGCTTTACGACGTCAATAAGTGCAAAGAATTCGAATTTGTAGTGCTTTCAAAGCATCTTTTTGAAAAGAGTCTATCGAAACAATATTGAAAGACAATATTTGATAAAGAAGAGATCTACACATTAATATTTAGCATAGTAGAAATTTCTTTGATTGAGAAGAAGCTAGAAAGTAGTTGCGTTGTAAAAGACATCTAGAATAATACAAAGAGTAAATAGAAAGAATTTTTTTCTTCAAAGATTTCTAGGAGCTTCGAAAATGTTTCTTCGATTTTCTTTTTCGTCAATTATAGAAAAAGATATAAATTAGGATTATTCGAAGTTGTTAAGATCTTTAACATTGATAGACTTATTAAGATTTAAAGATAAGATAGATATAAGACTCTATAATCGAATAAGTTCTTGCAAAGTTGCGATAACAATAAGTCGAAATTATTAAGTTATTAAAATATCAAGCTTGAAGAGATAGATCAACAACATATAGTATTAGATAAATAGTAGCTAAGATAGCAAGAGCTAGAGGAAACTCAAGCTAATTGTAAAGTTGCTTTTGCTTAACATCGTATTATTCGTAAAATATCAAGATAGCTATAACACATAAAGTAGATCGCACAAAGCAAATCAAGATATCTTAATAACTACAACGTTAGCGCTCAAAAGCAAAGAATAGCATTGCTAAATCGTAGCAAAGAACACAAGCAACAATTAGATTTAATCTTTCTTAGATTTCGATATCGATTAAGTTTTCGTCTTATTTTTATCTTTTGACGCAAGATTTTGTTCTTTATGCTTACGAGAAGACTTTTCGAACATAAGACAAGTTATAATAGACTTTCGAGATTTACGATCTAGCGACTAACGTCGTTTGCGAAAGAAAGTAAACTTAATATTAGCATAGTTGGGATCGAGTTTCTAGCGATTCTTATCTTTATTTTTCGAAGTAGTAGTCTTTCTTATATAATTGTACAACAAGTTAATTACGAAGCGACTTGTTGTTTCTTTTTGCTTATTATCGACGTGTAACTTTATTATTATTGTTATGTTATAGTAAAAGTCTAGTTATATTAGCATTATCTCTCAATTCGATCTTAAGAACTTATCTCGAATTTAACGCGCAACAAGTGTATTTTTAAAGTAGATTATTTCATAATAGTTCGCAAAGTGCTTGAAGACAATCTTAGTATCTTTGATATCGAAGTTGTCGAAAAAAAATTTAAAAAGAGTGTTCTCTTTAATCTTCTTCAACATAGATTGCTTCTTGTATAGCTTTCGAATTACTTTCTATATAGTGTAAGCGTTTGTTAATAGCAAAGATATAGTATATTTATTTTTATGTTCTTAATTACTTTATACTTTTAATTGAAGATATTGTTATTAACTTTGTTACGTCTCTTAAGAAAGTTGTTATATTGCTATCTAGACAACTAAAGTATTAAGATAGATTAATACTTTTGAAGAGATTTGTAGATGTCTTCAAGCAATGCAAGCAATTACTTAATAATAAGAATTTTGCAACTTAAGTAGTTGTAACAATAAATTAAGACTTAAGATAAATTAAATACAATTTATATACTAAAGAGATTCTTTTTGTTTGTTATGTTTGTTGTTAAATATATTAAGTTTTGTTTGTTGTCGAATATATCAAACTCGTTTACTAATATATCGAACAATATTTGCTTTATTTGTTATCGAATATGTTAAGTTTACTTACTAGTATGTCGAACAATGCTTGTCTATTAAGTTGTCGAATATACAAGTAATTGTACTATATGTTACAAACTACTCTATAGAATATATATTAGCTATAACAAGCTAGAATTGTAACACTATTTCTTTTTTTCAAATTTTTTTGTCTCGAAAAGCGAATACTTATATATTATATCTTTTTATTAAAATTGTATTTGTCTTGTTTTCGAAATAAATTGTTACAAAATATTTGTTAATTTTGTTTGTAAACGTTGTTGCTATATTAATAAATCTTGTATTGCTATAAAGAACTCGTTATCTTGTTTAAAGTGTTCGAAATATATTTGTACGAACAAATTGTGTATAAATATGTTGTAGACTTTTTTGAATTATATTAGAGAAAATTTATTCTCTAAAGTAACAAAGAACAAGATTGTATTAGCAATTGTAATTACGCGATTGTTTTGTAATAAAAAGATGCTAAAAGAAGTTAACACAAAAACAAAACAAAAGATACAATATTTATTGTTCGATAAAAAAAAATTAAATGTTACAAAATCGTCGAATTGTTTTGCTACAAATACTTTGATTAAGATATCTTTTGCTATTTAGTTTTCTCTTGCTATGCTAAATAATTTCTCGAACATTAATAAAATTTCTAGATAAAAGTATTGCAATTGTCAAGATTATTAATTGATTTTTACGTATTCTTCGTTGTAGAGTATCTCTTTTACTTTACAAAATATTGTTGATTTTGCTATTCTAGAATTTTTTTAATCTTAAATCGATTTTCTTTTTGCAATTTATAATAAAATGTTTTCTATATAGATATATTTGAGTCGATTGATTTCAACAATAATATATAAAATACTAGAAATACTTTAGCGTTTTTAAGTAAATCGAGTTTGTAATTGATTGATTTCTTAGTCTTCTTAACAAGAAATAGTTTAACTTTAACATAATTCAATTTTTTGTTTAACTTTCTTGTCTTAAGATTTTTTGTAAAAAGATATATTTTATTTCTCTCTTTTAATTAAGATGTTGTTTTTTGTTTCTTATTTTAATATCTAATTAATTTTTTTTGCATTTTCGAGATATTGTTGTGTATTTTTTTTAGTATTGCTACTCTTTTAATAATTAATTGCGCAAATAGATATATGCGCTTTTTTTCGAAAAGATTTAATTTCTTGTTATAGTTAACAAAGAATAAAGTTATTTTAGTAATATTTAAAATCTTTGCATTAAATACTAGTTGTATTATAGATAGAAGTAATATTCAATTGCTATAAGTATTGTTAATATAGTATCTTAAATATTGCTTAAAACTCTAGTTTGTTCTTTCTATTTAATTATTTGTAATTAAGTAATAGATAATAGATATTCGAAGTCTTGTATCTAATATTAGAAAAAGCATCTTTTAATAATTAGACGTAAAAAGCTTGTCTCTATTACTTGTTAGTCTTTTAAGTATATTGTAATATTATATAAGTTGATTTAATACAATATATTCTAGTTGTTTCGCAATAAACTTCTCTTTGTATACAATAATATATAAGTACTTAATAAGCTTATTAATTATTATTAGTATCAAATTATATCTATTTTCAATTGCTAGATTTGTTAATTTAGACAACTTAATAATAAAGTTTATTGTAATTTTTTCTTATAACAACTTAAATAATTTCTAATATTAAATTTTGTTATAGCTTGCATATATATTATGTTTGTTCTACTAATAGCTAAGATATTGTTTAATATATATTTCGACAACTTGTTTTATTTGTAAAAACTAACAATACTAATATAAAAACTAAAAAGTTTTTGTTATTTTTAAGTGTCTTTGCAATAATTTGTTATAATATTCTTTTATATATTTGTCAATTTTGTTAATAAATATTTGAAGTTTTTCTTTCTTTATTAAAAATTCTTTTGTATTGTTTTAAAATATTTGTAGTATAGTATTTAGTTTGTATTTATTTGCTAATAATAATTTGTTTTTATTAATTTTTAGTATATTGTAATTAAACAATTTCTTTGTTTTTATATAATTATTTTGTCTACTAAGTGCGTCTACTTTGCTATTATTTTTGTCTAAGATATATTATATTTTAAACTTGTATTGTTCGAGTCTTTCTAATTATTATATTTGTTTTTTGTTAAACTACTTAATAGTAATAAAATACACAAGATTCTTATAATTTGTAAGAATTGTAAATTTTAACAATTTTTTTATATATATTCTTTATAATTTTAAGAAGACTACTATAGCAAATAGTTCTTTATTGTAAATATTATAGTTTTGTTTAATTAACAAAAGTTTTTTTGAAAAATATATTATTAAGTATTATATATCTTTATATCTTTAATTAAAGTATATATCAATAATTAGATTTAATATATTAATTTCAATTCTACTTAATAATTGCAAATTGTATATCTTTAATACTAGTTTTTTCAAATATTTTAACTTAAGATTTTAAAATAATTTCTTTTTTGCAAATTTTTATAATTATAATATATTTTTCTTTGTAAAGTTTGTTAATAATATCGCGTTTACTAAGTAGTTTTTAATAAATTTCTTGTTATAGTTTATAAAATCTAGAAAAAATTGTACTTTTTTAATATTTGTTAATAATTTTTATTCTTTAATTGTTTGTAGTTTTTTAAAATTTATATATACTTTATATTGTTTAACAACAAATTTAAGAAAGTTAACTTTCTTTTAATAGAATTTGTATTTCTTTAACTTAAAATGTAAATTTTTTATATTTAAATATTCTAATATTTTAAAGATATAACTAATATATTCTTTTAAAATTCTCAAATAAATTATAATATTATTTAAGTATATTATAATAAATTAATTTAAATATTGTTGTAATATATTATTAATTATTTCTTAATATATTGCTAGAACATTTATAAACTCGAATAATATTATTGTGTATTTGTATAATTTATATTGTATACGAAAAGCTATCTTTTACTCTTCTTTTGTTTTTATTCTAATTTAGTTATATACTTTTTGTAAGTCTAGTTTAATAAAGTACTTTGCTTTAAATAATTAATTTTAAAACTTATTAATATTAAGTAATAAATATCGATTTTTAATTATAATATTATTTAACTTTTAATAATTAATATATAGACAAAGAGTTTTATTCTTTTTTAATATAAAGAAAATCGAGTATTTTGCTTATAATTAGAATTTTTTAATAAATTTTTTTTTTGTTTTTTGCTAGATATTCGCGAAGTACTTCGAGCTTTTTTTCAAATAAAATATATATAAGTTTAAATATAAATTGCTTGTCTAATTTAAGTTTAATTTTGTAATTTTACAATTAATATTTAGAAAAAATCTTTGTTGTTTTCTTTTTTTAAAATAGATACTCTTAATTGTTATATATTTGTAATATATATTTTAGCAATTTCTTTGTTATATTAAATAGTTTAAGACTTTTAAAAAATTTGTAATTTTCTTTACTTACTTTAACTTTGTAACTTAACTAATTTTTATTAATATTTATTAAATTAAACTTTGTTTAATTGTTTTTTTGCAAAAATACAAGTTTATTACTTGCAATCGATTTTTAATTTAATTTTTAATTTATTATCGAATATTGTTAATATATAGATTAAATATAAATTACGTAATTATATTGCGCAAATCTACGTACTTTTGTATTTTAATTAATTTTTAGATTGTATTGCTTTAATTAAAGTATTTTTAGAACAATATTATAAATAATTATTTTTACTATATTAAAGATTAGTTTTTCGTAATATTGCTAAATAGCTATCGATAGTAACTTTGTTTCTTTATTTACTTTTTTATTTTTATCGAATAATAAGTTTTTATTTACAATTATTAGATTGTATATATTAAGCTTCTTTTAAATAGAATATTCTTCTCTTTTAACAAAAGTTTTGATTATAAAATTATTTATTGTATTAAAATTAATTATTGCGATAAATCGACAATTATTAATTTTAATTAATATAATAAAATATTGTATATATACTATTAAGTTTAGTTGCTACTATTAAACTAATATATTGCATTTCTCTAATATACTTTTTATTAAAAAATTTGAACTTTTTCTTGTTCTTATATTGCAACTTCTATTTTAAGCGTCTACTTATACTAAGCTTCTTTCTACTATTGTTTGAAAATAAATAACTTTTTAGAGAATTATCTAAATTTTTTCTTGTTTTTTATATAAGTTTAATAGAAATTGTTGTAATATCTAGTTCAACTAAACGTTATATATCTTTTAATTTTCTCTATTCTTTCTCGAAATAAACTTATATTACTTAATTGTTGTTCGATTTTATTAAGAATTTCTCTTTTAATAGTAATATCGCTTTTTAACGTTTTTTTGTATTTATTTACAATTTAATTAATCTATTGTTTTTTCGATAAACTAGCTAAAGTCTCGAGATATTTTGTAATATTGTCTAGACATTTGTGAAAATTCTTTTAGTTATACTTATTATTTGAGTCTATTATTAGATAAAAGTATAATATTTTTAATTGTTTCGCTCTTATAGTTTTATTAAGTATTTGATTAACTTCTTGCGTAAATACAAGTGTCTTGTCTAATAATATTTTATCTAGAACTTTCTATAATTAATTTAGATTTTCTACTAAATAGTAATTGTTGTTCGATCTAGTTTTAAGAGCGTTTGTCTTTATATCGATTTGCTCTCTAATATTGTTTTAACTATTAAATATCTCTCTTAATATAGTATTAATCTATTAGCAATTTATTAAGTTTTATAATTGACAATCTCTTGCAAAGTAACTTAATTTGTTATATAAATAGTATATTTTTTAGAATTTGTTATTTTGCTTTTTTTTAAAGTTTTTCTTTTTATATTGTTAAGTAAAATCTAGTTTTATAGATATAGATTTACAATAATTAAAATTACTATACTTCTAATTAGAACAAAATTCTTTTTACTAATATTTAATTGCTAGTTTAAAGAAGATTCTTATTCTTTTTCGAGATTAATTGTATCTTTTTTTTATAGTTCTTTTATACAATTTGTTATCGAAATCGATAACTACTTCAATAAAATCGAATATATTGTTAAGAATTCTCTTATTATATATAATTTGATTTTTTAGATTGTTTTTAAAATTTTGTCGAAACATTGTTATAAGTGCAATATTGTCTTATTTAATTAAATTAATATATTTTTGAAATCTAGTTGCGTAGTTTGCTACAAAAATTTGTTAAATTAAATACTAAATTACTCTTTTTGCAATTTGTTTTTTGTTAAATATTTTAAAGATTTTTCGAAGCTTTCTTTTAAAGTTGTCGAAATTTGTAAATATTATATAAGAGTTTTTGTTATAATTTTCTAAGTATTTGTGTAAATTTAATTTAAGTTAATATTAAGCTCTTTTTTTAAGAAATGTTAATACAAAAATTGTTTTTTTGTTTGTTAAAACAAGATAGAAGATAAAATAGATATTTACTTGTATAAGTTAGTTCTCTAGATCGATACAATCTTTATAGTAGATGTTAGATTTATTGATTCTAATCTTGTTATCTCTACTATTAGAGAATCGACGTAATACTAATAAGCTAGTGCTTGGAATAGAGGCATGTTAATCTAATATAGACATTCTTAGAATATTTAAAGTGTTACGTTGCTATCTAGACAACTAAAGTATTAAGATAGATTAATACTTTTGAAGAGATTTGTAGATATCTTTAGACAATGCAAGCAATTACTTAGTAACAAAAATTTTGCAACTTAAGTAGTTATAACAATAAGTTAAAACTTAAAATAAATTAAATACAATTTATAAAAAAATTGTATTTTAGAAATCTATATACTAAAAAGATTCTTTTTGTTTGTTATATTTGCTATTAAGTATATTAAGCTTTGTTTGTTATTAAGTATATCGAACTTGTTTATTAATATATCGAGCAATATTTGTTTACTAAGTTGTCGAACATGCAAATAATTGTACTATATGCTATAGACTACTTTGTAGAATATATATTAGCTATAACAAGCTAGAATTATAACAAAAGTATACATTATTCTTTGCGACATCCTCTACAACGCTTCGAACTAGATTAACAACTTAAGTCTTCGAAAGCTTTAAGTAGCGAAAATAGAGCAAACGATATTTTACTTCTATTTCGACTCTTATAGATACTTACATTGTCTTTTTCGTTGTAAAATGCAACTTAAGATATTTATTGTCAATAGTTGTCTCTCGTATATCGCTAGTTGCAGTTATTGATAAAAGATATAAGCGAATAAGTTTAAGCGTCGCAATCCTTAAACTTGAGAAATAGGAATTCGAAGAATTTGTAAAGCGTAGAAAATAGCTTAATTTCAAACTTGCAATTAGTGTAGCTTCAAAGACTTATAATAAGTTATAACTACTTATTTATTTGTTGCAGTTAATTGGAATAGAAGTGGATCGAAATAAAGAAAATGCTAAGATAGTGCGAAAGAAATATAAGAGTTAAGATAAGAGCGAAATAAATTGCGAGACGCACTATTTTAAAAAGATTAAACTATCACGAATCTTTGTTATATATATCTCCATTTAGTCTTCGAGTTTATTTCGACAACAAGTACAAGAATCAAGATCTTAAATATGTAACTAGCTATTTAATAGATCTTGATAGAAACTCTAAGCAAAGTAGTTCTAAGACGCAATCCAAATATATAAGACGCGTGAGTAGCTATTAATTTGATCGCAATATCTATACTTATACTCTATTCGCTTATTTGTAGTTTTACAAAACTATCTCGAATCCCTAAATTTAACATTGTATTTAACTACACTTTAGAATCTATATAAATAGTTAAGATTTTATTAGTTATCTCGATTATATTGTAGATCTTAACGCGTAAAACAATCGCATTTGATATATATATTTGACAATATTGTATTCGATTAACACGCAATTCTACGCGTTTCGCAATCTTATATATTTCGCAATCTCGCGTCAATTTATTATCTTTGTTTTGTCGAAAACGCAATTCTTTTAAGCTTGTTCTTCTTTGTGTATCTTGTCTTTCTTGTAATCTTTGCTTGAATTTTCTCAAATTTTCTTTGTTTATAATGTCGAAAATGCTCTTTTTAGAAGTTTAAAGTTGCTATTTCTTTGTATATCGATCTCTTAAAAAAGTGTCTTTAAAAGCATCTTAAACTTTATATTCTTAACTTATCGTAAACATCGTTTATACTCGCGTATTAATTCGCGTTGAAATCGTAACTTTGCGAAGCACAATTCGATAATTAATTATATAATTATTGAGAGATAATAATTTGAAAGATTGATTATAGCTTGTATTTGGAAGTAGATTATCGCGAATAATAGAAAAAAAATATAGATTATAATAAAGAATCTAGTTATGAAATTTGAAGAAGATCTAAGACTCTATATATTTACGTTAATTTAAAAAGCGCGTTCAAAGCAATCAAATAAAAATATAGCTTTAATACTAGTATTAATGTATCAAATTAATGTCGAATTTGTAATTATAAAAGCACTTATCGCAAAAACTTAAGATCTTAAATTTTGAATTTATATACTTTTGTTATTACAAGCAATTGATATACTATAATTTAAAGCAAATTGATAGACAATATTGATAAAGATTTGAACAATATTATTTTTGGTTATTTTTCGATTAATTGCGCGTCGAGAATTGAGACAAGATAGAAGAAATCGAAGTATCTCAAAATTAAGTCTTCAAGCGAAGAAAAATCAAAAAGTCTTAATTTAGATAAGAAACAAAATCAAACTCTAAAATATACTTCGAGACTAAAATAAGATATTATAGTCGAAGCACAACAATAAGAGTTGCATCTTCTAAATATATAGATTTCAATATTGCAGATAAGTAAGCTCTAGAAGAAGAAAATTAATATCTAACTTTTCGCAAATAATAAGATACTTAATTTCTTAGCGTTCGAAACTCTTTTTTGCTTTACAACTTTCGTTCGTCTTGCAAATAATAGTTTTGTTGTTAGCTTTTATATTGTACACTAGCTAGAGACACAATTAATCGAAAATCTTGTTAATTTTAAGATAAGAGCTTAAGAACAACTTTATTAGAATATTAATATCAACGAAACAAAGAATTACACTTAGAGACTTCTTGATGTAAAATCAACTACGTTAAACGTATCTTTAAGAGAGCTATCTTACAATTTGACTAAAATTAGCAAGAATCTTAAGTTTCTCTTAAACAATAACAAATTTCTTGTTGACAAAGATAATCTATACTCTACAACAAATCTTTTTAAAAACTCTTCTACTACTTTACTTGCGTTTTTATTATATACGATTTTAATTATTTTGTAATCTTGACTTTGTGTTACAAATATCGAGAGCTCTAATATTTCGAAAACTAATAGCAATAATTTTATAAGCTCAATTACATCTTATGTCTCAACTTATTTCACGAAATTGATTAACTTTGTTGTTAATATATCTAAGTATTGTTCTAGATACAACATATTTAAATTTGTGCTTGCTATCGCAATTTAAGTCGAGATTAAGAAAATAATTAGATTTGATTACGTCTCTCTTTTTGAAGTGTTTAGACTCTTTAATATGTTCGAGCTTAAAGAACTTTCGCAAAAGCTATCAACTCTATTGTTGTAATTAAAAATTCGATTGTCGCTATCTTTATTATTGAGAACAAAAATCAATATTAAAGTCGACAAGATATCTACAAACATCTTTGAATCTATTGCAAATATATTTTATTTTAATTCTTGTTATTTTATTGCGATGCTACTAAGCGCAAGTAAAGCTTGGAAGCAAATATATTAAAATATAGTTATTATTGTCGATAGCTTATCGCAACTTTAGTACGCCAATTGTTGATTTTCGAATATAAAAATATACTTCTTAGATTATACATTTTATAGCAATAGAAGATTAATATTCTCTTTTAATTTTGTATAGTTTAGAGATTTACAATTTAATCAAATAACTTTTTTCGATTAAGATAAAAGAACAACTTTATTTATCAAGAAATATGTTATCTTGTTTGTATATATTACGCTAGTACTTTCTTTGAAGATATTAGAATAGAATTGTGCTATCGAAGAGATTTGTAGATGTCTTTAGACAATGCAAACAATTACTTAGTAACAAGAATTGCAACTATAGACAATTTTTATATTTAATAAATCTAAATAGAGATTCGATAAACTAGAGTAACAATAAGTAAAAATCTATAATAAATTAAATACAATTTATAAGAAAGTTGTATTCTTGTTTCTATATACTAAAAAAATATTAATTGCTTGTCTTGCTTGCTTATTAAGTATAGCAAATATAATTGTTTACAATACTTGTTTGTCAAATATATTAAATATTATACTTAGATTGCTTACTTCTTAAATATATCAAATATAATAGCAAATTTGTTTAAAGATATAGAATCTAAATTATTAATATAACTTTAATAAGTTTGTAATACTATTTTTCTTCTTTAAAGTTTTTGTCTCGAAATTTAATATCTTTCTATTATATCTTTAAAAAAGATTAATATTAGAAATTTCTTTTTTTTAAAAAAAAATCTTTTTAATACTCTAGATTTAATATCTTTAGCAATGCGTTCTTGTTGTAACTATACAATATCTAGTAAAATCTATTGTATAAATAATAGTTTTAAAAAGTATATAAAGTATATGCAATCTAATTGTAATTATAATTTGACAATTTTTTCTATATTAATTAAACAAATCTATAGAGAGCAAATATATTTAAAAAAAGAAGTGCGCAATATGTGTACAAAACTAAGTTGACTAAAAAAATAACTAGATTTTCTAAAGAATAAAAAGAAAAAAATAATTGTAACAAAATAAAAAAATATTAACAATCTAAAGATAGATAAAGTATATTTTGTTAAATTTATTACAAAGATTTTTAAGTTGTTATTTAATATATTGTTTAAATAATTTTAATTTTTAATTAATTAAAATTAAGATACTATTTTTATATCTTATTTTAATAAAATTTTCTTAAAAGATTCTAACAACAATTAAGATTCTTTTTTAATTTTTATATATTCTTTAAGATAGAATATTTTTTCTACTTAATAAGATACTTTTAATCTTTTTATTATAGAATTTTCTTAATTTCGAATTAATTTTTTTTTTGCAAATAAAAATAAAATATATTCTATAAAAATATAATTAAATTTGCTAATTTTAACAATAAAATATAAAATATTAAAAATATTTTAATATTCTTAAGTAAGTCGAGTTTATAATTAATTAATTTTTTAATCTTTTTAATAAAAAATAATTTAATTTTAATATAATTTAATTTCTTGTTTAATTTTCTTGTTTTAAGATTTTTTGTAAAAAGATATATTTTATTTCTCTCTTTTAACTAAAATATTATTTTTTGTTTTTTATTTTAATACTTAATTAACTTTTTTTGTATTTTTAAGATATTGTTATATATCTTTTTTAGTATTGTTATTCTCTTAATAGCTAATTGTGCAAATAGATATATATACTCTTTCTTAAAGAGATTTAATTTCTTATTATAATTAACAAAAAATAGAGTTATTTTAATAATATTCGAAATCTTTATATTAAGTACTAGTTATATTATAGATAGAAGTAATACTTAATTACTATAAGTATTATTAATATAATATCTTAAATACTATTTAAGACTTTAATTTGTTCTTTTTGTTTAATTATTTATAATTAAATAGTAAACAATAGATATTTAAAGTTTTGTATCTAATATTAAGAAAAGTATCTTTTAATAATTAGATATAAAGAGTTTGTCTCTATTACTAATTAATTTTTTAAATATATTATAATATTATATAAGTCGATTTAATATAATATATTTTAGTTATTTTGTAATAAACTTCTCTTTGTATACAATAATATATAAGTACTTAATAAGCTTATTAACTATTATTAGTATTAAATTATATTTATCTTTAATTGCTAAGTTTGTTAATTTTAACAATTTAATAATAAAGTTTATTGTAACTTTATTCTATAGCAATTTAGATAATTTCTAATATTAAATTTTGCTATAGTTTGTATATATACTATATTTGTTCTACTAATAGTTAAGATATTGTTTAATATATATTTTAATAACTTGTTTTATTTGTAAAAACTAACAATACTAATATAAAAACTAAAAAATTTTAAATATTTTTAAATATTTTTGCAATAATTTGTTATAGTACTCTCTTATATATTTGTTAATTTTGTTAATAAATATTTGAAGTTTTTCTTTTTTTATTAGAATTTTTTTTGTATTGTTTTAAAGTATTTGTAGTATAGTATTTAGCTTATACTTGTTTGCTAATAATAATTTGTTTTTATTAATTTTAAATATATTATAATTAAATAATTTTTTTGTTTTTATATAATTACTTCTTCTATTAAGTGCGTTTGCTCTATTATTATTTTTGTCTAAAATATACTATATTTTAAACTTATATTATTTAAGTTTTTTTAATTATTGTATTTATCTTTTGTTAAGCTATTTAATAATAACAAAATATATAAGATTTTTGTAATTTATAAGAATTGTAAGTTTTAATAATTCTTCTATATATATTCTTTATAATTTTAAGAAAACTATTATAGCAAGTAATTTTTTATTGTAAATATTATAGTTTTGTTCAACTAATAAGAGTTTTTTTAAAAAATATACTATTAAATATTATATATTTTTATATCTTTAATTAAAGTATATATTAATAACTAAATCTAATATATTAATTTTAATTTTACTTAATAATTGCAAATTATATATTTTTAATATTAATTTCTTTAAGTATTTTAATTTAAGATTCTAAAATAATTTCTTTTCTATAAATTTCTATATTTATAATATATTTTTTTTTGTAAAATTTGTTAATAATATTGTATTTGTTAAATAATTTTTAATAAATTTTTTGTTATAATTTATAAAATTTAAGAAAAATTGTACTTTTTTTATATTTGTTAATAATTTTTATTCTTTAATTACTTATAGTTTTTTAAAATTTATATATATTTTATATTGTTTAACAACAAATTTAAAAAAGTTAACTTTCTTTTAATAAAATTTGTATTTTTTTAACTTAAAATATAATTAATATATTCTTTTAAGATTTTTAAATAAATTATAATATTATTTAAGTATATTATAACAAATTAATTTAAATATTGTTGTAGTATATTATTAATTATTTTCTAATATATTGTCGAGACATTTATAAGTTTAAATAATATTATTATATATTTGTATAATTTATATTGTATGCGAAAAGCTATTTTTTACTCTTTTTTTATCTTTATTTTAATCTAATTGTATACTTTTTATAAATTTAGTTTAATAAAGTACTTTGTTTCGAATAATTAATTTTAAAGTTTGCTAATATTAAATAGTAAATATTAATTCTTAATTGTAATATTGTTTAGCTTTTAATAATTAATATATAGATAAAAAAAAAAATTTTTTTTTAATATAAAGAGAATTAAGTATTCTATCTATAATTGAAATTTTTTAATAAATTTTATTTTTTATTTTTTATTAGATATTTGCGAAATACTTCGAGCTTTTTTTTGAATAAAGTATATATAAGTTTAAATATAAGTTGTTTATTTAATTTAAATTTAA
>JAABUL010003715.1_pt1 | contig 21988 bp, 1 predicted proteins | sample 5559151 | NCBI WGS metagenome assembly JAABUL01 (sample SAMN10711876, study PRJNA513368) | rock metagenome | isolation source: Antarctica rocks | place: Antarctica: Victoria Land, Pudding Butte sud | reverse complement strand
TAATACAAGTGTTTTAGACAATATATTAAGACTAATTTGTATAATATTTTGTAAATTAGAATTAAATTAAATATTTTAATTATATTAGTTATTTAATAGCTACATTAATATAATTTTATTTATTGTAAAAGTCTTAAGAATATATAGTTAATAATAGTGTTAATATTACAAAAGCTATAATTGTAAATTAAGACAAATAATTTTTACAATTTAGTACAAAAAAATTCTAAAATTGCTAATTAATATTTTGAGTTCAAAAAGACTTAAGATAGTTTGCAACAACAAAATCAAATAATATAATAATCGATTGTACTATATAAATAAACACTGCAATATAAAAATAGTTAAAATAAATTGTTAAAAACAAACAATTTCTAATCTCTTAAAAATATTGTATAGAATTTCTCTTTTTTCGAAACAAATTTTTTAGAAATTAATATTAAGCAAAAGAAAATAATTTGCTATTAACAAAATTTACTATAACAATAGAATCGAAAAATTTTATAAATTTTTTCTAAAATAAAACAAACTTGTTTTTTTTTTTTTTTTAAATTTTAAAAATAATATTCGAACTTAAATATAAAACGCTTTTTATTATTAGTATTGTTAACTTAATATTTGCAAATTGCAAACAAGTTTTTTTGAACAATATTTAGTTTTTCAAGCTTTTAATAATGTAATCGAAGAAATTAAAATTATCGACAAAAACACAAAATATATTTACAAAAAGAAAAAAAAAACAAGTATAAAATATATCAAAATTTTTTTTTGTTAAAAACTTGTTTTACTTCAAACAATATAAAGCGTTTTTATAATATAATATCGACGTTTTCGACTTGCAAAACAAATTAGCAAAAAAATTGCTTTTAACAAATAAAATTAATCTGTTAAACTATATATATAAAAATTTTATACAAAATATAACAATAGTATTGCGACAACTCTTTTTTAAATTGTTTCAAAAAAACAAGAATTTTATTATTTTTTTTTAATTTTTTTATTGACAGAAAATTAAAAACTCGATTTTTGTTCGACAATATTATTAAATTTCTTTAGTAAATATTCGAGTCTATCGATATTATAAATAGTAATTTTGTTAATTTCGAAAATTTGCAATTAAATATAGTAATTACAAGCTATTATATTTAGCAATATTGCAAAGTATTTATATTAACAAAAAGCTTTGTTTAAACACTAAATTACTTATAAAAATAAAAATTTTTAAATTTAATTTGTTAAAGTCGAATACAAATACAATTTAAAAATATTCGAATATTGTTTTCGACTTCTTTTACAATTGTTAAAATCTTTATATATTTTATTTATTAATCGATTTTAAAAGAAAGATAAACTTAATCGAAAAATTAATTTTTTTACAAAAAAAAAATTTGTCTATTGTAATTCGATTAAAATACTATTGCATTTGTTAAAATATAAAGAATTTAAACAAAATTTATATTAATTAGATATAAAAAATATTAATCGACTTATAAATATTTTTAAGTTAGAAAAATGTTAACAATTAGAAATTAACAATTATATATTAACTTTTGTATCTAAAAAAGTTTTTGCAAGATTGTTTTGTTTTGTAAAAAAAAAAAAAAAAAGTTTAAAAAATAAAACAAGATATTAATTCTTTTTAAATTTTAAATTCTTTTAATATTTCTTTATAGATATTGTTGTATTAAAACAAATTGCAAATTTCTTTAATAAAATAAGCAATAGTAGATTGTTAATCTTTTTGTTAAAAAGTTTTTAAATTTAGTTACTAGAATTGCTATTTGCAAAGTAGATAATATTGCTAGTTATTTTAGCAACAACAATATATTTTGATATCTACAATATTGTTAACAAGTTTAGAATTAAAATACAAAAAAAAAATTTATTAAGACTTTTTATTACAAAGCAATAAAATATATTTTAACTAAAAAAATAAACAAAAAATAATTAAAAATAATAAAGTTTCTAAATGTCTAAGACAATTTTTATTGTATATTTAGAATTCTAATTTGTATTGTAGTATAATACTTTGTATTGTTTGCTTTTGTTAAAATATTTCGAGATTAGTTTGCTAAATATTTGCAATAATAAAAAAAACTAATTAAATATTTTAGAAAATAGTATTATATTTATATTAAATAAAGAAAATCTAAAACTATATAATCGAAGCAAATAAAAATATTCGACTTTATTTAAATAGCAATATTGTTTTTTATTTGCAAAATCTATATTTGCAAACAATCGAAAATCGAATATTAATAGAAAGCAAAAAAGAGAGTATTTTTTTAATAATTTAGTAACAATTGCAACAAAAACAATTTTAAAAGCAACTTTACTTTGTTTGTATAAATATTCTCTTAATTTATATTTTTTTTAAGAATATTAAGTATCTCAAATTTTGTTTCAAAGTTCTAAGATTGCTTTTATTAACAAAAACAAAAATTATAGTTTGTTATTTATTTTAAATTATATACAATAATTAGATGCAATTAAAGATTTAAAGTAAAAAAAGTAGTTTTCAAAAATAGAATAAATCTACTTTTAATATAATCGAGTAAAAAAATTATCGATAGCTATAACTATATTCTATACGTTATTTTTACAAAATAACAATCTATATATTAAAATTAAATAACTCGAAAGCAAGGATTTTAAAATTGCAAAAAAAACTTATTTAATAATATTATTTGTATAATTTTGTTAGAAATTCGAACTATATTAATATTTGTATTAATATTTTAAGTACAACAAAGATCGATATACAAATATTAGCAAATCTTTTGCATTATATATAATTAAAATTTATATATAATCTTTTCGAGAACGCATTTAACAATATTGTATATAATATAATAAAGCTAATCTAGTAAATTAAGTTAAGCTTGTTGTTTATCAAAAAGCACTATAGACTATTTAGATATTTAATTGATATTGTTTATTGTTGCAACATATTTTTTGAACAATTATTTTTTAAAATTTGCAATTAACTTTTTCTTTTTTAGATCTATAGCAAATCTAAGCAACAAAACTATTTTATCTTTTTTAATATAAAAAAGAACATATTTTATAGATTTTTCGAAATTTTAAGAATCGAGAATACTAATTGTAATCGATATTTGTTAATAGAGATTAAAAGAGATTCTACTAAAATATTAACAACAATATTAGATATAAAGTTACAAGTTATAGTATCGACTCTACAAATACTAGCAAACAATATTAATTTAAATTTGAAACTTTTTTATTAAGTTGATTATCTATTTCGAGACAAAGTATTTTACTATTTTAGAAATTACTTTTGACAATTTTTTTCTAATCGAGTAATTATTATTAATCGAGCTACAAATAAATAATATATTTTCAAAATTTATAATTGCAATAATACAATTAATATTACTAATTATATCTTGCGATCAAAAAATCGAATATACGTAAATTATATAATAGATTCTAAAAATATTCGAAAAATTAAAATTATTACTTTACAAGACTTTATTAAAAATCGAGATCTATATATACTAAGAATATTCTATAATTGCGATATTCTATTAGAAATTAACAACAAAATATTGTACAATATTTGTTAATAAAAAAAATTATTGTCTGCTAGATTAATCTAGATACTAAAGACTCTATTATTATTGTCTTTTTAATACTTTAATACTTAAATTATTGTATCTATAATAGTTATCTTTTTTATAGTTTTCTTCTTAGTTGATAATTAATAAAAATTTGCTTAAAACTTTTTAATAATTGAGTTTTTCTAAATTAACACTTTATATAATTGCAAGATATTATCTTTGTTTTTAATATATAGATTTTAATAGCATTTTAAAATAAAAATTGTTTTCTAAAGCTTTTTTTTGTTAGAGAGCTCTTAATTTATTGCACAATATTTCTTGACAAAAATATTTAGATTTATTTGATTGTTAAATATAAAAATTAAGTTTTTTGCTTCTATAAAGTTAAAACTTGTAAAAAAAAAAAAAAAATTTTGGTCTTTTTTTGTTTGTAAAGTAAGAATATATTTAATTTGTTCAATTATATTTGTATTAAGATTGCGAGTTACAAATTTTAAATATATTTGTAATTAAAAGTAACTAATAGTTAGATTTGTTTAATTTAATATTAAGTAAACTTAGTTCTAACAAGTTGCAAATTTTGTTTAATTTAATTAATATAAAGATTAAATTGTTATTAATAACGTTTAGCGCTATATAGATATATTTAAAAATAATAGAACTTATTGTATAAATATTAATTGTTTTGGGTCAAAGTATATACAATCTTAAAATAGAGTTGCTTTGTAAGAAAATTACTAACTAAATTAAAAGTTAGTATTGTATCGATATTGCTAAAGCAAACTTTAAAAAACAATTAAACTTAGTATAGAAAACAAAGAGAAGCTAGATTTTAGAAAATAAATATTAATTTTATATAATTACAATTATTTGTATATCTTCAATTTGGAATTGTATTCGAAATTAAGTATTGTAGATTTTTTTAATTGCTTCTTGTTAATAGTTAAATTTTGAACTAATATATTTTAGATTTAAGCACAAACACTATCTATTAAATTCTTTAATAGTAACTAATAATAAACTATTAATATAGCAAGTTATCAATTATAGTCTTGATCTTTTGTATTGTTGTATTTGCTATTTATTACAAAATCTAGTCGATTAATACAAGCAATTTTGTTGTTGTTAGATTTGTAATTAGCTAATACAATTAATTTAGTCGAACAATAAATATCGAAAAGTAAATTTAAAGATATTAAGAAATTAGTAAGTCTTAAAATATATTTTGAAAAAAAACAAATTAATATTTAACAAAGTCGATTCTATATTTTGTATATATATTTAGATAGAATTATTTCAAATTAATTTTTAACAAATTGTTAGAGCGTCTAAAGTTTGTAAAAAGCTACTAAATATTCAATATTAATTGTAGATTTAAAATTTAACAAATTAAATTAATTTGTATTTGTATTCGATCTAAATAAGAAATAATAGAAAATTGTTTTTTTTAGTTTAGTAAATATTTATAATTAATTTGATTAAAATAGATTCTAAAAGCTATATTTAAAGAACTAAGCTACAATTATAAAAAAAAATTATAATATTCGCACTTTTGTTATACTCTCTTTATGTTAGCGCAAAATATAAAATATATTTTTAAACATTTCTACTAAAGCTTTGTTATTCTTATATATTAATTAGTATTTTACAAGTTTATTATTAACTATTTGTTAATCGATAAAATATTGTTTCGAAAGATATTGCTATTGTATTAATATATACAAAACAATAATCTAAATATATAAATCGAACAAATTTGCTCTAGCTTACTCTAGATTTTTTTTACATTTTAATTATAATATTTAACAATTAAAATTGATTTAACAACAATTAAAATTTTGATATATCTATCAAAAAATTTATTTTTGCAACAAATCTTTTTGTTAACAAAAATCTATTTTAGTAGACTTTAAATGCAAAGCGTTTTCTAGATATATTAACAATAGAAATAGATATAACTAGAATAATATAAACTCGATGTTAATTTAATCTTTAAACAATTGCTAATTTTATTCTTTAATTTTATAAAAACGCAACAAATAAAAGATAAATTATTATTGTCGAAATTATCTATTATTTAAGTTAACAAATTTATAATCGAATAAACAAGCTATTTGCGAAGTTAAATGCTATAATTATTTGATACAACAATTTAGCAAATAAGATCTATTAAATCGAGAGAAATACAATAACAATTTATATTGTTTTTAAGTATATACAAATAATAGATCTTAAACTTAAAATAGTTAAAAAACAATTGTTAAAAACAAAAGTTTATCTCGAAAATCTAAATCTCTTTTTTAACAAATTTAGAAATATTATAATAAAAATATTATAATAAAAATAATAGCATTATATTGAAATCTAAAATTGTCTATATTATCAAACTTTGTATATAAGAGTTTTAAAAATATAAATAGAAATTTGTAAAGCAACTAAATTTATAGACAAATACAAAAATACTTTAAACTAGTCTAAGACTATATTGCTTTCTTGTTTGCTTATATTATTGTCTATATATTGATTTTAAGTAGATTTTGTAATAAGTATTTCGTATATAGTTGCGTTTAGTGTTACTCGAACAATCAACAAGAAACAACTAGATCTTCTATTTAATATTTTAAATTAAAGTTTTTTTAAGAAATTGTTGTCAATTTTATTTGTTTTATTCTAATAGATTGTATTTTGTTTAATTACACAAAATTGTAAATTAAAATATAAATAGTTAATTATAATTTTAAAATTTGTTACAATATAGAGCAAGAAATTCTTGTCTTTTAGTATTAGACTTTATATTTTTCTAAGCTATTAAATATTTATTTTTAAAAGAAAATATTGTATAGATACTAGATTAAAATTGACAAAACTATTTATAAACAATTTTTTTTTTATAATTTCGAAAAAAAACAATAATTTTTTTGTTTAATTTCTATCTAATTTTGTCGAGTCTTAAGAATATATTAATTAAATTATTATTATTTTTTATAATTTGCAATATTTTTTCGAGATTTAAACTAAATATAATCATTGAGTTTTCTTAAACAAGTTTTAGAATTCAAGTTATATTAGACAAAATCTCGATTTAATTACACAATATTGCAAAAATAATTGCTAAATATTTTGAGTTTTATATAGTCGAATTTCTTAAACTTTATTTTTAGTTAAATATATATTAACTTTTTGCAAAAATTATTCGATTTTTTGTATTTTTAGAATATAAGATTATTGTATTAATAGTTGAACTATTAACTTGTAATAAAATGCGAATTACAAAAAATCTTTTGTTAGAAGAACGTTTTCTTATTGCTAAATCAAAAAAATCTCTATTATATAGATTGTTTCAATAATATTGTTTATAACAATTAAAATCTAATTATAGAAAATTCGAGTCGATTGTTACAATATTTTTACTATAGAACAAATGTTTTTGTTCGCAACTATATATTTTTCAAAATACTTATTAAGTATTTTAATATTGTATAGTAAACAAATTCTTTAAAACAATATACAATGAATATTTTGCTAATATATTAGAAGCAATATTAAAGACAAATAGCAAGCTATTTAAATTGTGCGCGCTTCTTTTTTTTCTACAATTAAGTCTCTTTTGCAAAAATAGTATAAAATTATTTGTAACAAAGAAATCTTGAGTTATAGATTTGTCGAACATTGTAATTTGTTATTGCTATCTTAATATATTAAATTAACAATTAACAAATTATATTTTATAGATTTTTAGATTCTTGAAATAGTAGAATATTTTAACAAATAAATTTTAAAATTTTTATAATCGAAATCTTAATCGAGCTTTTGCAATTGTATAACAAAAAGCTAGTTTAAATTATAAATTAAATTATTTTACTCGATACAATTAATAGTTGCAATACTTTCTTTCTTTTAGCTTGTTTAATTTTGTAAATAAGTTAATAATAGTCTTTAATAATATTGTAAATATTTGTTTTGTAATCTCTAATTGCTATAGCAATCTTAAAAAATCTGCTGCTTGTCTAATTTGCTTTGCTAGAAGATTGCGTATTTTACTAACTAAATATATTTAATTTATCAAAATATTAAGTGTTTGTTAAATTGTAAATTGTTTAATCTATTTTAAGTTTTGCGTATTGTAGAAATATTTAAATTAATAACAAGATTGTTACAAAAGTAATAAGAAAATAAGTATTAATAAAATAAATTAAATCTGCAAACATATTTAAATTTTCGAAAAATTAATTAGAAGATACTTTGTTTTATTAGTAGTTAATAGTATTAAGATATAAACAATTTAGTAGATATTTTCTCGAGTTAAGATTCTAAGTTGTTTTGTGTTTAAATAATTTCTATTAAGCAACTATTAGCACTTTTAGAACACTTTTTTTCGATTTAATTTGTTTATTTATTTCTAGAATATTTGTATTGATAAAATTTCTATTAATATTGTTAATTATATTGCAATTAAGTAGAAAACAATATTACAATATTGTATGCGCAATATATAAGAACAATTAGTATAGCAAAATTGTAGAAATAAATACAATTAATAATATAAAAAGTATAATAATAGTTATTAACTACTTTTAGACAACAAATTCTTTGCTAAACAATATAATGAGTTAATTTGTTGTTAATAGATAGTATTTATAAAGTACAAATAAAATTTATATTCTTAATATAACAATAGATATTGTAAGTTTTTTATACTAAATATTTTATATATTTCTTGTTGCATAGATTTGACAACAAATTTAGAAAAATATCGCAATTATAGTTTAACTTATTAATATATTTTTATTTGTATCTTCGATTTTACTCTTTTTCTTAAAACATATTGTCTATTATATACTAAAATAGTATATTATAGAAGATATCAAATATAATAGAATATTAATTTTTCTATAAATTGTATATTTGAAGTTTGAGATTTTCTTAAATTCTTATTGTATTAAGTATAACAATAACAAAACAAAAAGTTTTTGAAACTTTATTTTGTTACAATACAAACTAAACAATATTAATTCTCTAAAAATAGAATATATTTAAAAAGATTTGCAAGTTGTAAATTATTATTTTATAATTAACAATACTAATTATATATAGATCTATATTCGATTTCAATTTCTTCTTTTGTATTGTACAAGAGAAAACTTTTGTTTTCGTATTTGTTAAATTAACAATTAAAAATTAATAAAAAACAATATCGATATTAAGATCGATAAAGCAACAAATAATATAAATAATACAAATCGAATATTGCTTTATACTTGTTTCTAAAATTAAATTTTATTTCTAATATTTGTTATATATATATTTGAAGATATAATATAGATATCGATATCTAGATTCGCGTAAAAACAAAATATTGCTAATTCGAATTTATCGAAAATCGAGTTATCTTAATATAATCTTGCTATATTGTATATTTGTTCTATAAATATTATATAGCGTATATAATATTTAATTTTGCAACAATTGCAAAATACTATATATAGAGCGTTAGACTTTTAAACAATAGAAAACAATTCTAAATTCTCGATTTTAAATAAAGAATTATTTGTTTAATCGAAAAAGATAATCGAGTTATATATATAATTGTTGTTAATATTTGTTATTTTTAATAAAGTTGCAAAGTTTATAATAGCATCGATATTTCTTATATAATTTAAGATATTTTTTAAGATTTTAAAAGAAAGTTTTTGTATATTTGCAAACAAAAATACAACAATTATCGAATTTTGTTATAGAAATATTTTAATACTAGATCTAGAAAACAAATATAAAATTTAATATATTATTTTATTTTTGCGCAAAATTCGATTTGTTATCTTTATTGTAAAACAACAAACAAGAAAAAAGTAATTTATTAATTTTTAATTATTAAACTAACAAACGCAACAAAATCGAAATAAAAGTTTGAAATTATATAAAATAACATTTCTAAAATAAAAAATTAAACTATATAGTCAAGAGTTTAAAGTTGTTTTACAATTAACAATCGAGTTATAGATCGAAATTTACAATTGTTTTTTTGCAAATTAGTTTTGCTTTTAGTGTTGCAAAAGACACTTACAAACAACAAGCTTAAATAGTATATATATTGCTATCTTTTACGTTCGCAATATATAAAAGATTAAATTGTTAAAATCGAATATTGTTTGCTACTATTGTTAACAAGTTTTAATATATATTTTAAGAACAAAATCGATTTTGTTATTAATATTGTTAAAAATATAGTATCAATATAAACAAAAATTTGAGACAAGTATATAAAGATATTAGTATATCGAATCTATCTTATCTTTTTGTTTCGAAAACAAATACTTAAAACTTTGTTTTTTGTAAAAGTTGTTAAAGTATTTAATACTTTCTATTTGCAAAAAATTTGTATTTAAAACAAAAAATTGTTTTCGAAAATTGTTTTTGAAATTCGCAAAATTAATTTGTAGATTTCAAATTAAAATATTGAAAACTTTTTTAATAATTATTGTTCGAAAATTAACGTTATTCTTGTTTCTTGCTAAATAAAGAACTATTTTATTGTAAAAATTTCTATTAAGCAATCGATTATTAATAGATACAAAATATATAAATATATTGCTAATAAATAAGATTTATTTTCTAAACTTGTTAAGTTTTTTGTTTGCTACTTTTTAATACAAATACTTATAGTAGAAATTCGAGTTGCTTGCACTAAAAATAAAAGTCAAATTAAAGTTAAAAAATACTACAAAAAAATATATATTTTTTTATATAGAAAATATTTAAGTAACAAGTACTAAAATATATATTCAAGATTGTTTGTATCTTCTTTGTAACAATTATTGTAATTAAAATAGTTAAGATTTTGCAATATCTTGCAAATTTTATTTTAACAAATAGACTTTGTCGAGTAGAATTCTCGCAAACTTTAGTAAAAACAAGTTTTGCTTCTATTGTAGCATAATATTTTGCGAAAGAAATTAAGAAAAAAATCTAAATAAATCGATTTAGCAATATTTGTTATTAATTAAAATGTTAATTAAATTTGTCTTGCTCTTTAAAAATAAAGTAGAGATTAAAATACAAGCTTTAAGTAGATATTTCGAGTTTAGAAAGTAAACAAAAAGACAAAACTATTTTAAAATAAATTTTTTAGATAAAAATTGTTTATAACTTAGCTCTATAGATTTTAATACTTAAGATATTTTATAACTACAATTTTGCTAATTATTTTTTTAATAAAGAATTATATCTATACTTCTTCTCAAAGAGAACAAAAACAAAGAACTATATATATATTAGCTTTCTAAATCTTATTTTAAATTTAAAATTTAACTATAGATTTTTAGCAAAATACTATTGAGAGTTTTCTATCTTTTTTCAATAATTTTTAGCTTTACAATTTAGAAGATTTAGTATTTGTATTAAGTTTTTTTTAAATATAATTTTTTGTTGTTGTAATTCGACTTGTTTATAGTAGATCAATATTGCAACTTTATATTTTTGTAAAAACAAATCGATCTCTTTCTATCTATTAGTATTTGCTATATAATCTTGTGTTTATTTATAAAAAATAAACAGCTTTGTTGTTTGTTTTGTCGAAACTATTTTCTTGTTTTACTATACTTTAAATACTTGTAATTACTATATTATTTATCTATAATTAATATCGATTTTTGCAATATTATTTTAATATCTTACTAGACTTAAGAAGTTTTACTATTATTTTTAAGTTGTATATAAATAGACAATATTGTTGTATTAAATACAATAGCAACTATTTTAGTTAACTAATACTATTTGGAATATTCGATAAATATATTTTTTTTGTAGCTAAAAAAATTTGTTGAGTTTGTCGAACATAAAGATTCTATTTAGTTTGTTAATAGACAAAACTTAAAAACAATATAATTAATTACTATTAATATAATTATTTAAGTAGTATTTTAAATTAAAAAAATCAATTAATTACTCTCGAAGTTATTAATAGCTTTTGTCTATATATAGTATAAAAATTAATAAAAAGATACAAGTTTGTAGTATAGCTTAAAGTAAAGTTAAAATATAATCTTTTATATTATTCAAATCTTTTTATAAAAAATAGTATTTAATTTTGCAAATTTGAAATAACAATTATATAAGTATTGTATACTACAATATTTTAGTTAGTAACAATAGTATACTATTATTGTTTAAGTTAATATTTTATTAATTAAACAAAAGATTCGAATATAAATAAGTTTACTATAAGTTTGTATTAGAATGCAACTCTTTCTCGATAATTTTTAATTGTAGTATTTAACAATTTTTAGAATTTTTGTTTTGGTATTGTTTTTAAAAATAATTTAATAGTTAATTTGTCTAATTAAACTATAGTTCTTTTAAGAAATTTCTAATAGTTAGTTATTTTCTAAAGATAGATTAGAAAGAGACAAATTAAAAAAAAAGTAAAATACAAGACTTTTAGCAAATTGCAATAAATTTTGAGCTTATTAAGAAAGTTGAACAATATTAAACAACTAAAAAAATAAAGATTTATATATAAAAAAAGCAATAGATTTGAAATCTTTTATTTTGCTATATACAAAATTAATATAGACTTGTATATATAGCAATCGAAATATAGATTAAAAAAATCTCTATTTTTGCGTTCAAATACTGTATATTTACTAATCGATAGAACTCTATAATTATTATGCGAATATATTTAGATATTATATTTAACTACAAATAAATTTTAAAAAAGCAAACAATCTAGTATTAATATATTTTCAAACAACAATTTATATTTCTAAACTTGTTTCAAGAATAATTATTTATTTATATAGTTTGTTTAATTAATTTAAGTATCTTACGCGAACATTGTTGCAAGTTCAAATTAGAAACAAGAAATATAATAATAGCTAGAAATACAAACAAAATTATATTTAACAAATTTTAAATACTTTATATTTGATAATTGTCTAATTGTATTTAGTCTATTTCTATAATAAATAAATATAGAGACAAGAATTAAAAATATAATTTTGTAAAATACAATAAACAACTACAATATATTGTTGATTGTATTTTCTATATATAGTAATATATTCTAAATATTATAGTAATAGAACAAGTTAAAAAATAACAAACTTCGAAATATTTTATTGTTGTATATTTTCTTTTAAATACAACTTCTACAATATTATAATTTTCTATAAAATATTTTAGTTTTGTTACAAGAAATCTTTGCTTAATATATTTTCTAAAATAAAAGCAATAATTTATATAAAAAGAAATCGATTAATTGTATTATTTTGTAATAAAAAAAGTTAGCGTTAGAAGAGTCTAGAGCACAGTTAGCTATTAAAATTATAAAAATAGTTAAATTTTTTTATCTTAACTTTTTTATAAAGATTTGATTTTTTTATATATAATTTAATCGACTTTTTTTTGTAAATAGCTAGATAGTTTGTTATATTATTATTTTTGTTACAATATAGTTCGACAAACATAATTTGTTGCAAAGTATTTTAAATTGTTGTTTTAATATTACTTTATTTAAGAACTTCGATAAGTATATATTGCTTAAGTATAACAATTTTTGCGACTAAAAATACTTTAAAGCGCTAAAATCTAATTAAAATAATTATACTAGATAGCAATATATTAATACTAAAAAAGTCAACTTGTAATATAAAATATAAAAACTATCTAATATATTTGCTGTTTTTCAAAACAAAATTAGCAAGTTATATACGAGATTTTGTATTAATTTGCGTTTGTTTTTGTAAAATTGTATTGTAGAATTGCGAACAACTAGATTGTTTAGAGCAATTTTTGCTATTTAAGCAATCGAAACAATCGAGATAATATTGTTGAATCTTATTTTTTTTTACTCTTTTCTTCTTAGTATCGCGATTATATCTCTAAGAAACAATTGTTTTTTCTTTTTGTTTTTGCAATTTTTTACAAGCTTTGCAAAAATATTTAAGCTTTATAAGTTTTTATATAGTTAATATAAGTTAGCAATAATAGTTAATAAAAAATTGTTTGCTTTTGTTTTGTCTTTTAATTAATTATAATTAAAAAAATATTGTTATTAAGATTTTAGAACACTCTAGAGTATCTTTTTATAATTGATACAAACTTCTTATAATATAAGTTGCTCTAAATATATTATTAACAAGTTTTTTCTCAATTATGCAAATTGCTATTATTATATTGTTTAATATTTAATTTGAGAGTTAATACAAACAAAACTAAATTAAATTTTAAAATAGCAAAAGAGTTTAATTAGTTTTTTTTCGAAAATATAACAATTACAAAAATTTGTAAAACAACATATTAATATATTTAGTATTTAAAAATTACAATTTGAAAACTTTACAAATATTTAGTTTTTTTGAAAAATACTATTAATTAAGATAGCTTAATATTTAATTGTCTCGATAAATATTGTAAGAAATCTAAGTATATATTCGAAAATATAATTAATTTACTAGATTATTTTTTGAGTTATAAAAAATATATTTTGCTTATAAGTTAATTAGCTAACTCGAGTTATCAAATACTTTTGTCGATATATATTGCGCATTTTGCTTAGAAAATCTCAAGAATTTAAAAAAGTAACAAAAATATATTTACAAATTTTATTAAAATTAAAATAAATGTTTCAACTATTATAGAAGTTAGAAGCCAAAAAAAATATTTGTAAAAAATATCGAGAACTTAGTAAATTAGATATAAATTAAACTATATAAGACTTTATAATTTCTAAAATTGTTAAATTTTGTTTATTGCGCAATAGATATATTATTATATTTGTCTATAAATAGTTACGTAAAAGAATTACTTATACAAATACAATTAAAATTAAGTAACTATAATTAGTTAATAATCTTGTCGACTACAAGTAAAGAAATAGACAATCTTTTAAATATAAAAACAAACAATAGCTTAAGCAAAAGAACAAATAATTTGTCAAACTAAAAAACAAATTATTTGTCGATTAGAAAAACAAGTAATGCGCTAGACAAAAAAACAAGTAATTTGTTAAACAAAAGAACAAATAATTTGCCAAACAAAAGAACGAATAATTTGTTAGATAGAAGAACAAATAATTTGTTAAACAAAAGAACAAGCAATTTGCAAAGCAAAAAAAGAAATAATTTTTAATATTTTTAATATCTATATTATTCTTATATTAACACTCGACAATAGCAACAAAAAGTCAAAAAAAGTAGCAATTGAAAAAAGCTCAAAACATTTGCGAGCAATACAAAAATAGAAAAGTCAAATATTCTAAATACACACTATTGTGCGAGAATTGCTTTAAGCAAGAAAAAGAGTATATATATTAAAGTTAAGATTGCTTCAAACAATATTAAATTGCAAATCAAAAAATCAAAATATTTATTATTGTAGTTGCAAATCAATTGTTAGATAGCGTAACAAAAGATGTCTTTTACAATCTTGCTTTCTTGCATTTAGATATATTAACAATTTGTTAATTTCTTAGCACAAATTCTTAAATTTTATTGTTGTTTGAAAGCACAAATCAAGTTTACTCTATTCGAACCAAAACTACTATTAACTTAATTTAGTTTGCAACTATAGTAGCAAAAAACAATTACTCTTTTTAGATAGATATATTGTTTTCAAAATATTCGAATTATATTTATTATATTTCTTAGATAATTAATATATTAAATTTCTTAATATATAATATAGATTCTTTGATAGACTACTTTACAAAACATAATTAGAGAACTTAACTTTCTAATTTTTTTAGTATATTTTTGAACAATTTTATTAATGTTTTATAGAAATCTAAAAATATATAAACAAATTTTTTAGATTTTAACTCTAATTACTTTTATAATTGATACAATATATTACTATTTGCTTTAATTTTCGCAATATATTTTTAAAACATTAATATATAGTATAAATTTCTTTTTGTAACATAGTAATGCTACAATTTATAGTACGTACAATTAAGTTTTATTATTATTCTTTAAAAAAACAATATTCTTTAAGTAATATTTATAGTCTTGCATTTTTCTTTTTACTTTAATTTTAATATAAAAAGTATCTTAATATAATTATAATATACTGCAAGTTATTTGCTTAAAAATTGATTTTGTAGCAAAGATAGTACTTGCAACTAAAATGTATATAAATATAAAAAATATTAATTACAACAACTTATATATATTGTTAAGCTTTAAAGATATTAGAACTATATTATAATTAGTTTAATAAAATATTACTATCAAAAAATTCTATAGTAAAACGCTTAATATTTGTTTATATATTAATAACAAGTTCTAGTTATATTGTATTTTTAAATCGCATACTAAAATATACGCTAAATAGAATATATACGTCGATAATACTTGTTATTTGCATATAACAATAATGCAAAAATTAAAATTGTAAGAATTATACAAATTTGCAACAAGTATTTGCTAATTCGTTTATATAAGCAATATACAAAATTTGCAAGAAATTTAAACAATATTAGTCTAGCTAGCAAGAGAGAATAGATATATATATAGTATTTATTTGCGTCTTAGATATAATTCATTTGTTACTATATTTAAGTTCGAATAATTCGAACAATATTAATAATTCGCAACAATAGTAGAATATTAATATCGAACTTGTAAAATCTCTACTATTTTCTAATAATTAATTCGAATTATATATAAGAAGTTTTCGACAATAAATTGAGTTTTTAAGTATTTAAACAATCAATTACAAATTAATATATATATATAGAAATTAGTAATCTATAGTTAATATTTGTTTTGTCTATAATCTAATTAAGTTTTAACTATTGTTTCGAGTAATAATTCTACGAAAATTCGATATATTTTAGAAATTGTATTTTGTTGCAACTTATTATTAATAATTTTGTTCAAACTACAAACAAACTCATTTTGTCAATAATTACAATATTATATTTGCAAATATATTAGTAATTGCTCTTCTTATTGTTAGATATTAGAGTTGTAGATATTATAAAAAAAAACTTGCTTATTTTGTTTTAGCTTAAATTTGATCGATATTAATCGAGAATTTTCTAGCACAAATTGTTTAAAAATATATTTAGAAATAGTTGTTTACTAAATCGATAACAATAATTATAAGTTTTAATTTCGAATTTTCTATTAAATACTTAGACTTTCTTTTTATAATTAAAATATAATCTTTATTATTTCTATATTTAAGTTAGCGAAGCAATAATATTGCAATATATAATTTCGATATAATTCGAATAAATCTAGAGACTTTTCGAATAATTTAAAATTCGATAATCAACATTTATAGTATAAAAGATATCTATATTAGCTTTTTTGTCGATAGTATTAACAACAAGTATTAAGATAATTTAATTTGTATATAGTATAAACTCTATCAAAAATTTAAATTTTAAATTAAAACAAAAATACTATTATTCTCTACTTAAAAAGTATTGCTAATTATATTTGTACTATATAATAGAATTTATATTTTAAATAATAATTAGAAGTTTTATTTTGTAGAAATTAATTTATAGCTATAGCTACTTAATAAGTAGCTAAGATTTGTTTTAATATATATTTGAATAAATTTAATAAACAAAATTTTACAAAATCTTAATACAAAATTAGTTATTCGAAATTAAATATATTTGTCGAATCAATTGCTTGTTATAAAAAGTTTCTTAAAATTTATAATAATTTTGAAATTTAATATTGTAATTAATTTAATATTGCAATTTCTAATAAAACAATCTCGAACAAATAAGAACAAAATAAATACAATATTTAATTATCAATTTTGCAATATACTTTAAGTTTTTCTTCAAATAAGCAAAATAATTGATTTCGATAGTATTTAAATACTTTTTAACAATTTAGAAAATAAAGTTTTGCAACAAGTTAACAATACTTTTCTACTTTTTGTTTAAAAAAATAGTAAGTATTTTGCTTTAATGTAATTTTTTTTCTTAATTTGAAATAGAATACTATTTTCAACTTTGTATTAGCATAAATATAAAAACAAAAAATTAATAATAGTTAAATTGTATAAAACTAATTACAAAAACTCTTTTAACTATAGATTGTAATTAAGATAAGTATTTTAAACTCTAGATATTTATAGTACGAGATAGTGTTGTTTTATACGCAATTAATAATAATAACTACAAAATCTTAAAATATATTTGTTTTTTTTTGTTAATAAAGATTAATACTTCGAACAAATATTGTTTCGACTATACTTAAAATTGTTTAATATTTTAAAATAAAAAATATATAAATTTAATTGCGTTTTTTTAGATATTAACTTATCTTAGAATTTAATAGCAACTAATATAACAACAATTTTTATAATATATAATTAGAACAATTTTAATATATATTTTTTAGCAAAATTTTTTTGCGTCGAGATTTACAACTTTTATTCTATATATTATTATTAAGACTAATATATATAAATTAAAGTTATTATTTTTTTGCACAAAATTAAGATTATTAAATATTTTTTAAAATATAAGTCTTTTTAAATTTGAAATATAACTTTTTTACAAAAATTTCTTTTATAATAGTTTTATAAGTATTTCTTGCAAGTCTTCTCTTTATATATTTATATAATTTTGTAGTTTTTATCTTTGCTTCGATATAAATTAGCTCTTTGTGCAAAAATATTAAAACAAAGTTGTCTTAATTTAGCTTGTATATTGCAAACTTAAAATAACTAATTAAGATATTAATAGATATTTGCTTAAATATTTTGCAGTTTTACTATAGTAGTAATCAATGTTTGTTAAAAATGTTTGCAACAAAATCTATTAAACTATTTTTAAAAATATATATATCTATTAGATTTAATATTAATTGTTAAAATTTGCTAATAAATTTAAATTTTTTTAAAAACTTTGTTTAAAGATCTTCTCTTACTTGTATATAAATTTAAGCTTCGATTAAATATCGATAATCTTCTTTGTTGTTTTAAAAATATTCGAAAAGATATAGTAATTTTTTGCTAAACAATTAACAAGAAATCGAAAAGTACTTAAAGTAAAATATATTTTACTTTTGTTAATTATTTGAATATCGAAAAGAAGACTTTAGATCTACATTATAAAAAAATTAAAATACAGAAAACAAATTAATAATATATTTTGTAGTTATTTAATACAAAACTCGATTTTTTTTAGTTCTATTGCTAATTTTAAAATTTGAAAAATTTTATAGACTTTAATTTTGTTTAGAGATTGCAAAACTTTAAAAAGAATAGTTTTACAAAATACTATTGTATACAAATATATATTTTGTAATAATATAAATTTATTCGAAAGTAAGTAGTACTAATAGTTAAGCTTATTTTTTGTTATAATAGTTTAGAAGAGTTTTTAAAACAATTGCAATATTTAAATGCAATATTGTTTTAATTATTTGTTTTTTACAATATTACTCAAGTATATATCGAATTAAATATTCGATTTCAAAGAAAAAACAAATAATAATAAGAATTTTTAATCGAACTTTGCTATTTTTGCTTGCTAGAATTTATCGATTTAATCAAAAAGAAAATAAACTATATTGCAACAATAGTTTTTGAAATAAAATTATTAACAAAGTAGATTCTAAAAGAGTTAGATTAGTTTTGTAACAAAAAGTTGAAAATATATTTGCAATTAAATAAAAATCTTTTTTGTTGCGTTACTAAATCAATCTAATTTGAAAACAAATAGACAAGAATATTTAGCAAGTAATTTTATTTAATTGTTTACTATATTTTAAAATTTATAGAAAGAAATAATTTTGTAAATAATTTTTTCTATTTTATAGTATAATTCTTTTATAAAGAGATTGCTAAAGTTTTTTGTATATTAAATGCAAAAACACTAATTGTTGTTTAGTATTTCTTAATTGTTGTTACTTATTTATCGAGTAAAATTGTCGAAAAAGTTTTGTTTAAAAATATTTAAAAAATTATTTTTAAAACTAAAATTAATCTCTTTTAATCGATATAAAATAAGTAGTACAATATTTGTATTTTCGAAATATATATAGATAACAAGTATAGAATTAGTCAATTTTTGTATATATTATAATATTTCGATTGCAACAATTATAATAGATAATATTATTTAAAGCAAAAAAAAAATTACAATTGAAGAAACAAGTAGCAATACAATTGCTAGATATTCTATTTTTATAGAAACTATATATCAAGATAAAATACTTATAATTAAGAAATATAGTTGCTCAACTATTTAGTAATAGATTTAAAAAAACTGTATAATCGAAAAAAAAATTTAAGTACTTAATTTATATTGTTAAGAATTAGTATTGCAAGTATTTTACAAAAAAGTTTTTAATATAGATATAAATTAGTTTTCGATAGAAGATTTTAAGTTTAAAATATTAATATTTATTCGAAAAATAAAATTCGAAAATAGTATATCTTATTGAAAACTTAATTCGATTAATATATTCTAAATATAATTTTATTAATTTGAAATTTTTTAATTGTATAATTATTTTAATACAAACAAATAAATTTAATTTGCAAATATTTGATTGTAGTTTTAGATTATTGCTTAGTTTTTCAAATATAATTGCAAAATTAAACTTAATATTCGACAAAAAATTTTAAATAAATAAAACTTTAAATATTTTTTTTTTGTTTTCGAATATTAATTGCGTTAGATTATAAATAAAAGTTGCAATTAATTTTATATTTCAAAATTCTTGTCTTATTATTTACTATTGTTGTTTAATTAGTATTGCAATTATATTTACTTTTCTATCTACTATAATATTCTACAATTTCGTAGAAATTTAAATTGATACTCGAATTTTTATTTAAATTTGTTTGTTAAAGATATTTTTGTTTTGCGTATATTAAATAATTAAAACAAATAATTTTAAAACTAAAAATAGCTCGATTTATATTCAAAATATTATTGTTTCTATTTAATAACTCTTTTTTAATAAGAAAGAATAGCAATATATTGATCGAGATACTAAGTTTATTATTAAACAAGTCAAAAATAATAACAAACTTTGAAAAAATAAAATAAATATTTAGATAAATAAAAGATTGTATTAAATATAGTATTTCTATTTTCTATAATAGATTGTAAAGAAAACTTTGTTTTTATTGTTAAAATACTTAGTATTTAGAGATTTAGCAAAAAAGACAATAATAGCAGTTTCGAATTTTTGAAAATTAATACGCTCTTTTTGTGCTCAATTAAAGATTCGTTCGAAATATTAATATTTGTTTAAAAATAAATTTTTAATTTGTTGTAGATAAATAGTATATAATTGCAATACAAGTTTCGAAAGAATGTAATTTATTTTCTTGCTTATTAAACAAACGAAATATTTTACAAGTTTTAATTTTTGCTTCTATTTATATTCTTTAACTTTGTCTATTAAATTACAATTTAGAAATACTATATCTTTCGAAATAAAGTCTCGATTTAACTAGTATTTTAAATATTAGCTTTGTTAACAAAACTTATTTAGACTTTTTTAAGTTACTATAATATAAAAAATTATTAATTAGATTTTTTTTTTATATTGCTGCAAAATATTTATCTTTATATAGTAGCGTTTAGCTCTAAAAAATTGTTTAATTCGATTATAATAGACGCAATTCTATTGTTCAATATTAAAGCACTAAAACAAATATTAACAATATATTTGTTAGTTAAGCAACATCTTTCCAAAATACAAGCTTGTAAAAATTAGCTATAGACTTTGTTGTCTATTAACTGCAATATAAAACAAATAATATAACAATAATCTAATTTAGAATTTTACAATGCTAACTTAATACAATAGAATACTAGAATATGCAACTTTATAAACTACGTAATTTTGTTTAATCTATAATAGATTCGCTTAAATATATAAATAGTTTTCGAGTTGCATATATTAATTATTAGACTAAAAACTATAGAGAGCAAATTTGTTAAATCTTTTCGAAATTTCAAAGTTTTAAATTTTTTTTTTTTTATCTATTAAAGCTATTGCAACAACGTTAAGAACAAAAAAACTATTATAGAAAATTAACTTGTGCACAAGAACTCGACTAAAATCGAAAATAAATTGTTTAATTTTTTTTACAAAGCACAAAATTGCAAAGATTTAATTTTAACTATTAGTATTATATTAATTATTTGAAACAACAATATATTGCGTAGAGTCTTAGCAATAAACTTGTGTTTCAAAACTTTATTTAATAGTTTTATTTTATTAAAAGATTATTAAATCTTTTTTTATTATTTAACAACTTTGTTTAAATTTATATTAAATTAAAAATATAATTATATAATCTATACGTCAATTGTATTTTAACTTCTAAATATAAAAATAAAAAAATAGTACTATAAAATAATACAAAATCTTAGTATATATTGTCTTAAAAGATTTGCTAAATAATTT
>JAABUL010003714.1_pt1 | contig 21993 bp, 17 predicted proteins | sample 5559151 | NCBI WGS metagenome assembly JAABUL01 (sample SAMN10711876, study PRJNA513368) | rock metagenome | isolation source: Antarctica rocks | place: Antarctica: Victoria Land, Pudding Butte sud | reverse complement strand
AAGATGGCCGGTTTCCGGCTCAGGTAGGGCGAGCGCAGCAGCATCGGGCGGTCCTCCAGCAATTCTATCCAGGCGGTCTGCCTCTAGCGTACCCGTCCCACGCTCTATTGTGAAGATGAACTAATGGAGTCGCCGCGGCCGGCTCTCGCCATTGCTGTGGGGCGGTCACGCGGAATGTCGATACAGAGAGTGGGGGCGATGGCGGCGTCGTTTGGGGAAAGGACGCCGCCAGACCTCACCAAGGGCTGGTCGTGGGTGGGGGAACGCTCACGACCAGCCTTTCTTGCTGTCCCTGAATCCCCTGAGCCCGTTGAACGTATCGTTGACAAGGATGGTATCGCGGAACAGCAGGGCGCCCAGCGTGCCGCTGTGGTACAGTGTCGTGCATGGGCGCCACGCGACAGAAAGGAACCCCGATGAACGAGCAGCACACCGAAGGCGCGGCGGTGCCTCCACGCGACACGGTCGCGGACAAAGCCGAGGACGTGCTAGGCAATCTGACCGGCGGCGAAGAGCACCCGGTCAAAGGCCACGCCGATGAGGCGCAGCGCGAGACGCCGCGTGACGCGCGGCCGGATCATGGCGCCGAGGAACGCGGCGGCGACTCGACGCCAGGACGCCCCGCCACACAGACTTAACCTGGCCTGCGCATCTCCGCGCGACAATCCTATCCTATGGCACATTCCCACCGAGTTCAACCGCTTCAGCCGCCTTCTCGCCGATCACCAGGATCGCCACCATCGGATTGACCGTGGGCATGGTGGGGAAGATGGAAGCGTCGAGCGCGCGCGGCATACGCCCCGTACACCTCCAGCGGCACGCGCTTCTTGACGCCACGCAGCAAGCCGAAGCCAAGCGAGTAGGTGGCGCCGACCTTGTGCAGCGTCCAGTTCTGATTGTTGGTTTCGAGCGGCGCCACCTTGAACCGTTTCACGCCCGTCTTGGCCCGCGCGTTGCGGATGGTCTGGTTTATCCACGCCGATCCCAACGCGATATGCCCGAAGTGCGCCGTCGTCAGCCCACCCCGCTCCTCTTTGGGCAGGGACACTATCTCATTCGCCATGGCCGTGTTGAGGTCTTGCAGACGCCCGAATTCGGCGGCTTTCGTCGCGTTGAGCCGCAGGAACGGGAGTTTGAGTGAGAGTGTTTGTGTCACCATATCTTACACCATCTGCAAGTTATGAGGGATGGCAAGGGGCCGTCGCCCTAGCACGCTTGAGGGAAGAAATCGAGGCCGTCTAGCGCCGCGAGTTGACCCGAGAAGTCCGCGCCGGGCCACGCGAGGGCGCGGGCCAGATACCGGCGCAGCCTGACGTTGGCCGGGAGTTCGTTGATGGTCCAGCCATCCAGCCGATTGGCATCAGCCAGATGGATACCCCGGTCGAGGAACGCCGCTAGCCAGAAGATTGGGAAGACGGCCAGGTAGAGGCGCAATCGTTGGTGTAGCCGCGGATCGACATCCCGCTGCCCCGCGAGATAGGGATGGAGGAAGGCCTGCCACTCGTCCGGCGAGAGTAGATCCTCCTGGTTCGGATGCGTCAGGAGGTCGCTGCATCGCGCGCCGGATCACGCAAGCCACTGTCTTCCCAATCCACGAGCCCCAGCCGTCCGTCGGGTCGCTGGATGACGTTCGCGAAGCGCGTATCGGCCCGGCAGAAGCGGAGCGGCGGTGTGTGATCCATGAGATCGCGGGCCGCCACGCCACATCGTTCCAGTATGACAGCGCAGAGATCCGCCGCGTCCCGCCCGGCGTGAGAGGGCGCGCGTGTCCAGGCGATGTAGTCTTGCACGCGCGCGCTCAGGCGATTCCACACCTCAGTGAGCGGGCGCTCATATCCGCGCGACGGCCAGAGACCCTCTCGCTCAACCGCGTGCATGCGCAGCCACACGTCGGCGAGCGCCGCCAAGTCGGAGGCCGTGGGGCGTCGGCGATCCCACATGTCGCCATCCATGTACTCATAGACGACAACCGGCCCGAGGGGCGGTTCGGGCTCCGCGTGGATAACGATGGGGCGCGGCGCGATGTCTAACGGCGCCATGATCTCCAGCGCACGGAACGCACGCACCGGCGCCTCCGCGAACTCTTGCGGCTTGAGATACTCCTTGAGGATGAGATGGCGCTCACCGGCCCGCAGGTCGTACAAGCGATTGCTCTGGTGGTCAAGCGGCTGGCGGACAGCAATCGCCACATCCGCTGACGACAAGCCAGTCGCGTGAGCCGCCAGTGCGCTCAACCTGTCGTGCATCTGATCACCGCTCCTGTCCATCCACTTAAAAAGCTGACGGCTGATCGCTGATAGCTGACTGCTAATAGGCTTTCGCGAACACCACGCGCTTGCCGATACCCGGCTTGCCGTCGACGATGCAGACGCCCTCTTCGTCCGACGCGTCAAAGGGAATATTGCGGATCGTAGCCTTGGTATCCTCTTTGACCTTGGCCTCGCAGGCGGGGTCGCCGCACCAATGCGCCTCGACGAAGGGCGTGGTGTCCTCGGCGCCCGTATTGAACGCCGCGACGAGCGCGGCGTAGTCGTCCAGGCGGCGGGTGTTGTCCAGCCGGAAGGCCAGGGCGCGCTCATAGAGGTCCCGCTGCACCGTGTCGAGCAGGTCGGTCACGCGCGCGGCTAACTCGGCCATGGGCACAAAGTCCTTGGCCCGCGTGTCGCGGCGCACCAGCACGACCTGCTCTTTCTGCACGTCCTTGGGACCGACCTCCATGCGCACCGGCACACCCTTGAGCTCCCAGTCGTTGAACTTGTAGCCGGGGGTCTCCTCACGCCAGTCGACCTTCACGCGCACCTCCGGCGGCAACTCCGCGAGTACCTTCTCGATGGCCGCGGCCACGACGGCGCGCTCCTCGTCCTTGCGGAAGATCGGCACGACCACGACCTGGTAGGGCGCGACGCGCGGCGGCAGGATGAGCCCGCTCTCGTCGCCGTGCGCCATGATGATACCACCGATGATGCGCGTGGAGAGGCCCCAGCTGGTCTGCCAGGGGTTCTTACGCGTCAAATCTTTGTCCTGGAACAAGATGTCGTAGGCGCGCGTGAAGTTCTGCCCTAGGTTGTGCGAGGTGCCCGACTGCAATGCCTTGCCGTCACCCATCATGGCCTCGATGGAGAGCGTGTAGTCGGCGCCGGCGAACTTCTCGGCATTAGTCTTACGCCCCTTGATGACGGGGATGGAGAGCCACTCCTCAGCCAGCGTGGCATAGACGCCGAGCATCTTGTCGGTCTCTTCGACCGCTTCCTCGGTCGTGGCGTGGAAGGTGTGCCCCTCCTGCCACAGGAACTCGGTGGTGCGCAGGAAGAAGCGCGTACGCATCTCCCAGCGCATCACGTTAGCCCACTGGTTGACCAGCACGGGCAAGTCGCGCCACGACTGGATGTAGTTGGCGTAGGTCGAGCAAATGATCGTTTCTGAGGTCGGGCGCACCGCCAGCCACTCCTCCAACTCCTCGCCGCCAGCGTGCGTGACCCAGGCGACCTCGGGGGCGAAGCCCTCGACGTGCTCGGCCTCCTTGGTCAGGAACGAGCGCGGGATCAGCAAGGGGAAGTACATGTTCTGGTGGCCGGTCGCCTTGATCATGTCGTCGAGGGCGCGCTGCACGTTTTCCCACAGGGCGTAGCCGTAGGGACGGATGATCATGCAGCCGCGCACGGGCGAGTAGTCGGCCAACTCGGCCTTGCGCACGACGTCGATGTACCACTCGGAGAAGTTCTCGCTCTTGCGCGTGATCGCCTGGGGGCTGCCCTGCGCCTGGGTCTTTGCCATGGGGTATCCTTTGTGTTGGTCATTGTACCGTACGGCGAATGCGCCGACTTATGATATCTGTCCTTAATCATAGCGCACATGGGCGTGGTTTCACCTAACAAGCAAACCCAGGGCCGTGCCGTCGCCGCGAGAACTAATGGCCCAACAAGCGCGCCATCCGGGCTATACGCGCGCGCACGCCGCCATGCTACAATAGGCACGCGAACACTATGGCGCGCTTGTTAGTGAAGAATGGATAAACACGATGGAGATAGCCCCGGCACAGCCATCGAGCGCGTCGTTGCTGTCCATACGCGCGCGCCTGCGGCCTATGGGCGTCGGCGACATCCTGGATGAGACAATCCGCCTCTATCGTGAGAGCTTCCTGCTCTTCGTCGCCACGGCCGGCGTGCTGCTGGCGCCATTGCTGCTCCTTGGCGCCGTCGCGTGGATCGGCGCGTTCGCTTTCGGGGTCTCGACAATAGACACGACGGGTTTGGGCGCGCCGAGCGGGCCCCTCGTGGTGCTCTGGATCATCCTTGGCCTCGCCGGCTTCGTGGTTAGGAGTCGCCAAGGAATAACTTCCCGCCGCTGTCGGGCAAAGCGGCTATGAGCCTGCGCCCAAAAACGGGAAGTAATTGTTTAACGAGCCCTTAGCCTGCTCGGCGTCGCGGCGCTGACGGTGACGGCGTCACAGCGCTACCTAGATCAACCAATCACGCTGCGCGCCGCCTACGCCGCCGCGCTCAAGCGCCTCGGCCCGCTGCTGCTGGCGTCGCTGTGGGCCGGCGTCCGCCTGCTCCCGATCATCGCCATCAGCTCCTTTGTCATCGGTGTCCCCTTCCTGATCTACTACGCACTGGCCTGGATCTTGATCCCGCAGGCTGTCGTGCTGGAGGGCGCTGGCGCCGGCGGGGCCAGCAAGCGCAGCCGGACGTTGGTCAACGGCTACTGGTGGAAGACGCTGGGCCTCTATCTCGTGCTGTCTATCCTGCTGAACATCCTCGCCGCCATCCCTACGCTCGTGTTCACGTCGGTTGTCGGCGGCGTCGCCACCGCGGCCACGGGTTCGAGCGCGGCGCTGGTCGTCGTGTACGCGATCGTGAGCGTGGCCACGCCGGCGCTGCTGCTGCCGCTCGTGTTCATCGCCACGACGCTGCTGTTCTACGATCTCAAAATACGCAAAGAAGCGTTCGACCTCCAGACCATGGCCGAGACCACGATGCCGTCATTCCCCTGGTCTTGATATCCTCACCCCTATCCCAACGCCACGGCGCGCCATGCTACAATAGGCGCGGCTGGTCATCGCGATGACCAGGTGTTCGCGACAGCCCTGTAGCAAGCAAGAAGGATAGTGACAGCGCTATGTACAATCAGCCCCCGCCCCAGGGAAATCCCGCGATGATGGACATACGCGCGCGCCTGCGGCCCATGGGCATTGGCGACATCTTGGACGAGACCTTCCGCCTCTACCGCGAGAACTTCCTGCTGTTCCTGGCGACCGTCGCCGTCGTCGAGGTCCCGCTGCAGATCATCATTCTGATCGTGACGCTGGCCCTAACCGGCTCCGCCCAATCGCTCGTCACGTTCTCCACGACCACGACGCAAGGTGAGCCGTTAACGCCGTCGCAGCGGGATTCGCTCATTCACGCGGGCGCGACAGCCGCTGGTCTGGGCGTCCTGCTGTCCATCATTTCAATTATCGGCGTCGCCCTGCTGAGTACCGCTCTGGCCGTCGTCATCTCGCAACGCTACCTCGGCCGCGCCGTCACCGTCGGCGAGGCCTACCGCGTCAGCCTGCGCCGCCTCGGCGCGTTCGTGCTGGCCCTGGTGTGGATCGGCGTGCGCGTCGTGTTGCTCTTCATCACCATCATTGGTATCCCAGTCGCGATCTACTTTCTGGTGGCCTGGACACTTTACCCGCAAACCATCGTGCTTGAAGGCGTAAACGGAGGCGCGGCGAGTAAGCGGAGCAGAGAGCTCATCAACGGCTTCTGGTGGAAAACGGCCGGGTTGCTCATCGTGACCCAGTTACTCGTCGGCATTGTAAGCGCCATTCCCACGAGCGTCGTGACGACGGTCATCGGCAGCGGTATAGGATCGCTCTACACACGCACGCTCATCAATGGGGCCGTCGGCCTCGTCGTCGGCCTGCTGCTGGGACCAATACAGGCCACGACGACGACGCTCCTGTTCTACGACCTGAAGATCCGCAAAGAAGCCTTCGACCTGGAAGCCATGGCGCGACAAGCCCAGGCCGCGGCGCCCTCGCCCTATGCTCCGTCGTAGCCTATCCTCCCTATCGTCGCTGACTGGACGCGCCCTCATCGCCGGCGCGCTCCTGCTCGCCTTCACCCTGCTGCTCCCGGCGCACGCCACGGCCGCCACTCCTGGAGAGCGCGGGCAGGCCACTGCCCCCTACCGCGCGTCGCGTCTCTACTGGGGACGCCAGCATCTTGCCGGCCCTGGTCGTGTCTACTGGGAGCGCCGGCATCTTGCCGGCAGACGGTCGGGGGCGAGAGACTCGGGTAGAGCAAACAATCCGGCGTCAAACGGGGCCGGCTGGACAGTCAGCGGACTGGCGCCGGCGCTCCCAGTAGATACAACAATCGGCGGCTATGCGCGGCTCCTCTCCCGCGCGCTCGTCGACGCGCTCGCCGCACGTCGCGCGACCGGCGCGGCCCGCTTCGCCGCCATTAACCACGCACTGGCGGACCTGCCATCTACGCTCACGGTACACGTCGCAGGACATGACACGCCGGTCGACCTGGCGGCTATACGCGACGACCTCGCGGCAGCCCGACACGACCCACTGCGTTTGGACGACGCCATCACGCGCCTCGTGGCGCTGCGCACGGCCCTCGACGCGCCGTCCGCGCGCGCGACGGCGCCCGACGCGCGACAACTGCATAGGCTCGACGACATCCTACAGCGGCCGCCCTTCGTCAAGGCGCCGAATCCGTGGACGTCGTTCCTCGATTGGCTCGACGGACTCATCGCCAATAGCCCGCTCGGGTCTATCCTCGACGCCATCGGCCAGTTCCTCAGCGGTCTATTCGCTGGCGGCAGTGGGCGCACGGCCAACTGGGTCATCCTGATCGTCGCCGGTGTCATCGTGGCCGGCGCGCTCGTCTTCGCCGGCAACCGCATCCTCCGCCCCTTCGTGCCGCAAGCGGCCGGGTCCGACGACGACCTGGACACGGCCGGGCTCACGCGCGTCGATGCGGCGGGCGCGGGCGCCCGCGCCGCCGCGCTCGCCACGGCGGGCCAGTACCGCGAGGCGGTGCGCTACCGCTACCTCGCCACGCTGCTCACGCTGGACGAGGCTGGACGGCTGCGCATCGACGAGGCCACGGGCAACCGCGACATCCTGCGCCAAGCCCGCGCCACCCCGCGTCTGGCCGAGGCGCTGACCCCCGTGGTGCGCCTGTTCGACCTCTTCCTGTTCGGGCATGTGCCGGTGACGCGCGACGACTACGAGCAGTACCGCGAGCTGAACGAGCGCGCGTTGCACACCCCGCACTTGCCACAAACGTCCGAGGCGTCGCGATGAAAACACGCGCCAACGCCATCATCGCGGGTCTGGCCCTGATCGTCCTGGTCGTCGTGGGGATCGTCGTCGCGGGGGCGCAACGGACGTCGCCCACGCCCTACGATAGCGCCTCGGCAGCCCCAACCGGCGCCCTGGCGCTGTATCGCTGGCTGGAGACACTGGGCTACACGCCACGCCGGCTGACGTCGAGCCCACTCCAGACGGGCGGCCTCGGCGTCATGTTCGTGCTGGAACCACAAGACGACTTCTCCCCCGCCGAGGCGGACGCCACGCTGCGCTGGGTGCGCGCGGGCGGCGCGCTCGTGCTGCTGGAGGATGAGAACGGCGGCGACACGACGCTGCTGGACAAGCTCGGCCTCACCGTGCAACCCATAGACAACGCCCTCAACGCGACGACGGCATCCGGGACGGTGTACGGCGCCGCCCCCGTGCAGCCGCTGCTGGCGCATCCGCCCTTGCGGGGGCTGGACGCCACGGTCAGCGCCGGCATCACCGGCGCTGACCCCGGCGTCATCACCATCCTCGGCAATGGCGGCCTGCGGGCGCCGGGCGCGCGTGCGAACAGTCGGGTGGCGCCACCGGACCCAACGACGCCGGCCCTCGTGTACGAGCGCGTGGGGCGCGGACGCGTCTACGCCGGCTCGACGCCTGACGTGCTGACCAACGGGCGCATCGGGGTTGGTGACAACCGCCGTCTCGTGCCCAACCTACTGGCGGGGCTACCGGCCGGCGCGGCGGTGGGGCTGGACGACTATCACCTCGTCCCGCACACGGCGGCGACACAGCAGCCGCTGACGCTGAACGACGCGCTCTACGGCACGGCATGGGGCCGCGCCCTACTCTACGCGCTGGCGCTGATCTTTCTGTATATCGCGCTGACGGGGCGGCGGTTGGGCCGCGCGCTGCGCCCCATCCCCGAGCGTGGGCGCTCGCTGGCCGAGTACGTCGTGTCGATGGCGGCGATCTTCCGGCGCGCGGGGCTGCGTACGAACGTGCTGGCGTTGTGGCAGGACGACCTGCGGCGGTCGCTGGCCGGTCCCGGCGGGCGACGTGGTCGCGCCGACGACGAGGTCGTGGCCGAGGCCACGCGGCGCGCCAACTTGACGCCGCAAGAGAGCGCCGAAGCGCTGACTCTGCTGCGCGCCCGCCCCGCCCTTGACGAGCGCGCCCTCGTCGAGCTCTGCCGGCGTATCGCCCGCCTGCAAGACCGCTTAACGCACACCGGAGCGTGACACTATGCAGCCCCAACGGGCATTCACGCTCCAGATCGTCATGCCACCAGAATGGGATGGTCGAGCTTACGCGCGGCATAGATGAGGGCTGCCATTACCTATACCTCTCCGCCTGGCGCTCATCGAGCCAGCGTGCGACCTCCTCATCCGTCGGCGGCGCCTGTTTCGTGGAGAGAAGGCCGGCCAGGCTGGTTGAGTCAATGGCCGCTGGCCGATCGCTCTTGCTGGCTTCGGCAGTCTCGGCCAAGCCCAGCCGCCGGTACAGAGTCGCCAGCGGGCGCGGCGCCCACCAGTTGAGGCGGCCGAGCAGGCGCATCGTGGCCGGCACGACCAGCGCGCGCACGATCGTGGCGTCGATAGCCACCGCCAGAGCCAGCCCCAACCCTAACGCCTTAATCAGCGAGACGTCGGCCAGCGCGAAGGCGGCGAAGACGACGACCATGATCGCCGCCGCGCCGGTGACGAGCCGCCCGCTGCGCTCCAGCCCCTCGGCCACGGCGGCGCGGTTGTCCCCGCTCCGTTCATAGGCTTCTTTGATGCGGCTGAGCAGCAGCACTTCGTAGTCCATGGAGAGGCCGAACACGATGCAGAAGAGCAGTACCGGCAACAAGGGGTCGAGCGCGGCAGGCGCGAAGTCGAGCGCCGTGCTGAAGTGGCCCTGCTGGAAGATCCATACTATCGCGCCGAATGAGGCCGAGATGGATAGCACGTCGGTGATGACGGCCTTCAAGGGCAGGATGACCGAGCCAAGCAACAGGAAGAGCACCAGGTAGGTCGCCACGACGATGAAGCCCACGGCGGCCGGCGTGTCGGCCAGGATGCGGTTGGTCGAATCGACATCGTAGGCTGTCTGCCCCGTCACCAGGATCGCGCCGTCACCCGCCGTATGGATGTCGCGTATATGGCGCACGATCGCGCGCGCCGCGTCGCTCGTGGGCGTCTGTGTCGTGACGGCGTAGAGCACGGCGATGCGCGCCCCCGCGCTTTGGCGCAATGCGTTTTGGAGCGCGGGCGGCAGGAGGCGTCGCGGCCCGTCGTACAGCCGCTGATAGCCGGCCCGACTGAGGCCCGGCACGAGGTTGAATGGGCTCTCCACACGCGTCACGTCTGGCAGCGCGGCGATCTTGTGGGCCAGGTCGTAGAGGACGCCGGTGCGCGCGTAGGTGAGCGGGCGGCCGGGGAACTGTACGACGACGGGGATGGCGGTGGTATTGTGGCCGGGGAAGCGGTCCTGCAGCAGGGTGTACCCTTGCGCCACTTCGGCGCTGGGCGGCAACTCGCTGATGTTGCTGCTGGCGGCGAGGCGCAGGCTCAGGAACGGCGAGCCGGCCAGGAGCAGCAGCGGCAACGTGACCGCGAGCACCAGGACCGGCCGGCGCATCACACCCTGGGCCAGCAGCCGCCACAGGCCACCGTCCGCGCGCGGGTGGGCGCGGACGAAGGGGAGCCGCCAGCGGTTGACGCGCGGACCAAGCAGCGCCAGCAGGGCCGGCAGGAAGGTCAGGGCGTAGACGACGGCTAGTGCGACCACGATTGTGCCGGCCAGGCCCATCGAGGCCAGCAACGTCCCTTGGTAGAAGAACATGCCGGCCAGCCCGATGGCCACGGTGATGCCCGAGAAGGTGATGGCGCGGCCGGCCGTGGCCATGCTGCGCGCCAACGCGTCGGGGACCGCGGCGCCGCGGTCCAACTCCTCGCGGAAGCGGTTGACGATGAACAGCGAGTAGTCGATGGACACGCCGAGTCCGACCAGCGTGACGATGTTGAGCGCGTACTGCGACACGTCGGTCGACCGCGTCAGCAGGTAGACGCCGCCGATGCCGCCCACGATCGTCAGCACGCCGACGCCGAGGGGCAGCAGCGCGGCCATGACGGCGCCGAACACGAGCAGCAGCAGGATCAGCGAGAGCGGCAGTGAGACCAATTCGGCGCGACTCAAGTCGCGGTTGAGCGTGCGGCGGAAGGTCGCGGAGATCGCCAGATCGCCCGTGGCGTGGACATCAAGCCCGTGTGGCGCGATGAGCGCGCGCAGGCGCGGGTAGTCGCTACGCGCGGTGCTGAAGCCGTCTTTCAGGTAGACGGTGGCGAGGGCGTCGTGCCCGTCGCGCGAAATCAGCGCGCGCGCCACCGCCGGAGACACACTATACGGCGTCATGATGGAGGTGACCGTGCTGTCGCGGCGCAGCGGGGCGAGGGCTGCGCGCATGTCGGAGCGGAAGCGCGGATCCGAGACCCGCAGCACGGCGCTGCCGAAGACGATGTCAAACGATACGCTTCCGCCGGTGGTGGACGGGAGTTGGCTGTTGATCAGGTCGGCGGCGCGGGTCGACTCGGCCCCGGCGAGGTTGCTGGTGCGCAGGTCGCCGCCACCGGCGAGCGCGACGCCCGAGCCGGCAAGCAGGAGCAGCGAGAACGCCAGCACGAGCAGGCGGTGGCGGTAGACGATATAGCCCCAGCGTGCGAACACAAAAGACCCCTCATACCCGGATACATGACGTAGCTGTCACGGGCAGTATACACACGGCGCGCATATCTCTTAGCGCGGCGCGGCGGCGATGCGTTGTAGCCACTGCTGTACCGTCGCCGCGTCCAATACCTCGACGACGCCTAGCTCGGCGGGCATGGTGGGGAATTGCCGCCCCGCGTTCCAGCCACGGCCGTAGGGCGCGGCGCCCAGCAGCACGACGCGCGTCCCCTCGAAGGCCGGAATGTCGCGCGGCGCGCCCTCGCCCCCAATCCAGTGGCTACCGTGCTCCTGTTCGTCTTCCAATGTGCCGTCCGGCCGCAGTCCGGGCCAACCCACGAGCTTGAACGCGCTCGTCGCCGTCTCCGCAGCGGGATTGACCTCGCGATCACGGGCGGCGGCCGCGACGAGGGGGTCGGGCGGAGTACCGGGCAGCCAGCCGGTGTCGGGGTCGCCGATCAGGGCGTCGGCCAGCAGCGTGTGCAACTGAAAGTTGTCGGCGACGCCACTGATCCTAACGCGATAGCCGCGTTCGAGCGCGGGATGCAACACCAACAGGTCCTCGTCGTCGAGCACACCAAGGAGCGTCGCCAGCCAGCCCACGCCGCCGTGCAGTGGCGCTACTTCCTCGATGCGCTCCAGCAGCAGCCCATCGGCGCGCGCGGCCTGCCGGCCGCGTATCGAGCGCGACAGCATAGCCAGCGCGGGAGGACACAGCAGGTCAAGCGCGCCCCAGGCGTAGCCGAGTTCCGGCCGCGCGGCGGACACGCCCGGCGCGTACGTCTCGATGTAGGAGTCATCATTCTCGCTAATGGCCGTGCCGTCCGCCTCAGCGGCGGCGCGGCACGCTTCCTCGAAGGCCAGAGCGGCCGGCAGGGTATCTTTCAGGCGCGCCAGAACCGCATCGAGGGCGATGAGCGGGTCGGCGCCGTCCTCGACCAGCGCGCCGGCGGCGCTGGCGATCAAGGAGGCGCGACGGATCTCAGCCGTGGCGATCGCTTCGGCCATGCGCCGCAACGCGCCGTCGCGGGCGGCTTGATCGACCGCGCGACCGGCGTCCACGACCGCTTTGGCCCGCGCGTACGTCTCTTCCAGGCTATACACCTTGGCATTGACGGACACCAACAGCTTGCGCACGGCGTTATCGAATTGATCCAGGGGCATGCTGTTCACCTCCAGCTAGGTCAAAGCCTTGAGCAGCGGCATGAGCTTATACTTGCGCGCGTGCTGGACCAAGAGGTCGGCGCGATATGCCCGCCACTCCGGTTCACGGTCGGCCGCCCGGTAGGCGTCGCGCGCCCTGGTCAGCCACTGCGCGGCGGCGCCGTAGTATTGCGACTTGCCTCCATTCATGATGTCTTCGGCTTGCTTGCGGCTGGCCGCGATCACCCAGTCGGGGCGCGTAGCGATCGCCGCGTCGGCCACGCGCTCGACCAGGGTATGTGTCGCGCCCGCGTCAACGGCGGCGATGGCGTCCGCGATCAGGCCTTCGTGTAGAAAGACATCCACGGGACCCTGCGGATAGTACGAGCGCACCGCGCGCAAGCGATCCAGCAGCGCGGGACGATACTCCGGCCACGCGGCCCCAACGATCTCTTGCGCGCGCAGGTACGACGCCAGGTCGAGTTGCGCGCGGAAGGCCGCCAGCGCGGCGGTCAGCGCCACGTCGGTCCGCCCCATGCCCGCGGCTAGGTCACGCAGCCACACCGCCAACTCGGCTTTGCCCTGCCCCTCCAGGTCAAGTCCACGCGCGGCGACACGCAGCGCATTCTCCAGGTCACCACGCTCGCGCAGGGCCGTGGCCAGGGTCAGGGTCTCCTCCGGCGTGATCAGGTGTTCGAGTCCGTACGCCACGGCCTCCTCCACCCTATCCAGCCGCACCAACATGGTCGTATAGCGCGCGGTCTGCCCCTCGGCTTCGGCCAGGTACAGGTACTCTTGCAGGCGTCCCTGCCGCTCCAGCACGTTGAGTCGGGCCTCGGCCAGCTCGTCGGCATAGGCCAGCGGCTCCTCCCCCTGCTCCCAGGCGCCGGCCTCGGTAATCTCGCCCCGCAAGACGCGCTGTAGCGGCGGATAGTCCCAGCCCTGCTTGAGGGCTTCTTGCGCGACGAGGAGCCCGGCTCCAGAGCCATAGTCGTCCGCCTGCCCCCGCCACTCCGCCAGTTTCTCTGTCCAGTCGCGGCGCTCGGCCAGCGTCAGGTCCATGCTCAACAGGGCCTCGGCCAGGGCGGTTCCCAACTCACTGAACAGACCCTCGGACTCTCCGATGAGGTCCAGCTGTTCGATGTACTCCTCGATGAGGACCTCGAGCACGGTCAGAGCGTTCGGCGCGTCACCGGCCGCGATGTACGCCCATGCCTGGTCGACCGTGCCGCGTGTCGCGTCCGCCGCCGCCCCGCCGTCGTCATCGTAGTAGTCGTAGTCGTAGGATGTGGCGTCGCGCAGGGCCGCGCGGACCTGACGGCGCACGGCTTTGGCATCCACGGGGGTAAGGCGTGGCGGCGGCGCGTTCCCCACCGTAGGTCCTGTTGGAACCGGCGGCGCGTCTTCCACCGTGGACCCTGTTGGATCTGGGGGCGCATCGCCCGTCGCCGCCATCGGTGCGGCAAGCAGCGGCAGGCGCGCCTCGATACGGTCGGCGACGTCGGGATCGTGCGCGACGAGGTCAAGCAGTAGCTCCCGCAACGTCGCACTGTCCAACTCGGCGAGCAGGTCCGCGAGCGGAGGACGCTCCTCGACCTGCTCAGGCGCGTTGATGTAGGTGAGCAGTGCGGCGACGATGTGCTTGCACCAGCCGCCATAGCCGCTAGAGGCGTAGGGACAGCTGCATGTGGCCGCTGTCACGCCAGCCGCGTCGAACGTGACGACGACGCGGTAGGGCATGGGCGCGCTGCCCTCGACCTCCGCCCGGAGCGTATCGCCTCGCCGCACGAGCGACACGACGGCGCCCTGCCGATAATACTCCTGGCCCCGGCTAAAAGAGTCGGCGGCGGCGTGCTGGCGTACCATAGCTTCGGTCAGGTTCGGCGACGCCATCGGTATCCTCCTCTGTTTTCACGCGACTCTGCCTGCTTATTATCAGCCTGATTGTACAACCTGTGGCCGTTGAAGCGCATGCGTTATGCTTAAGAACGATGATAGCCATGGTAGATCGTATCGATGCACGCGCCGGTTAGCCCTGCCCTCGCACCGACCGCGCGTCAGGATAGGGCTCAGGGCATCGCGCGCGTCCCTGCCCTCGTCGCGGCCCTGCGCGCGCATTGGCCGCTGCTGTTGGCGGCGTGCGCGGGCATCGTCACGGCCTTCTACCGCCTCGGCTACAAGGGGCTGTGGGGCGACGAGGTATGGCAGGTCGCCTGGTCGCAGCAGCAGCCATTGGCGGAGACCTTCCAGCGTTTCCGTGCCCCGCCCGACCTGCCCCTGAGCTTCCTGCTCGTACAACTGTCGACGACCTTCACCTCGGACCCCTTCTGGGTGCGTCTCCCCTCAGCGTTGCTCGGCGCGGCGACCGTGCCGCTGCTCTACCTGCTGGCGCGGCCCCTATTCGGCCGCACGGTCGCGCTGGCCGCCGCCGTCCTGCTCGCCGTCGCCCCCTACCACGTTTGGTACGCCCAGGACGCCCGACCCTACGCCGCCTTGGCCTGCTACTCGCTGCTCACGCTGCTGTTCTTCGAGCGTCTGCTACAAAACCCCTCGCCCTGGAACGCGCTGGGCTTCACCGTCGCCACCATCCTGAACCTGTACAACCACCTCTTCGCGCTATTCCCTCTCTTCGTCGAAGTCGTGGTCGGCCTCGCCTGGGTCGCCCTCTCCTGGCCGCGCGCGCAACGAAGCGGCGGCGTGGCACGAACCCGTGCGCTACGGCTGGCCGGCAGCATGATTGGTGGGACTATCGTGGCCCTGATCGTCGCCCTGCCCCTGTTCGGTGGCGTCGCCCACTACATCGTGAGCGGCGGACCCAGTGACGGCGGTGACGTGCCGATCCACCTTACCGGCGGCACGGTCGTCGACCTGCTGGCCCTGTTCGGATCGGGTCAGGGTTGGCCGCTGGCGCTGACCGTCGCACTGTGCCTGGTAGGAGTCGGCACGCTGGCCTACCGCCGCGACGCGTTCCTGGGCGTGGCGTTGGCCTGGCTGATCCTGCCCCTGGCCGTGCTGTGGCTGGCTCACCCCCACCACATGTTCATCCCACGCTACTTCCTATTCATGCAACCCGTCTACCTGCTGCTCGTGGCCTACGGCCTCGTCAGCCTCGTCAGAGGCTTTGTTGCGCTTGTCGCGCGGCCATCCGTATCTCGAAATGGAACGGGCCCTGGCCTTAAAAGACCATGGCAGGGCGCGGACCTTAAAAGGTCTAGCACGGATCGATCAGGCGTAGACCCTTCAGGGTCCGGTCCCTCCCATGGTCTTTTAAGGCCAGGCTACCGAGTCCTGACCGCCGTGGCCGTGGCGCTGCTGGCCATGGTCACCGTCACGCCGACCTGGCGCGGCTACGCCGTCGCGAAGGTCAACGACTGGAGCGCCATCTGCACCTACCTGCACCATAGTGCGGGACTCGGCGACGTCATCACCGGCAACTCATACACGGGCGGCCTGATGGACTGGTGCTTCAAGGGCTCGACCGCCGTCTCGCTGGCGCCGCCCGGCGCCTACGCCCTCCCCGCGCTGGCGGCCGGGGGGCGCGACGTGTGGTACATCCTCGTCGGCGCCGGCTCGCCCGACCTACCCTATATCCAGCGAACCTACACGGCGATCCCGCGCGCGGCGTGGGCCACGCCTGGCCTGCAGCCCATCACCACTTACGACAACCGCTTCACCTATCCGCAGGCCGAGTTTCCCGCCACCCTGTATCACTACCGCGCGACGCGTTTGCCAAGCCGCTTTGCCTTCCACGACACGCATGGCGCCAGCGTCAACCCCACCTGGCCCGACTTCGCGCAGATCGGTCCCGGCGGCCGCCAGATCGTGCGCCTGAGCCTGCCGGCGACGCGGCCGCGCCGGCTCACACTGACCCTGCTCAACCTCGTCGGGCGCGATCTGGACGTCGTCGTCGACAACCGGACCCTGCTCAGGCTTCGGCCCCGAGAGACCAGCCTGAGTTGGCGGACTATCACCGTGCCGCTCCCGTCCGGTCTGCCCGACCGTGTCGTGGTCGAACTGCGCAACCCTGGCGCTGGCGTCTCGGCCGTCAGTGTTGTCGCGCTCGTGTACGTGAGCGGAGGGGCCTAAGTCATGGCGCCTCCCCTCGCCCCTTCTGCCTATGGCTTTTCTCTCCTCGCCCCTTCTGCCTATGGCTTTTCTCTCCTCGCCCCCCCCGCCCCCTCCGGGGGAGCCTGGGGAGATGCCTCCCCCCAGACCCCCGCCATAGGCTTGTGGGCTTCGTACTGGCGTCCGCGCGATAAGCGTCCTCGCACGCTAGCGCCTGCGCGGCGAGGGGCGGAGTCGTATCACGCTTGCACCAGTCCAACCACTACAACTCCCTGCGCGTCTGTATGGCGGGGGTCTGGGGGGAGGCATCTCCCCAGGCTCCCCCAGAGGGGGCGGGGGGGGCGAGAAGAGAACAAGACAACTGAGCGGGGGGGGCGAGAAGGATTAGATAGCCATACGCAGGAGGGGCGATTATGAATAGGGGATTGACCCTTGCACTCCTCCTGGCGGTGGCCCTGGGCGCTATCGCGGGGGTCTTAGGCGCGCCGGCCCTAGTGATATTGGGACCCCTGTTCATCGCCCTGTGCGTCGTGTGGCCGGCCGTAGGCGTCGTCGCGCTGATCGCTGCGTGCGCGCTCGACCGCTTCGCCGTCTCGGTTGGCGGCCCCAACGTGCGGCCCGACGAACTGGCCGCGCTAGCGCTAGCCGCGGCACTGGTCATCCGGACGGTCATGCGTCCACGCACCCGCTCTAGGGTGCCCGCGACTGAAGTCGCATGGCAAACGACGGACACTGCGGTGTCAAGGCCATACGACCGCAGTCAACGCCGGATTTCCATCGGGAATCTCAGAGCCCATGAACCCTCGGGATTTGTCCGTGCGCGTTTGTCACCACGCGTCGTGTTTGGCGGGGGTCTGGGGGGAGGCATCTCCCCAGGCTCCCCCGGAGGGGGCGGGGGGGGAGAAGAAAAGATCTCCTCAAGCTCCCCCGGAGGCGCACTGGACCGCTGGCCGCAGCGGGGACCCTACGGAGTAGAGAGTGGACAGGTAGCCATAGGCGGGGGAGGCGAGAGAGGGGCAACCAGCTTCATGGGAGGGCAGCAGGGGCAGGCTACCCTGCAAGGGGTGAAAGGGGTGAGGGCATCCCTGCCCCTGTTGCTCCCAGTGCTGGCGTATCTCATCACCAACGCGCTCGCCACGCTCACCTCAGACGACCCCGCGCGCGGAATCAGCCTCGACCTGATTACGCTCGACCTCGCGATCCTGTACGGGGCGCTGGTCATCTACCTGACCACGCCGGCGCGCCTGCTCTGGGGCGTCAGAGTATGGCTGGGCGTGTCGGCGGTCGAAGCCGTCATCGGCCTGCTCGCCTTCGCGCTCTATCTCGGCGTGCACGCGGTCGTCCCTGGCGTGCAACTCGACCCCAACAGCGGCAACGCGCCGCTCGTCTACGGCACGCTCTACGAGGGCAACATCTTTGGCAGCTACATGAGCGCTGCCTTCCTGATCGCGTTGGCCCTCGTCGCCGAAGAGACCGTGCGCCGCAAAAGCTTCCTGTACGTCGTCCTCGCCGCCACCGCCGTCGGGCTGCTCGTCAGCGGCACGCGCTCGGCCTGGGGCGCCACGGTCGTCGGCGCGGTCGCGCTGCTCCTGCTGCTGCGCCTGGGACGCGGCGGGCGGCGCTCGCGTCTGCTGCTACGGCTTGTCGGCGGCCTCGTTGCCGTCGGCCTCATCGTCGGGGTCGGACTCGCCGTGCTGCCCGCCAGCGTGACCGGCGCCTTCGGCGCGCGTGCGCAGGGCCTGCTCAACTTTGGGTCGGGCTCCGGTTATGGACGCGTGCTGCTCTACCGTGAAGCGCTGACCGAGTGGCAGGGACATCCGCTGCTCGGCCTGGGACCGGGCAGCTTCGCCTACAAACTCTCCGGTGACACCTCCACCAGCGCCGCGTGGCTGCCCAACCTGACCCTGCTGGCGCTGCACGACACCGGCATCCTGGGCCTGCTGGCCCTGCTGTGGCTCTTCGCCGCGTTTTATGTCATGTCCATCGGGGCGCTACGCCGCGCCCCACCGGGCGAGTTGAGAGCGGCGCTGGCCGGATTGATCGCCGCCGTTACCGCCATGCTCGTCGCCTTCCAACTCACGCCCGGCTTCAACCTCGGCTACTCGTGGGCGTTGCTCGCGCTCGGCGCCGCCGCGGCGCGCGCCATCGCGCGGGCAGGGACATCGACCGTCGCGCGCGGGGACATGGCCGCGGCATGAGCGAGAGTCGCACGACTAGTACGATGAGAGTGGGCATCGACGCGCACGCGCTGGGCAGCCGGCTGGGCGGCAACGAGACCTACATTCGCAACGTCATCCGCGCCCTCGGCGAGATCGACCCTGGCGGCGACTACACGCTGTTCCTGAGCCCACACGCGTTTCCAGAGTCAGACACTATCACGGGAACCGAGCGGATGCGGCGCGTCGTGGTGCGGCCCCACAACCCGCTGGTGCGCATCCCGCTGACGTTCCCGCTGGCCCTGGCGCGTGAGCGGATCGATGTCGTGCATATGCAATACGTCGCGCCGCCCATGTGCCCGGCGCGGGTCGTCGTCAGCGTGCACGACATCGCCTACGAGCGCTACCCTCAATTCTTCACGGCATCCGAAGTCATGCGTATGCGGGCGCTGGTCCCCTTGACCGTGCGCCGCGCCGTCGCCATCCTGACGCTCTCAGAATACTCCAAGCGCGACATCGTGCGCCGCTACGGCGTGCCGCCGGAGAAAGTGACCGTCACCCACCTGGCCGCCGACCCCATGTTCCAGCCCATCCACGACGCCGGGCGGCTGGCCGCGGTGCGTGAACGCTACGGGACGGGCGAGCAGTTCATTCTGAGCGTGGGCAACCTGCAGCCGCGCAAGAACATCAAAACGCTGATCGAGGCCTACGTGCGGCTGCGGCGGTCCGGGGCCACGCGGCACAAGCTCGTGCTGGTCGGCAAGCGGGCGTGGCTGCACGACGACATCTTCGCCACCGCACGCGGCTCAGGCTACGCCGACGAGTTGGTCTTTACGGATTACGTGCCCGACGCCGACCTCGTCGCGTTGTACAACGCCGCCGACCTGTTCGTCTACCCGTCTATCTTCGAAGGCTTCGGGCTGCCGCCGCTGGAAGCGATGGCCTGCGGCACACCCGTCGTCTGCTCCAACACCAGCTCCTTCCCCGAAGTCGTCGGCGACGCCGCCCTCACCGTCGCCCCCCTAGATGTGGATGGGCTCGCGGAGGCGATGTCTCAGGCGCTCCGTGACGCCACGCTACGGGCGCGGCTGTCTACGCTAGGACCACGGCGAACGGCGTTGTTTTCTTGGGAGCGTACGGGGCGCATCACCCTGGATACGTACCGGCGCGCCGCGCCGAATGTGCGACAGCGGCGTTGGTGCGCCCCACGATTGTGAGAGGCGGCCTGACCTTAAAAGGTCATGGCAGACGACGGACCTTGAAAGGTCGGCCTGGGCGCGACACGCGCGCCGTCCGTCTAGCATGCGGCCACCGCAGCGGTGGCCGGAAGACCTTTTAAGGTCCGGTCCCTGCCATGCGCTTTTAAGCGCAGGCCAACGGCGCCTACCATCACAATCGCGATGCTGTTGGTAAATGGGGCGGGTGAAAACCGTGGTCAGGCCGCAGCGGGAAGACGGGCAAAAGCGGACGTTCTGGTCTTGGCGAACGGTGCCTCCGCGTCCCAGGCGACTAAGCGGGTCACGTTGATCGCGAGGGCGGTGAAGACGTGCGGGAGATGCGTCTTGATGAGGCCGCGATAGCGGGCATGGCGCAGGTCGCAGACGTGCACGGCGTCGGAGATGGTCCCCTCGATGCCGGCGCGCGCCGCGTATTGTTCCTTGAAAGCTGTCGTTGTTTGGCGCTGACGGGCGTCCTGTAAGGCTTCGTGTGGGGCACGCGGGCGGACCGTGAGCCAGCGGGGGTCCTCCGTGGAGTGGGTGCAGGACGCACGCCGCAGGCAGGCCCGACAGTCGGCGCGGGCGAACGCGCTGTTGATGATGGGCTGGCCGCGCTGGTCGTGCGTCGGCTGCCACGTGACACTGGTCTGCCCCGTCGGGCAGGTCGCCCGCTCCGCGTCCCAGTCTAGGGCAAAGTGGGCCACGTCGAAGCCGTCGGCCGTGCGCGCTTGCCACGACTGATCGCCCGGTACGGGCCCCACCACGTCCACGTCGTACCTGTCGCGGCTGGTGACCAGGTGCTCCGCATCCACCTAGCCCGCGTCGACGATGTGCTCCGCGGGCAAGCGGTCTCTCCAGGCCAGGTCCTCCTGCACCTGCGGGAGCATCGTCACATCGGCGGTCGTCGCCAGTGTCGTCTGCACATCCGTGATCAGGTGCGGCGTGTCCTCGTCACACGTCTCGGTCAGGTGCGCCTTGTCGCCCACCCAGTGTGTGTCGCGCTTGGTGCTGTAGCGCGCGTCAGGATCATGCGGCGACTGGATGAGCACGGCAGAGGGGGGCCAGTCGGCCTCCTCACGCCAGCGCACCGCGCCCGTGGCGTCGGGCGCATCGTACTGCTGCACCCACACCGCACGCAGCGTCCGCACCGCCGGGAGTTCGCGCAGCCACGCTGGGGCCGTCGCCGCGTAGACCGCCGTGAGCAGCGCCAACCCATCCGTGCCAATGGCGGCAGCGAGGGCGGCGCGCTCCGTTTTGGCCGTGGGCAGACGATAGTCTTCGATGCGCCGGTCGTAGCGGTCATGCCAGTCCGCAGGGACGTGCGCCCGCAGCCAGTCTGGCGCGGCCACCGCCAGGCTGTTGAGCGCCGTCCGCATCGTTTCTCCGACCCCTTCCAGGCGATTGAGCGTGCGGATGGCGGCGAGCACATGGGTGGAATCGGTGCGTTGCCGTCCCCGCGCCTTGAACCAGCCCTGCTGACGCGCCCGGTCGAGCAGGCGCGTCAGCAGCAGCCCCTCCCAGCCCATGCCCACCTCGTCCCCGATCAGGCGTGCCCGAAACTCGCTCAGGATGGAGTCGTCGAAGCCTGCATCCGTCAACTCCAACCCCAGCGCATATTTCCAGTCGATGCGGGCACGCACCGCGTCAGCCGCCTGCCGGTCTGAGAGCCCCTCCATGTACTGCAACGCGGTCACCACCACCATCCGCCACGGCGCCTCGACCGGCCGTCCGCGCAGGCAATATGCCCGATCCAGGTCGATGTCGCGCACCGCGCTCGACCGCCTGTTTCAGCGCCACGGCCTCACCATCGTCGACGTGGAGCGTCTCCCCATCCATGGCGGTTCGCTGCGCGTTTTCGCCGGTCACGACGCCACGCGACAAACGGGGCGCGTGCGCGATTTGCTGCAAGAAGAGGATGCCTGGGGTGTTGGCGACGCCGCGTTCTATGCCGGTTTTAGCGCGAAAGTCACGCGGTTACGCGACAGCTTGCGTTCGCTCCTTGCGGACATAAAGGCGGACGGCAAGCGGATCGCCGCTTATGGCGCCTCGGCCAAGGGCAGTACCCTGCTTAACTACTTCGGCATTGGGCGGGACACGTTGGACTTCGTGGTCGACCGTAGTACGGTGAAGCAGGGCCACTACACGCCAGGCACGCGCTTGCCCATCTACGCCCCCGAGACGTTGCTTGATGACAAGCCCGACTACGTATTGCTGTTGACCTGGAACTTCGCCGACGAGATCCTCACGCAGCAAGCCGAGTTCAGGCGCCAGGGTGGCCGATTTATGGGAGTGGCTAAAGATTTGGGCATGATAAAATAGGGCATGACAACATGTCCGAATTGCCAGAGTACCGACCGTCAAGTAAAGAACGGGCCGACGGCGTCAGGAAACCAACGGTATTGGTGCCGTG
>JAABUL010003713.1_pt1 | contig 22006 bp, 7 predicted proteins | sample 5559151 | NCBI WGS metagenome assembly JAABUL01 (sample SAMN10711876, study PRJNA513368) | rock metagenome | isolation source: Antarctica rocks | place: Antarctica: Victoria Land, Pudding Butte sud | reverse complement strand
TATTAGAATAAAAGATATATATAAGATAATAAGTTTATATACTAAAATCTATATAATATAATTACGCTAAGATATTACTAAGATATTACTAACATTCTTAAGTATACTACCTTACTAACTTATTAAAATCTACCTATTATAATATATATATAAATCGTGTATATAATATATATAAGTCTATAGAGTATATATATCCTAAAATAATATTAGTTAGTCTATTAGTAATAAAGATATAACTAATTCTATAAGTATACCTACTAAATCTATATATCTTAGTACTAATTTACCTACTATACTTATACCTTAATATATTAAGGTATACTTATTAAAATCTATATATAAATAGTATAAATGAGATATATAAGCCTACAGAGTAAATATATACTAAAATAACATTAATCAGCCTATTAGTAATAAAGATATAACTGATTTCATTAGTTTATATACCTAAATCGATGTATCTAACTACGCTAAGACTTATAATCGCTAGGTAGTAAAGGTAAACTACCTAATATATATTAAAATCTAGATTTTTACAGGTATTTTCTAGTATAATTATAATTAATTCTAAGTTTTATATTATTTAAATAGTTATTATATATATATAATATACTATTATTTCTTTATTATAATAGAATATCTAGATATTAGGACTTCTACTCTTATCTAAGCTTATTAATTAGTTAAAAGTCCCTAATTATAACCTTAAGCCTAACGCCGTTTTTAGTAGAATATTATAATTTTTAGTAATAGTATTTATATATCGTATATAATATTATTCTATTAGGATTAAAAGATACGTATGAATTATTACTATCTAATATTATACTATTTATTAGTATAAAAGATATAACTAAATATATTCCTTTATATACTAAAATCTATATAATATAATTACGCTAAGATATTACTAAAATACCTATATATCTTAATATATTAACTAATTAACATCTACTTAATATAATATATATCTAAATAGAATGAACTATATATATAAGCCTATGAAGTATATATATCCTAAAATAATATTAATTAGCCTATTAGTAATAAAGATATAACTAATTGTATTAATTTATATACTAAATCTATATATCTTGATAATAATTTACCTGTTATACCTATATAGTTATATACTAATTAATTAATATCTACTAATTATAATATATATCTAAATAGTATATATAATATATATAGGCCTACGAAGTATATATATCTTAAAATAATATTAATCCTATTAGTAATAAAGATATAACTAATTCTATAAGTTTATATATCTAAATTCATACGTCTAACTACGCTAAGATATTACTAAGATATTACTAATATATCTAAGTATACTACCTTCCTAACTAATTAACATCTACCTATTATAATATATATATAAATAGTATAAATAATATATATAAGTCTAAGAAGTAAATTACCCCTAAAATAACATTAATTAGCTTATTAGTAATAAAGATATAACTAATTTCATTAGTTTATATACTTAAATCTATATATCTAATAACGCTAAGACTTATAATTACTAGGTAGTAGAGGTAAATTTATATATAAAAATCTGGATTTTTATAGGTATTTTCTAGTTTATTTATAATATATAATAATTAGATTATTATTAATTTTAGATAATATTATTAATTATAAGATAAGATAATAAAAGTTTAAAGATTAAATTAAAAATTATAAAAAATTAAATTATTTAATTTTAGATTATTAGAAAATCATTTTATTAGTAAGTATCTAATAGACTATTATACTAGATCCTAAAACTCTTATATATTATAATTAGCTCTCTAAGATAGCTACTTAGTTAATAGGATAAGAGATAGGCTAGATAGCTTTACTCTTCCTATAACAAGACTATTACTAAGTATAAATGACTACTTAAGCTAGTGCTGATAAGTCGGCTTTTCGCCCTAGTAGTAGTATTATTTAACGAATATCCAGATTCTCTTTAACAATCTTCCAAGGGTCCCCTAAACCCTCATCTCTAATTCCTCCAAGACTTGCTTTCTATGTTTCCACGACCAGCTATACTCAGGCTCTGCCATAAACTTCGTCTTCGCGATATCCAAAGGTATCATATTCGTCTCCTCCTCTCTTATATCAATTCTGGCTCCTCTCTCTAATAGCGTCTGCACGGCCAAAAGATTCCCCCGCTCTCCAGCCCAGTGCAAGGGCGTTCGGCCATTGCCATTACACACGTTGACATCGGTTCCTGCCTCTATGAGAGTGCTGATGACGGCTCCTGTTTGGCCGTGCACGTACTGGGCGTTAGCAGCGGAATGGATAGCCTGGCTGCCGTTCAAAAGAGTCAAGGACACGTTGGCCTTGAATTCCTCGACCAGTAGTCGTACGACTTCGTTGCTCGGACACCGAGCAGCGAAATGTAGTGGCGTCCCTAGATGTTGTATCAGCACAGAGTAATTTCAGATCTACTCTGAAAACATTTCGGGAAAATAACGAGGAAGACTTACAGCCTTCTTCAATTTGTTCATTGACATTTGCTCCATACTCAAGGAGCTGCCGTGCTATATGTCCAAAGCCTTGTCTAGCGGCGGTGTGCAGGGGAGATTCTGGGTTCTGGTTCGAAAATTTGCTCGTAGCATGAATGTCAACCTGGTGCTCAAGGAGTAATCTTACTCCATCTTCAAATCCCCTCCAAACGGCCGCTGATAAGAGGGTTATTGCTGGCCCACTAGCTAGTTTGTCAATATACGTGTTCAGACAGCGTTGTGCCTTCACGTTGGCTCCAGCTTCAATGAGAAACTTCATTGAACCCAGTTGCTGCTCTGCAATGGCACGAAATAAGGGTGGTTCAGTCGAGTCGTCACCTTCATCGATATCGGCTCCAGCATTCAACAATATTCCCAGAATAGCTTCGTTGCCCTTGGAGGCTGCTGTGGATAGTAAACTAGTTCTTATGCCAGCATTTACTACCTCTGCGCCATTTGTAAGTAGATATTGCGCCATCTCGATATCATCTATCACGACAGCTGCCTCGAGAGGAGTATAGCAGTCCTTGACTGTACTCGTCCGGAAACTTGATTGACCTTTGTGCAGATCAATGTTAGCGCCCTTCCCATGTAGGATCTTCACTACATCCATATGTCTACCAAGTACTGCCCCCTGTACCGCTCCACCAAACAGACCATTCGCCTGGTTGATGTCAGCGCCGTGATCCAACAAAAGCTCTACAATGGATATGTATCCGCTGTACGCTGCTCGTTGCAAAGCATCTCCACGTGCCGCCATAGCACCTGTATCTGCTTCGTTCTCCAGAAGAATTTTGGCGATGTCGAAGTGTCCTGCTTCTGCAGCTCCTCCCAGGGCAAATTCAAAACCTCCAAATATTTTAGTGCCTGAATTGACATTAGCTCCACTGTTGATCAATTGACGTACAATGCCTCCGTGGCCATTTGCGGCAGCAGATACTAAAGCCGACGCCTGTACATTATTCTCCATGTAGCGTCTATTGATAGTCGACGCGTTGGACGCTCCACAATTCACTGCCAGTCGTCAGACTTAGTACCCTAGTTCTTGGACTAATCGACATTTGAAATTACTCGTGAGCCGACTTTGACAGATTTTCTCCGCAGCTGCTTAAAAAATATCAGGAGCAATTCACGTACATAAATCTGTTACCAAATCTTGACGTCCCATGGCAGCAGCATAATATAGAACAGAGTCCAGCACAAATTCGGAGTAGATCTTCATCATTTCCGTTGCGTTGTGTTTCTTTACAACACGAAGACCACCAAGAATAGTTTGCGTTCGTGACTTGGGAAGCAGTAGTGATACAACTTCTGGATGATTATTTCGGGTAGCCGTCTCTACAGGATTGCCACCGGCCTTCTCACTATATGCGTCTGGATTGGCTCCAGCTTCGAGAAGAAGTCTGACTATACTGCTCTGGCCGCGTCCACATGCCTCCAATAGCGCAGAATTGGAGGAGAAACAGTTGGAACTGGGCTTGGCTCCATTCTCGAGAAGAAGCTTCACTATATCTTCTCGATCCTTCACAATGGCAGCCATTAATGGACTTCCATAATATCCTTGAGAGGCGTTTGGGTCTGCTCCTGCGGAAATTAACAGACGGGCGATCGCGGTGTAGTCGTAGTGAATCGCCGCTTTCATGGAAGATCCAAAAAGGCCGCCAGGAGCGTTTGGATTTTCCTTAGCTTGACTAGAAGTTCCATCAGTTCTAAAAACAAACAACCCAGTGGCTTATATAGATAGGATGATATCGAGGAAGACTAACAGAAAACTGTTGATAAGACCCTCCAGCCCAGCGACGGAAGCATAATATATAGGATCAGGAAATTCTCTGCGGCTAAAATCAACCCCTTTCCAAGGCATATCGTGATCGTACAGACAAATCCAATTGCGGTAAACGACGGCAGAGGAATGTAACAGTTGGAAAGCTAGTTCCTCAATGGCTGAACGGTACTCAGAGGGCGAGGATTGCGCAAAGAAAATCCAATTTTGAGCCGCGTATCGAGCCGCAGGGAAATCTAGCAGAGCTGTATGGCTCAGTCGACTGGTTAACTGATTTAGATATACCAAACAGCACTGTGCAAACAAAGAATTCCAGTCCTCCAAAGCTGTGAGCCCAAAAATAGTCCTTGGGGAGGGTGCGGGGTAGTACGAGAGCAGAAACTCTTTCACAGAGAAATGTGCAAGATGAAGTTCCCGAATTTTTTTCTTTAACAGAACCGTCTTCATGTGTAAGGATGATGGTGTTCGTGGAAACAAGGCCAGAGCAGATAGCTAAAATGTGCTCTACCTCTGGGAGCCGAAGTTCATTATCAAAGCGTAGACCGTCCCTTGCATCAAAATCGAATGCTATAAATTCACTGGCTTCTTGAACTTGGACCTAAATCAGTGTTGGAATATAAGCCTAAATAATGTGTACAAACTCTATGCGATTGTAACAGAAATCGTGAATAGAGAATGCTTGATACTTGAATATTGGGAAATAAGGTGTATCCGACTTACAGGATGACGAGATAGAGCAAGAAGCTTGAGCAGCATCATAGCATGTTTATAGTAATTTCCGTTCATATTCTCCAGGACTCTGGTATACGTTGCATTTAATGTCTTCGGCAAGGTGTTCAGGGTTTTCTTGACATCTCTCAGCGTGAGACACTCTCTCAGAACTTGTAATTGAAAGGCGACCCATTGGAACCTAGTATTGAATAAGAACTCAGTTTTCCAAAGACTCCGCATCGTGAACCTACATCCCTTGAGAGCCCTTGAAAAGCATTGTTCTAATTTCATCCTTGATTTCCTGTGACCATTTCCGTAGCTTCCGATCGCCTTCCAATGCAGATTGAATAAAAGACACAATATCTTCACCAATGAATGTGCTCTTGATAAGCAATTGCAAAGTCACAATAGGAGATAGGACCTCTTCTATCTCCCTTTTACTTTGGCTCGTGACCAATAGATGCAAGCTGTCACTCTTCCAGCTGACAATGGTCTCTAGGAAATCTAGAATCCTGTCTAATTCGACACACTCATCGGGGGCATCTATGACAAGATACGTATCATTGAATTCTTCAATAGCCCCTTGAAAGGCATCGACAAGCTCTGAAATAGAAGGATGAGACACGCCTGCAGGCTTTGGGCCAGTAGTCAATGCCTCTCCAGGCAATTTTCCATATCTTGTAGTGCTGAAATGACGTCGAGCGAGTGATCCTAGACCGATAGGGATGTCTTTAGCTTGAACTAATAGTTGCGATAATAGCGAGCGGAGCATGGCCTCCATGGTACCCTGTGGCTTATTTCCAAAGTCAAAGTAGTAATAGGCTACAGCAGCGTTGTCAATTTCATCTCGAATTCGGATTGTGTCTTCGATGATGGTGGAGCTGAAGTCCGTCAGTAACCTCATCAAAACTTCTGATCGATTCTCATTACCAGAGGATAGTCTTTCCACACCCAGCTTCGCCTTCTTGTGAGCTCAGAGTCTGAACATCGAGGCCGGATGAACTTACGGATCCCATGCACCCAAAAAGATCCGGTTGTCGATCTCCAAAGTCTATATGGATCTCCAGCTAGTAACCATGACCCAGTATTGTTGTGCCTTGTTTCTAATGCAGTTTGGAACCTCGGTGACTGATCTGTTGCACCCAGCCAATCCAATATTACATGTACCTGGGTGTCTAATAGTATATAAGTACCACTCATTGAGATTACAACGAGACTGACCTAAAGTAAGAACTATACCTCTCTGGAAATCTAACACTCTGTCGTGGAGATCACGTGTGCTTTCCCGTATAGCTATGATCGAAGCGCTGTCGGCGGTGTCAATTTTACTTTATCAACAGATCAAGCCTTTGCTATATACGTACGAATTATCAATTGTCAGTGCAGACTCAATGATGCTCTTCGTCCTTCTAATGGTCTCAAGGGATTTCAGCACATCCTTCTCTTGCAAAGGCCATGTCAAGTGTTTCCCGAAAGCCTTCCATTCACTCAATGGGCTCTCCAGCCGAGCCTTGATAGTTTCCAAATCAGCCTGACAACGTTCAAGTGGGCCATTTTTACAAGCCATTTGTTCCACAGCAGGTAAGTAGCCACCTCCGGATGCAACATCGTCGTCAACAAGTCTTATCAAACGTTCCATGACATTTCGAAGATCGCTGACTTCGTCCAACACTCGGGCCAGGTCTCGAGGTGCCGACCTTACGCTCTTACGATAGTCGTAGCAGTGTGATATGACTGTGCCGCTAATTTGTAGTACCGCTATAAAAGCACCTATGGCGCTGAGCGGATCCATGGCAATAGTACTTGAAAGCTGTAAGGTGAGAGATGTACGAAAGGTGGTATGTTGACTTCAGGTCTTCTCTGAGAGTGATCTAGCTTCTCAAATCAACGCACTCTCCGGGCGCACCTCTGCAGGCTCAGCATCAAGACAACTAACCTCTCTAGAGTCCATCGAACGAAATACAGTGAGAAGTCCCCGATGGGATGGTTCGAAGCTTCAGAGCCGACCTTAAGGTCAGCCTTGAACTCATTGCAAGGTGCAGAAAGTCACAAACGAAGCTCTCATGAAATTCTTATCTAAACCACGTCTTTAATACATTACTTATCAGTAAAGACCACACTCTGCATGAATAGTCGCAAAATTTTGAATGCGATGTTCCGCTGCTCATCTTGTTTTCGATAATGGAACGTTTGTGAACGCTGTTGCCTAGCCAAGCTGCCAAGCTTCTAATCGCCCAGACTCAACCCTCAGCCCCACGCCACATGCCTGCCGTTGATTTTCGTCAGTGCGCCATAGCTGAGGTGGGGGACGAAGTTCTCCCGTCCCCCACGTCATACAGCGCCTGTGTTGTTAAGGGAGTGCAAAGTGAAGGACTGGACAAGGCAAACATGGCGCGTTCTGCTTTATCGGCTTTCGAGAATCTGCGCTCCCTCGGTACTCCCCCCTGCTGTTCCCTCGCTGCTCCCTCTAAAACGGCCCTGCTCCCTTTCCCAAACGAAAGCGGTAATCTCAAATCCTAAGTTCGGGGTGTATATAATATGGCTTCTATTACGCGTACACCCTATCCTTGTAGGCGTACACCCGTCCATGTTAGGCTTAGCGGTCCGTCAACGGGGGTAAACTGCCGGGTACGGCTTAGGAGAGACCCGCGTGGCTAACAGGAGACCCCTAACGAGAGACCCCTTATGAAGTACACTTAAAGAGGGCTCTAATAAATAAGTCTTTAATATAAAAGTTATAGATATTATTTTAGAAAGTAATTTACTTCGTAAAAGTAACTCCTAAAACCTTATTATTACTAAGTTATTACGCTATAAAAGAAGAGTTATTATAGAAAAGATATATTATACTAAGACCTTATAATTATAATAGTAATTAAGATACTTATATAACTTAATAATAATAAGGTATAATAAGGAGTTTATATAAAGGAAGTTATAAGGTAATACTACCCCTATATCTTTATTATAGATTATTAGTTTATAGACTTAACTTTAATAAGGTTATTTAAGGATATATGAAGGGGTCTCTTATTAGAGGTCTCTTATTAGCTACGCGGGGTCTCTTCTAAGCTATACTTTAACTACTAGCTATAACTCTCCTAGAAGAAGCCTTCTAGGCGTAATCCTAGCGCTATACCCTTACTTACTAGCCGGAAAGATATAGGATATCCCACAGGATATCCCACGTAGGATAGTATAGGACTATAGTATAGTATAGGTAAATAAGGTCCTAATCCTATATCTTTATAATAGTATAGGATAGGTATAGGATAGGATAATTTTATAGGATAGGATATCTATAAGACCTATTAATAGGATAGGATATTTATAAGATATCCTATTTACTTAGTTATAGATTAAATAGGATTAGTTTATATAATAATTTAATCTTTATAGTAATCTTATTAATTAGATTAATAATTTAATCTTTATAGTAATCTTATTAATTAGATTGATAACTATAAAGTTTTCTTAGAGTTTATTTATATTTTAATTATATTTATCTCTATAATATAATTTATAAGAAATTCTATTATTAATAGAATAAAGCTAGTATATTCTTAAACCTTTCTATTATTAGTTATTATTAATTATCCCTTCTATTCTACTTTATAGTAATTATAGAGAGTATTAATATATTAATCCTACTAGATAATATTACTTAAATCCTTATAAATAGTAATTATTAGTCCTACCTTTACCTCTTTAATATATTTATATTATTATTAGTAGACTCCTATTAATTTTAAAGGCGCCCTCTTAGCTATTAAATTAAGTATTAATATTATTTCTTAAAGTATATTATAAAGCTTATAACTTACCTATTAAATTATCCTTATTATCTTTATCTCTATTATTAATATAACTATTATTAAGATAACCTTCCTTTACCTATATATAATATAGAATACTATTAGCCCTTTTTATTTAATTAGATATATTAAAGTTAGCCTCTAGATTAAGTCCTACCTATTTAAATAGGTTCTACTAATTCTTAGTATAAAAGACTATTATTAAGGTATAGAAGATAGGAGGTATATAATATATATAGCTTATATAATACCTCTTTATTATAAAGAAGTATTACTTATATATAATAGCCCCTATTATAGTAGTAAGGATATTACGCGTTATATAGGTAATTAATAGGTATTAGGACTTTAAAGCCTTCTACTACTTAAGAATAGACTCTTATTTTAGATAAGTAAAAGGTATTATAAGAATATTAGAGAACTAGTAATAATAATAATAATTAAAAAACTTATTATAAGCCTTATATTATTTTATTTAGTCCTTTATAATATTATTTAAATCCTTTAATAGAGCTTCTAAGGCGTTATTAAAGTTAAAGGTAATAAAATCCCTTATTAATATAATCCTTTAATCTTAGCTATTTTCTTTATAATTTTAATAATTTAAAAAGGTTCTTTTAAGCGCTTATTAATAGATTTCTACTTATAGCTATTAATTAGTTTTAATAGCCTAATTCCTACCCTTAAATATTATATCTTTATAATTTAAATAAAGAAGTACTATTTAATTATAAAGAAATCTTAAATCTAACTATATTTAATTATAATATATAAAAAACTTTTAATAAGCTACTTTAAGGGCCTTAAGAAGGTTAACTTTTTATATAACTTACTTATACCTTAATTACCTAACTTTTAACTCTATATAATTGAAGAGCCTATTATAGATAGTAAAGATATTATATATTATAACCTCCTTCCCTCTACTTATTAATAATATAAATATATAAAAAGGCTTAATAAGTTAAATTAGACATCTAACTTATAACTATTTATTATTAATAAGCTTAAGGAAGCTACCTAGTTTCTTATTAAAGTAGTATTTTATATTTATACAAAGTAGATACGCTTATTCTAGTATATAATAAGTTAAGTCCTAGTATATTTTAATATCTTAAAAGAGCTTAAGAGGGTATCTTTACTTATATCTCTTATTTAGGATAAGTATACTATTATCTAGGACTACTATTATACTATCCTTTTATAATTAGTCCTTTTATATTTTCAAAAAGGGCTCCTTTTATTAACTATTTATATTAATAAATATTATAGTTTTTTATACCTTTAATTAATTAACTAGGAGATAATTAGAATAATAATTATAAAAGTCTTATTTTAATTAAGGTTATTAATAAATCTTTCTTTATTATTTAAATATCTTACTATTTATTATTATTAACCTAATTTCTCTAAAACTTCTTATTAATTAGATTAACATAAACTCTTTTAAGTAGCTCTGTTAAGGCTAATTAAATAATATATATTATATATAAAATATATATTAAAGGTTACTTAGGACTATTCTCTCCTTAATTAATAAAATTATTAAAAGGGCTTATAAGAAGGAAGTTAATAAGTTTATTATATAATAAAGTATTATTACTCGCGTTATTAGTAATAAAGATAAGAAGTTAATCTTTAATCTTATATTACTTAATAATTAGATTTATAATTATTATAAGTTATAGGCTATTATATTAACCTTTAAGATATTTAAAGCCTAAGAGTTTCTTATATTATATTTTATTCTTATTAATAAAGAAAGCTATAATTATTATATATAATTAGTAATTAAGTAATAGGGAGATTTTAATACTATTTATAAGTAAGTCTAATAGAAGACTTTATTTAATTTATTTAACCTTTATTATTAAGTAGTTCTTAATAATAAATATTAAGTTTAATTAAAGAATAGGATTAAGGTAGTAAAAGAATTATAATATCTTAAGGTTATTAATAATATTAAATAGTATACTTATAGTTATAACTTAGTAATAAAATTATTTAGGGAAGTCTTTATATATAAGTTTCTACCTACTTAATATTAATCTTATATCCTTATTTTATTTCCTTTAGGATAGAAGGTAACATATTAAATCTAATTATTATTTTACCTATTAAAAGCCTAGGGATTTATATTATTAATATACCTTATCTTAGTAACTATTAATAATTAATATCTATTATAAAGAAATAAGACTTAATTTCTTAATATATCCTTTAAATAAGAGGTAGATACTTATACTATTAATATTATAACTTATAAAAGGGTAAATAATAACCTTATTATTATAGTAGTAGATAAGTTATAAAGCTCTATTAAAGATAAAGGTATATTTATAAAAATATTCCTATTTATTAGACTTTTTTATCCTATCCTAATAAATATTATAATAATTATAATTAGATTTTATTTTATTCTTAATAGCTATTATTATCTTTATCTATTAATCTAGCTATTTATCCTTTTATTTATATTAAAAGATATAGTGGAATTTATTTTTATCCTTCTTTATTAGATTTATAATTAGAGTATTTATAGAACTTTTAATAGTAAAAGAGGATAGAGTATTATTAATTAAAGAGTAAGATAATATATTATAATTAATACTTTAAGTATAAAGTTAGAGTTAAGAATTTAGGTTATAAATTTCAAGTTCTTATTATATTATAATATTTATATCTACTACTTTATTACTAGTCTTAGGTAATAGTTAAGTAAGATTAAATTAGGGGCTTATAAATAATTTAATTAATTATATATTAATCTTTCTAATTATAATTCTAATTACTATCCTAGCTAATAAAGTATTATAATCCCTACTTTTAAATTAATATTTAAACTAAGTTTTTAATTAGTTTTATAATTAATAGTAATTTCCTAAAATCTCTTATACTCCTTCTCTCCTTTATATGTATTATTATTTATATATAATATACTCCCTATATTTCTTATTAATAGCTATACTACTATTCTTCTAACTCCTAATAATGAAGTTAGATCTTAAGAGGTTATAAGATCTAATACCTATAAAACCTACTATATATTATTAAAGCTAGGATCTTACGTTAGTAAAATCTTAACTAGCCCCTAGGCCTAGGGCTAAAGCTTAGTTAAGACTTTATCCTAGGGCCTAGAGGCCGGCCCTAAGCTCTTTAATCTAAATATAAAGCGCTTAGGATATATCCTAGGCGCTTTAAGCGCTTAGGACTATTCTTTATTTTAATAAAGTTCTATCTAATATATCTAATATATCTAGCTTAGCTCTATTAGTTTAAATATTATATATTATATATACCTTATAAGTACTATTTATTATAATCTATATATATATTTCTTATATACTAGATATTATTTATATTATTTATATCTTATATCTTATATACCTTGTAATAAGTACCTATTACTACGTCTTCTATATATAATAATATAATATTATTATAGTTATAAATACTACCCTTATATTAAATATATATAATATATTAAATTATAATAATTATTAGAGGTATTCTTACTACTCTTATATCTTACTAATCTTCCTAGTAACTCTAACCTTTAAGTATTATATATATTATATAAATATTTCTAAATTTTACTATATCTAAGGGGTAGATATAACTACTTAATATATATATATCCTTAGGTTAATTAATATCTTATATAATAGCTATCTTTATCTATTACCTTTTAGTAGCTAAATATAAATATAATATTTAAGATCTAACCTACTAATATAATATTATTAAAACACGCCTAGAATATCTTAAATATTAGATAGCGTTATATTATTATAAATAATATTAGCTTACTTCCTTATATCCTTAATACTATTTATATTAAGCTATTATATCTAAACTAAGTAAATCTTTAAGTGATAGTAAGCTTTAATAAGTAAGTACTAGTATAAAGGGAAATAATTAGATATAGAAATATACCTTTACCTAAATTATATATATTATTATATTTACTTTAATAATAATAAGCTTTTATAGTATAATATTAAGTTAACTATTAGAATCCTTATTATATCTTATAATATTAAGATTTTTGATAAATCTTATAATAAACTTAAACTTTAGAGCTAATCTAATTAAACTATTAAGATTATTTATATAATAATTATTATATTCTTTATTTAATATATAATAGCGCTTATATTAAGTTTATATATATCTAACTTATTATTATCTTTATCTAGGATATATAATAGCTTTAAGATAGATATAATAGCTCTTAGCTACTATACCTTTTAAAAGGAGATTATATAATTTTATTACTCTATTCTCTTCGTAGCGTTAATATCTACCTCCTATTATATAATTTACTCTTATTCTTATAAGGATAGGATAAGTACTACTAGGAAATTATTTATAGTATCTATAATCTTAAGCTATTACTTAGGTAATTATATAAGTAATATATTAAAATTATATTAGATTAAAATAGTAGCTAAGTAATATAGCCTTAATAAGTATATATAAGTAAATAATATAATCTATTAGATCTAATATAATACTAAATATACTTATAACTCTTATTAATTTATTAAAAGTAATATAAATTACCTTAAAGTTTATTATCTTAACCTATTAAAAATTAAGTTATTAAGTTAATAAGTCTTATATCCTATTATTATTATTAATAGAACGCTACTAAGGTTTAAAGGTACTTTTATTTAAGGGGTCCTTAATATAGTAATAATTATATAAAATTTTACTTAAGCTTTAATCCCCTACTTAAGCCTTATTAAGTCTCTTAACTCTTATAATATTTATTAACTATAACGCGACTAGTAGTTAACTTTAGGAAATTAATTATAATATTTATAATCTTTCTTCTCCTCTTAACTTATAAATAGACTTTATTATTAAATAGACCTTAGACTTAAGTAGTAAATACTCCTATTATAATTATGAAAGTCTCTTAATTATTACTTATAACTAGTATTTAATCTACGTTAATCTTATATAAGGTTAACTTAATATTAGTAGGATAGTAGCGCTTAGAATTCTAATTTATATAATATATAAAGAATTACATATTAAGTATTTAATTATAAATATTATTATACTAGTCTAACTATTTATTTACCTAGTTATTAAGTAGCTCTATTAATATAATAATAAGGTTTAGTCCTTATTATACGGCGAAGCTAGATATTAGTCTATTATAAATATATATATAAAGGAAGGACTATTTATTTTAAGAGGATTAAATATTATTAGGATAATTATTATTACTTAAAAGGTATTAATTTATTTATATAATTACTTAATTATTATTAATCTTACTTTATATTATATTAACCTAGTATTAATAAATAAAGAATAGTATTACCTCTAATATTAAAATTATTATTTAAAGTTAATTAAGATTCCCTTTATTATTAAATATACTTAAGGGCTTATATTAATTATTAATCTTTTTAAGTTCTATCTCTTTAATTAATATTATCCTAGTAATTATAGAGTCCTTATTCTTAAGTATAATAAAGGTAATAAAGTATTAATAGAAGTAGATACTTTACTTAATACCCTTTATTTATAGTTTAATACTTTAAGTTTTCCCTCTTATAACTTTTAATTAACCTTTTACTTATATTTTATATCCTCCTTTATAATTATAAGGAAGCGCGTAAGCTACCTTAATAATATTAAATTAAAATACTTTATTACCTTGATATCTTTAACGGCCTAGGCCTATCTATTAATAATACTTAACTTAATTCTTATATCTTAAAAGAAGGGGAGTACTTACTTTAAGAATCTATCTATTATCCCCTTATTATCCTCTCCTATTATCCTATCTTTATTAGCTAGCCCCCGCGTAGATTCCTCTTTATTATTATTAGTATTAATAACTAGGTCTTCTAGAGCCTTAATACCTTTATTAGGTAGGCTTATATTCTATTAATTTTCATTTAAGATCTTTTTACTCTCTTTACTTAACTTACTTAACTAGCTCCGTAGTAGAAAGCCTTTTATTTAATTAATAAGAGGAGGTTTAATAAATCCTATATTTAAAAGATCCTCTTAAATAGCCTATTATAAGATTAGTAATATATAATTAGGTAGGGGATATTTAAACTCTAAAAAGATCTTTAATATTATAGTTAAATAAACTATCTATAGGAAGGATATAATTATAAGAAAGAATTATTACCTTATCTAATAATATATATATATTACTTAAAGATATACTTAAGCGCTAGAGACTAGAGGCGCGTAGCTAGTAGGATAATATAGTCTTTAATCATTATTAATAAGCTCTTAATTATAATAATTAAAATTAATTAAATACCCTAAGTAAATTATAATAAATAACTTACTATATAATCCTAAGACTTAAAAGTAAATATTAGTAATAAGGTATAATATAATATATAACTCAATTAATATCTTAAAATTAATAGTATAATTACTAATTCTTTTCTATTTCCCTTTAAGCGGCGTCTACTTTATAAGCGTTTATATATTATAATTATTAAATATAACTTAAGCTAAGAGTAAGTTATAATAAGTCTTTATATTAGCTTAAATAAATAGGTTAAAGTTCTAGAAGTTTATACTTTTACTAAGAATATTGTTAATAAGATAGAGGACTTAATTCTTATCCTTATAATTATTTATATATTAATATTATATAACTCTTTATTTAAAGGGAATCTTAATAATAGTTAATATAGCTAAGACTTATTATTTTAAGCTTAAGATTTATATAAACGTTTAATACTAGTTATACCTTTATTAAAATTTATATTTAACCTTTTTAATTACTTAACTTTTAATCTAGTTATTTTATATTTAACTATATTAATCTTAATTTCTTTAAGGGTAGTAACTCTATATTTTAAATTATTAATAAACTTATAAGTAATATATTTAATATCTTATTAGCCTAGCCTATTAGGCTATTAATAAGGTATAATCTAGCTTATTTCCTTAGATTAATAGAGATAGCCTTAATACGCTATTAATATAAGGATAAAACTATATTATATATTAATTATAAGCTAACTAATATAATAATTTATTAGATCTAGGTATAAAAACTATAAAGCTCTTTAAGTAAAAGCCTTAAATTACCTTATACTCTCCTCTTAATATCCTCTTTATTATTTTAAATAGTATAACTATAAGGTTAAGCTATATTAAGAGAGTAAAGATATTAATAAGATATAAAGAATAGTCTTTATTAGAGATATAAAGGAAGGATCTAAGGGATAAATAAGACGCTTAAGTAAGAGATTAAGTAAGGCTTAAGTATAACTCTTAAGAAGAGGGAAATGTTATATTAATTAATATAATAAAGAGGTTAAAGCTACCTATAAATAATTAAAAAAGTATAAAGTAAATTAAATTATAAATAAAAGGAAAGTCTAATTTAAAGATATATACTTTCCTATTATTTTAGCCTATTAAGGGGGTATATTAATTAAATAGCTTATAATAATTATTATTAATTATATTAATCTTAAGAATCTATAATTATAATAAATATTTATATTAAGGATTATAAAAGTCTAGGGGTATAATAGAGTATTTATACTTAATAGCTAGGACGCGCGGATTTATTAATATAAAAAGGGATATTAAGGTCGCTTACATAATTAGTATATATATTATTATACGTCCTATATAACTATTACCTCTATTAATAGAGAGTATATTATTTAAGTAATAAAATTTAGTATACTCGCTATATTACTAAAGTTATAAGGATAGTTAATATATATAATATTAAGTATACTTACTTAGTATATCTTATACTATTATATATCTTATATAATTTCTATACTAAAGAGTATTTAAAGCCTTATATAAGTAGTAAGTCCTAGTATTAACCTGTTATCTATTAATTCTATTATATAATATATCTAGTATATCTTATAATCTTATATATCTTATATAATAGTTATAGCCTAATTTAGAAAGTATACCTTAAGCCTTAATATTAACTTAATTAATTATTAATTCTATTATATAATATATTTAATATATCTTATAATCTTATATATCTTATATAATAGCTATAGCCTAATTTAGAAAATACGCCTTAAGCCCTAATATTAACTTAGTTATCTATTAATCTTATTATATAATATATCTAATATATCTAATATATCTTATAATCTTATATATCTTATATAATAGCTATAGCCTAATTTAGAAAGCGCGCCTTAAGCCCTAGCGCTAACTTAGTTATCTATTAATTTTATTATCTAATATATCTAATATATCTAATATATCTTATATTAGCTATATATTAGCTATATTATAATCTAAAACCTACGCTTTAAGTCCTAGTACTAGTTTAATTATATATTAATTCTATTATATAATATTTATAGTATATCTTATAATATTATATATACTATATACTAGCTATAACGTAATTTAGAAAGCGCGCTATTTAGGTAGTATACTATCTAATTACTATATATATCTATTACCTAGCTAGTATATCCTACTATAATATATATATTATATACGGGTTCTAGCTCCTAATTTAAAGTATATCTAGTATATCTAATATATCTAATAATATTATATATCTTATTATACTTAATACCTTAGTTCTAGCTTGTTATATTATTAGGTTAGATTTATCTTAATTAAATAATCTCTTATTATATATACTTTTTATTAGAATAAAGTAAATTATATCTATTATATAATAATTTTTATAATATCTTATACTCTCCTTACTTTCTCCCTAGCCTTATTTTTAGTCCTTATAAACTAAGCTATTAACTAGCTACACTTTCCTTATATATTATATATCCTCCTATCTATTTTAACCTTTAAGTATTATAGAACCTACGCGTATATCTTATTCTATTACTTAATTCTATAAATAAAGAAGATTACCTATTATATAAGTATCTTTAAATACTTTATATTAAGTATAATAATCTTCTTTACCCTTATTAAGTTAATATTAATCCTAATTAAATATATTATTAAAACTAGAAGATTATATTTTAAATCTATATTACTTCTAGCTCTTTATTAAAAGGTATTAATAATCTCCTATTAATTAAATACCTTTATTTTATCCTAAATAGTTTTAATCTTCTTTATTATAATTATAATAATATTCTACTTAAGTTATTATACTAGAGTTAGTAGGGCCTTTAAGTAACTACGATATTTAATAAAGAAAGGACTAAGATTAAGGATAGCCTTTAGGGATAAAGATATACCTTTATTAGGATTATATATATAACTTAATTTATATTAATAATAATAAGCTTCTCTAATATTATATTAGGCTCTTTATTAGAACCCTTATTATACTTTATACTATTAAGACCTTTAATAACCTTTACTATAAAATAAAACTTTAAAGTAGAATAGGTAAATTTGTCAAATTTATTTAAATATAAATTTTAATATTTATTATTAGATATCTTAAGTATCCTTTATTACTTTTATATTATATCTTATACCTTATCCTTATTTAGGAGATATAATAGTCCTAGGATAAAGGTAATAGCTCTTAAGTATTATACTTTTTAAAAGTATACTATATTTTTCTATTATTTTATTTTATTAACTACTTTAGTATCTACCTCCTATTAAATATTTTACTCTTATTATTAGAGGCGTAGGATAAGTTTTATAAAGAAATTATTTATAGTATTTATAATCTTAAGCTACTACTTAGATAATTATATAAATAGTATATTAAATTATATTAATCTAAAATAGTAGCTAAGTAATATAGTTTTTATTAATATATAAAGGTAAGTTATATAATCTTTAAGCTCTAATATAATAATAAACGCGCTTATAGCTCTTATTAATTTATTAAAGGTAATATAGATCTCCTTAAACTTATCTAATTTAGCCTATTAAAGATTAATATAATTACGCTAGTAAGTCTTATAACTTATCCTTATTATTACTAAGATATTAGTAAGATCTAATAGTACTTTAATCTAGGAGGTCCCTAATATAGTAATTATTATATAAAAATCTACTTGATATTTAATTTCTTTTATAATATTTATAAGCTTTATTAAATTTCCTTTACTCTTATGTTATTTATTTATAATAATATAGCTAGTAGCTAACTTTAGCTAGTATTTATAAATACCTATAGTCCTCCTTCCTTATTTAATATATTTAAGGGTTTTCTTAATAAATTAATCCTAGACCTAGGCGTTAAATACTCCTATTATATATATATAAATAGCTTATTAATTACTTTTAAATAGTACTACCCCCTTATTAATCTTAAATAGCGCTAGATCTATATTAGTAGGATAGTATTACTTATAATTATAGTCTATATAATATATAAAAAACTTTATCCCTAGCTATTATATATAACTATTATTATATTAATTTACCTATTTATTAGCCTAGTTATTAATTAGCTTTACTAGTATAATAATTAGATTAATACCTTATTATATAATAAAGCCGCTTATAAATCTACTATAAATATATATATAAAGGAAGAGCTACTTAGATTAAAAGGAATAGGTATCTTTAAGACTCTAATTATTATATAGAAGATATTAATCTATTTAACTAACTTCTTAATTATTATTAATCTGTATTTATATAAGATTAATCTAGCGCTAATTAATAAGATATAAGATTACTTCTAATATTTAAATTATTATTTAAAGTTAGTCTAATTTCCCTCTATTTTTAAGAATACTTAAGGGCTTATATTAATTATTAACCTTTCTAAGGCCTATCTTCTCTATTAAGATAATACTATTAGTTATACTATTCTTACTCTTAAGTATAATAAATATAGTAAAGAGTTAATAAAAATATAGAAGTTACTTTATATCCTTTAATTTATAGGCTAATACTTTATATTTATCTTATTATAACCTTTAATTAATCCTTAGCTTATATCTTATAACTACCTCTATTATTATAAGGAAGCGTATAAATTATTATAATAATATTAAATTAAAATATTCTATAACTTTTATATCTCTTATAATATTAATCTACCTATTAATAAGACTTAGCTCCGTTCTTATATATTAGTAAAAGAGGGAGGACTTATTTAAAGAACCTATTTATAATCCCCTTATTATTATCTCTTAATATTATATCTTCTTTTAAACTCCTATATATAGGTTTATTATTATTATTAAAAATTATAATAAATAAGTCTTCTAGCGCGTTAAGCTCTTTATTAGCTAGGATTATATTTACCTAAGCCTTTAATCTAAGCTTTTCACTTAACTTACCTCCTAATAAAAGGCCTTATAATTTATCCTTAAGAAGAGGTTTAATAAAACCTAAATTTAAAAGACCCTTTAAAATAACCTACTAAGAGAATAGAAAACTATAATTAAATAGAGAATACTTAGATTTTAAAAAGACCTTTAGCGCTATAATAATATTAACTATTTATAGGAACTCTATATATAAAAGGAAGAAGTATTACCTTTACTTATAATACCTAAGCGCTACTTAAAAATATTATTAAATATTAAATATTAAAGTTAAATTATAAGAGGGATTAATTCTTCTTTAAACTTAATTAATAAGCTCTTAATTATAATAGTTAATATTAGCTTAATATCCTAAATAGATTATAATAAATTACTTACTCCGCGGTCCTAAGACTTACATAGAAATATTAATAATAAGATAGAATATAATTTATAACTTAATTAATATTCTAAAGTTAATAGTATAATTATTAATCTTAATTTACTTCTCCTCTAGGGGTATTTAGCTTATAAGTATTTATATTTTATAATCTATTAATAGTACTTAAGTAGAGAGTAACTTATAATAGACTTCTATATTAATATTATTTAAGATATTTAAGTTATTAATATTAATACTCTTATTAAGTATATCTTTAATTATATAGATTACCTAGTTCTCTCCTTTAATATTATTAATATATTAATATTAAATAATCCTATATTTTAATAAAACCTTCTCTCCTTATAATAATCTTAAGTAGCTAATTATCTAATTATTTTCTCTTATACTTAATTTACCTTTAAATTTATTCTCTATTTTAATAGCTCTTTTCTTTACTATATTAGTTTAAATCCCTGTAGGGACTTTAATTATATACTTTAAGTTATTAATATAATTATAATAATTATATTTTAATATCTTATTAATTTAAGCCGCTAAGATAGTTTTAAGTTATAGTCTAAGTATAGAGTTAAGATATACCTTTAATTCCTAATAGACTAACTTAATAGCCTCTTAGTTAAGAGGGGTAGTTATATTATTTATATATTATAAACTAGCTACTTTAAGCTTATTTAAGATTTAAGTATAAAAAGTAAAAAGTTCTACTTTAAATATTCCTAAGCCTTATTATATCCTTTTAATATAATCCTCTTTACTCTTTTAAATAGTATAATTAAAAGGTTAAGCTATATAAATAAATTAAAAGAGTAAGTAAGAGTTATAATAACTTAAAATAGCTTTTAGAGATAGGGAGATACTCTACTAATTAAGATAGTAAAAAGTATTAAGTAATATATAAGTTTAAATAACTATATAAATTAAGTTAAAATATAAAAATAAGGGAAACCTAAGTAAGAGTAGTAAAAGATAGAGGCTAAAGTTAAATTCTTTATTTAAGGAAGGTTTAAAATTTTATAAATTGATAAAATAAAGTAAATATAAGATCTATTAAATTTATTTAGCTTTAAAGATTAAAATATATAAAAGATATTAAAGAGAATATTATATATTATAAATCTTATTTAATACTCTTAAGAAAGATCTTTTATATTAGTAAGTTTTACTACTTATAATATAGAGAGAAGGGGTTTAAATAATAGATATTCTTATAAAAAATATATCTTTTATATATATTTAAGATTTATATTATTTAGTCTACTTTATTTATTATATTATTTATTTAGTAGATATAGTATCTTTATAATATTCCCTATTCTATACGACTACTATCTTTAATAATAGATAGTATATTACCTAAGTTAATAAAATTTAATATTAACTAGATTACTAAAATTATAGGGGTAGTTAATATATATAATATTAAGTATACTTACTTAATATATCTTATACTATTATATATCTTATATTATTATTATACCTAAGAGTAATTAAAGCCTTATATAAGTAGTAAGTCCTAGTATAAACTAATTATTTATTAATTTTATTATATAGTACGTTTAATATATCTTATAATCTTATATATCCTATATAATAGTTATAAC
>JAABUL010003712.1_pt1 | contig 22024 bp, 18 predicted proteins | sample 5559151 | NCBI WGS metagenome assembly JAABUL01 (sample SAMN10711876, study PRJNA513368) | rock metagenome | isolation source: Antarctica rocks | place: Antarctica: Victoria Land, Pudding Butte sud | reverse complement strand
TGCGCGATCAACCGAACAAACCGATCCTGCTTCTCCGTCAACGCACGACCCGCATGCGTTATCCGAGAGCGTCCCATCGCAACCTCCGCCTAAGCGTCCGGTGTTGCGACGTTCACTGGAATCTGCCTAGTGATGATGGACGTGGTGGGTCAGACCCGCTCTGCCCCGCCACGTCCATCATCACTGTCAGTTTTCACGCAGCGTCGACAGTGAAGGTGGTGGTGATCGGCGCCGGAGTCGCCGGCCTCAACGCGACATCCATCGCCGTGGGTATGCAGGCAGATGTGGAGCTGCTCGATCTCGACGTCGATCGTCTGCGAGCAGCGGACGCCATCTATCGTGGCCGGGTCCGGACGACCCGCTCGAACCGCTACGAGATCGCCCGAGCTGCCGGTGCCGACCTGGTGATCGGGGCCGTCCTGATCACGGGCGCCCGGGCGCCGCGACTGGTAGACAACGCGCAGGTGGCCAGCATGAAGCCTGGCGGTGTGCTCGTGGACATCTCGATCGACCATGGCGGATGCGTCGAGGACTCGCGGCCGACGACGCACGCGGATCCCACCTACTGGTGCACCGGTCGGTCTTCTACTGCGTCGCGAACATGCCCGGCTCGGTCCCCTCGACGTCAACCCAGGCGCTCACCAACGCGACTCTCCCTTACGTCCTCGCACTGGTCGACAAGGGCACCCGTCGGGCAGTGGAAGAGGATGCGGAGCTGGCCGTCGGCGTCAGCACCATCGACGACGTCCTCGTGGCTCGAACCGTCGCGGAGGCCCACTCCATGCAGGCCAGCGAAATGTGGTCGGTGCTGCCGGGCGCGTCCTCGTAGCTGCCTGCCTGGTCTCCGACGGATCGTCTCCCGTCTCCACCACAGATGTCCCGTTCCTTCCACTTGCAATAGCGGACGTCCGACCAATATAGTCCCCTAACCTGAGGCTCGTCACGGACACTGAAGGAAGCCCCCATGAGTAGCAGCGCGGTCAGATCGTCGCGAACCGCTGTGAGCCTGGATCTGCTCGCGCAGAAGGCGATGTTCATCAGGCTAGAGACAGTGCGGCTGGGCCGGATCGCCGGCGCCGGCCACTACTCGGCCGTCTTCTCCGCCGCGGAACTCTTCGCCGCGCTGTACTACTCCGAGCTCAGAGTGGACCCGGCTAAGCCCCGGGATCCCGATCGGGACCGGTTCGTGCTGAGCAAGGGGCATGCAGCGATCGGCCTCTACCCCGTACTGGCCGACCTAGGGTTCTACGACCCGTCCCTGCTGGACGACTTCACCCGGATGGGCAGCGCGTTCGGTGACCACCCCGACATGAAGAAGATCCCGGGCATCGACTTCAGCTCCGGGTCCCTCGGACATGGGCTGTCGATCGGGTTCGGGATGGCCATGGCCGGTCGGATGTCCGACCTGGGTTACCGGACCTGGGTCATGCTCGGCGACGGCGAGCTGGCGGAGGGGCAGATCTGGGAAGCCGCGATGTCGGCCGGTCACTACCGGCTCGGACGGCTGCGGGTCATCGTCGATGCCAACCAGCTCGGCATCGACGGCTTCACCAAGGACGTCATGACCGTGGAGCCGATCGCGCAGCGGTTCGAGTCCTTCGGTTGGCAGACCCATCGCGTCGACGGTCACGATCTGCCGCGCATCCTGGATACCTTCGCGAGCTTGCCGGACACCGACGAGGGGCTGCCGCAGTGCATCGTCGCGGACACGATCAAGGGCCGCGGTGTGCGCCGGATGGAACTGAGCCCCGACTGGCATGTCGGAAACCTGGTCGGCGCGGACTACGACGATGTCGTCGCCGAGCTGTCGGCCGGCCTGTCGAGCGCAGGTGACCCGCGATGAGCCAGTGGCAGGACCAGTCGGAGATCTTCAACGGCACCGCGAGCACTGGATTGAAGAGCGCACAGTCAGCCGACGGCAACGACAAACGCTCGACGTCTGCTTTCGTCTTCGGTGAGGAGCTCGCCGACATCGCCGACCACGACCCCCGGGTCGCGGTACTCACCGCCGACCTCGGCCGCTCCAACCGCGCCGTAGACTTCGAACGACGCCATCGCGACCGGTACGTCAACGTGGGGATCGCCGAGAAGAACATGATCACGGCGGCTGCGGGCGTCGCCTCGTGCGGGTACATCCCCTTCGCAGCGACCTTCGCCTCCTTTGCCGCGCTCCTGTGCTGCGAGCAGATCCGGACCGATTGCGCGTACCCGCGGATGCCGGTCCGCATCGTCGGGCACCACTCGGGCATGTCCATGGGCTTCTACGGCACCAGCCATCACAGCCTCGAGGACCTCGGCATCATGCGGACCATCGCTGATCTCACCGTCGTCTGTGCCACGGACGAGAACCATCTGCGCGCAGTCCTCCGGGCATCCATGGACCATCCCGGCGCGATGTACATCAGGCTCGGCCGGGGACGTGATCCTCAGGTGTACTCCGCTGTCCCGGAAATCACCTTCGGCCGCTCGATCAGACTGCAGGAGGGCGCCGACCTGACGATCTTTTCGACCGGGTCGACCGTCCGTCCGGCCCTCGATGCCGCCGCGCTCCTCGCCGCGGACGGCTACTCCGCGCGGGTCGTCGACATGTTCACCGTCAGTCCGCTGGACAAGGACGAGGTCGTGTCCTCGGCTGCGGCTACCGGCGCCGTCCTCACCGTCGAGGAGCACAACATCACCAACGGACTTGGGACGGCGGTCGCCGAGACCCTGTTCGAAGCCGGAATGTCCGGGTTGCGATTCAAGCGGCTGGGGATTCCCGACGAGCACGTTCCCCTCGGACCGCCAGCTGCGCTCTACGCGCACTACCTGCTCGACGCAGCCGGCATCGCCACTCAAGCCAGAGAGTTGATGAAATGACACAGGTTCTAGCCGCCGCCCGGGCCGCCGACGCAGCGCTGCGCACCCGGGCGCTCTCGGTGATCCCGGGTGGCATGTACGGGCACATGAACGTCGCCAAGATGCCGGATGGCTATCCGCAGTTCATGACCCGAGGCGCTGGAAGTCGCATGTGGGACGCCGACGGCAACGAGTACATCGACTTCATGTGCGGATGGGGCCCTGTCGTCCTAGGACGACAGCACCCTGGTGTCGAGGCCGCGGTCCGGGCCCAGATGGAGATCGGGGACTGCCTCGACGGGCCGTCGCCGGTGATGGTCGACCTCGTCGAACTGCTGGTCGACCTCGTCCCCCACGCGGACTGGGCCATGCTAGCGAAAAACGGCACCGACGCGACAACCGCGTGCGTCACGGTCGCCCGCGCGGCAACAGGGCGCCGGAAGATCCTCGTGGCCAACGGCGCGTACCACGGCGCAATCCCGTGGTGCACCCCCGTGACCGGCGGGGTCCTCGCCGAAGACCGCGCACATCTGGGCTACTTCGACTACAACGACGTCGCGTCCCTCGAGGCGGCTGTCGCCGAAGCGGGCAACGACCTGGCCGGCATCATCGTGGCGCCGGTGCGCCAGGAGCTCGCCCGGGACCAGGAGGTCGCGACCGCCGAGTTCGCCCGCGCGATCCGCGGGATCTGTGACCGCGCCGACGCAGTCATGATCCTCGACGACGTGCGCTGCGGATTCCGCCTGGACCTCGCCGGCAGCTGGCAACCGCTCGGGGTGCAGCCTGACCTGGCCGCCTGGTCCAAGGCCATCGCCAACGGGTATTCACTGGCCGCCGTCACCGGCAAGGACAGCCTCCGCCAGGGTGCGACGGGGATCTACATCACCGGCTCGTTCTGGTACTCGGCGGTGTCCATGGCCGCTTCGATCGCCACGCTCACCGAGCTCCGCGACACCGACGCGCTGGCCAGGATCGGCGAGAGTGGGCAGTACCTGCGAAATGGACTCGCCACGCAGGCAGCCGCCCACGGGTTCGGAGCGCGGCAGACCGGCCCTGTGCAGATGCCGCTGATGCGTTTCGAGGACGACGCTGCCGACTCGAAGCTGGCTCGGATCTGGACCAACGAGGCAGTCAAACGCGGCGTGTACCTGCACCCGGTGCACAACTGGTTCATCTCCGCGGCGCACACCCGCCACGACCTCGATCAGGCGTTGGAGCGCACCGACGAGGCATTCGCGGAACTGAGTCGCCTGGCCGGCTGAGTCTGGGCCCGCCACTTCCCCGACGGGGTGGTGGCGGGTCCGTAACGGGGTGGTGATCGGCCGATAGCGGCGGAACATCGCGAAGGCAGATCCCGACAGATCCGGCACGGAGGATGGCGAGCAAAGATGATCACTGACCCGAACTGGCGCGCGGCCGCTGAGAGTCTGATCCACTACGGGCGGCGGCTGAATGCCGACGGATTGGCGGTCGGGCCGGCGGGAAACCTGAGCGTGCGACTCGGCGATGTTGTCGCGGTCACCCCGTCGCAGGTCCGCTACGACAAGATCACGCCCGACTCCATCTGCTTTCTCACTATCGACGGCACGCAGGTCGGTGGGCAGGGCCGGGCATCGTCCGAGACGCCCATGCACCTGTCCATCTACCGGGACACGAACGCGACCGCGATCGTCCACACGCATTCCCCGCGCGCGGTCGCCGTGTCAACGGTGGTCGACGAGCTGCCGGCGGTGCACTACTGCGTCCTGCGCGCCGGTGGCGGACCGACGATCAGGGTCGCGCCGTATGAGCGCTTCGGATCCGAGGCGCTGGCCCGGGTTGCCATGACAGGCCTGACCGACCGCACGGCCGTGATATTACAGAACCACGGCGCGATCGCCTACGGGGCCGACATCGCCGAGGCGTACGAGCGGGCCCAGCTCGTCGAGATGCTGGCCGACGTGTATTTGTCCGCAACGGGGCTCGAAACACCACGGATCCTGACCGCGGAGGAACTCGGGCAGGTCAAGTCGGAATCCGCGCGTCGACGCTACGGCGGCGAAATGACACCTGCAGCCCCGATGGTGGCCGACTCCTCCACGGCCGGCGGGATCCCGACCGGCGGAACCCTATGATCGGCGACGGTCACGGCCGGATACCGCCGTACACCGACCTGCCCCGGGATGCCGCCGGTGCGCCGGTCGGGTGGGACGTGTTCGGTCCCGGGGACGCCCTCGGGCGGATGAACCTGCAGTCGACCGGGGCGGTCGCGGCCGCTGCCAGGTCTGTGAGCCGGGGCGCGGTGTTCCCGCTCAACGCGCCGCACAACTTCTTCACACCCCCACTGTTCGGCCGCGGGAAGATCCGCCACACGCGCCTCCTGCTGGCCGATGGGGCAGCCTTCGACGACGTCTACGACAACTACTACCCACAAGCGTCCAGCCAGTGGGACGCACTGTCACATGAGGCGTACCAGACGGACACCTTCTACCAAGGGGCCACCGCCGCGGAGATCCTCCGCGGCGAGCGCAACGGCATCGAGCAGTGGGCGGAGCGCGGGATCGTCGGCCGCGGTGTCCTCCTGGACGCCTCCCGGGCGCTCGCCGGGTCGGAACGGCCCCTTGACGCCGGTGCGAGCACCGCCCTGACGGTGGAGGACCTGGAACTCGCCCGCCGTCAGGCCAGTATCGACTTCGCGCCTGGCGACGTCGTGGTGATCCGGACCGGTTTCCCGGAGTGGTACCAGCAGCAGGACCAGGCGGCTCGCACCGCGATGTCCCGGCCCGGGGGACTCGCCGCCGCGGGGATCGAGCACACCGAAGCGATGGCTCAGTACGTGTGGGACAGCGGCGCGTCCGCGTTCGTCAGCGACGCTCCCGGGCTCGAGGTGTGGCCTCCGGACTCCCGCCCCGAGGCTGGGCCGTTCGGGTACCTGCACCGCATCCTCATCGGCCAGTTCGGCCTGGCGATCGGTGAGCTTTGGTGGCTGGCCGACCTTGCTGCGGACTGCGCCGCGGACGGGCGCTATGACTTTCTGCTGTGCAGCGCCCCGGTCAACGTGCGTGGTGGCATCGGTTCCCCGGCCAACGCCGTGGCGATCAAGTAGCCGCGCCTATGCCTGCCAACACCGGAACGTCCTCGCTGACAGGCGACCGAAGCAAGCCGGGGAGTCCGCCACGGGTCGCCTGCGTGGGGATCTACATCCTCGACGTCCTGGGTCGGGCCATCGACGTGCTGCCGACGACCCAGGACTCGCTGATCATCGACGAGATCCGGATGACCGTCGCCGGCACAGCGGGGGGGACGGCGGTCGACCTCGCCCGCCTCGGCGCGGAGGTGCTCGCCGTCGGTGCCGTCGGAGCGGACAACGCGGGTGCGTTCGTGCGCACCCTGCTGGACCGGGAGGGCGTCGATACGAGCGGCCTCGTGACCAAGGCCGGAGTGGCGACCTCGGCCACGCTGCTCCCGATCAGCAGCGCCGGCGTCCGTCCCGCCTGGCACGTGCGCGGTGCGAACGTCGAGCTGGGACGGGAGGACCTGCCCTGGGATGCACTCGCAGACGTCGACGTCCTGCACTATGGCGGGGTGTCCGCGCTGCCCCGGCTCGACGGCGAGGCGTCCTGCGAGCTGCTGTCCTTCGCCCGGTCGCACGGTGCGATCATCACCGCTGACTGCCTGGGGGTCAAGCGCTCCGATGCGTTGGCGACCTTCGCCAGCTCGCTCAGGCACGTCGACGTCTTCATGCCCAACCGGGCCGAGGTGGCGCTCCTGACCGGCCTGTCCTCGCCTCACGACGGCGCCCGGGCGATCCTCGAACTCGGTCCGCGTGCCGTGATCGTCAAGATGGACGCCGAGGGATGCCTAGGCGTCACCGCAGAAGCAGAGTTCTCCCTTCCTGCCATCCCCGGGAAGATCGTGGACTCGACCGGATGCGGAGATGCCTTCTGCGCCGGCGTCATCCGCGGGCTGTCCCTCGGGTGGGAACTGCGGGAGGCCGGCTGGCTTGGGATCGCCGCGGGGACCTTGACCGCGGGCGGACTCGGATCCGACGCCGGTCTCCACGACCTCGACTCGACGATCTCCTTCCTCGCCGCTCACCGCAACACCGAACAGCGCTGATCCCGGCGATGGACCAGCGCGGAGAGCGCATCCCGGGCTAACCCTTGGGCTAACCCGCACCCACCCGCGTACGCGGCCGGGCAACGACGACGAGCGGAGCGACCATGCAGAGCAGCACGCCAGGAACGACGCGCCTGACCGGACTGATCGACGACGTAGAGGTCTACCGCGACGAGTGGGGTATCCCGCACGTGCGGGCGCGGTCCTCCGACGATGTGTTCTTCGCCCAGGGTTACGTCCACGCTCAGGATCGGTTGTTCCAGATGGACTCCGCCCGCCGCCGGATGGAAGGGCGCTGGGCCGAATGGGCCGGCTCGGACGGCGTTGCGGCCGATGCCCTCGCGCGCCGGCTCGGGGTGACGGCGGCCTGCCACCGCGACTACGGCGCGCTAACAGACGAGTCGCGACAGATGCTCACCGCCTACGCAGCCGGGGTCAACGCCCGCCTGGCCGGCCTGGACCGCCTGCCGATCGAGTACGAGCTGTTGGAGGTCGAGCCGGAGCCGTGGCAGCCCTGGCACAGCATCGCCGCGATGCGGCAGCGCGGCTACCTGATGGGCTCGATCTGGTTCAAGCTCTGGCGGGCCGCAGCGCTGCGCGCCATCGGCCCGGACCGCGTGAGCTCATTGCGGTACGACGACGGCGGCACGGACCGGCTCTGCATCCCGCCCGGCGCCGATGCGCAGCGGTGGGTAGCCAGCCTGCAAGCCCTCTCGCCCGCGATCGATGCGTTGGCGGCGCTAGCGGCCGGCGACTCGGCCGGCGGCGGCAGCAACAACTGGGCGGTGTCCGGCGGGCGGACGGCCACTGGACGTCCGCTGCTGGCCGGAGATCCACACCGCGCGTTCGAGATGCCCGGAATCTACACCCAGACGCACCTCGCGTGCGACCAGTTCGACGCCATCGGACTGACCATTCCGGGGGTGCCAGCCTTCCCCCACTTCGCCCACAACGGCGCAGTGGCCTGGTGCGTGACGCACGCCTTCGCCGACATCCACGACCTGTACGTCGAGGAGTTCTCCGCGGAGGCCTCCCAGTACCGGTTCCACGACAGCTGGCGACCAACCCAGAGCCGGTCCGAGCGTGTCCTCGTCCGGAACGGCGACCCGGTTGATGTCGAGGTCGTCGAGACCCATCACGGCCCTGTCGTGGCGGGCGACCCTGCCGGCGGCGCTGCGCTGACCCTCCGCTCGGTGCAATTCGCCGACATCGACCTGTCCTTCGACTGCCTGCTGCCCATGCTCCGGGCAAACACCTGCGTGGAGCTGTTCGAGGCGTCCCGGGATTGGGGGCTGATCGACCACAACGTGGTTGCTGCTGACACCACAGGCAGCATCGCCCACCTCGTACGCGCGGTCGTCCCGAAGCGCCCTCGGCTCAACGGTTGGCTCCCGGTGCCGGGGTGGACGGGGGAGTACGACTGGGACGGAACCATTCCATGGGAGTCGATGCCGCGTACGTCGGAGCCCGAGCGTGGCTACCTGGTGACGGCCAACAACCGTTTCGTCACCGACTCCGCGGACGGCGACTACCTGTTGACCGACTGTCACCCGCCCTACCGTGCGCGTCGGGTCGAGGAGCGGTTGTCCACCCTCCCGAAGGCGACCGTCGAGGACATGCGAGATATCCACGCCGACGTCCGGAGTCTGATCGCTCCGGTGTTCCAGCAGGCGCTGGCGGCGACGGACGTGCCCGACGACCAGTGCGGCGCGGTCCGCGACCTGATCGTCGACTGGGATGCGGAGCTGAGCGCGACCTCTGTGGCCGCAGCCGCCTACACGTCGTTCCGATGGGCGCTGACCGGGGTGCTGACAGAGCGATCCGGGCTGGGCCCGGCTGCCGCGGACCCGCTCGTGGTCCAGGTCCCTCCCGGCGTCGACGTGCGCAACCAGCTCTGGTGGGCCCTGCCCGGGCTCGTGCGGGCCGACGACAACTCGCTCCTGGGCGGGTGGAGCTGGGGGGCAGCCATCGTCGAGGCGCTGCGTCGGACGGCGGAAAGCATCGACGACCGCCCGTGGGGCGAGCACCACCCGGTAACGATGATCCACCCGCTGGCCACGATGTTCCCCGAGGCCGCCGACCGACTGGCCCCCCCCGGAGCACTGGTCGGGGGGGACAACGACACCGTGATGGCCAACGGCTGCGTGTCGGCACTCGGAACGCGTGCGGCCTACGGTGCGGTGGCACGGTACGTCTTCGACGTGGGTGCGTGGGACAACAGCTCGTGGGTTGTCCTGGCCGGGGCGTCCGGCGACCCCGACGACTCGCACTACCTGGACCAGCACGCCGCCTGGGCCTCGTGCGAAACGGTTCCCATGCGGTACGACTGGACGGCGATCGCGGACGCAGGAGAGCTTTCGGTCCTGCGACCCGCGGCCGACGGTCAGCCGACTGTGCCGAACTGAGACGCTGCCCGGGGGCCGACGGCCGCCGGATGTCCGTCCCTCGGTGGACGCAGGTGCCCCCAGGGCCGAACGCTCTCGATCACGGCCCCCAGGCGCAGGACATCGGAGTCGGCCCACCACGGACCGATGATCTGCACGCCCGTGGGCAGATCGTCGGCACCGAAACCGGAGGGGATGGAGGCGGCCGGGTGCCCGGTGAGGTTGAAGGGGTACATGTAGGCGTTCCACGCGTTCATCAGCGCCGGCTCCTTGCTGTCGGAGCTGTCCACCGCGGCCGGTGCAGTCGTCGGCAGGGTCGGCGTGATTAGAAAGTCGACCTGCTCGAGTATGTGCTGAACGCTTCGGTAGAGCGCGCTGCGGGCGAGCCCGGCCGCGCGGTAGTCGGCAAGAGTATAGGTGCTGCCCTTCTCGATGAAGCCGATCAAGGTCGAGTCGAGTCGATCGCCGTACTCGGCCAGGAACGGCCCGTAGGCGATGAACTGGTGGGCAAGGTAGAGGACGCGTGCGGCCTCCGGGCTCCAGTCCACGTCGCCGCCCACCTCGTCGACCTGCGCACCGAGGTCGGTGAGCGCCGCGAGGGTCGCCCTTGTCTGGCGCTCCACGTCGTCGGAGACCTGCTTGTTCGCCATCCGTGGGATGTAACCAATGCGGACCCCCGACAGATCGTCGCCGGTCAACTGCGGCATGCGACGCGGGCGACCGGCGCCGAGCGTCCACGGATCGATCGTCGTCGCCCCGGTCAGGGACTCCAGCATCAACGCTGCGTCGGCGACCGTGCGCGTCAGCGGTCCTGCCGCCGCGTAGTTGCTGAACACGTCGCTGGCCTGCTCGTAGGGCACCGCGCCCGTCGTAGGCTTCAGCCCGACGACGCCACACGCCCCCGCTGGGATCCTAATCGACCCGGCACCGTCGGTGCCCAGACCGAGCGGGCCGAATCCAGCGGCCACGGCCGCCGCGGCCCCCCCGCTGGATCCGCCGGCCGCACGATCGGGGTTCCAAGGGTTCCGGGTCACCCCGAACACGGGGCTGTCGGTCACGGCCTTGTGGCCGAACTCGGGCGTCGTCGACTTGCCGACCATGATCGCGCCGGCGCGATTCAGCCGCTGGGCCAGGATGTCGTCGTGGTCGGGAACGTTGTCGGCGTAGACCACGGAACCGTAGGCCGTTCGTACACCCGCGGTGGCGAAGAGGTCCTTGATGTTGACCGGCACTCCGTGGAGCGGCCCGACCTCGACGCCGTCCATCACCGCCTGCTCGGCGCGTCGAGCGGCTGCGCGGGCCGCCTCAGCCGTCACGGTGGCAAAGGCGTTGATGGTCGTACCTACCGTGTCAATCGCCTTCAGCACGGCATCGACGTACTCGACGGGCGACAGCTCCTTGCGCCGAATCATCGCCGCTGCTCGGGTCGCCGGGAGGAAAAGCAGGTCGTCGTCACTCATGCGCAGGTCCATATCTCTCGTGGGCGGCTGAAGCCCGGTGCGGCTGGGCGCGGGCGGCCGAGCGCCCACGGGGGTGCCGGCCCTGCCAGGTCGGCTGGCTCTGGTGTCTTTCTTATTTCGGTCGCTCGGTGCAAGATAGGTCGCAGTGTAAGCCAGGTCACTACCAGACGGGTCGACCCCTCCAGGAAGGACCACCCTCTTGCTCTTGGACATCCGTGACTTCACCGTCGACCTCGACGGTCCCTCGACCTCGGTTTCCCTTGTCCACGAACTCTCGTTCACCGTCGAGCGGGGCGAATTCCTGTGCATCGTCGGTGAGTCCGGAAGCGGCAAGACCGTCGCGGCGCTCTCTCTGATGCGGTTGCTGGAGTACACCGCGCCGACCTCGATCACCGGGCAGGCACTGCTCGACGACGATGATCTGGTCGCCTCCAGCCAGGAGCAGATGACGCGGCAGCGCGGGCGCAAGATCGCGATGATCTTCCAGGAGGCGATGGAGGCCCTCAATCCGACGAAGGTCATCGGCGCCCAGTTGATCGAGGCCGTCCGACAACACCCGGAGGTGCTCGATCTCCCGGCCGGGTCCGGTCGGGGCGGGAACAGCCGCCGGGCAGCCATCGACGCCGCCCGCGCAAAGGCGATCGACCTGCTCACCCAGGTCGGCATCCCCGACCCGGTCGGCTGTCTGGAGCAGTACCCGCATCAGCTCTCCGGCGGCATGCAGCAGCGAGCGATGATCGCCATGGCCCTGATGTGCGACCCCGAGCTGCTGATCGCTGACGAGCCGACCACCGCGCTTGACGTCACGATCCAGGCGGAGATCCTCACCCTGCTCGTGCGGCTGCAACGCGAGCGCGACATGGCGTGCATCCTGATCACCCACGACATGGGGGTCGCGGCAGAGATCGCAGACCGGATAGCAGTGATGTATTCCGGCCGCCTCGTCGAGATCGGCGCCGTCCAGGAGATCCTGACCAGCCCTCGCCATCCCTACACACGTGCCCTCCTGGAGTGCGTCCCGCGCGTCGGACTCGTCGCCCAGAAGGAACTCCGCACCATCCCCGGGTCCGTGCCCCACCCAGGCATGCGCCTGCGCGGGTGCCGGTACGCGCCCCGGTGTCCGCGCGCGACCGACCGGTGTTCGGTGGACGAGCCAGCGCTCCTTCCCGTTCTGGTCGAGGTCGGCGTCGGCGGCTCGACCGTCCCGAACAAGCCCAGTGAACGACTCGTCTCGTGCTGGAACCCTGAGCCTGCAGGCTTGCCGAGCGATGCCGAGGTATCGACAGCATCCTCGCGAGACCTCGCCACACCGCACGGCAAGACGGACCCCTACCTCGTCCTGGACGGGGTGTCGAAGCGATACGCGTCCAGTGCCCGCAGTGAGTCGATGGGAACTGCTCGCAGCAGCGGCGGGGTCCTGGCCGTCGACTCAGCGACAGTTTCCATCGCGAAGGGCGAGTTCTTCGGACTGGTCGGCGAGAGTGGGTCCGGCAAGAGCACGCTCGGCCGGCTCATCGCCAAGCTCGAGCATCCCACCGGCGGACACATCAGCGTCGGTGACGTCTCGGTCGACCGGCTTCGCGGCCGCAAGGAGACCCGCAGCTTCCGACGCGACGTCCAGATCGTCTTCCAGGACACCACCGGTTCGCTAGACCCACGACAGACGATCGGTCGCTCGCTCGGCGAACCGCTCAGGTCGCTGACCGACCTCCGGGGGGAAGCCCTCGAGGCTCGCGCCAGGGAGCTATTGGAGACGGTCGGCCTTTCGTTGGAGTACTTCCACCGGATGCCCTCGGAGCTGTCCGGCGGGCAGCGTCAACGCGTGGCCATCGCCCGTGCGATCGCCTGCGATCCCCAGTTGTTGGTCGCCGACGAGCCAACGTCGGCCCTGGATGTCTCCGTTCAAGGGCAGATCGTCAACATCCTGCGGCGCCTGCAGCGCGAGCTTGGCCTCACCTACGTGTTCATAACCCACAACCTCAGCCTGGTGTTGTCGGTGGCCGATCGGATCGGGGTCATGTACCTGGGCGCCCTGGTTGAGATCGCCGACGCCTCGACGCTGGTCCGCGCGCCTGCACACCCCTACACCGAGGTGCTGCTGCGCGCCAACCCCAATCCGCACAACCCGCGACGTCGTGGGCCGGGCGCAGTCCGTCCGCAGTCGCTCGGGGTCGACGTCGAGACCGCACTGGTCGACCGGACGGTGGGTTGCCGGTTCCGGGATCGGTGCCCACGGCGTCAGGCGCGCTGCGACGTCGAATCCCCCGAACTCACCGAGAAGCGGCCGGGCCAGTTCGCGGCCTGCCACTTCACGCTCCCCTGACCCACATCACCATCACGCCACCGTCACCGCCCGGCACCAACGACTTCCGCAGTCAGTCACCCGAGACAAGGAATAACATGAGGACTCGAACGTCACTGCAGGGAACGCGCTCGCGCAGGTCGACCCGCCGACTGCGAATGGTTGCCGCGTGCGCGGTACTGGCGCTGGGGCTCGCCGCGTGCGGGTCGGGCGGCGCCAACACAGGCAACGCCAGCGCGAATGGTTCCGGGATCCCTGTCGACGGCGGCACTCTTGTCGCCGCGCTGTCCGGTGATCCACAGTCGCTGGACGTGGCGCAGAACAGCGGCGCGCTGACGATCTACGTAGGACAGAACATCTTCGAACAGTTGTTCGCCTATGACAAGGCCTTGGTCCCCCGTCCCATGCTTGCCGAGAGCTACACCATGTCCGGTGACGGCCTGACCTACACCATCCCGTTGCGCAAAGGAATCAAGTTCCACAACGGCCAGCCGATGACCGCGGCTGATGTCGTGGCCAGCCTCCAGCGGTGGGAGACCGTGTCCGGCACCGGAAAGCTCGTCGCGAAAAACGTCGCATCCCTCACCGCGACGAACGACTCGACGGTGAAGATCGTCCTCAACCAGCCTCGGTACTCGTTGATCAGCGACCTGGCCGGATACATTCAGGCCGCGATCATCGTCCCCGCCGACATCGCCAAGGCCGCCGCTGACAAGCCGATGGCCGACAATCAGATCATCGGTACCGGACCGTTCAAGCTGGCCGAGTATGTCCATGGTCAGCGGGTCGTGCTGGAGAAGAACCCCGACTACACGCCGCTCAACAAGGACTGGGGAGGCTTCGCTGGCGCCAAAAAGGCGCACTTCGACAAGATCGAGTTCCGCTTCGTCTCGGACCCGACCCAGCAGCTTAACGGCCTGAAGACCGGGCAGTTTCAGTGGGCCCAGTCGGTCAGCCCCGACCAGTACGAGATCGTCAAGGGCGACCCGGCCCTCAACGCGCAGGTGTCTGACACTGGCCTCATCAGCACCGTGTTGCTGAACCACAACGGGAAGTCTGCCTTCACCGATCTCAAGGCTCGGCAGGCAATGAACATGCTGATCGACAAGAAAGCCATGTCGACCGCGGCATTCGGACCCGAGATCCTGTGGACGCCGTTGAGCGGATCGATGGTGTTCTCCATCGACAAGCCGATGTACTCCGAGGCCGGCAGTGACGTCTATAAGGCGTACAACCCGCAGATGGCCAAGCAGTTGTTCGCCGAGGCGGGAGTGACCGCGAGCACGCCGATCCGCATCACGACGACCCAGACCTACCCGCAGTATTACCAAATGGCCGTCGTCATGCAGGCCGAACTAAAGAAGATCGGCCTGACCGCGGAAGTGAACGTCTACGATTTCCCGACCATGATTGACAAACTGACCTCCGCTCCGACCTCCTGGGACATCAGCATGACCGGTTTCAGTGGGATCGTCGGAGCGCCCAGTCAGATCCTGTACCTCACGCCGACCTGGCCCGGCGAGTACCGGTCGGGCAAAATGGATGCCCTGCTGGCCCAGTACAACAAGTCCAAGACGGCTGAAGAGGCCGCCCAGGTCGTGAACCAGGTTCAGCAGACGATCTGGGACGAGATTCCGGTCATCGCTATTGCCCCGAACAAGTCCCTGTTGGTGTCCCGTTCGAAGGTGCAGGACCTGTCCGGCTTCCGGCCGGGGATCTTCTGGAACGCTTACCTGGCGAAGTAGAGCCGTCGACGGAGCAATGGAAAGGAGCGGCAGATGGCTGGTCTGGTCCTCAGACGGGTCAGGGATCTCGTGATCGTCTTGTTCCTGATTGGCACGGCAATGTTCTTCATCATCCACCTGATCCCCGGCAGCCCGGCGATCGCGTTGCTCGGCCCGTACGCGACCAAGGAGCAGATCGCCGACCTCACGAGATCGCTGGGTCTGGACCAACCGCTGCTCACGCAGTACGTCACCTGGCTCGGCAACGTCATCCACGGGGACATGGGGGACTCCATCAGCTTCTCGCAGCCGGTGCTAACCGTGATCGTCGATCACGCCACGCCGACCATCCTGCTGGCCCTCGGTAGCACCGTGATCAGTAGCGCGATCGCCATCCCCCTAGCGATTCGCGCGGCTGCCAAGCCGCGGTCAGTCTGGGCCAGGATGGTGACCCCGGTTACCGCGTTCGGGCTCGCCATGCCGTCGTTCTGGCTGGCGCTGGTGCTCGTCTTGGTGTTCGGCGTCATCTTCAGGGTGCTGCCGACCAGTGGGTACGTCGACGTCTGGGCCGACCCGGGGCAGGCGATCAAGTACCTCATACTCCCGATCGTCGTTCTGATCGCGCACCAGGCCGCGCTGTTCGTCGCGACTCTGCGCGAGAGTATGTCGGGGGAGCTGCTGAGCCTGTACCTGCGCTCGGCACGCGCCAAGGGTGTCAAGGAGCGGGGCGTGCTCTACCGGCACGCCCTCCCGAACGCGCTCCTCCCTGCCATCACGGTGATCGGGAGCAGCTTCGGAAGCGTCCTCGGGGGGGTGATCATCATCGAGACCGTATTTTCCATCCCGGGATGGGGCCAGCTGCTCTACAACGGCATCACGTCGCGGGACTACCAGTTGATCATCGGGGTCACGCTGGTGATCGCCGTCGTCTACGTCATGGTGAACCTCATCGCCGACCTGCTCTATCTTGTTGCCGATCCGAGGGTGCGTGTCCGATGAGTACCGAGACGGTTCTCGTGGAGGAAGCGGAGGACGAAGTCGTCGGCCCCGCACCGGGTCGCCGAGACAGGAGTTGGCGGCGTGGTCTGTCGGGGCTGTGGCAGCGGGACGCGCCGACGATCATCTGGGGTGTCGTCCTCGCGCTGATGATCCTGTTGTCGGCCGTCGGGCCGTTCTTCCTCACCTCGCCCGATGCCATCGAGCCGGCCAACCGGTTGGCCGCGCCGTCGGGTGCGCACCTGTTCGGCACCGACAACTACGGTCGCGACCTGCTTTCCCGGGTCGTGTTTGCAGGCAGGGTCTCACTGGGTCTCGGCATCCTCATCACCGTCGTGGCGGTGGTGCTGGGGACAATCATCGGCTCGTGTGCCGGCTTCTACGAACGGTCTGCCGGAGTCCTGATGCGCCTGATGGATGCGCTGATGGCCTTCCCGGCGATCGTGCTCGCAATCGCGCTCGTGATCTCGTTGAGGTCGGGGATCTGGAGCGAGATCATCGCGCTCGGGGTCGTGTTCATCCCCTATGTCGCCCGGGTGGTGCGAAGCCGAGTGCTTACCCTGCGCGAGCGCGGCTACGTGACCGCAGCTCGTGCGGCCGGTGTGTCGGGACCGAGGATCCTGCTCACGCACATCCTGCCCAATGCCGCTCCTGCCATCCTGGTGCAGGGCGTCTTCGTCTACGCATCGGCTCTGCTCGCCGATGCGTCGCTCAGCTTCCTCGGTCTGGGTGTCCAACCACCCACCCCGACCTGGGGAAACATGGTAGGGGACGCACGTTCCTTCATCACGCTGGCACCCGGGTTCATGATCTTCCCGGGTCTCGCCATCGTCATCAGCGTGATGGCGCTAAACCTGGTTGGCGACGGAGCACGCGGCCTGATCGACCCACGAGCTCGGGCGGTCCTGGAACTCGAGCGGGTCCGCAAGCAGCAGTCCGAGGCAAAACGCCGCCGGAGCACCGAATCGAAGTCCTCCGGCGAGTAGTGGACCATCCAGCAACTGTCGCTCGGGCCACTGGGCGGCGTCACGACAGGAGCGTACGTGCGCAACACCGAACTGTGGGCGACACCGGCGACGGAACTGGCGGAAATGATCCGGGCGAAGTCCGTGTCCCCGAGCGAAATCCTGGACTCGGTCCTCGACCGGGTGGATGCGGTCGAGCCGACGATCCACGCGTTCATCACGATCACCCACGACCTGGCGAGGGCCGAAGCGGCGGCCGCGACGGAGCGCGCCCAGCGGGGTGAGCTGATCAGCGCCATGGACGGCATCCCCTACTCGATCAAGGACTTGGAGAACACCGCGGGGATCCGGACCACCATGGGGTCGATGTTCTTCACCGACAACGTCCCCGACGCCAACAGCGTCGTCGCCGGACGACTGCGCTCCAGCGGTGGCGTCCTGCTCGGGAAGACGAACACTCCCCACTTCGGGTACAAGGACATGGCCGACAACCTTGTCGCGGAGACGACGGTCAACCCGTGGGACACGACGCGGACCGTCGGTGGCTCCTCCGGTGGTGCCGCAGCGGCTGTGGCCTCAGGGCTTGGCGCGTTGAGCGCAGGGATCGGACGGGGCCGGCTCCATCCGCATCCCCGCGGCTCTGTGCGGTGTCGTGGGGTTTAAGCCATCCTTCGGACGGATCCCGGTGCATCCCAGCCGCGAGTACTGGTCGCACCGGACCCACAACGGTCCGCTGACCAGGACCGTCGCCGACGCTGCGCTCATGACCGCGGTGATGGCCGGCAGTGACGACCGCGATCCCGGGTCGATCGCCACGGACCTCGAGGAGTTCGCGCCGCTGCCACGGTCGGACCGTCCGCTCGCCGGCCGCAAGATCCGGTGGAGCCCCGACCTCGGATATGGCCCTGTAAGTGCCGATGTGGCGCACGTCGTCGCCGGCGCGGTGCGGACGTTGGAGGAGCTCGGGTGCACGGTCGAGGAGAAGGCCCCGGGTTGGGATGACCCCAGCGAGTTCCACCGGGTCATCTACACGACCCAGATCGCCGCCGGGCTCGGTCCGCTCGCCGACCGCCATCCGGAGTGGATCGAGAACACGCTGATGGAGTTAATCACCATCGGCAGAAGGTACTCGGCGATCGAGCTAAAGACCGCCGAGTTCAAGCGGGCCGCTCTCTACAACACGGCTTTGAGCCTCTTCGAGCAGATCGATTTCCTCATCACCCCGGCAATGCCCCTCGAGGCGTGGTCCGCAGAGCCGGGACCTGGGTTGCGGGAGATCGATGGCACGCGCCTCCCGGCCGACATGGGGCGGTCCTACGCGGTCAACCCGTTCAACATGACCGGGCAGCCCGCGATCACGATCCCCTGCGGCTGGACTGCGGCGGGTCTGCCGGTCGGGGTACAGATCGTCGGTCGGCGGCACCAGGACATCGACGTGCTCCAGTTCGCGCACGTGCTGGAGCAGAGCCTCTCGGTCGTGGACCGGTGGCCGGTCCTCCCCGCAACGACGTAGATTCCACCGCATCCAACCAAGGAGCGACCCATGCTCGTGCAACAGCGCCTAGCCCGTCCCCGCGCCTCGTCCGTCGAGGAGGAGCGGCTATGGCGCAAGCAGCGCCTCGCCGCAGCCCTGCGAATCTTCAGCCAGTTCGGCTTCAGCGAGGGGGTGGCCGGGCACATCACGGCCCGCGATCCCGAGCGCGCGGACTGTTTCTGGGTGAATCCATTCGGGATGAACTTCGCGATGATCTCGGTGTCGGACCTGATCCTGGTGAACCACGCGGGTGACGTGGTGGAGGGGGACCAGCCGGTTAACAAGGCGGCGTTCGCCATCCACTCCCAGATCCATGCCGCACGTCCGGACGTGGAGGCCGCCGCCCACTCCCACTCCGTCTACGGTAAGGCGCTGTCCAGCCTGGGCGAGCGGATCAACCCCATCACCCAGGACGCGTGCATCTTCTACGGTGACCATGAGGTCTTCGACGACTACACCGGCGTTGTCCTCGACACCGAGGAGGGCAAACACATTGCACACGTGCTGGGGCGATCGAAAGCCGTGATTCTACGCAATCACGGTCTGCTCACAGTCGGCACCTCCGTCGACGAGGCTGCGTGGTGGTTCATCACGATGGAGCGGTCGTGCCAGGCGCAGCTGACCGCCGAGGCAGCAGGTACCCCGATCCACATCGATCCCGCGACCGCGACCCGGACTCACCTCGAGATTGGCCGTCCGGAGTCGGGTTGGTTCAGTTTCCAGCCCCTGTACGAGAACATCCTCCGCCAACAGCCGGACCTGTGTGACTGACGCTTGCCTGCGAAAATGGCAGACTGCAGCCAGCCGAGCGCCCGATCCGGTGCGGTCGACAGCACGCACCCATCGCATCGGTTCGTTGTAGGCCCGTACAGGGAGCACAAATTGCCAAAGATCGTCGACCACAACGAACGTCGCCGGAAGGTGATCCAGGCGACCTGGCGTGTCATCGCCCGTGAGGGTATCGCCAACGCGACTACCCGGGAGATCGCTCGGGAGGCCAACTGCTCCAGTGGTGTCCTGGCGCATTACTTCCAGGATAAGGCCGATATCATGGCGTCGGCTATGCTCGCCGCGCACCAGGAAGTGCAGGTGCGCGCGGACCCGGAACTGACTGGTCTGGCGTCATTACGCCAGTTCATGCTGGAGTGCCTGCCCCTCGACGAGCGGCGCCGTTTCCTTGCCGTCGTCGAAGCAAGCTTCTGGGGCCAGGCCGTGGGCAACCCCCGCCTGGTCGAGGTCCACGCAAGGGAGATGGAGAGCTTCGAGAGCCGGCTCCGGAAGCGCCTGATGGACGCGCGTGACGAGGACGAACTCAGACCCGGCCTGGATATCGAAGCGGTCATCCTAGAGTTGCACGTGCTGATGGACGGGTTGAGCATCCAGGCAGCCTTGAACCCGCGCAGCGCAACCAAGAAGGAGCAGGTGGCAATGCTGGATGCCGTCCTGGACCGGATCTGCCACGACAAGGCGCAACCCCGCCCCGGCCTCGGTTGGCGCGGCTGCGTCCGGGCATCGCCCGCTGATGACGAGGACGAGCCGGCGAGGCCTTGAGCACCGGACTGGCGGTCGGTGGGGGCGAGGTCGGCGATCCAGGCCTTGCCGACGCCGTCGGTGGCAGCGGCGAAGAACCCGTAGAGGGGCAGCAGCAGAAACACCCACCCCGGGGTGCGCACAAGTCCGAGTCCTAGGTGCGTGGGTCGGTAACGGATTTCTTGGGTCGAGGGCGAGACTTGTCGAGGTCAGAGGTCCTCGGGTGTTGATTCGTCGACGTGTTGGTGGTGAGGCGAAGCCGCATTCTCCGGTGGCCAGCTGCGCTGTGGTGGTGTAGGAGAACAGCTTCCGTGGGTTGTGGCAGGCGACGAGCAGGCGCCATTCCGCCCGGGCGTGCTCGTGGCCGCGGAGCAGGAGCCGGCCCGCTCCTTGGGTGGTTTTCATCTGCCCGAACACCGGCTCGACGATGACTTTGCGCCGCGCGTAGGCGGCCTTTCCCTTCTGCGTCCTGGCTACCGGGACGGTCCGCTGCACACGCCCGCGCCCCGGAGTGAGGTGGGTATGTTCCGGTAGTGCTGGATCGGGACTTGTCGCGGCGGCAGGTCGTGGCGGTCGCCGACGTGGTCGATGCGGCGACCGACCTCGCTGTCGAGGTGTGGCTGCGGGGCGGTTGGGCGATGAACGCTACCTCGGCGAGGTCACTCGGGACCATCTCGACGTCGACTGGTTTGTGTGGGCAGATGCGATGCCCGGCCTCGTGGGCGAGCTGCTGCGCCGTGGTTGGACGGATCTTGCTGAGCATCCGCCCGAGCACCAGCGCGACATCGTCCGCGGTGACGTGGAGATGGGCTTCGCGCCGTTGACCTTGTCGCATGATGGATGTCCTGCGGTGGGAGGCGGCCCATGGTAAGGAGCGAGGTTCCCCGAGCAGATGCTCGCCGCCGCCGTCGACGGATGGCTCGACGGTGTCCGCTGCCGCGTCATCGACCCAGCCGCGCAGGTCGAGATCGAGCAGATGATGCCGGTGTGGGCCCCAGGAAGACCGAGGCGCTCCAAGGACGTGATCGATGTCGACCGGCTCCGTGCGTCTCCCAACTTCCCGCGTCCCCGTAGCCGCGCTTGACCGCAACTCGACGTGGACGGGGAGCGCGACGTTGGGTGCTCGCCATCCCCTATTGCGACGCAGGCTGGAGGAACTCCAACCGGTTGCCGAATGGGTCATGCGCGTACACGCGCCGGAAGCCGGGGAAGTCAGCATCCCAGCTGACGTCTTGGCCAGCTTCGATCAGTCGGTGAACCACGTCGTCAAGATCGGTGACCACAATGCCGGGGTGCCCCTTGCGGGCTGGTCGGAAATTGTCTTCGACCCCGAGGTGCAGTTCGACGTTGCCTGCTCGGAACCACGCGCCACCGCGTGCCGCGAGGACGGGCGGCTTGTCGACCTCGGTCATGCCCAGGACGCCGACGAAGAAGTCGCGAGCGGCCCGCTCCTCGGCTCGAGGCATTGCCAATTGCATGTGGTGGAGCCGATCGAAGGTCACGCAACCGATCTTGCCTCAACCGGGACGCCAGCAGGCACAGGATCCCAAACACCCTGCCCGATCAAGCATCCCCCCTTACGAAACCAATCAGCGTCGGCCGACTCGCTCGTGGCTCGTGGCTCGTGGCTCGTGGCTCGTGGCTCGTGGGAAGTCGAACGGAGTGTGATGACCAACCTCAGGAGGCACCCGACCGGGGTCACCAGACTGCATAAAGATGCAATGGACCGGCGGCGGCGAAGTGCACGCATGCCGCAGGCGGCCGAGCCGTCGAGGCCCAATGATGAGCGGTGATTGCGCTGGTTCAGCGTTCCCTGCTCTGGGTGCGGGCCTGGTCCCGGTTGGTGATGGGCTGTTTGCGGCTGGCTCCCAGGCGCGCGGGGATCGCCGATGAGGGATCGGTGCTGTACGCCTTGCCCGCCAGCTGCGCCGCTGGCCCACCGCCCTGCCAGGCACCGTTGGGGTGCTCGGCCACCTGTATTTCGGCGCCGTCGTCTTGACGGGCTTGGACCTCGCCGAGGGCCTGCTCCCGGGTGGTTTCGGCTTCCAGTCGGCGGGCGTCGGGATCACGTTCGAGTTCACCAGCCCTGATGTCGGCGTCCTGGCGGACCTGCTCGGGGTCGATGACGGTGGGGGTGAGGTACTGCCCACTGGGCTGCTGTCCTTCCCGTGGGGGCAGCAGGATCTCGGCGGG
>JAABUL010003709.1_pt1 | contig 22039 bp, 8 predicted proteins | sample 5559151 | NCBI WGS metagenome assembly JAABUL01 (sample SAMN10711876, study PRJNA513368) | rock metagenome | isolation source: Antarctica rocks | place: Antarctica: Victoria Land, Pudding Butte sud | reverse complement strand
GAGAATCTTAAGATTATTTTAATCTTTAAACTCTTTTAAAGTATATTGTAAATAAAAGAGTTGCATCTTTGCAATTTTGCAATATCTAAAATTAATAAGTAAATGTATAATACAAATAGTGCGAAAGCTAATAATTAAAATTAGAATTCTTACTTAAGCTCTAAATACTTTTGAGAGAAATTATAACTCGTAATTAAAAGAGCCTAATATATTTAAAAGATTTTAATAATATAAGACAAGCTATTAATTATACGCATTACAAGCTATTGATCTAATATTGTTATCTTAATAGAAAAAATTGTTTAAATAATATAAATTGCTTCTAATTTCTAAAATAATTAATTTAAATCTAAATAATCTAAAAGTAACGTATCAAGATTGCGATAAAAATTACTTTAAAAAACTTCTATTTTAGTTATTTCTCTTAGCTACCTTTAACGTTTTTGAATTGTATTGCTTTGTTAAAGAATCTTCGTTATTATTTAAAAGCTTTTAAAAAAATATAAAAGCATCAAAAGCAAAGAAATTTTCAATAAATTGTATTTTTGCAAACATAACACTACTTGTAAAATTGTCGCTTCAAATTAGGTTTTTAAATTTAAAAATATAGTATTAAATAATATAGAAATTTGACGCATATTTTTAGTAATTATAGAATGCGATGTTTTGTTTATTGTAATTTGTCTTATAATTTTTGATTTTAAATAATTGTATTAGTTTTGACGTTATATTAACAATAATAAACTTTATAACGTATTAATACTTTAATGTGCGAGAGCATTTAATAGACAATTTAATTAAAAAGACATTTAAATCTTATTACTAGCAACAATTTTTATAAATTGTAATTTGTTTTTGCGAATAAAAAAATAATTCTAAGAATTAAGATTAACGTCTTAGAATGTTTAGCATCTTAAACAGTACGCAAATCTAATATATTTATTAACTTTTAAATAATTTAGAACAACATTTACTACAAGATTGAACTTTCTACTTTAAGCAAACAAGTCGATTTGTTCGTCAAAATTTGCTATAATTTTTGTGCAAAAATCTGCGTTCGCTTGTTCTTAATTGAACTTTAATAAATTAGTAACGTAAAACTTTTTTTGTGCTTATTTACAAATATTTTTTATTAAGTAATTAAAAAATACTTAAGAAGTCTTAATTAAAGACATTTTTATCTTAATTTTAAATCTTAATTTTTGCGTAAATCTTTATAATTTACTTTTATTTTGTTTTAATTTTAAAAATGTTATAGAACTTTTTTTAAATATTATTTTGTTTACAATTATACAAATCTTTATTGTTGTAAACTTAAGATATTATATTATTTACGCAAGTATTCTTTTCGTACAAGTTTATTAATGCAATGCACAAAATTCGTTTCGTTAACTTAATAGTATTGTTGCTTTTGTTAATTCGTTTTATAGCAATATAAAGCTTAATTAGAATATTATTATGCTTAATATATTAATAGACACAAAAGTTACTAAATATTAATCGCTATATTTTAATATATTCTTTTAGTAGCTTTTCGAGTGTTATATTAAGATACAATTCGATCAAAAATAATATTGTTAACAAGAAATTTAAACAACGCTTCTTTTTAAAAATCTTAAAATTTAAATTTGTTAAGCTTAACTAAAAGTGAAACAATTAAAATGCTTTTATAAAGATCTTGTTAAAAAGAAGAATCTTTTCAATAATAAATATACATTTTTTGTTTAAAAAAAAAAAAAAGAGATTATTACTTTATTTCGTGTAATTTGATTAAATAATTTTGCTTTTAATTTATTGTATAAGCAAAACATTGCTTTGCAAATAAATTAATATATATATTTCTTTAATTAAATTAATAAAAGTGTTAATATATATTAAAAAAGAGATTGCAAAATTTTAAAAACGTTTTGTTAATTATGCGTTAAACTTAATCGATAAGATAATAAAGAAGCGACTACATTTAATTTTTAATATCGATTTCAATATTAATATTAACTTTAAGTATAGCGAAAATAACAAAGAAACTATATAAAGTTTATTTAATAAATTTATTAAGAAAAGAACGCGAGATTTTATATAATTTTCGATATTTAAGTTGCTAAAAATTGACGAACTTTTTAACGAAAACATATTAATAAAATTTATTACAAAAAAGTTGATCTCTTCAAACATTAAAAAAATATTAATTAGTACATTTTTTATTTTGTTGTTCTTTGCAATTCTAAAATAAAAGCTTTGATTGCGTCGATACATTTGTATATAACGAAATTTATTAATTAAGATTTCTTTTGAAAGTAATATTGTAAACTTAATATTATTAGTTTATTATATATTTATATTGCGATTTATATAAATCGACTTAATATAATTAAGTATATACTTTTTTAAAATTTAAAAAGTATCAATTAAAGATTTAATGTTAAAAAAAATACAATTCTTTATAGTGTAATAAAAAGAAATTATACAAATGTTATTATTTATTTAATGCAAAAGAATTTCTATATTAAACAAAATATAATAAATATCTTTGATCTTACGTTGTTGCAATGCGTTATAAAGAAGAATTTTAACATTGTTAACATATTATACGTTGCTTTGTGCTTAAAAGACAAAAGCGTTATAAATGTCTACAATTTTCTTTGCAACTTAATAATCAATATAAACTATAATAATACAAATTAACTTTTCGATATTGCAATTAAAATGCTAATTGATCGTTATTTAAATTAGAGTTGTTCAATTCGCAATTTTTATCTTGTTGTTTTAATTTTATTTACGCAAACGTATAACTAATTAGCGATTTTTTCTTAATAAAGAAATATATTAAGCAATATAATTGCGAAACGCAAAAAAAAAAGAGATATTGTAATTAAGTTTTAGCATAATTTTAATAACAACTTTGTGTCTTTACGATACTACGACAATTATAATAGTACAACTATATTGTTGCTTTTTAAGTTTGTATTTATAGACGTTTTTAAAACTATGTACAACATCTTGTCTAAACGACAAAAACAATTTAAGAGAGATAAAATTCTAATTTGTTTGTTGATAAATTTAGATAACGACAATGCTTTTAACTTAATTGCAAAAAAAGATTTACATTTTTAAAATATTGTAAAAAGATAACGTAGCAATAACTTAAAACTAAAAATCTTGCAAAAATTTATTGCTTAAAAAAACTATTATTAAATAATAAAATTGCTTTTTGTTTAAAAAATATTTAAGAAAACATTAAAATATTTAGATAAAAATAAGATCGAACGTTCTAACTAGACTTTGTGCATAATTACTAGAGCATACTTTGATTTGTAATAGTATTAACGAACGCAAATCTCTTTTAATAAGGCTTTTAAAAATCTAGTTATTTTATATTTAAAAATTTGTATCGCGTAAAAAGTTAAACAAAAGCAATAAACAATAAAAACAAATTGTATTATTTACGCAAATAAAATACGTTCGTATTAAAAGACGTTACTATAAAAAGAATTGTGCGAGAATCTCTTATAGTTTATTATTCTTTTTACAAAGATCTAAAATATAATAGTTAAGCATACTATTTAACAACGCAACGCCAAATCAATCTAACAATAATATACGAAATTAAGTTGTTTATAAAAATATACGACTTATAGACGTTATAGCAATTTATTTATCTTTGCATACTTTTTATTTTAATATTATGCTCTAATTAGTAGTTGTAAACTTAGCTTTATCAATGCTTAAAATTGTGCTAAAATTGCTTCGAACGCAATAAATAAATTAAGATTGTTATTAATTGTCTCTTTTAAAACTTAGTTAATTATTGTTGTTTATGCTCTTTTTTAATATAAAAATCTATAGTTTTTGTTATTCTTTAAAAGTTTATATAGTTAAATGTTATATTAAATTATATTTTATGTTTCTTTGTTTTCTTTTACAAAATAATAATTTTAGCTTTACATATATTTATATAACAACAACAATAAAAATTAACTTTTCGACAAAATTAAAATTGTATAAGAGTAGTATCTAATAAAGATATTTGTAACATTATATATTTACGTAATAGATTAAATAGTTACATTTATATTTGACTTTTTTGTGTTTATACATTTTGTCTATAGAATGCTATTAAATAATTGAAAAGTTAATTAAGAAGTTGATTGTAATAAAAATAACTTTCTTAAAGTAATAAATGTTCTATTTGTTCTTTTTTGTGCTTAGGCAATTATTGTTGTTATTGTTTCTTATTTTTACATTTATTTATTTAATATGTTTAGCTACGCAAATAAATACGTTTCTAGAAAATAACAAATTGCAATTTCGATCTAGTCTAAAGCTTGTTAAAATATTAAATTTTATCGTTTAGTAACGCTATAAAAGTTTTTTACAAATAAGATCTCGTTCTTCTTAGCTATTTATGCATGCTTTAAGATAGCTATAGAAATCAACAATTATTAATTACTTTTCTTTGATTATTCTCTTTACTTTCTTAATAAATAGATACTTAAATAGTGTCTTTGTCGCATTGTAATTTATTTTCTTTATATAATTGATTAAAAATTCAATAAAGTCGTAATTTAAATTGACATTCGAATTAAGAAATATTTTGTTAAGCATAGCTTATAAAGTAGAGCAATACAAGTTAATTACAACTATTTCTTATAATTTATTATTTAATTTCTTAATATTAAGCAACTTATTTACTTAGACTGACCGTTCGGGTCGGGTTTTCCCCGAAATCTATAACCCGACCCGCAAGTTATACCTAATTAGGCCAAGTTTTAACCTAATATAGTTAGTATTTTCATAATTTATGCAATTCGGTTCCAACTGTTGGAACCGAACGATCAGTCTATATTTACTATCTCAATCTTTGTATCTAGTATATTTAATATATTTTTATTTTTAGTTTTAGACAATTATATAAGTGTGTATTGATTTGCGTCTAAGCTTGACACTATAATATTACAAGAAAATATTGTGTCTTTCTTAATAATTCGATTTGTAATAATTATATAAGTTGCATAAATAATTCAAATTTTAAAAAAATTATTGTCTCGAAACTACTTTATAAGATCTCTACATAAATTAGTATAAATAAATAAAAATATGCATACTAGTACAAAGACATTAACTTAGTTTTCACAATTAACATTATATCTTGTTGTATAATCTTCGCAATAAAAGTTTTTAAAGAGCAAAAAAACAATAATAACGCAAAGTAATATAAGATATCGCAATTAATAAAGTATATATAAGCAACACGTACAAACAAACTTTTAAAATTTCTTTTTTTAATGTTTATAACGTTAGCTTATTGCTAAAACACAACAAAATTCAAAAATACTAAAATAAAAAGCGATAATATTTGTTACAATTAAAGATACTAAGTTTTAGAAATATTAAAATTGTAAATTTATATTTAGTTGTGTTTAAAGTATTTATATAAAATTAAAAAAATAATTTATTATTTCTTCTAATAGTAGTTTAAAAAAATAGCATTTCTCTTAAATATTTATTACAATTAGTTGAACAAATATTTTTAACAAACGTAATTCGTCGTTTTTAGCAAATCGCTTTTTGCAAAAATTTAATTATTTTCTTAGAAATTGTTTTGCGTCGCAAATTTTTTGATGTGCGAAATCAACAACTCTTTAAACTAAAATACGAAATTATATTTTACAATCTTAATCTTTATTATTTTTGCATATTTGTTCGATAAATAGCGAATGTTGCAAAATTACTTTTAACTTTGTTTATTAAAAGATTATCTCTTTATTAAACTTTACAATATCGCTAGATTCGTTATATTTTTTGTTATTTATTTTTTTCAACTTAGAACGAACTTTAGCTTAAATAATTTAATCGATTGTTATCTATTAAGACTAGCACTTATTAGTAGAGAAAAAAAGAAAAAAGCAATTAAAGTTAAATGTATGTACATATAAAGCAACGTAATTAGCAAAACTTCAAAAAACAAACAAATTAAACAAACAAAGTAAGATATAAAGATTTTGCAAAATTAGTTATTTAATAGATATTCATAATTACTAATTATTAATTGTAGCAAAGTTAAATTTTAGTATTTTTAAAAGCTTAAATTAGCTAAAAGTTAAATAATTGTTAATTATCGAATTGTCTATCTTTAAGACTATTTGATACAAATAATATTAAACTATATTTAAAATTGTAAAGACAAAATATATAAAATATATAAAATAAATAAATAGCTTAATTTAAAAGTACGCAAAGTACAAATTTTATATTATTTTAAAAAAAGAGTTATTGTTTTAGTTTTAAATAATTTACAAACAATAATTAATTATACAATTAAACTATTATCGAAACAAAACAAACTTCAAAATTACAAAAACAAAAAACGTATATAACAAAACAATATAATTTAGTTTACAAGTAATTTACAAACGATAATTGTGCGCTAAGTTTAATTGATGCGAAAGTAATATGTTTGTATTACTCTTGCATCGATTAAGCTTAACACACAAAAATATATATTTAATTGTTAAAAAAATAACTTGTGTTTACAAGCGCACAATTTTTAGTTTATTTACTACAATATATCTTTAAAATTGTATATTTTTTTTACGATTAAATTATTAATAAATTGCTTAAACGTTATCTATTTAAAGCTATTTAATTTGAGAATTTTTTTTTTATCTTTATAACGTTGTTTATGTCGAATTATGCTCAAAATTTTAGAAATTTTAAAATGCGCAAAGCTTAAAAACTTAAAGCATGTTAAACAACAAAGTAGAAGAAATTACAATTATCTATATAACTAGTATTATCTATTAAAACGAAAATAAGAACAAACTATAAATAATATTAATTTTTGTATTAAAGAACATATTTTTGATTCTTGCATTTGCAACTCTCTAGATCGCAATAAACGTTAATATTATATTTCTAATTATAATAATAATTAATGTATTATTATTTATACATTTTTGTGTTATTATATTAATAGAAGATAGTTATATTTATCTAATAAGAATCTTTCTTAAAAGTAACAAATCGTATTATTGCGTTCGTATTTGCGTTTAATAATTAAATTTTATAATTATAATATTTAGTTAAGCGCTATATATTTCGAAGATAATTGACAAATATACATAATAAAAAGTTTACTTTAATTTTATTTTTCTTCTAGAAAATCTAGAATCTTGTATTTTAATAATTGACGTATTTTTCTTTAAAACTTAATATATTTTAATTAATATCAACTAATAAATCTTAAATATTATAAATAGCTCTAAAAGTCTCGTTCAATTTTTTTTATTAACAATTACGTAAAGTTTAAGTGCTTAATATATTTAATAATAAATATTGTTAAACAACTCTTTTTTGTTTTTATTAAAAAGTATGTAGTCTTTTAATCGTTAATCTTTTTACGCGAGAATTAGTAGTAAAAGATAACAAACAACTAATAATAATTAGTTTGTCTTTTATTGTTAACTAGTAATTAAAAGATAATAAACTACTAGTAATAATAAAATAGCGTTTTGTTGCAAATTGATTCAAAGTCTATATGCGATTAATAAAAGTTAACGAGTTTCTCTTTTTTAATTAGTAATCGAAAGATAATAAACAATTTAATGTTTTCTACAATAAAGTTAAAAATTGTTGTAAAAAAGATAAATTTATTATTTTTAAAGCAAAAATATTAAATGCTAAGCATATTGCGTTTTAAACAAGAGTCGAAGAATATTAAATTAAATATTAAGAAAACGCTCTCTTTATATTCGCAAATAGCTTTATAAATTTAAGACAACTTAATGTATATTGCTTAAAAGCAAGATATTAACAAATAAAACAAAAGAGAATCGACATAATTTACTTGTAAATTTTGTCAACATATATAAAAAAATAAATAAAAGAAATAATTAAAAACTAATTAATTGTAAGTTAATTAAATTAAGAGCTAGCAAAGCAAAGAAACAAAATCTTAAAGCTAAAAATAAATACTTTTTTGTCAATCTTTTGTAGCTAGTATTAAGAAAATAAATAAGAAAATTTGCAATCGAATTTCGAATAAAATTCTAATAATTTTTTGCTTCGTTTGTTTTTGTTTGTTTGTTTAAGTTAGAATTAAGTTACAAGAGATTTTTAATTAAAAGTTAGATTTTTTTTGTATTAAAGCAATGTAATTAACGCTAAACGTCTTTAATAAAAATCGATATTGTAATTTTTTTTAAATTAAGACTTTATAAAACTAAATTTCGCAATAGTTTGTAATAGATTGCAACATTTTGTAGCAATTTGTAGCAATTCGCATAATAATTTTTTAGCGTCTTATATTGTAACTTGTTAGTTTATTGTAACAATATAAAAACGTTATAGTACTTCGTATAGTAAAATATACAATATTTAGCGTTATAATTATTCTATATTTTAGTTATTAATAAATAAGTTATACATACAATAAGTATTTGTCAAAAAATTTAAAATAAATCTTTTTTTAAATGTGTGCATTTTGCGTTGTTTCAAAGAGTTCTTCAAATCTTTTACAATTAATTTTTCATTAAAGAAATTAAGAATTATGCATAATGGTTACACTTAAACAAGCTCAAAAATCGCTTTATTCTCTTTTGTTAACATTAAATATAAATGTATTTAATTAATTATAAAAGTTGCTTTGTATTTTTGCAAGTTAATTAAAAATAATGCAACAATTCAAGTTAATTGTAAGTGAAAATTATTATATCGCAAATTAAACTATTGACAAATATTATTAAGAAGTAATAATTTATACGCAATGTATTTCGTAACTAAATTTAAAAAAACTTGATTTAAATCTTTAATACAACTTAACAACGCCAACAAACACAAATTATAACTCGAAAGAGACAATTAAAAGAGTTCGCATTCGATTTAAAAATCAAAGTTTTTAATATAAACAAATAATTTTAATATACGACATTTTAATAAAGTTTTTGTCGCAATATTATTCAATTATATTGAAATTTCTTAAGATTTTTATTAGAATTGCGCATAACAAGTTTTCAATATACAATTTTAGAATTTTTTCGAATGCGTTTTGATAAAAGATCGATCTTTTTTGTTCTATAATATTAAGAATTATCTTTAATTAGTTAATTTAACTTATTAATATCTACAATTATCAATGTATAAAACGCCAAAAAAAAAATCAAACAAGCAAATTGCTATAACATTAATTAAAAATATTAGCAATATATATTGTGCTATTACAATTAAAGATTTTAACAATATATTTATAAATTTAAAACAAATAATTCGAAACTTTTTCTATATAAAAGTCTCTTAATTTTATTTTTTAACAATTTTACTCTTTAACAATTCTACTCTTTAACGATTCTACTTTTTAACAATTCTATTTTTTAATAATTTTATTACGCAAGAAGCTTACTTTAATCTATTAAATAATTATTAATTGCAAATATAAAATCGACGTTATAAAACATTTAATTGACGTCTTACATTATTATATTATTAAAGATCGAAAATTATTAACAAAATTTAATAATTTGCTTTAGTTCAAAAGCGAATACAAAATCGCTATTAATAACGATTAACAATATTAATATTTTTAATAAAAACTTAATAGAAGAATTCTTTAAGCAAATTTTAATTTAGAAATTTTATATTTCGAAGTTAAATTTATTTTAAACGTTAATATTGTTTTAAAAACTTTATAATTCGCAATCGTTATTATAGAATTAAATTCAAATAACATTAAAGTATATTTTATTACTTAATATTTTTTAATTATTTTAATTTAGATATAGACATTGCGATATTGTACTTAAAAGTTAAACTTTTTTAATTTATATTTAATTTGCGTTTATAAGAGTTCGCAATCAATTAACAAAAAACATATTATTGTTAACAATCGCTTCGAAATTTAAATTAAAGTTATTAACAATCGCTAATTTAAAAGATCGAAGCGTTAAAAAGTTAAACAATTGTAATTTAAATATTTTTTATATTTTGTTCGCGCTTAATTCTATTTTAGCTAACGTTAAAAAATCTTGTTCTAAAGAGTTTGTATCGTTTATAAATAACAAAATCGTCTTAAAGTAAATTTGCTAACAAAGAGTTATTTTTTTATTAAAAGATAATTAAAGCAAGCAATTAAAAATTATTAAAATAAAAATGTTTATTTAAGTCGCAAACAATTAAGCAAATCAATATCGAAAAACTTTTAACAAATATTCTTAAAATTAATAAAATTAATTTTAAATTCTTCGTCGATATTATTAATAAAAGTAACAAAGATTAACGCAATTATTTAAATAAGATTAGCTTTATATTAAGAGCAAATATTTAAAAATATACATTTAAATAAAAATCTACTTACAAATCGAAATATATTAACATTTCTCTCTATTATAAATGCGAACTAAAGAAAAGTTTATTAATATAATACTTTATTAAGCTTTGTTACATTTTAGTATTATTTACAATTTGAAGCAAGTTTTACTTTAATATTTTTGTAAACTATTAACAATAAAACAATACTAAAATTGTAATTAATATTTTAATAGTTTGTTAAATTATTCGCAAATAACAAGTTGCATTTAATACAAACTATTTTTAAAATTTTTACAAAAATAATTAACGTAACTCTTAAAACTATTTATGTTAATATTCTTTAAATATAGTTTTTAGCTTAAAGAAACATTTTAGAAAAAAAAGTTGTAGCAAGATTGTTAACTTTATAAAAAGTTCAAAAGCGACAACAATACTTTTTGCGCTTAATATGTCAATTTCGACAATATATTTATTTGACATTATTATATTAATTTGGCTTTTAATTGTCTTAAGTTAAAATTATAATATTTGTTAACTTTGCATTTTTAATATAGAAAAACATATCTTAATTAAAGTTTTTATGCGATTATTATACTAAATATTAATATAAACAATATTTAGATAATAAACAAGTTAACAATAACTATCTTTAAGTTTTTAAGTTAATTGTTCTAAATTTATAATATATATTCTAGATTTATAATATAATATAATATTTTATTTTAATAAAGTTTTTTGCTTTTGAAGATTATATATTATTTAATTCTTAAATCGTTATTAATTGCGATTATATTTTAGATCAAATTTTTTATTATTTAAGAACAATTATTTTAGTTATTTTTAATCTTTTTGTGCGTTAATAACGCGATTTTTTTAGACGAAATTCTACTCTTTCTTGTGCTAAGAGTTAAACTTCTAAATATATAGTATATTTGAATGTTTTTTTGCAAAGATTTTGCTCAAATATTAATTAAAGTTATCTCTAATTATTATCGAATCAACTTCGAAAAAGTCGCAAATAAATTTGTTTTTTTTAGATTTAATAATGTAAAAATTATTGTTAAATGCGAATTAAACGCTTATTTATTTTTGCGTTATTTTTGTTTGCTATTTGTTATATTTGTGTCTTTCGCACTTTTTATTTTTTCTATTTTGCTTTCTGTTAATTTTGTTAATAACAATAGTTCAAAATCTAACATTATAAGTCTAGATCGACTTTTTTAGATTAATGTAATTTTAAATTACACTATACGCTATTAAATATATATGTCAATAATCTTGATTATTATTCTTTAAGTTGTTTATATATTTGTTAAAGAGATGCAATTTTACACAAAATTGCGTTAATACAACATAGTTACTTCTTAGCAATTTAATCTCTTTAATATTACTATATTAATTACAAATATATTTTTTTATTTTTATAATATATCGAAGTTGAAAACTCTTTATAACGTTTATTTAGATAATATATTTAACGTTATATTAAATCGAAAATATAACAATTTGCTATTAAATATCGACAAACAAAATTAACTAATTAACAAACTTAAAAATGCTAAGACTTAATTAATTTATAGAGCAAATCTTTGTTAACAAAAGTACATGCTAATAAATAATTATCAACATAATAATTTAAGCTTCTTAAAGACTTAATATAAGAGCAAAATTAATGTAGAGCTTATACTCTTAAATTTTGTAAAATTTTTAAATTGCAAAAAAATAATTAAATTACAATTTTTATAAATGTTTTTTGCATTACTTTTTGTCGATTTTAAGAACATTATTAATTATTATTGCACAAAAATAAACTCTTTAAATTATAACATTCTTTAAACAAAAACAAATTCAAAGACTTTCAATATTGTTAACTTTGCTTTTATTTAGTTTTACAAGTTACGTAACATTTATATAACTTCTTAATGCATTTTTTATTTTTAGTTTTATACAATAATTGCGAACTATATTTCAAAAACAACTTGTTAAATTGTTTAAAAATATGTTGTTTTAAGTTAATAAAAACGTTGCGTGCAATCTTACGTTATCAAGTGTTTTATTTTGGCGTTTTGCACAAACTATATTCTATTTATAGTCTTTACTAATCTTTTATTTTAAATTAATTATTTTTATTTGTTTTTTTCTTAACTAAAATAAGTTATTAATTTGCTTACATAATTTCTATTATTAATCTAGAGTACACTATCTTCTTGTTTATTAACAATAATAATAATTTTATTATTTATAATTTTTCGACTTTTAGTCGCGAAGCAAAAGAAGCATATTTAAATTATTATTAAGCTATTAATATAACGTTATTACTTTATCTTTTTGTTTCTTTAATTGTTTATCGTTATTTTTATCTTTTTGAACGCGACAACAATCTTGAATAAATTAACGCAAAACTTTAAGTTTATTACGACTTTAATTACAAACAATCTATTAAAAGTCGATAATTATTTCTTTTTTTATATGTTTTTACAAGATTTATTTATTAATGCAACTATATTTTTGCAATTAAATCGAATCTTTACGCAATTTGTTGTATGCTTTTACGACAACATTGTTAAATAACAATAAATAAAAAATTAAAAGATAAAAATTAATTAAGATTCTTACTTTTTAATATATATAAATCTCGCAATTATTGATTAAACTTGCGCAATAATCTTCAAGATATTATTGTTAACAATTTATCAAAAATAATCTATTTTGTTGTTTTGTCTTTAATTCTTTTGTTTAACATTTTTATATTTGTTTTGTTTTACGTTGTGCAACAATATAATATTTTTAACATATTAAAGAGCAATCTTAATATAAAAGATTTAATCTATTTAGAAGCTTTAAATTAATTATTTGTAAATCTTTACGTTACAAAGATATATTTTATAAATTTTTTCTCTCTTGTAAGAGACAATCAAAATCGAGCTATCTATTTAGGTCAAACTATTATTATAATTATCGTCGCATTACTTACAATTATATATTAAAGAATTGTTAATTAAAGATATTAATTGCATTTTTAACATTTGTTAATTTGCGATACAAAAAAAATTAATTAAAATAATATCATATTAAAGTTTAAGACAAACTCTTAAACACTAAACTTTTTAAACAAGTTTTCTCTTTTTAATAAAGTTAAAAAAATATTTCGATTTTTTGTTGTTAAAGACACGCTAAAAATGTTAAAAATAACACAAGTTTTTGTTAAAAATTAACAAAGAAATTTAAAATTAAATTAAATTATTAAAATATCTTAAATCGAATTATTTAACATTATATTTAAAGTTATTTAAAAGAATTTATTAACAATATAACTATTAAAGAATAATCTAGATATAAGCGCATATAAAATTCGCAAAACTTATTAATTAAATTCGACAATATTAATTAATAATAAAAATGTCTTTCTAAACTTAAACGCAAAGATTTCGTATATTAATAAATTGTTTGCTTTATTGTAAACATTAATAAAAATGCTTAAAAATTATTTCTAAAATATTTAGAATTTTTGATTAGAAGCGTCTTTAATAATATAAATTACTTATTAAATAAAAAAAATATTTAAAATTTAATAGTTTTTGACGCTACTTTATACAATATAAATATCAATCAAATTATATTAAATTGTATATATATTATATAATATACTTGTTGTAATTTGTAGAGAAATATTACTTTTAACACACTTATAAATCTCTAAATTATTATTGTTTAATTAATTGTCAATTAAGATTACGCAAACAAATTTAAGTTTCAAATAATAAAATTTCAAAAATAAAAATTAACAATAACAAAAAAAATACGTTGTATAATAAAAAATATTTAGAATTTTAAATAAAAAAGATAAAGATAAACGTAATTTAAAAATTTGTTAATTTAATATATTTTATAAAAAATATATTTTATTTTGTATATTTATTATATTAATACTTCGATTAATAGTTTTTTGTAATTATATTTTATAAACGTAATATTACTAAAAGCTTTTAAAAAATCTTTATATTAAGCAACTTTTATACGCACAACGTAATTAATTTATTTGTTCGATAAAGTTATTTATAGTATCTTAAAAGCTTAAATGTTGTTTAATTATTAAGAAATACGTTTGTTAATTAGTTTTATTAAGAGATATCGCTAATTTAAAAAATATATAAATATTTGTTTTAAAATTAATTGCTTATCGATTTTTGACGTCGAAAAAAAAACAAAATATAAATTGATAACTTTTAGTCGAAAGTTATTTGATTTTAGTTTTATTTAAAATTTGAATCGAAACAAAATTATAAAATATATTGTTATAATTCTTAATTGCAACTTCGTTATCAATTTTGTAAAGTAATTTTTTAAAAATAATATTTAGCAAAACGAAAAGCAATCTTAAGCAAAATAATCTTTTAAATAAAGAAACAATTTATAATTGTAAAGATATATATTAATAGATTTTTTAACGCAATATAGAAGTAAATTTAACAAAGTTTCAATTAGCTTGTTAATAAATTGTACAAAAGTAATTGTTTTATTCGATCAATCTTTAGAATTGATTTTTCTCTTAATTTGTCTCTTAATTAATTGGTTTTTCGTCTATTTTCTTTAAGATAATTTTGCTCAATTTTAACTATTCGCGTGTAAGCTCTTTCAACTTTGTAAAAATATTAATTGCTTTTTTAAAAATTAACAAACTTATTAATAGCATCTTTTTTTAATAAAACATGTTTCTTTTTAGTAAGCAACACGAATTATGCGCAACGCATTCGTATAATTTTTGTCTTTTACAATAGAGATTTTTAAGTTTAGCTAGTAAAATTAGTTGCACGTTTTTTAAGCTTAAGATAACAATCAAACTACATGCATCAAAATAATTCAAACATTTTAAAATTCTCGAAGCAAAAATTTCCTCTATCGATCGATAGTTGTGTAAAATGAGAAATTTTGACGCTTATAAATATTGCTAGAATTAAAAATAAAAGTATTGTTAATTAATTTTAAAAGTTAAACTAGATTAATTTGAAACAACTAATTATAAATTAATTTATTATAATCGAAATAAAATTTAAATAACTAATTATAAATTATAAAATTCTCGTTTTAAGAAAACTAATACGATTAGTCGTTATATTAAATTAGTCTTTTAGCAATAACTAATTTTGAACAAATTTAACAAAATACTAAATCTTCAATAAATAAGATTTAAATATATTATAAACTTTTAGGCAAAATTGTGAACTTTAATTGTTAAATAATTCTATTATTGTTTTTAACAATTTTAGATAAATTAGAGTTAATTAATTCAATTTATTATTGCTATGTTTCGACGCCTCTTCTACTTGCTTCAATTGTCGCTAATTGCTTTATTAAAGTTTTTATTATATTTAATATTTGTTTAATACTTAACTTTAGCATCTTTATGCGCACGTTATTTGATTCAATTTTCTTTGATAAAGTTCTTAGTAACTCTATTAATATATTAATCGATTTTGTTATTTTATTAAGTTACTTTTTGATTACAAATTCGAATGTTAATTTGAATAAATCTATTATCAAAATTAAACTACTTAACTTTTAAAGTACTTTATTAAAATTATTGTAAAATTATTTGTTAAAAGATATCTTTTTTGACGAAATTTGTTTGTTTTTTGTATATTATTTTGTAATAAGATTGTTTATATATTTAAATTTAAGTATGTGTCTATATATCGATTTACTTAATTACTTGTTAATATTATTGTTAAAAAAGTTTTATGCAAATGTGTTCGACAATTTCTTATAATTTTTACTTTGTGTTTGTAACTTTTTACAAACAACGTCTTTAAATTTTACAAATTTTATTGCGTACTTTTTTGTATAATAAGCGTCATTATAATTAATCTAAGCAATTAATTCGACATTTTTAAGAAATCAATTAACGCATTTATAGTCTATAATATTATTTAAAAAAACTTCGAAATTGTTTTCTTTTATTTCGACAATAAACTAGTAATTTTTTGCATTATTTTTTTGTTACTTGTAAATTTGTTATTTTTAATTAATAAACGAATCTTTGTTTAGTATATTTGCGTCTAATTTATTGTTTGCAATTGTCTTTCTTTTCTTTGTAGTTTTTGCATTTTCTCGCTTTAAAAAATTTATATTTATCGAATTTAACTTATTTTGATTTTTGTTATTATTTGTTTAATCTTTGTTTCTTTTCGTTTAATTGCTATTATTGTTGTTAATTTCTTCGACGCTTTTAAGTTGTAAATAAAATATCTTTTTTGTGTCGCTTAAATTTTTTGAGTCTTTTTTGTCGAAGAATGCATCGTTATTATTCTTCAACGCATTTAAGATAAAAGCTTAATTACTACTATTTTTTCTTAAATACTCTTTTACAACATTAAGTTTTATGTTAAAAGTTAACAAAATTAAGCATTTTATATAACTCTCTTTTACTTTGTATAGCTTTCGTAATATGCGTTTTAAATTTTTTTTCGAACTTATTAGAATGCATTAACTATGTTAGTCGCATATGTCTTTGTATTCGTATATCGATATTAACGTTGTTATTATTAGTTAGAAAATCAAAAATGTTATAATAATTTGTATCGACGCATTTCTTAATTCTTTTTAATTTTGTTAGAAATTCTAAAGACGTAATATTTTACAACTTGCTCTATGTGTTTTAGAAACAAACTAACGAATTAAAATTCTTTTATTTGTTTTTATCTTTATTGTTTGATTTGTTGTTTTGCGTTTTTAAATCGAAAACAATTGCTATAATGTTTTTCTTAACTTGCGTTCTATGCTTTTGCACTTAATTTTCGTTCTTATTAACAATCAATTGCGCATTATTACTTTCGATTGCTTTTAATTTGTTAAAGCTAAATTTGCTACTTTTGTTATTATTTTAAATGTTATTACTTTTATTTTGCTAAAACGAAGCTTAATTTAAGTTTAATAAAGCATTTAATAAGAAAAACGTTTTAAAAAACGTTTTAAAAGATTGTTTCTCGCTATTATTATTCGTACGTTGTTGCTTTCTATTTAATAAATTCTCTTTATTTTTTATAATATTGTAAGAGACAAATGTAATCTAAATGTTAAATTGTAATTTTTAAAAGTTAGATCTTCTTTATATTAATTTAAAAAAAAAGTATTTGCTTTTTCGACGCACATTAAAGTTGACAAAATTGTTTTTCGTTTTTTAAAATAATTATTTGTTAATAATTTTACAAACGTTTTGTTAATTCTTAAAATAATATTTTTTGTTTAAAATTTGCAACAAACTTAAAGTTAAATTTTATAATTTCTTGTTATAAGCTATTAATACGTAGCAAAGTTAACTTTCTTTTGTCAAATTCTACTCGAATTAATAATTACAAAAATAATAAATTTTATTGTGTCGAAATATGCGTCAATTTTTTACAATTTTGTAATTTATTTATCTAATCTAAGTTTTAAGCTAACAATATATTAAAGCAATTAATATATTTTTGACATTGCAAACGTTGTTAATTCTTGCATTTAATAAACAATTTTTGTTTATTACAATTATTATTGATGTTAACGTTGTTATAAAAACATAATTAATCTTATATTATAATACTTTCGAATTAATAAAGACTTAATCGACAAGAAGTATTGTCAAATAGACTAGTATTTTTATTAATATATTCTTTAATTTATAAGTAACATCTTTTAGTTTCTCGCTATTAACAAGTTGATCGCATTATATTCTTTTAATAGCAACGTTATATTGCACAAATCTATTATCGTTATTAAATTTTCTCTTAGAATCTACGCTATAAGCTAAATTAACAACAAACATAAATATATTTCAAAAATACAATATAAGTTTAATTGTTATTTTTTGTTATTATATAACAAGTCTAACGTTTCTAGTTGTTTTTATATAGTATATAGAATATATATAGCGATACGTATAATATACATAGAAAAACTTTGCTAGCAATTGAAAGCACAAAATAAGATATTTAAGTTAAAGTGTGCTTGTAATTTTCTTTTGTAACTATATAAATAACAAATAAAAGTAAAAAGTATTGTCGAAAAACAAAAAAAATAATAACAAAAATAATAGTATAAATCGATTATTTATTTCTTTAATTTCTTTTTTATGCTTTTCGTCTCTTTAATCTTTTTATTAAGAATTTTATTTACTTTTTTAATTTTATTTTATTTTATTTGTTTATAAGATACGAGAATCAAAATGCGAAAAACAAGCAAAATTAATTGTTAACAATCAAGAAGTAGTTTTTAGAAATAAAATATTTTATTCTTTTTATTTGCGAAACTTGCAAATGTATTTAAAGCTATTGCGTTTGCGATAATTTATTATATTTTTATTTTAATAAAATTTTTAAACTTAAACGATATTTAAGTTATAATTACTTTAAGTTAATTTATTTTAAATATAATTGATCGACAAACAAAATATCAAAATAAATATGTTGTTATTCGCACATTTGTGTATTGTATAATTATTAATAAAAATTGTATATATTGCAACGCACGTTAAATTACTTGCTAGACACAATATTTGTTAACAATTTTTATTTGTTTTATTAAGATCAAGTTTGTATATCGCAAAAGATTATAAATTTTTTTTATTAATATTAAAGATATTGTAGTACAAATTTGGTAATATATAAAATATATATATATATTCGAATTAAGTAATATAATTGTTATTAAAAGCTTTTATAATGTTTTTTGCAACGTTAATACTCTAATTTAAGACTAACTTTATTGTTACTTTATTGTTGTTTAGATTCAATTAATACGTCTCTTAATAAATATAATTAACTTTAAGTATCTATAATAAAGAGTTATTGTTAATATAGAATTTTAAAAATATAAGAAAACTACATTAATTAATAATTATAGTTTAATCTTTGTCAAATTCTAGTTAAAACAAACGAATATCTATAATATTAAACAAAAACTAGATTAGTTAGCTAGTTTTAAAAATATATTGCTATATAATTTAATACTTAGAGCTAAACATTAATACAATAAAATATAGAATAAAGTTAAGAATATATATCTTTAATTAATTCTATCTTATGTATAAAAGAAATATGTTATATATAACAACTTGTAATAAATAAATAGCACAAAACTAAATGCAAAGAGACAATATATTAAAAAATACTATTTTCAAAAATACATTTTTGAAACATCTAATATGTTAAAAAGTTAATCGTAATTTAAGTTCTTTGCTTAAACTTTATTATTTAACAATTTATTACTTTTGTTGTTGTTTTTAAAATTTCTTTTATTTGTAACATTTTACTTTAAATTTTATTTATATTGTTACATTTTTATTTCGCACAATCTAGAGTGCGAATTTTTGATTTTTTTCTTCGAACAATATTGTTATATATTGTGTATTTAGATTTACAATTAGCAATTAACGCAAAACAAAAATTCTAACAAATTCGAAATTATCTTTAAGTTTTTACAAATTAGACAAAATATTTTTTCGATATACGTTGTTAGCTTTCTTTACACAAAGTTGATTGCAAAAAATATTTAATTATATCTAAAAAAAATTTTTTTTACGTTATTGTGTTTAAGACACTTAACATATTAAGTTTTTTTTTTATAAGAGAATCTTATTAAATAAAAGTAGTACGCTTAGAAATTTTTTTTTTTATTTAGTTTACAATTATTAAAAAGCAATATAATATTAGCTAACAAAATAATAAACATTAATTAATTTTACTATATCTTTATTAAAATGTGTCGAAAATTTTTATTTAATAAAAATATTATATTGTTGTTTATCTTAATACAAAACTTCGATATTTAATATTCTATATTATTTTGTTTTTTAACTTTTGCTTATTCTTCGATTTTTATTTGTTTTTTAATTTTTATTTGTCGAACAATTGCAAAATTTGTGCTCTTAAATTTATATTTGTCAAATACTTTATTTTATTTGAATAAGAACGTATTGTATTTTTCTTTTTATTTTAAATTAAAATATCAATATAATATTTAAGAAATATTTCAATTATTAAAAATTTGTTTGTCTTAATTGTTATATATAAAGCACTTCGCTCAAGAGCATTTACAATCTCGAGATCAATTTCTTAAACAACAAATTTATAAATCTTAGCGCTATTAAATTAATTATGCATTAACGTCGTCTAACTCTTTTAATTTAAAATATTAAAATCGACGTTCTCTTATAATAGTGTGTTAATTAATATAGTTTTATAATATTTGTTAAATAAATTGTAAACAAAATTTAATACAAAGTTGTTATTTAATGTAATATTATTAATATTGATCTTATTTTGTAACAAAAATTCGATAATTTGTTATTATTTTTTGTTATAATAATTTTTAAAGAAATTATACGCTTTAACTTCGAAAGCTTGCAAGCACAAAAAAAATGTTTTTTTATACGTTTTGTTAATGTCTATTTTAATAACAATAAGCATTCGTAGTATAATATAATTTATCTTTGAATTAAAGTATTCTTGTTTAAACAATAGTTATAATAACGTTTTCTTATATTTGTTTATTATATTGACGTCAACTCTTTAATTTAAAATTTGTTAAATAAATTTGCAACAACTTGTAGCAACAATATTTAAAAAAGAGAAGTTTATTAAAACGTTAACTTCGTAATATAACAATATTTTGTCAAAATAAAAATAGCTTTTTGTTTATATTGTTCTCTTTAATAAGCTTTTGAACTTTTTTTTTTTTTATTAATGTTAATGTTAATTGTGTTAGCTAACTTCTTAACTAGATAATTCGACTTATTTGTTACAACAAATATAAATAATATTTATTTTTGTCTTTTTTTGTTTAAATTAACATCTAACTTTAACAAGTATTGTTAAAACTTTCGCTCTTATATAGTAGCATAAATAAGATACAATTCTAAAGTAACGTTATACTCTTTTATTAATAGTTTTATTACTTTAGATTTTTTGTATGCAATAATTATCGTTATTAATAATTTCTTTAAAAATAATCGATAAACATTTAAGTTAATTGTAATTAATAATTTTAAAATACAAATCTTTTTTGTTTTTATAACATTTCTTATTTTTTTATAGAAGAATTGTTCAAAGTTTAATGCTTTTGTTTTACGTAATTTTATTACAATCTTAAATACAAACACATTGCTTAATTTACTTCAAATTATTATTTATATAATTAGATTTTCGTTATTATGTTCGTTAATGTATTTGCGAAGTTCAAAGAGCAATTGTTTTCGTATAATTGTTTTCTAAAAGCTTGCGAATCGTTATTAATAAATAATACAAATTGTGCTAAAATTTTACGACAAACGCATGCATAATTATACAACATTTTTATTAAATTTTTCTCTTGTAAATTGGAAATTAAATGTTGATATATATTTGAAAAAATATTAATTAACAATTTTGTAAATAGAGTTTTTATAATTTCTTAATTTAAAGAAATTTATCTTCTTTTTAATTAATTTAAAGCACATAATTTTTTCTTTTAATTAAGACATTTGTTAAGTTCAATTTATATCGTTTGTTCTTTTTGTTTTTTGTTTCGCAATTTAGAAACAATTACGACTATATAAAAATTAAAAGCGAAATCGATTTTTTAATTTTATTAAGTCTTTTATTTTTTATTTTTTCTATGTCGAAATTGCTATTTTTGAAGACGTCGAAGCAATAGTAGCATATATTTTGTAAATAATTATATATTATACTTCGTTAAAATCGAAATTATTAATTATAATTTATTGTCA
>JAABUL010003708.1_pt1 | contig 22042 bp, 8 predicted proteins | sample 5559151 | NCBI WGS metagenome assembly JAABUL01 (sample SAMN10711876, study PRJNA513368) | rock metagenome | isolation source: Antarctica rocks | place: Antarctica: Victoria Land, Pudding Butte sud | reverse complement strand
TATTGCTTTTTAATTTCTTCTTATATTTGTTTATAATCTTCCATAAATTAACTAAGATTTCAAAATAGTTTATAATATTTTCTATATAGTTATAAAGATTCTTTTAGTTGTACTTTTTGTTTTAAGTCAATAACTAAATTATAAAATTTGGTTATTTTTTTAAATACTTAATTAGTTTTTTGTATAAATATAAATATTTTGTTGGATAAAACTTTATCTAGAATTTTCTATAATTAATTTAAGTTCTCTATTAGATAGTAGTTGTTGTTCTATTTAATCTTAAAAATATCTATTTTTGTATTAATTTACTTTCTAATATTGTTTTAACTACTATATATCTTTCTTAATATAATATTAGTTTGTTAACAATTTATTAAGTTTTATAATTAATAATCTCTTATAAAGTAATTCGATTTTCTATATATATAGCACGTTTTTTAAAATTTGTTGTCTTGCTTTTTTCTAAAGTTATTCTTTTTGTATTGTTAAATAAAATTTAATTCCATAGATACAAATCTACAATAGTCTAAATTGCTATACTTTTAATTAGAACAAAATTCTCTCTAATAATATTCGACTATTAATTCGAAGAAGATTTTTGCTTTTTTATAAAATTAATTGTATTACTTTTTTGTAGCTCTTTTATATAATTTATTGTCGAAATTAATAGCTACTTTAAGAAGATTAAATATATTATTAATATTTTTGCTATTATATATAATTTTGTTTTTAAGATTGTTTTTAAGATCTTGTCAAAATATTGTTATAAATACAATATTGTTTTACTCGAATAAATTAATATCTTTCTAAAATCTAGTTATATAGTTTGTTGCAAAAATTTATTAAGTTAAAAATTAAAAATCCTGTTTCGCAATTTGTTTCTTGTTAAAAATTTCGAAGATTTTTCGAAACTCTTCTTTGAAATTGTCTATTTTTGTAAATATTATATAGAAATTCTTGTTATAGTTTTTTTAAAAATTTGTATAAGTTTGACTTAAATTAATATTGAACTTTTTTTCTAAAAAATATTTATATAAAAATTGTCTTTTTATTTGCTAAAATAGAATAAAAGATAAAGTAGATATTTATCTATATAAGTTAGTTCTTTACATTAATACAATCTCTATAATAGATTATAAACTTGTTAATTCTTATCTTATTGTTTTTATAAATAGAGAGTCGATATAATATTGTAGAACTAGTACTCGAAATAAAGATATCTTAATTTGATGTAAATATTTTTAATATATTTAAAATATTACGCTAATACTTTCTAGAGAGTATTAGAGAAAATTATATTATTGAAGAAACTTGTAGATATCTTTAAATAATATAAGCGATTATTTAATAGCAAAAGTTGCAACTTAGTAGTTATAACAATAAGTTAAAACTTGAAATAAGTTAAATACAATCTATAAAAAAGTTATATTTTAGTTTCTATATACTAAGAAAATACTAGTTGTTTACTTTGTTTGTTTGTCGAATATAGCGAACATAATTTCTTGCAATATTTGCTTGTTAAATATATTTAGACTAATTATTTAAAATTGAATTTTTATAAATTTGGAACCGAATTTCATAAATTATAAAATTACTAACTATATTAGATTAAAGTTTGACCTAATTAGATATAACTTTCGGGTTGGGTTTTCGATTTTAGGGAAAAACCGACCCGAACAATCAGCCTAAATATATTAAACATTATGCTTAGAATATTTGCTTCTCGAGTATATCGAATATAATAGTAGATTTGCTCCTAAGATGTAGAATCTAAACTTCTAGTATAACTTAGATAAGCTTGTAACAAAATTCTATAAATACGTACTTTCTATATCTATTTCGCAAACATATTTCTAAGATAATCTATATATATTTAAAGAGTTTTATCGATACTTAGAATTAATTGTTTAAATACGCAATTGTCTATTTTATTTAGAGTAATTGTTAGATCGAATTTTAATTTCAACTTTTGGAATTAATTTAATCTAACAATTTTAATATTAGAAATTAATTTTAATATTAATTTTTTAGAAATTAAATTAAATCGAATTGACTCGAGTTTTAATTTCAACATTTAAAATCGAATCAACGTTAAAAAATACTAAAAATTAATTAAAATTAACTAGTTTTAATATATTTTAAACTATTTTATTTATTTATTATAATAAGTACTAATATGTATTATATATATATATTACTTTTGTCAAAATATTGCGTTTTTAAGAAATTACTGTTTATATAATTTGATTTTCGATTTCAATATTAGAGATTGATTCGATTCGACAATTTTAATATTAGATATCGAATCAACTTTTCGATCTAACTTTAGAAATCGACTCGATCCAATTTGAATCGAGTATTCGACTCGAACTTAATAATCTAACCCGATACAATTAATCTAGTTTTACTAGTTCGTGATAATTTCTTTCTTGGAGAGGTAATTTTTGATCTTGAACAATTGTCTTTCTTGTTACCCAAAAATCTACTACTTCTTCTTCAATTAACTAACTCGCAAGAGATAATCTATAGAGCTTTATTAGCGCTTTAATTTGACACGCTATTTAAAAATTGCAATGTAATGCGATAAAGTTATACTAGATATTAGAAAATTATCGCTTTTTAGGTAATTGAGATGATCTAATAATTGAGGTGAGGCCCACCTAGGGCGCTGGTCGTCCCTAGGTGGGGGATCCACTTTTATGCAGATAATTCTGCCGAGCTTCGCTTGAGCTTGCACCGATCAGGCTGGCTCGGCTGGCAGCCTGCTCTCGAGGAGAGATGCAACACCTGTCTTCCTGTATTTCGATCATTGTCACATTTGATGATCAACGTAGAACCGCTATATTATGAGTGGCCCCAGCTAAAGAATCTGGTCCCAACATCTAGAGATCAAGTTCTTTGACGTTAGCACAGATTTCCTGCCTAAGCTGCAAAGAAGGCTGACAGCCAACGTCAAGCTTCGAGGATAGTGAGTCTTTCCCTCTATAACTATCAGAAAAATATGCATGTAAATGCAATCTCAAAATTGTGCGGCTCCCTCGATACACTATCTTGTTATACCATTCTGACCTGCTTCAGCCCGTAGTTACTCGCAGACGCTGTATGTTGACGGCAATTCGGTGGATCGCTCTACATAGCAACATTACACACTAATATCATTGAGGCTCAATTCTTTTACCCCCGCTTCTAAAAGTTCGATATTCGGGATTCCTAGCCAAGAGTATTCGGTATAGGCGATAGATATCTGTGTATACCTCCGATGAATAGCTTCAATACTGAATCGGCCCAATGAAAAGTGTTCTGATTTAGGCTGACTGCAGAAACGGTACCTGGGTAAAGCACAGCACGGTGCTTCCATGGCAGATCCATTTAGTATTGCCAGTGGTATTGTTGGGGTTCTTGGGCTGACGATTTCAATCACTCAAATCGTTGTTCAGTTCGGGCTAGACTGGAAAGATGCACCCAAAGAGGCGAAAAGCATAATCAGTGAGCTGCAAAGCCTCAAAATTGTGATGTTGGAGATAGAGAAGGCAGAATCGCATTTGCTCCTCAATACGGACTTCATCGACGCTTTCCAGGATCGGCCATCAGTATTACTATCGGAACTAGGCCCAAATGCTCGCGCAACAACCGAAACCAAGCTTTCTATCAAGGTTTGCAAGCAAGAACTGGAAACTTTGCTAGATAAGCTGGAGAAGGTAGGGAAGGGAGACCGTGTGGGCTGGGAGCGGCTTAAAGCACCATTCCTTGTGAAAGACCTTCAAAAGTCAATTGATAAAGCCAATCGTCAGTGCCGGATCCTCAATGACATGATCTCGTATGACGCAATCAGCTTGGGGGTAGATACTCTTGGACAAGTGAAACGGGCACGGAAGGAACAAAAACAATGGCACGATGCTCAAAAGAATCAGGAAATATTGAGTTGGCTGTCCGATTTGAGCTTTGAACAAAAACAGGCTGATATACTCTCCCAACGACATCCTGGAACGGGTGAATGGTTTTTGAACCTTGATTTGTTCAAGGCATGGCGAAACGGTCATCGGGATACATCCTCTACACTCTGGTGTCCCGGTATACGTAAGTCCTTCTGCACACCCCAGTGTTTCTCAGAGACTGAACAAGTGCTACCTGGGGCAGGGAAATCAGTAATGATGTGAGTTATCAAGGCATTTCACATCTGGTCCGGAAGCTGATCGCCTCCAGATCGATCGTCATTGCAAGTCTCCAAGAACTGTTCGACAAAGCTGAAGTCTCCATATCCTATGTCTATTGTGACTACAAAGATCGTGCAAGGCAAACCACACCTAATCTATTAGCGAGTCTGGTAAAACAGTTGGTCATGCAACATAAAGATATGCCGACGGAAGTAATCAATATGTATGCTGAGCATTCTAAACGCAACAGCTCGCCATCACTTGAAGAATTTTCGCGGGTTTTCCCATTATTGCTGCATGGCTTCCGGCGATCTTTCATACTAGTCGATGCCCTTGACGAACACTTTACCAGTGGAAACGAGGAGAGTATTCTGGAAGTTAGTCTCTTGGATGAGCTCCTAAAGGTGCAACAGACAGGGCCAGGCTATACCCTCTTTATCACATCACGAGCTATTCCGATGATCCAAGAACGCTTGACGGATTCTGTTCACATTGAGATTTTCGCTGCAGATGCGGACATCGAACTATACCTGCGTTCCCGCATATACGATCGCAGCAAATTCAGGTTTGCGGACAAAATGCGAACTGACAGCGATCTTGCTGACTTGGTGGTTGGTAGCCTTGTGAAAAAGGCTCGAGGCATGTGAGTCCATCCATGAAGTCATTTTCCGTATAGAAGCTGAAAGCCAATCTGTCAGGTTTCTACTACCTTGTCTGCACTTGGACCGGCTTTCATGCCAGACTAACGTCCGTAATCTTCGAAAAGCCCTAAAAGATTTACCAACAAGACTGGGAGAAACGTACAGCGAGGCCATGACTCGCATACGTGGCCAAGTCCCCGAGCACAGCGAGCTCGCACTCTCGGCATTGAGATGGATCTCACACGCGATCCGACCATTGAGAGTGGAGGAACTCCAATGTGTGTTGGCGGTTCAACCAGGAGATCGATTCTTAGACCCAGAAGCGCTTCCGGATATTGCACTTATCGTATCCGTTTCCGCCGGCCTAATGACTATTGATTCCAAAAGCCAGACAATACGCCTGGTGCACTTCACGGTCGAAGAGTATCTCAGGCAGGTGAAGCACGAGTACTTCCCTGATGCAGATATCCTAATTGCAGAAACCTGCATCACATACCTATCGTTTGAGGTCTTCGGATTCGACACTCTTCCCATCGAAAAACCAGAGCACGATCTTGCATACATGGAGTCTCTACATGTCTTCTTCAACTACGCCGCTAACAATTGGGGCCATCATCTTCGTGGAGATGCGGAGCATGCTTTGGAGGGCCTGGCTACGGATTTCCTAACAAACGATCGAAATTTGGTCTACCCAGGTCAAGCCTATCTGGAAACCGAGCTTCAGAGATACACTTCTCAAACCCTAAATCCTCTGGATCAAGTCACTGGAATTTATCTCATGGTCTACTTTGGTCTGACACATATTTTGAGTATCTTTCTGAAGAACACCCGTCCACTCCAGATCCAGAACATAAGATCTCGCCTGCTGGCGCCCCTCCCATTGGCCATTCTAGCGGGGCGTAGAAAAATGGTAAAGCTGCTATTAGACACAGAGAACATAAGAGCAGACTACCAGGATAATGAGACGATAACTCCAGTCCATTATGCGGCCATGTCTGGTCACAAGAGTATTCTAAAACTTTTATTAGATCGAGAAGACATGAAAGCAGATTCGCCAGATAGTTATCGCAAAACACCGCTGCATTTCTGCATTAGGTACGGACACAGGGGTATCGCGAGGCTGCTATTGGAACGAGATGACGTAAGATCAGATTCACCAGACCATAAGGAGAGGACACCACTTCATTATGCGATCAGGTACAAACGTGACAGTATCACTAAGATGCTGCTCGAGCGGCACGATGTGAATGTAAACGCGCCGGATTATGAGAAGCAGACACCACTGAGTTTTGCGGCTAGTCGTGGACATGAGACTATCGCAAAGTTGCTCCTGGAATTTAAAGATGTGAAAGCAGACTCGCCAGATGGAGAAGGGCGGACACCACTATGGCATGCGGCTCGTAACGGACATGAATCGATGACGAAGATACTTTTGGCGAGAGATGATGTCGCAGTAGATCATCTGGATCAACACGGGCTGACTCCATTACGGGCCGCAGCTCTTGAAGGCCACACGACCACTGTCAGGCTGTTGCTCGAGTGTAAAGATGCTAGGCCGGATCTTCGAGAAGAACATGGCCAGAGACCTTTCTCAAGTGCAGTTGATTTCGGACACACCGACATAGCGAGACTTCTCACGGAAATAGACGATGTAGTAATAAATCAGGTGGATCGACGGAGCCGGACCCCGTTATTCAGAGCGGTCGAGAAAGGTCATGCAGCTATAGTCAAGCTGCTACTTGAGCGGAAGGACATCAAACCTAATATCGAAGATAATGATGGTTCCACGCCTCTGTTAGTTGCAGCTAAAGATGGGAACATCGAGATTGTGCAACTCTTGATTGAGAGAGACGACGTTGCAATAAATCGTCGAAGCGGTAGTGATCGAATTCCATTATTTTGGGCAGCCTACGGCGGGCATGTGGCTGTTGTCAAGCTGCTACTTGAACATAAGGATATCAAACTTGATCTCGAAGATCAAGATGGTGACACGTTTTTTTTCGTCGCAGCTGCATGGGAGCATCTCGAGATCGTGCAACTCTTGTTGAAGAGAGACGATATTGCAATAAATCATCAAGATTGTAGTGGTCAAACTCCACTATTGTGGGCGACGAAATACAAGCGTACGGCTATTGTCGAGCTGTTGATTGCATGCGAAGATGTGAGATTCGATCTCCAAGACAAAGATGGTGAGACACCTCTTTCGATTGCAACCAAAAAAGGCTACACCGAAATTGCGAGATTGCTGGAAGAGAAGATAGCGATCAAGGAGCAAAAGCACGAATTGACTATAGGCAACAATATCGCGGATCGAATTGAATAGGACGGTTGCGGCAACTTCATTATACGCGATGGCGCCAGTGGGTGCTGGTTCTGATGACTGATCAGGAAACCTTCTCCGGTGTCTAAGGGTGTTCCAACGAATTCAACAATATTCTCGAACTTTTCACTACTCTGACGATTGACCATCACTACTTGTTCAGTCCATAGCTAGCCCGTCAATACGTTCCTCGACGGTGCCAAACGACTATTCACTATTGAGCCAGCCACTGCATCTAACACCCTGACAGCGCATGGGATTTGATAAGGATTGTCTGGTTCATCTTTTGTTACAAATTATCCTCTCGGATGCCTATTCCACAGTCAGCTAGGTCGCGAGATCGCAGAGAACTTATAAAGCATCGTATCGACTCCATAGACAGTGCACTCAGCCAAGATTCTCGTACATGCATCATGTCACGATGATCCGCACAGTCACCCGGATTATTTGGGAGACCCTCAACCACAACGAGAGTGTTGCTGTTGTCTAGCTTCGGATGCTCCGCGTTTTCGACCTCACGCCGACTCTATCTTTCGATGCCGAACCTCAAGCAACATCCTTACTCCGTAACCCGGTCTTATAGTACTTGCAAGGACTCAACAGCCGCTTGACAGACAGAGATGCGCCTACAACCCCATCGTGGCAACAGGTACGGTCAAGCAATTATCGGCCTGGTGACGGTTTTCAGATTTCTCGTGCAAAAGCGAAGCCATTGTTGCAGCGTGAGTGCGACACTGGTGTATTACTAAGGCAGTGGATGCTACAGGTGCTAAGATGATTGGGATTGGCGAGGTGGAAGCCCTGGCGCTGTTGCAGTTCGTCATACGCCAAGCCTACAACAGCACGAATATCTTCGTCTTTGATCTCGGAATGGCTTGAAGTGCCCATAGGCTCGGGAGCTCCCAAAGGCTCGGGTCGAATGGCCCCGCAATGGAGTAGGTGAATCGATCCATACATCAACGGATCTGTTCCTTTGTGCTTAGACTTTACTGAAGATACACATTGGCAAGAGAGGTGTTATAGCAGTCTAGGCTACTTGCACAACATAAGGCCTGTGAAGAATCTAACCTTGTTTCTGTTTTCGGAACGCTTGAGGGAGTGACGACCAAAGCTTTTGATCTTTTCGTCACAGTTTATCTACAAGAAGGGCGCTGTCATGGATGTTGCCCTAAAGGTCCAATGCGCCCGTTCAAAGTCTATATGTTCATGCTGATGTAGTCGCATCAGAGCAGTGAAATACCCACCAGGAATTTGGCATTTATTTTCTCGGACTCGCTCAATTCCCTTACAGCCCAGGTATTGTCAAGAGTGTCAATATATCCCAAAACTGTGATTTCGAAGATGCCGAAGTGCAATCTGCCCATCAACTGAATACTGCCGTACAGAATTGATTGTATAGTCGAAAATATTTCATCTACTGCGTGTCGAGGGATGTTTTGTTATCTGTGATGTCAACAAAGCAATTCGAGACCGGTATCTCTCAGGTCAATTTCGAGCTAGAAGAGATACAACGGTCTGTTGTCATAGTCTTGGGCAGACCGGAAAGACGAATGGTACGTATCCTACGCGCTAGCATGATGTATGCTTCACTGGCTGTGTCAGAACGCCAGAATATATCTTCTTTGGATTTTTTCCCCTTTCTCCAGTCGCGTGCTCCGATTGAGTAGGTAATCTTCCGAGGCCCCAGGGTCGTGAGAAGCCGGACTATCCGTCTTCACAACCCTCAGATACATCTCTAAGGAGTCACAGACGACGAGACACTGAAACAAGAAGCTAGAGCAATCAACATCGGATCGAGCATGCTCATTGGATTTTCTTCGTATGATCAAATATTGTATCAACACATCGAGACTCCGCGCCCTGTCGGAACAAAAAAAGAAGCTATGAAGATGTCTGAAAACATCGTGGGACCGCTAACATGAAATTCCATGACTTCGGGAAGCTACAGAGCTGTTGCAAGAAAGGCTGACCCTTTCTGTTGTCCCTGGAGGGACCTTATAGGTTTACCGCCAGGCCACGACCCTGGCGACCCTTTCATTACTGATCTAGCACCTTGCACAGCCTCCTCCGCTCCATCTCCCTCCCTGAAAGAGCACTCCGAACGCTGGCCATATCATGCCCCAGAGTACAGGCCCCCCCAAACTTGCACGATTCGCTTTGATGATTGACTTACAAGTTTTTGGAATGATTTTTGGTCCGTCATAGTGTAGCGCAATGATCGAGCGTTGCTGAGAAGCTTTAGGTGATTCTAGAGTAGAAGTTGCATCATTTACGCCTTTCTGGACAAGTCGACAAACCAGCAAATCTTGACATCGTGAATCCGTTTATTTTAGCTCCGCGAGATTTTCAGGGCACGAACACTCAGGCCATAGAGCTAGTACAGCAATATGCGAAAAGTGCTGAAAGAGTCCTCGGAAAAAACGGGCTCGAGGTACCTTCACAGCCGCTCGTCAATCACGGGGACGGCTCCTGCCTGGATCATTGCCTGCAGCCCTTCTTCGACGGCCACCTGCTGAGCTCGGTCTGCAGCGGATCCTTTGGCGTACTGCGTCCGGTATAACCAGAGCTGAATTCCTTCCACAGAATCTGCTCCGATCATTTCCCGTTAATCAGCGTTTTGGCCTCGAAGTAGAAGGCTCGCAAACACTTTCTCTGTGGGCCCTGACTCTAATCAAGCCATCGAGTGCGGCAACGTCTCGCTCGTGCTACTTGACTCTCTGTATACCGTTCGAGGTCGACGTGTGCCATTTCTATTCCAATAGATTACAGCCATCTCTAGAGCTCTTAAATTTCTTTCACGCTTAGTACCTGTGGCACTGACTCATATGTCGTTTCCTCTACACATGGCTCTCGCATACTTAGCCCGAGGTTGGCCATTATTATACTTATCAGAATGGTTTTATCGAACTTCAGTGCTCTTTGGGTGGTCGATACAGAATGTGACAAGATTAACCTACCAAGCTATCTGGCTGCATCCGGGTTGCCCACTGCTCCAGCTGCATCCTTCGGTCGTCAACTGCTGCTATGTGCCCTTGCTTGCACTTTCCATCTTTCGTTAAAGAAATGCTAGCACAGGTCTTGAACGGGCCTGGTGCAGACGCCTTCTGACATTCGACACGCAGCGAAACACAAACAACAGGGTGGGCGCACGAGAGTGAATCATGACTGCATCGGGTTTGTGCGGGCGTGTTATGTGCTGCAACATGTCAGCTAGAAGCGGTAGGTGGTCGGGACAGAATCTTACAATGATTGTGTATCCATCCTCACTTGTCATCCCGGTATCAACCCTTTCCCATCACTTTCTGCTAAGTCAACTAATGAAAAACTAGTTCTCTTAGGAATTTGGATTTCGATTCGAGAGTCGTACCCATGCCTAACGCTCTTGAAGATCAACGTGCCAATCCTGTTCGACGAGTGTGTACAACGTCTATAAACCTAGTCGTATACGAGGGCCAAGGCGGAGAATATTATCGATGTCTTCGCTGATTGATCTACAGATATTTATCGAAGAGACGGGAAATGGTTCGTGGCAAGCGCCACACACACACGAGAGTGCGTTGCACAGAACTTAAAGTCCTGAGACTTGCCCCACAGCTCGATTTTATTATTCTTCTTCTCGTGTGTCTCGTTGCGTTTCAGCATATCAACATCAGAAGTTCGACGCTTCGACGAAGAGCGAGCAAGACTTACGTCATGCTTTGTAGCATGGTATGCTCGTTCACCACGGCCATCCATTGGGCTGGTAGTCGAGGACAACTCAGAGTGCCAAGGTCCAGCTTGAGTATACTGGCTAACGGCGTTACGGATGAGGTAAATGTCTCGTGTATTTCCTTCCTGTTAGATCGGTTCAAGTTTGCATGAGTCGAGCGAACAGATTTGGAATAGACTGGCCTGGATATAAGCTCATCTCATCTGCCAAACGCTCGGGCCTTGCTCCATTTCGGAGCCGAGCTTCGGATCTGTTCATTCGAGCGCAGTACTTGTCGAAAAGACAGAGTAGCTGACGATTGCAAAGGCGTGCTTTATGTCGTGTTCGATAATTTAGTAAACAAGTTTAGACATCAAACACTTTGTATACTGCGATTCAGACTCAAAGAAGAGTTGCGTGGCACGAAGTCCGAAGATAGTATAAGAGATAAGGCTACAAGTACAATCACGGAGCGCTTTGCAAGATTGTCACTCAAGCAATTTTCCAAGTCTTCAGAGTCATCTTCGATCTGAATGTCACTTCTAAGAGACGCGCTATTAATATTAAGCTTCTCCTCGAGCTGTCTGTTAGCGAGACGACAAGAGGACGATGACCATCGAATTAACAGATCTCTCGGTGCTAGAACTTGGACTTCGCAGTAGAAATTGTTATCCGCTCGATCCAGCGCTGGACTATTCCGCTGAGCTTTCCTCAACAGCCTGTTACCTGGTCATTTTAAGACGATCTACCGCTCTCAGGCCTTGAAGTCATTTGCGGTACACCAAGCCTTAGGGATAGAAAATCTGAAAGCCAGTCGATCTGATCCCTCAGCACACTTAACAAAGGGTGTAAGTGGCGGTGTATATTATAGCTTTATACACTTTGTATTCCAGCGTTGATTCTCCCGCGGCACAGTAAGCTCAGGCGTCTGCCGAGAACACTTGGTTGTCATTCTGGGAGCGCTGACCCCAGCGCCCTAAAAGCATAAACGAATGTAGAAAAAGGAAAAAAGCAGAAATACCACACCTCGAAGGTGGCAACGGCCCCATCCTCTCGACTGTCTTCGTTAGCGCTATAACCATGATAATTTTCTCAAGGACACGCTCAAAGAAGTGCTGCCAGCTTCTTGCGTGTGTCAAAAAAGTAATGGAGTTCCGGGTACATTTCTTACAACAAAGGTCTGTAGAAGAAGGTTACAGAAGAGAAAAGGTCTTAGAAAGGCTGCTCTTCGTTGGCTTTCAGGATAATAAAATACCTTCTTTCTGTAATATGGGTTTTGCTCGAATCTACAGGTCTTAAAACCCCTATCTTCAGTTCGATTCAAGTAACTCGGCAAGTCCAGTGATATTCCAGTGTCAGGATAAGATGTGGGGTCTCAAGATCTGTAGAAAGTCGGTAAGAGGCTTTGGTTATTGGGGGTGCTCCGAAAAGCCACATCGCTCTCTTTGTCGCCAGGATGGTAATCATTTTCGCGAGACACGATTTCAGGTTGACTGTATATGGCTTCGAAGGTATCTGGTAGGAAATGATGGATTCCTTCGGTACTCTTATCATCGGCTAGAAGGTTGCGAACAAGACGCAGGACATTGACATCAACGGATTTATTGCTATGTCCAGTGATCATAACATTGGCACCTCTCTCCAGACAAATATCCGTTGAGAGCATAATGACCTTTGACTTTCCCGCCCTTAGAGGAACCTGTGCTATGGTACGGCGGTTCGAGAGCGACACATTAGGATTTGCGGCCGACAAGTATGTGACTTGCCAAATAAAATTAGCTTGCTGAATGTTGCATCCTCTCCCGTTCCATGCGGCGCGCCGAATAATCAGTTCGACGACAGGATCATACGGTGGCTGGCTTGCCGATGCCACATCATGCTGAGCAAGCAGTAGTGGCAAACCCCAATTGGTCGGACGTCAATGTCGTCGAGATATGCTGTCCTAATGACTGTTCTCACCACAGAACGTTGCTCTCCGTCGATAGTTTCTCCTCGCTGAGACGACTAGCATAGCAAAGCTTCATGTGATAGACCACTCCTTCGTAGAGTCGACAGCCGCGACGGCGAATTTTGTCCACAAAAACGGCTAAATCAACTAATGTCCAGAATCTTCCCAACTATGGTTCGTTTCAATCTGTATAGCTCTAGGTAATTTCTGCTCGATACCACTTTTTGGATTCTCGACAATCACCAGAATGAAGCAAAGACTGTGAAATGAGTCTACAAACCCGATCCACCTATCGATAGCGACTGAAAATTTCGCAAGATCAACAAAAACAAGTACAGCCGTTTACTGCACTGGCATACGTTGAACCGCTAACACATATATTGATTGGGTGTCATCGTAGCCCTGATTAGATACGGTAGTAGACGGTGGCTCGATTGCAAAGCGGACCCTTTGTAGAGAACACAGCTGATAGAAGTCGGTTCGATGCCAATCTTCCAGTCGCTTTTCTTGACCGAGCTTACCCCAAGGGCAAAGATGCAACGGTGGCACCAGACCTCTAGTAGATGTTGTCAGCCTTGTTCTAGCTCCTGGAGTTCGCGGGTGCGTTTGCATACGGTGGCCTGGGAGGGGACCTTGGAGGGCGGCGGGGCGCGGGCGCAACAACCACAAGAGGCAGAGGGCTAGGAGCCGGAGCCGGAGCGAGGGGGGCAGGAGCCGGAGCGACGGCAGGCGGAGCAGGCGCAAAGGCGGCAGGAGCAGCGGCGGCAGCAGCGGACAACACGAAACGGCCGTTGGGGCCGTTGGGGCCGCGTGCACGTGGAATTGACTGCACGCACGTTAGCCTTGTCCTCGAAACATCGCCGGTGCTACCAAGCTGCCTACCATAATGTCGTGGCCCGCGAAGGTTATTGGTGGCGCTCTATACAGCCAAAAATCAGCCAAACTCTCAGACTAGTCTTGCGATCACCCCTGTTGCGATCAGGAAATCTCTTAATAGCCTTTTCTCTGAGTATGAACGAATGTTGGAGCCAATAAGATGCGGCTGCCTTCTGCGGGACTCTTACCCGATTGGGCTAGCGCCTTGGCAGTCTCATGGATGTTAGATCTCCCACATTATAGATTTTATAGATAAGCAATAGATATATAACTACACTATATTATTTGCTTCAAATAATTATAAGTCTAAGACAACTTTATTTGAACAAACGTCTCAATTATATTAAATATTGAAGTATTATTAGTAATTCAATTAATTTGTAAAGAGAATTTACAAAACAATTATATAACAAGAAAATCTATCTTAAGTATAAATCGATATTTATAGCTTCTATATTATTCTTTTTATATTTACAAATCTTAAATGCTATTGCAATATAGATAAAGATAATAATAGATTTTTCAAATAGATATTTGCAAAGCTAACAAAATTGTTAATATAATCGAATTAATTTAGAAATATAAAGTTTGCTCTACTTAATACAAATTTATAAAAGAACATTAATAGCAATAGATCGAAATCTATATCAAATACAAATAAAATAAATAAATAGAAATCTTATAATACAAAGATACGCAAAAAGATAGATTTCATATACAATAAAATTGTTTAATTTCAACTTAAATTTATTTAAATTGCAAAAAAAACATAAAACTATTTTAAAAAAATTAATACTTTCGATAATTAAAACAACAAATAAAAGTTAATAAACAAAATAGAAAATCTATTATTTATTAAATACAAAAATATTGCAAACTTTTATAGCTAATTAGACAAATTAAAGATAGAAATTGTCAATTTTAAGATCTTAATCAAAAACTACTTTGTAATTAAGATAATTAATTCTTTTAATTAGCAATTTAAAATTTAAATAATCTATCTTGTTTAATAAGCTTGCAATAGCAAAAACAACAAATTATTAAATATAATATTATATCTTAGAATTTTGTTACGAAAGCAAGACGAGAAATATACAAAGCGAGCATCAAGCGAGTTGTAATAAATAGTTGAATTAATAGTTTATTTAGCTATACGCAAATCTATCTTTATTTGTCGAACTAGCTCTCTTAGAGACTAGCGCAACTTGTCGAGTAAAACTTGTCGAATAAAGTAATCTATTAGCTAGATATATAACAAATGTCTTTCTCGAAAAAAGAAAACAATGTTTTTGTTAATAATAATTAACAAAAATGTTTGTCGAACAAATCTATAATAATATGTCTATAAAACAATCAAAGCACATCGCGAAAATAAAAGAAAAACAATTATTTTTAAATTCTTAATTCTTAATTTATTTACAAATTAATCGACTTATTTATTATCTATTAATATCGAACAAACTTATAGTAATATATCGATTAAACAATAATTAAAGCAAAATTGACTTATTTATTGACAAATATTTATCGAATTATATATTGTGATTTTTTGAACAACAAACAACTTATCTTTGTACTACTATTGTTATTTGTATTTTTTTTTTTTTTTTTTTTTTCTTTTGTTGTATTTGCTAAGTGCGAAAAGTTAATCTTTTATAATAATTAGCAAATTGTAGAATTTAAAAAATTGTTTTCGATAAGTTTTTTCGAAAACTTTAGTGTATATATTGTATATATATTAACTAATAAGATACACGTTATTTTGTACAATTTGTTTTTTTCTAAGAATTAAAATTAATAAATTTAACAACTTTTAAGCAAATTTAGCAATTCTATCTAGAACAATATCTTTGTATATTTTTGCAATATTATTGTTCTATATTGTTAAAGTATTTATTGCAATAGCTTCGAATCTTGCGTTAATCTTTTAAAACTTGTTATATAATTTGTAGATTAAAGTATTAATAATTTTGAAAATTTTTATAGTTTCGATTTCTATAAAATTAAAGCAAGTAAAAATTGTAATCTTTGCATTATTTGTCGATATATTGCGCAAAAAGAATAGCAAAACAAAGATTTGTTTTTGTAGTTTTTTTTTGTTATTTATTAAAAAGATATTTGTTTTGTATTTTAAAAAGAACTTGTTATTTTTCGCGTTATTTTGCAAACGTTTGCGCGCTAATCTATTAAAACAATTAATTTTAATTTTGTTATTAAATACATTAACAAGTTTGTAATACTTAATCGATCAATAATTAAAATCTAAAATATATATTATTTTCTTTTTTGCATATATTTTGATTAGTATAAATGTATTAAATACTTTTTATAACTTTTGTTTAATTAAATCGATAATCTTTTTTAGTTAAGATTTGCTTTTAATAGTTTTAAGTCTAGATTTAACAAACTTAATATAAGCAAAGTCGATATAAAGATTGTTGTAACTTATTGAATTTATTCAATTTACAATATTTTGATCATAAATTTGTAGAAACTTTTTGATTATAAATAAGATTAATACAAATTTTGTCGCTATATAGATTTTGCTCTTTATTAGATTTATAGCTACGTTGTTGATCTTTGTAGTACAATAGCTAGTGTTCGATACAACAGACGTAATATTGATCTTTTTGTTGTATAATTAATACTTTTGTTTATAGATTAATATATAAAGCAATTTTTGTGTTTTATAATCGCAAGAATATTAAGTAATTTGCGAGATATTTGTAAATTGCTATTAATATTAAAGATCGCTAATTATAATTAATCTCTTTTATTAATTTTAATTTCGACAAAAATTATATAAGCAATATTAAAATTAATTAGCGCAATAAAAGTCTAAGACTAAATTGTTTTGTTATTGTTATTAATTAATTTAACAAATTTAACGTTAAACTTAAATTAATTTAAAGTTAAATAATTGTTTTTAATTGTTATCTTAAATATTTTATTTTTAAAAATAAGAAATTTTAATTCTTTTATAAAAATATAACAAGCGTATATTTTATTAATAAGAGAGTTGTTGCAATTTTTAGTTTTGTTCTTAATAAATATTAAAAAAACTTAAATGTTTAAACAACTATAGTTGAACAAGCTTGCATTGTTGTTATTATTGTAATTTTTATTATTTTTGTTTTTGATAATTTTATATTCGACGTTTTTCTACTTAAAGTTAATAAAAATAATTTGTTTTTTAGTTTCTTTAATTGTTATACTCTTTTAAATAACAAGTTGTTGTTTGTACTTTTTAATTTAATAAGTTGCTATAGCTTTCTAAGTAACAATTATAAATATATTAACAAACTTAAGAAGCCTTATAATAACAATATAATAAATGACAAGTTAAGCAATTAATAAAGATAGTAGACAATACGCAAACAAATAATAAATTTTTGCAATTTGTTAAGTTGTAAAATTAAATAAGTTGTTAATTTTAAAGAAGAAATTATTAAGTAAATATTAATAGTTATTAAAATTACGCGTTTAATAAATAAAATTTTGTTACTTAATTTTACAAATATATTAATAAAAATGTCGATCAATATTTATACTTTGTATTACTACTAGTATAATACTACAAAAATTGTTCGTTTAGTATTGCTCAAGAAATTAAAAGTTATAATATAATAATTTGTTATAAATTTTAATTTAAATTATATTAATAGAGTTGAAAGTTATTCGATTAATAATAGTTTGTTTGTTTAATATTTTAATTTGACAAAAATATTTATTGTATAATTTTTAAAAGTAATTACAATTTTGTTGTAGAATTTTATTGATTTTGTTAATTAAGAAGTGTTGCAATACTATAGATGTAACTTCTTCGATTAAATTTTTTATTGCGATAAACTTTATAGATTGATCAAAACGTTATATAATATTATTAATAAAAATATTATATTTTATTTTGTATTCTTTAACAAGATTTTTGACTTTGTTTAGCAAATTTTTGTTGTATTAATAATCAAATTTGAACTTATAATCTTTTTAATAAACTAAATATTTTAAAATAGGTTTTTTGCAATTGTAACAACAAAGTTGATAATTAACAAGAAATTTAACTTTGTAGATATACTATTTGTTATTAAATTTTATAACTAGTTTAAAATAAATAAGTTGCAAACAATTATAAAGATTGTTTTCTTTAGAAGTTAACTCTAAATTAACGATAAAAATAATTAAATAAATTTTTTAATTGACAAATAAATTAAGTTTATAGACTAAATTATTTTTTTGTTCGAGAACTACAAAGAGATTAACTTGTTAAATAATTAACTTTGTCGACTTTACAAAAAATAGACTATAACTTTTGTGCAAACAAAAAAAAACTTAATTGTCTATTTAAAGAGTTAAAAATTAATAATATTTGTTGTAGAAATTCTTTGTTGTTACATTAATTTAAACAATTGCAATTGTTAAAATAAATTTTTGTAGAACTTAGTATAATCTAAAGTTTAATAAACTTAATAAAGAGATTTTGTAAATAACTAAAATAATTTATAAAAAATTTAGAGAAAATAACAATATTATCGATATATATTTTGTAGAACTCGCGTGGGAGTTGCAATTATTTATCTATTATTTGCTATATATAAGTTAAGAAGTTTTTAAATTTTATAGCGACAATGTTAAGTTTTTTCTTGTCTTAATAAATAATAAACGAAAACTTGTAACAATTTTGTTTAATTATTACAAATTAAAGAAAGAAGATATTGAAAGATGTAACGAACAACACAGTAGATTATTAGTATTGTAGAAGATAATTATATACAAAGAGCAAAGACTACAAGATATATTGTAGTTTCTAAGCTAGTTTCAATTAAATCTAGCTTACTTAGATTAAATTAACTTAAATTTAAACTAGCTTGTTAAACAAATTAATCAAAATTAGACAAACAACTTTTCAAGTTATCTATTTGCTACTATCTTAATCTATAGACTTTAGATATGTTGTTGTCGTATTGCGCAATACTCTTATTTAATAATAATATATTTGTTAGCTTTTATTAATTTTCTAATCTATTAATTCAAGTTGTTTAATAAAGATTTTAAATTTATTTTAAACAATAACTTTATTAGTTTATTTGCTATTATGTTTGCATTTTAAATAAAATTGATATAAATGCAATTACTTTTGCAAAAATCTTTAATATAATAAAATATTATATTAATATGTTTTAATCTATTATTAATATAAGTATCTTTAATAAATGCTAAAGTTGCTTAATTGTTGTCTATTAATTATATAGAAAATACAAATTTGTATATTTTGTTTTTGACAATATCTATATAATTTGATAAATCTTTAAAATATTTTGTATAATTAGTATCTTTTAGAACTTGTATAATTTATAGACTCTTCTTAATATATATAAATAGACTTATATACTTAATTTTAATAATAAATATTATTATTAACTTTTGCTTGCGTAATATTTATGCAATTGATTCTTTGTTTATTATAAATATATATTTAAGAATTAACTTTTAATTTAATCTATTAGATACGTAGTTTAAGTTAAAGTATATTATTAAATATAAACTTTTATTGTTGTTATATATTAGTTTTTTGTTAACAATAAAGCAAAGATATCGAAGCAATATTTTTAAGATTTAATTATAATATTTTGCTAAAATAACAAAATATTAATTTAGATATTCTATTGCAAAAACAATATTTAAACAAATATAAATAACTATATATATAATACTTTCGATTACGTATTAATAATTTTTTTGATCAATTTGTTTGTCTTTTAGTTTAGCAAATCGAAGAGAATTGTATTTATTTATAAATAATTTAGTTAAACTACTTTTGTCGATAGATATTTGTAGTCTATCAAGTATCTTGTTAATATAATAGAATTAATTTATGCGTAGAGTTTTAACTTTTCGATCGCAAATAATTTTAATATTAAAATTTTTTTAGATTTTTTTTAGATTTTTTAATTTAAATATCTTTTAAAACTTGCGTTTAAATTAATTAACATTACTTATTAATTGTGTAACAATAACAATATTGTCGATATAAAGCAAAAATATAATATATTGTTTAAAATATAACAAGAGAAAAAAGTTAGTATTGCATTGCTTAAAGTCTAGTTTAATAAACTCTTTAATATAGTATTTATATTAGTTGCGAATAACTTGTTTTATATTATAAAAACTTCGAAAAATGCGCAAGTATTGCTCTAAAGATATATTTACTTTAAATAAAAATACTATATAAATTTTTTTTTAAGAAAAGACTTAACAAAGATGTTATTAACGTTTATTTAATAATATTTTAGATTTTCTAATATAACAATAATAAAAAATATTTATAAAATATTAAATTTAATAATCGAAACAAAAGTGTCTTTATAGTTAATTTCGAAAACTTGTATAAAAATTTTTATAATTAATTTTGCTTTAAGTTTCTTTAGTATTTTATTTATATATATCTTTGTTTTAAATATTTACTTGCTTGTTACAATATTAACATTTCGAAAAAAAATAACAATCTTTTATATATTATTAGCAACAAAAGCAAGTAATTTCTCTTATATAGTATTTTTTTATAACTTTTTTTAAATAAAATTATTTAAAATCTTGTTTTATATCTTTAATACAAATATAATAAGCTTACTAGCATTATTATCTTTTTTATTAATAACTACAAAGTCGCACTTTAAGTTTATAGTATTATTAATTATATCTTAAATTATAAAAATTGCTATAATGTAAACAATTTTGCTTCGATATTTTTTTAAGTTCTTTGCACTATTATTAACTTGTTTTCTCTTTAAAATAACAATATACAAAAATGTTTATATATAATGTTTAAATAAAACAAAATTATTTAAAATTATTTAAAAAGAATTTAGAACAATCTAAATAAAATTTAAATTATTTTAAACAAAATCTAAATTAATATAAATAAAATTTAAGTTAATATAGATAAAATCTAAGTTAAATTTATTTTTGATTGCATTTTTGCAAAATCTATTTACTAATTATTTTTTTAGCAAAATATTAATAATTTTAATAGATATTTTAAAATTAATATATATATTTTTTTTATTTTTAATATATTTAACAATATTATATCTAATAATTTTATTTAAATTCGATACTTATATTTTGACAAATATATTTGTCTTATTAATATATTTAAGAATTACTTTTATTTGTTCTTTATTTATAAACTTATTTTTTTTGTCTTTAATAAAAAAAGATTTGAAATTTATATAAAAATAGCATTTGCAATTCTATACATATAAATAATTAATAAATAATTTAACATTAATAAATATCTCTATAGATATAATAAATTTATTGTTAATAAACAATTCGATTGTTACGCAATTTTGTAAAAATATATTTATTTGTGCAACTTTTAGTTAAAACTTAATAAGAAGTTTTGTCTCTTTAATTATAGCTTTTATAAAGTTTTCAATAATTTGTATATCTTGTTTAGCAACATTATTTTAAAGAAAATTATATAATAAAATATAATTAAATATAATGTTAAAAAATAAGTATTATTTATTAAATATTAATTTAAGTTTTGTACTATTATTGTTGCGAATTGCAAATATTTTATTTTTATTTTAAAACTTTGTTTGCATTTATTATTAACAAAAAATATTTATAACTTGTTTTTGTTTAATTATTGTTAATATTTATATTTTACAAAAGTAATTATTAACAATTTTGAAAAAATACTTGTATTTAAATTTTAAAACTAGCAATAATTTGCAAATATTAATTAAAATAAAAACTAAAATAATTATTTTATATTTATTGACGTAATAATTTCTTTTGTTGCAAAACTTAATTAATACGTATATTTTACAAAAAATTTCTATATTTTCGATAATAAAAATAAGCTTTAAAAGTGTAATAATTTTATATAATTTTTGCAACTTAATTGTGTCTAAATAAGCAAATTAACAATATTAAAAATTATATAATTTTCTTTTGAAATTGCTAATAATTGCTTTACTAATATTAATTTTTCTTTAAATTTTTTAATTAAATATGCTATTAATTGTTAAAAATACTACAAAAAACTTTTGTTATATAATAGCAATAAAGACAAATTTGTTTAAACTTAATACTATTTTGTTTATTATATATATATTGTTTTGTTAACTTGCAACAAAAATATATTTTTTTATTTGTTTTGTATTTATATATTATATTTATTAAAATCTTTATATAGATCTTTCTAATATATATATTTGTTAAACAAAAAATTAACTTTAAAATCTAAAACAAAAAAAAAATTTGTTAAATATATTTTGTTTTTGTTCTTTGTATATATTGTTGCTATTTTATATTAATTTAAAAACAATTTTCTCTTTTTAATTTTAACAATATATTTAGAAATAACAATAAAAGAATTTTTAAAGTATTAAAACTAATTAATTA
>JAABUL010003707.1_pt1 | contig 22045 bp, 42 predicted proteins | sample 5559151 | NCBI WGS metagenome assembly JAABUL01 (sample SAMN10711876, study PRJNA513368) | rock metagenome | isolation source: Antarctica rocks | place: Antarctica: Victoria Land, Pudding Butte sud | reverse complement strand
CCGCCCGCCGCGGGCACCTGTCGGGAGGTGTGGGACACCAAGTTCGACCACATTCGACAGCCCATCATGCGGCGCATGATTGTTGCCGCCGGGCATTGCCCGGCGCCGCTCGAACCATCTGACGACATGGCAGCAAAGGGTTTATCAGATAGATGATAACGCTCGCCTGCTTCCAGGACCGCCCCAGCGGGATTTAGGGTTTAGGGCTTAGTCAACCGTGGCTGCCCACCATTGCGCAGCCGCCGGCGCCGCTGGAGTGAGACTGACAGAAGCGATGAACAAGCACTTAAAAAAACCCCAAAACCGTCACTCACCTGCCTCGAAGTTTGCGCCCGCCGCATCGCCGTGGTTCATTCGCCCATCGCAAAGTCGCCGGCGCAGCACCCGCGCCGGTCCATCGCTCTTGAAGTTTTCAGCCCCCAAAACCTGCTCACGCGCTGTGTTTCGAAGCCTTGTCAAACGCTCCTCCTATCCGATACGGCCACTCGCCTGCCTCGAGGATCGCGCCCGCCGCATCGCCGTGGTCACCCGCCATCGCACAGTCCCCGGCGCATCGCCCGCGACGGTCCAGCGCGTTCCACGGCGCCCCCGCTGCCAGCAGAGCCTCCACGCTTGCGGTGTCGCCGAGCGCCGCAGCCGCCATCAGCGGCGACGTGCCCGTGGCCTCGTCCTGTGTATGGAAAGGGACACTCAGGTCAGCAAACCTGAAATAGCAGATGACCAAGAGACGTGTCCGCTTGGGACCCGGGACACTAAACCCTGAAGAGACGTGTCTGCTTGGGACCCTAAACCCTAAACCCTAAAGAGACGTGTCTGCTTTGGACCCCGCGCCACCAGCGACGCCTCGGCGCTATCCGTGCCGCCTTGAGCGGTCGCCGCCATTGGCAGGTGCCGCCATTTGCGGCGACATGCCCGTGGCCTCGTCCTGTGTGCACAGAGAGGAGCTCAAACATTGACGGGCGGACGCGGGAGTTGCATCTTCAGGTATCTTCGGGGATTCCGGCCGCCAGCGGCGCCAGCGGCGCCAGCGGCGCCTGGGCGCTGTCCGCCTGCGGGCGGCCGCCGCCATGAGCCGAGACACGTGCGTAGCCTCGTCCTGCGAAAACAAATTGGAGATGAGACAAATTGGAGATGAGACAACAAGAAACAGGGGGAGAAACAGCCTTCTCGGGCACTCCCGCCGCACGTTTCGTTTTGGTCTTGACTGATCGGCACTGTTCGCATCGCCGCGAGTGGCGGCCGCCATCAGTGTCGATGCCTGCACCATCATCCTCGCAGTCTTGTGTGCGCAGCATGTCACAATGCTCAGGAGGACGAGGCCGTGCAGGTGGAACGCTTGACGCAGGCTGTTCAACATGAAGCGAGCTTTGCAGCTGGACTCACCTGCGCCGCCGCATCAGCGCCTTCTGCCAGCAGCCGCTGCACCTCCGCGACGCCTGCCTCGCCGGCCGCCTTGATCAGCGCCGCGTCCAGCTCCGACAGCGGCTCCTGCTGCTCAGCTGCCTTCGCCTCCGGCAGCGATTCGGGGTCTTCTGCCGCCGCAGGCGACATGGCTGCCGTGCACGCTGCTGCAGCTGTTGTGGAATGTGCACTATGCGTCAGACCGTGCCGCAGCTGTACGGAAGCAGCAAGTGTACAAAGCTAGACGATGCTGCGAACCAGGCCGTTGAGGCCGTCAGCTTTGTGTGCCTACGACACTGCAACGAACGCACTGTCCGGAACCTAGGCCAGGGGTGCTTGGACGGCTGATCAGCCTGCGGCCGCTTGTGTGCAGTTTGCAGGTGGAAGTAACTACTGACTCTATTCGTGAAACTGAGCAGCCGCGCCCATTTGCGGTGTTTTCTGCTCGTAGGAGTTGCACTCCTCGGTGATCCGCGTTTCCGCTCCCCTTTGTCTCGGCATTCCACGATCTTGTCTGGAGCTCATTCTCGCCGGCGCACAGCGACACCATCGATTGCATGAGCTCTGGCAAGCGGATCTCATTCAATTTGAAACATGGCGGGCGCCGCGGTCATTTCGCAGGGACAGCTGAACGTGCTCCGCAGCCAGGTCCGCGGCTAAATCGGCCAAACGCACGGCCATGTAGCTGGACTTTGTCATATTGCTGAAAGGGTTTTGATCCAGGATGTGATGTCATATTCGATAACAGCCAGCACTGAGCTGCGCATCATGCGTATCGACAATTTCTGAGCTTGAAGCTCTGAGCTTGATGCCGAAGTGCAGCGACCGGGACCGAAGCCTGTCGAAACAGGAACCTGAAGATAGCACACGAAATGGTGCTGGAAACGCGGAAGCTTGTCGGTGATGCTCACACAGCGCAGCGAACGTCGCATCAACCGGTGATGTGCGCCTCCCCGCTGCACGGCGCAGATTTCACAAGACCGGTCGGCCGCAGCCGTGGGGACTGCGAAGCAGGCGCGCGAGGCGCTGAAGCGCGCAAGCGACGAGCGCGCGGCACAATGGGCAGCGGAGGTCCTGGCGGATCGCGCCGCAAATGCGGCGGAGCGGAACCGGCGCCTGGCGACGGCGGAGGCGCGGCGTGTGCAGGTAGGCCTTGGGAAGGGTTTAGGGTTTGGAGCAAACGGAGTCCACGATGACACTACAGCCACTGATTCTCAGAGCCTGGGAAGTGATTCGCACAGTCTGGTGGAGCGCCATTGCTAGCCACGTTTGGCAGGCGCTCACGAGTGGAGCCTGCGCCTGGAACTCTTGCTGTATGAATACGGGCATTTCACACGCACCTTCATCGCCGCCTCGTCGACAGACTCTGACGAAATTCTCATACGCTGCCAATGTTGCAGCAAGACGAGGAGGAGGCGGCGGCGACGTCGGCAAAGCGCGCCGCGGTCGTGGCGGCGGCGCAGCGAAGGCGCTTCGAGGATCAGGACGCAGTTCGCGGCCTGCGCAGCAAGCTGGTGAGAATCACAGCTTCAGTGGTTGCAGAGTGCAGCGATTTCAGCATCCAGGAACCGCCACTGCTACGCAGTATAGGAAGGGCAACCCATGTCCGAACGAGAGGGAGTGTCGTGTTCAAAAAGCGCATTCATGTCTGCACAGGTACTGTCGGAGGTGGATGTAGCACGGCGGGCGCAGACGGCCACCGAGCGGGACCTGCTGGCGGCGCAGCGTGCGGCGGAAACGGAGTACCTGCAGCGCAGGGACATGACGCTGCAGGTGGGCGTTCCATGGCTGGAAGCTCCTCCGTGTCTGAAGACGCGCTGAAAAACGGTATCTGAAAGGCAGTATCTTTGCGTGTCTCAGGGCTTTTGCGCTGTGGCTTTTGGGCAATGTCTCGTGTCTCAATGCAGGCAGAGGAGGCAGCGGAGGCGCGTGCAGCGGAGGCAGCACGAGCCGCGGCGCTGGCGCAGCAGGGGGTGCAGATGGCGCAGCTGGAGGAGCTCAAGGGCCGCATCCTGTCCGACAGGTGCAAATATTACCCGATATCACTAGTGAGTCACCAAATGGCAAACATGCAGACTGAGCAGGGGTGCAGATGACGCAGCTGCAGCGGCTCAAGGGCCGCATCCTCGCCGACAGGTGAGCATTGTCGTCAAACCTCTCTTTGAACTGCCATCAGCACCGGTTCTCGGGACTGCACATGCCACTAAACCCTGAAAGGGCTGCACTCCTGAAGCCCTTTCAGCCGCAGCAGGCCAGAGGGATCCTGCAAGTGGATGGTCCAGCGGCAGGGCCAGGCGAGACCAGCTTCAGTGGAAGGGATGCAGCAAACTCCTTGACCTGACGCGCTGAACACTGCACGGCAGGGCGGCAACTCGAGCCGAGGGCTCCGCCATGAAGCGGCGGGCCGCGGAAGCTGTCGAGGCGGCGCAGCGGGAAGCTGCGGCCGCACGGGAGAGGGCGTTAGCTGCCAACCGAGCGACGGCTGCCGCAAACGACGCACTGCAGGCGAGTAGATGGTTAACGGAAACAACGCCCACAGAATAGGATTGAGACTCTGCTGGGTTCACTGCAGCAGTGTACAGCAGACGCCTGCGCTCGGCAGTCAGCTGTAGCTTCGTTGATTTAGTAAAAGGCTTGCAGATTTGGGAGGTGCGGCTGGCTGTCTCGTCGAATCTCGGGTTCGTGAGTATGCAGGAACTCAAGAGGATGGAGAAGCAGCAGGACATCGATGCTGACGCAGCGATTGCTGCATATGTCGCCCAGAAGGAGGCCTTGGTGGCGGAGCGGCAGCGGCGGCAGGAAGCAGACGCGGCGGCGCGGGAGGCCGTGCGGCAGCGTAACATCAACGCCCTGGAGTCAGCATTCCTGAAGGTAGACTATTACCACTCTAGACAGTTACCACTGATTACGTGCAATCACAGCATTGCAGCATGCCGAGCCATGTTAGTTCCAAGGACGATCTGCCACAGAGACGGCCCACAGATTCTTGTCTGCGCTGCGATGTGATTCTTCTCTTCACGCAAAGATGGCGCCGCTCGCAGGCGCGGAAGGACCACGATGTGCGGCTGGAGCAGGAAGTACAGGAAGCAGAGGACACTGCCGCAGCTGAGGAGGCAGTGAGGGTTGCGCGGGACCGCGCCGCGTGGCAGGCCAATGCAGAGTGCGGTCTTTTACTGCCGAGAAACACCACCCGCTGTGCATTTACATGACACAGAAGAAATGCCTGCTGCGGCTCCTTCCTGCTTCCAGTGCGGCAGCTGCCAGAATGTTCACATGTGGCGTGGGTTGGGCAACACCATGCAACATTTCGACCCTTGCGGCGGCAAGATCGTACCTCTGCCGTTGCACAGGAGCTGGGCGGAGCAGCTGGCAGCACGGCGGCAGGCCGCTGCCGCAGCCAGGCAGCAGGAGGCGATCGATGCAGCGGCCGTGGCCGCTGCGGCGCAAGCCGCAGCGGCGGCAGACGCTGCGGAAGCTGCTCGGCGGCTGGCACGCGACCGGAAGTGCACCGCGTATTTGGGCAACCAGGTGTCGGAGAAGCAGCGGCGCGCGCTGGCGGCAAAGCTGGCCGACTGCGAGGTGAGGTGTCAGCTGTATGTCAAAGACTTGCAGTACGTCGAGTGTCGGAGAGTTTTGCGCTGGCGCAGGCAGTGCCGCTCGGCATGCATGGCCTGGAGGTGTGACCGCCTGGTTTGTGTGATCTCCATGACAATTGCTACTGTAATGAGGTCGAGTTCCTGTTCGCATGTCAACACCTGCACAATCTGCTGTGCAGGAGGCCGTTGTGCAACAAACAGGAGCAGTGGCAGCCATGGCACACTTTGGGGCGTATGCCGCAGAAATTGTAACCGCAGCGGCAGCCGCCGGCAAGCCGACGAAGCCGCTTGACATGTACCTTCGGAAGGCGCTGAAGCCGGAGGGGTTATCTGCGGCGCAGCCTTGATGCAGTTGAGACGAAAATTGAGGCGAAACATGATTGCATTTCAAGGTTCAGAGCAGGGCAGCAATATTGCTGCAGTACTGCAGTACACGTTTGTACATTAATGTACAAATGTGTGCGCTGCGGCAGGATCCTTCAGCGTGATCTGGGGGGTTGCTTGGTGGCGCAGTCATGATCTATCGAGCAGCAATGATCCAATGCGAATAGACTGCAGAGCCGCAGCGGACGGACTGCTGTTGCATGATCGCGTTATCTATGCATCAACAGATGAACCATCAATGCAACGGCTGTCCTCGCATTTCAATAGAGCTGTCGCCACGCATCATCTCGACATCTTACAGCTTCCAGGAAGACAGACTGACACAAAACACTGTCCCTTGCCCGCGAGTGCACCGTGACAGACATGCCTGCCAGCCTTATATCAAATCTCACAAAGTGAGTCAATAACTGCTGATAGCATTTAGTAATTGCTGATAGCATAGCCTTCCCGTAAAACCGGCGCCAGTGGCTGAGACGCCACTGGCATCGGCCGCGCCATGACGGGAGAGGCGCTGCAGCCATCGCTCATGCCGTTCCATACTGTTCAGGCGGTACAGCAGCGCGCGCCCGCAAGCAGTGCCGACCGCTGTCAGGCTGCCATTCGGGCTGTGAAGGCCAGCTGTGAAGGCCAGGCCATTTCAGCATGACATGCTCGGCGCCCGGCGCTCGGCAGGCAGTGCTCATGCCGTCGCGTAGTGATTCAGCCGGTACAGCAGCGCGCGGCCGCGTGCCGTCCCCACCGCCAGCAGCCCACCGCCGGGGCTGAAGGCCAGGCTGTGCACGAACTGCAGCGGCGTCGCTGGCGTCGGCCAGTTGGCAAAAACCGTCATGCTCCGCGTGTGCACCAGGCGCAGCGCGTTGCGGCCCATCCGGCTGCCCATCGCCAGGATCTGTGCAGGCAGCAAGGAAATCCTGGTCATATGCTGACGTTCCCGCGATGTTCATGATTGTCGGGCGCGTGCGCAAGGCGTAGCGCGTCGCGCGCAACCCTGTTGGATCGTAAGGCAGGAAGCGATGTCTACCTGCTGGTCGGGGCTGAAGGCCAGGCTGTCGACGGTGGTCGTCAGGTTCATGAGGCTCTTGAGCGGCGGCTGGAAGCCTGCCGGCGCCGGCGCGCCGCCGCCCACTGCGGCCGCCGCCTGCGCCGCTGCACCTGCAGCATGACGCCACGCGCATGATGACCAGGGCAGAACCTGCCAGGAACGCAGGCTCCACATCGCTGCAGGACCCTGCCGACCCCCACGTACTTGGCAGGATGGCCTCGCTGCCGCCGGGCAGCCTGTGCACGTGGATCAGCCCCGCGCCAGACGCTCAGCAGTCGGCAACGAGTTGCAAAGGGCACCAGGCTGTGGGAATCGAGTCCCACCTTCCATCGCGCTGCTGCCGCCTGGCCGCCGGTGCACATTGACGACGCCGGCGTCCGAGCCGGTGGCGAAAAAGTCCGCCGAGCAAGCCAGGGAGGCGCCGCGGATGCAGCCCTCGTCCACGGCGCGGCTTATGCACCTGTGCGTCCGCAGGTCCCACGTGTGCACGATGCCGTCGCCGCCTGCGGCCGCCCGGCAAGACACTAGGGTTTAGAGCTTAACAAATTTCACATGGAGGTGACAGAGCGCATCGGGTGCAGGCGCATTCGGCACAGAGCTCCGAGCCTCCAAGATGACAGACACACGTGTACAGGATGCTATCGACTTTGGAGTCCCATTACGACAAGCTTGCCACGATATGCAGCGGTGGCCTTGATCTGTCAGGATGTTTCAGCAGAACTGCTGCCAGGACTCAGATGAAAAATGCGCCATGGACGGAGTCAGCGGCCAGACACTGAACGAACAAGAAGCACTCCTCGACGGGTGTTTCACGCGGCGTGTGCAACCATTGTGCAAGAGATTTGCTGCAGCAGCTGCAGCGGCGAGCGGTCAGAAAACTTTGAAGACTGTTGTTTGATGATCGTCAGCGGCATGTAGCCTCTTTCAGCAATCTCATCACCCCGCTCATTTCGTCCTTCGTGCACAGCATGTGCAAACACAGCATAGACGCAGTCCAACGCTGCAAAGCTGCAGCCAAACGCACCGCACTCCGAGCCCGTCACCCACAAGACAGACTCTATGGACGTGCCAACACTAAGAGTGTGTGTTTGTACAACGGCCAGTAGTTCGCAAGATTCTCACCGAGGCTGAGCAGCTGGCTGCCGTCAGGAGAGAAGGCGGCGGCGCGTGCGGAACCCGCCATTTTCAGCGTGCCCGTCAGCTGCCGCGACACGAGCGACACCAGGCTGATGCGCCCCCCGTCGCCCAGGAACGCGATCGTCGGCTTCTGCCCGTCCTGTAGGGGTCGAAAGAAGAAGCGTGGTATCCAGACGGGGTTTGAAAGGACAGAATCCACGCTTTCGTCGCGCCGCGACACCAGGCGCATGCGCTCCTGGCGCCCCACGGACACTTTCATCGGCCGCTGCCCTTCCTGCAAGGGATGAGAGAAGGAAAGGCCAGCCCCGTAAGACTTGCACGCACGATTACGAACGATTAGGTATTATGATCAGTTTCACGACCCAGAGCGTGAGCGGAGATACCAGCTCGATGCTCCATTCGTCCCCGTAAAGGAAAGTTAATTGCTCTTAAAACCCAGAGATTTCCGTAGAATTTCGCGATGAAGTTTGCTAGCTTAAAAGGCCGGGGCCACCACTGTCAGCCTCGCCCGGGCTGGACACAGAACCCTAAATCCTAAAGGAGTGTGCACCCAAGAAGCACCAAAAGAAAGGCTTGATATTAGGAAAGATGAAACCACCCGGATCCATCCAAAGATGAATCCACCCGAATCCACCCGAAGATGAATCCACCCGAATCCACCCGAAGATGAATCCACCCGAATCCACCCGAAGATGAATCCACCCGAATCCACCCGAACCCGCCTGGCCTGCGGGGCTCCGCCAGCTTGACGGTCTCCAAGCTGCGGGCGGGGACGCCGGCGATGTGGTGGATATGCTCTCAGGTGCGACAGCGGTTCATGGTACGTTCACGTGCCTCTCACCTGGCCTGTGGGGCCGTCGGTCGACAAAGGGTTCCAGGCTGCGGTCGGGCACGCCGGCAGTGCGAGGGCTACCCAAAACTACCAGCAGAGCATGACAGCGCTGACCTGGCCTGCGGGGCTGACGGCGAATGTCTCCAGGCTCGCGTCGGGGACACCGGCGATGTGGGGGATGCGCGCCACGTTGCCGCCTGCCAGGTCGTAGATGTAAAAGTACTTCCGCCTTCCCGCAGCCACGATCTGCATCGCGCCAACACTTGTTGCCAACTCATTGCCTGTTGCGTTCCGGGCGCCGCAGTGAGAGGACAGCCCGTGCGCCCTAACCCTAACCCTAACCCCTAAACCCTAAACCCAAGGCCGCATGCAGCTGCTCAAAGGCAGGGCCGACCAGGTGCAGAGCTGCAGCGACCATCAAAAACCTTCTTCTGACGCAGCCAGGCCACAGAGACGAGCACGCAAAGACGAGGGTCCCCTTGAACCCTACCTGGTTGCCGCCGGCGGCAAAGGCGGCGTGGTGAATGGGCAGATCCTCCAGAAACACGCTCTGCACCTTGGCGTTCTTCACCCCATCCACCTGCACCGCCAATATCAAAGGTCTTTGAGTCCAGGGGACATTGACATTTGTGCACTGGGCAGCAACATGCTTGGTACAGCACCTGAATGCCAGCCGCTTCACTGCCGCACGCACAAACCATTGTGAACAGCACAGCACAAGCTGCTGCTGCTGCTGCCTGGGGGCGCCGTCTTCCTTGCGTGAAAGGGAATGATTCTGCGCTGATGTGAGCAGACGTGAGCGCCTGCATCAGGAGTACCAGAGGCAAGAGGCTGGAAGTTCCACCTGGAAGAGGCGCAGTCGCTTATCGAGCCCGGCCGTCAGCAGCAGCTGACCGTTCGGATGGAAGTCCACACTCTGCACCACCGCGCCGCTCGGCTCCGCCTTGTTGCCGTCGGTGAGCGGCGTGACTTCTAGAGTCCTCGCGGGCAGGCGGTAGGGTTTAGCCAGCGCGCCGCCGGCTGCCAGATCGCGCGCCGCCGCCTCGTCGTCGGGCCGCGCCTTGGCCCAAGAGGTGCGAGGGTTCAGCTTCTTGTGCTGCGCCCGCAGCCGAGACTCGTACTGGGTGCCTGCACGTGCACCGCGGCACCGATAGGCATATGCCTCGATTCGAAAGGGCTTGGAGGTGCACAAGATGAGCTGATTGTGCTGCGACCGCAGCCAGGGTCGGCACTGGGTGCCTGCGTGTGCAGAAGGCATGTGGGGTTGTTGAATAAACTGGGCACTCTATGCAAGCGCCTGGAGGTCCAAGAGTTCATCTTCTTGTGCTCGCAGGCTCTACACCTGCACGTGCCTGCGTCAGCTCGAAGTCACGTGTATTTCAGGGTGCACAAGCTGTACTGACGCGAGTGATTCACGGCCGGCATTTGCATTGCACGCCTGGGGGTGCATCCGCATCGCATCATGCGTGCTCCAGCCGCATCTGCATGCCACTCGCAGCCTGCGATACACAAATGAACACGACGCTGAACTTGAGGCTCTCGGTACGCTGCCCAGGCGCGACGTTACGGTGCACTGCAAAGTCGTTGACCAGCACCAATGCCGGTCGACGGCACAGTTCAAGTGCAAGGCACACTCTGCTCACGGCCCACCTGAAAGCGCGATCTCGTCCTCGGTGTGCCGTAGTTTGCGCAGCCGCGGCCGTCCCGCCACCGCCACCCGCAGCCCTGCGTCGTCCGGGTCTTCCCACACTCGATTGCCGCGCTTGCGGCCGCTCGCCCGCCCGCCGTCTGCCTCGCTACGCGCCGATTGGGAAAGAGCGTCACCAGCAGGGGCAGGTGCATGTCATCACCAGCAGGGGCAGGTGCATGTCATCACCAGCAGGGGCAGGTGCATGTCATCAAGGCGGGGGCCTTCTATTCTATTAGTTCTACCAGGCTGCCGTCCAGGGGTCCAGTTCTGTTCACCTATTCTACCAGGCTGCCGGCCAGACGCTTTCCGCTGTGTGGTGCCTCTGTTGTAGAAGCCTGACCACTAGGCAGCCGAAGGCACTCCTGTGTTCTGCAGCTGCCACCGCCAGCACATGTGCATGAAAGATGGCAAAACGCACCTGGTGCCGGCGTCGCCCTCGCGGTCCTCCCACAGGGCAACGGCGCCAGTTCCCGGCGCTGCCTCGTCTTCGTCTGCCCAGGCGGACGGCTGCGCTCCCGCCTCCCGGTCGAAATCCGCTTCCGGGTCCGCGCCGGCGAAGAGCGATGCCTCCAGCTCCGCCTCCTGTGCGTTGCAAGGCTCTGCCATTCAGCGAACCGTTGGATGGTCTGGTGAACCCAGCATTCGAGCTGCTCCAGGCAGCCACTGGCACATGATTGCGGGCAAGCCGCCGCCAGAGTGCAGGGACGCATGCGCATTGCACCTTCTGCCGGTGGGTGTGCGCCAGCATGGCTCGGTGGCCGGATCGCCGGTCATCAACGTCCATGCCGGCTCGCGCCTTCAGGCCCTAAGAACAGCCGGCAGAGTCCTGGAATTGCCTGCTGTCGTGAAGCGAAAGGCCAGATCAGTTAGCGGTGCCGGCTATTGGAGGCAGGCAGATGCTGGAGAACTGAAACAGATGAAGCTGCGAAGCTTTCGGCAATTGCTCAGCGCGTGCTCAATGCTGTGCATGTCGGCTGGGATGTTCCTGAAGTCGGGCCCAGCGTGCTGCAAGCGGCTCGGTGAGTGCGCACTTTCAATCCGCGGATCTCGAGTAGCACGAGTGAGTGTTTGCGCGATCTGCACCAGCAGCGACAAGCTGCGGCAGCTGCATCTGAGTGAGCATGGTGTGCACGCTAGTGCCAGTAGCCTTTATTAGCAGCGTTCAGGACAAATACACCACAGGGCGGCGAATCCGGCGATGTCGGGAGCCAGCGTGATGCTATCAAAAGACTAGTTCGGCCTCGACTTCGGTCAGGTGAAACAGTATTCGCGTCGCAAAGTCTTGCTATATATACTGTGGCATACATTTGCAACATTCTCGCAATCAACGACAAGCTCGCCGGCGTTACGGGTTCAAGTGCGCTTTCGATCGATAATTTGCGAACCATGTCCGTGTTCACAGCAAGCCTCACGTGCCGTTCAGCATTCAAGTGTGGACTTCAGAGGCCTGTCGCTTTGGCATGCCGATCTGCATCCAGCCGACAGCTTGGTACAGCCAGCACAGCAGCCAAGCTGCGGCCATCTCTTCTGACTGGGCTGTCGCCACGGGCGCAGGGAGCGCATAGCCAGCGGCTCAGCACCCAGATCCACGCAATGGTGTCGGAATCCTACGATATTTACTGTAAAGGAGATCCCAAGGTGATTGCGCTGCGAGCGGCAGCGATGATTGTGCGGCAGCCATGCGCCGTCGTGCATGTGGAAGCTGGACCTGGCAGATTATGATTTATCTGGAAGCCGTTGTGTTGGCCGACTGCAGCTTTGTCTGCTGGAAGCAACTCTTGACTGGCAGTTTCTCTGTGTCCAGGGCGGCAACCCTTCGCTGGAGGGCACCCTGCTCGACTGTGAGTCAATGCTGTGGACCAGCGATGCACTGAACACGGAAAATCCTGTGCCACTAGCAATGTCACTTTTGTCACACTTTCAAGTATCGAACTTTGAGGAATGTGCACTGCTGACGTCTGACACATGTTGTGCCGCCATTGTGCAGGCCCGTTCTCGCAATGGGTCATGCTGACTTTTGAGGTGCGCGGCAGGAAATCGCTAGTCTGCTCGATGATACCACATTGCCTTTGTTTTAGCTTGCCTGAAAATTGAAATTTGGCCACAAAGGGGGCTCTACGAACAGTTCTGGGAAATTTGGTGTCTGCAGGAAAAGAACATCTCATACCGCAAGCAGCTGTGCAATGAGCAGGACCTGCCTAAGTTCCTTGGTGAGCTGATGTCTTGTCAACGTCCTTGTCAAACTGTGTGTATGTTGAAACCTGCATGCCTTCTTCTACAGAACTCCTCACTTGAGTTCGAGGCTGCCACGCTTGCGCGACAGCCGGCAGACATGGTTGTACAGCCACCACTCAGCACCTCTGACTGCATTTTATCGGCTTTCTGTCTTCCTTGAATCGCCCCATGTCCCTATTTCCTTCAGGTGACGTGCACCCAGCGGGCAAGCCGCTAATCCCGGTGATCTACGACCACAAGGCGGACAAGTACATTGGCGAGTCGACCGATATCATCAAGTACATCGAGGTGCCGAATGTGCCTCCTCTATTCCATCCGTGTCAGCTTGCAGCGCCAAATGATCGGTGCCCAACAAGAGAGCTGTGCAGCCGAGCGAGTCCTTTCTCGTTTTGATGCTCGAACACCTCCGCATAATGCAGGAGAACAACCCTGAGCCAAAGCTGGGCACCCCCGACTCCACGTCCGACGCGTGAGGCTCTTCTTGAATGTATAATTCAATTTCATTTAAATATTTTATCTATTACAATTGTCAATTGTCATGTGTCTCCAACTGTGAGGCGGAGTGATGATGCTTCATGCCGCCAGACTCACGTACTGCATGTACATTCAAGTCACACGAAGCATGTTCATGTCTCGAGCCTAGCTGATGTTGAATGGGTGTTGATGAGATGTTCATATCATCAACGCCCAACGAGGACCTGTTCTCGCCTAGCCAGCTGACCTCTGTCCTTGGTTTGTTCCGTCCTTTCCTGCCAAACCTTTTGTTTGACGCTTGAGACATTCTTCTTGGTGCAGTGGTGAGGGCCTGTTCCCGGACAAGTTCATGAACTTCCTGCTGGCGGAGGCGGGTTCCTCCAACGAGGACAAGGCCAAGGAGGAGCTGCGCCAGGAATACAAGGCGTGCTTTTCTCAGGGATGTAACAGTCCACGCCTGCTTTGGAGGCTGTGCAACACAGATTGCAGTGCTGTGTTGCCACCGTCCTGCTGTTGCAGTCAAGACAGTCATGGGGTGCCAGCGGCTGCCGGCAAAAAAGTGGATCGCGAGCTGTCCTCCGCGTCTTTGGTCTGTGCACAAACCTAGCGCTGATGCTGAAACGCTGACAATTGAGTCATCAAGCATCGGATGCGAACTGCACTTCTACTCAGGATGTGTACTCAGGATGAACCTCACGCTACAAATGGTCAATTCGTCAGGCTCTGGACGAGGCCTTCGGCAAGAACGAGGGGCCCTACCTCTCGGGTCAAGAACCGTGCTCCCAGTGCCTGGCGCTGGCGCCGCGGCTGTACCACATCTCGGTCGCGACCGACCGCATCAAGGTGCTGACCCTCATACGACACCGATTCCTGTTCTCAGCACAAAAGACGCAGCTGCTGATGCCCTCCTCGCACCCCTCCTGTAGGAGACTTTTCCAGCGCCGATATTCGAACAAATCATCAGGTGCCTGGTTCCTCTAACGCAGGGCTGGCCTATCCCGGATGAGTACACCAACATTCACGCCTTCCTGAAGGCCGTCAAGAGCCGGCCAAGCTGGAAGCCGACGGCGCCCGTGAACGATGATGTCGTGGAAGATGGCTGGCGCACCAAGATCAAGTCTAAGCAGGAAGAGTAGGTTTGGTGTTTGAGCTTTTGACACAAGCACAGCTGAGGCTTTACACGTGCATGCATACTGCTGCAGCTGCAGCCGTTGAGCGGACTAAAGGTTGTTATGCTGCCGCTTACCTGCTCACATGGTGGGTGATGTCACCTTGTGCACTTGATTCTGTCTTGTCTGCCGCATTGGCTGGACTTTTTGTTCGAGAGATGAGTGAGACACTGTGCAATGATCGGACGCAAAGCCCCATAGATCTCATTATGTGAAGGCCTGATGCACGCGGTCTTCGCCTCCACAGCTCAGATTAGCGAACAGAGCACCGGAATGAATGCACGCATCGCACAGTGGTCGAAAATTTGTATCCTGTCATCGAGACTTATGCCTCCTGTGTGTCGGACATGTTGATTGAGCAAGCTGCCGCGGAAAAGTGGCACCTTCCGAGGAGCGTGCATTCACGTGCGATCTCCGATGAGGAGCATCTCCTAGGTGCAGGCCATGCACGATGATCGCACGCATGCAGAATCTTTTGTAAACTGTTTACTTGCCCACGGAGAATCAGCAGAAGAAGTCGTCCGTGCGCACTTGTCAACCATCATGGTTCGATACCATCATTAGTGGCACATTCAGATGACGTGGCAGCCCTCAAAGCATCTGCGTTTTTCTGTGCGTTGACGAAATCAGCCAGTGACTCGTGGTGCAAGCAGTGTTCCCATCCTGGGCTGAAGTTTTGGAGGTTCACTTTGATGTCCACTTTGAGGTCAACCAACGGACCCCTTCGCTTGCAGGCTTAGGCCGTCACCGTGACACGCAGATTGTTCGTTTCGCCTTATCCGGCCACACAAAACCTGGCAGACGGCGACGCGGTGCGGCGGTTTGACGCGTACGTCAAGGGTGCACCCGTGGGCGAAATTCTCTACGGGTCGAGAACATCAGCAGTCGTTCGGCGCCCACAGATCCACGTATGCACCAGCATACCGCACGTGTGTTTCCAGAGGTCAGGCAATGACATTTTGCCTGGACTGCACAACAGTACATGACAGATGCTTGCACTGTAACGCAGGGCCTCCCCATCCCGGACGACTTCCGCAACAACCACGCCATCCTGCTGGCCATGGCCATCAAGGTCCGGCACACCTGGGCGCCGACGGCGCCCGCCAGCGAGAGGTTCGTCGAGAAGGGCTGGCGCATGAAGTCGGCTAGCCTCGAGCCGTCTGACCGAGGCTGGCGGCGGATTGGTTTTTCGCAATGGGTAGTGGCCACTTCGAGCGAAATGCTGGTCTTGACAATGCGGTGCAGCCCTACATGGCAGCTTATTTCGGTCTGCAGGGCCTGCCTGCGCACATGCAATGGTAAATTCTGTTTGCCGCATTGGTCGGGCGCTACACATGTATATACTTTGCTGTATTTGAGGGACCTCCCGTGGGTGCTGTATATCTTCTGAAGCGTGTAGATCTAACAGGCACATCATTCCGTTCGCAGCAAATGAGGGTTTTCACGTTCAGAGCTTGGTCGTTGTCGTTTAAATCGGCACGCGGAGGCAGCGGTACATTGCGCAGCAACAACAAGAGTGCCAAAAGTCACCATATTGCTGGCAGCGACCAAGCACCTGCCCGCTTAATGCTTACACAGGAGCAACGCGAACGACTTAGCGATCCACAAATCAGCATCCATCATGTCTAAACAGGCTCAATATACACATCAGTGTTATGACGAAGGTTGAAAGCAGCACCCTAGGCGGGCTGCAACTCTTCAGGGCACTGCTGGTGGTGATCGCGGCAGTCCGCCGTCAAATGGAGGCACGAACCACAAGTGCACAGGCATGCAGAAAATGAAACTCGAAACGTCCTTGACAGTGCAAGGCTCCTGATACACATCACCCTGCACACATACAGACACTGCACAAACTTGCAGCGCAAAGACATAGCTGCTGACAGCAGACGGCGAATTGCCAAAACCCTAAACCCGGTGCGGCTGCGCATCACTCCTGTCTGCGAGCTCGTGACACACCGCATGAGCGCACAGCAAGACTGCCGATCTATCCCCAGCAGCCTGCGCCCCGGCACGACACATTTCCCCTTGGCATACGTGCTTTGCCGCCCCACCTGGGCACACTGGCAGGTCCAGGAGCTGCCGCTGTCACGCTTCGTCCTTCTTGGTGTGCAAACTGCGCCGCCATGGCGGGCTCAGCGCCCGCTGCACTGCCGTGGCGGGCTCCGCCGCGACTTTGCCGCCGCCGCCACAGGCTCGTAGAGACAGGCTGGCGGGCTCAGTAGGTGCCCTCGCTCGTGTTGTCGATGCCGTAGGTGCCGCGAATGGGGTAGTCGTTCTCCTGAATGTACCGGATGCCTGCGCATGTACTCATTCATGGGCATTATCAGCAGCACATTTCAATTACCCCGCTGCCCCACTTTGTTGCACAGCAGGAGTCCACGAGGACAGCAGTGCAGCACAGAGAAGCACTCCTGATGCAAAGTGCAGCTGCTGACATGCAACCACACTGACTTTCATATGTTTCTGCACACGGTCTAATCAGCGGAAAAAGACCGGCCTCCCAACTCGAAAGGGCACCCTTGATGAGGATGCGAATGTCGGGGCGGGACAAATGGGCATTGGAGTAGTCCATCGTGTTATTGATGCAGTACTTGTGATGCTTGTTCCTTGACATTCAGCACGCACCCTCGATGAGGATGCGGATGTCGGGGCGGGCGAATGGGGAGTCGGAGTAGTCGACGATGTGCAGCTTGCCGTCCGTGTTGAGCACGAACAGCGCCGGCTCTGGGAACGGCCGGTCCGTCTCCCTGTCGTTCCTGCAGCACACAACAAAGAGGTTACTTGGGTTCGGACTGGACCGATTGCTTTGAGTCAAGCACGAGCGGCGGCGGCGGCGCCGGGACTGGCCGGTCCGTGTGCTCTACCTGTCGTTCATGTGTTTCGACACTTTTATCTGTAGACGTACCGTTTTGTCTGTAGACGTAACATTTTGGACCTCAGTTGCTCTGTGCAGCAACAGCAGCTGCAAACGTGGCAAGGTTGCAGGGACTGGCCATTCAATCCAAGGCTGCAAACTGCGACCCAAACCCTGCGACGGCGTATCAGCAAACGCATTTGGTCTCGAATCCACGCGTCTGGACTTGGGCCCTGCCACCACACGCCCTCCGCAGGACGTCCGCGCTTTGGCATCGCTAGTTTCACGCGCGAACGGGCCGTGCATGCGTACAAACAGGCTGGACAAGTGCAACCGCACCTGGGCTTGGAGATGTGGAGGCCCCACCGGCGCATGCCCGCCACCAGGAGCCCATATCTTGCATGGTGTATAAACGCTGAACGCTTGTTGCATTCAAGCATTTTCAGGCATTCAAACAAGTGCAGGGTGAAAGTAGGGGCACCTGGGCTTGGAAATGTAGAGGCCCCACTGGCGCATGCCCTCGACTGTGAGCCCGTACGCGATCTTGAAGGGCACCTCCTTGCTCTGCGACGCCGCCTTAAGCAGCTCCACCTGCGCGGCGGCAGCGTGAGACAGTCAAGAAACCACTGGAATGAGAAAGGGAGGCCAACCTTGACATGTGCATCGGAAGCACATCAGGGGTCTGCATTATGACACCCTACTAAACCCTAAACCCAGACCCTAAAACCTAAACACCCACAATGCACATGTCCTGTTCTGCGCAGCGCGGCGCAGAAGATGCGAAATCAGGGAGTCGGCAACGTAAACGCTAAACCCTGAGGTGTCAGCAGCTCACGAAGGCCTCAGCGCGCTCGCGGGGATCCCCGCTGACGGCAACCAGCTCCACGCCCAGGTCCTGCAGGTCGCCCAGCACCTGCCACAATTTTTGATTGAAAACCTTTTTTTTATTTCATTTTTTAGCCATTAATTAAAAGAGAATGAAAAATGCGTGAAATAGTGTTGTCTTTGATGCGACACAAAAGGCCGGACCTAACATAGGCCGGATCTCTTAAAAGCCGGAACTAACGTAGGCCGGGTCTGTGCATTGCAGTGTGCATCATGTTGGCGCTGACACCGCTGCAACTGAAGCTGCACCACTGGCGGCGATGAAGTTGCAGAACGGGGCTCCATCAGGCGCCTGGTCCATCCATTGGTGTCGAAAAAAGCGCACCTGGCCGAGTGCGACGAGGTAGTTGCGGGAGACGGGGTCGTGCTTGCCGCGGTACACCACGATCATCTGCCACCGCCCGGTCGGCGCGCCGATCTGGATCTTGCCGCCCTGCAGCACAGCAAACGCATAAACTTGGAAGACTGGTTCTTGCATGCGCTGCACGAACACAACGGTTAGCCTTCATAGTTCTGGAGTCGGTCGGTGTCACGCCGGCTGTGCAATCTGGGCAGCCCAGCGATCATGTGAATTCAGCAAGGTGTCAAAGTCTGCACAGCTCCAGAAAAGGCAGCGAGAACAGGGTAGAGTGCGGAATCAAAAATCAAAGTTGTGTACCACCTGCACTGTGTTGAGGATTTGCGTGGGGATGGGCCGGCCAGGTGGAAGCTTTGGCGAGAGCGTGGCAAACATCTGCTGCGCCTCCATCGCCATACCAGTTGAGCCGTTAGTTCCCCCGCCGCCCATGCCTGCAACACAGTCGACATGAAACTTTGTGTTCGACACAACAAGTGGTGCAACGTGGTCCCTGACATCATCAATTGCGATGAAGCTATTGCGACTCGCAATTGTTTCATCGGCGATGAAACAATTGCGATGAAACAAGACAACGATGCGTGCAGCGCGAGACCGCCCTTTTCTTATGCGTGCCAGAATCGCTGCCACTTCAACGCATGCATGCGAGGAGGGCCAAACTGCCAGTTGAGGGCACTGCAGCACCTGGCATCTTGCTCTTCAGGGACTGGAGCATGCCGGTGGCCGGTGCTGCCGCCATCGCCACAGGCGCCTGTGCCAATTTGCCAATCGGCGCTGTGTGGCACGGAAACGCAAGCATCAGCCATACACAGTGCATGTTGAGATGTGCGAAGCGATGGCAAGCGGTCTACAGCTGCCAGACAGTTGAACGCCAGCCCACAAGACTTTGTCGCTTTTGTGCACAGCTGCACACTCGGCGGATCTCACGGCGGCCTGCCTCGAACTTCTAATGTAAGCAGTCCAATGCGTTCCAGCGTCTGAACGGAGACGCCGAGGCGAGCGGTGTGCTACTTGTGCACGGCTGACGCGACACAACAAGGCACGGCAAGACAACTGTCCTGCTGGAGCAGTGTCACTTTGGGCGCTCACCCAGTGATGACTTCTTTTCTGGTTTGCCCTCTAGCTGTTCTGGCGTCTTCACCCAGGGCAGGAGCGGTGCCATCACCTCCGCGACTCCAGCGCAACTCCGGCGCACGAGTTGTGTGGCGGCCGCCGCCGTGCGTTGCCTCGGCGGCGCTGCAGCAGTCCTCAGGCTATTCCCGAAGCCCTCAGGTGAAGACGGCAGCAGTCGGGTTGTAAACGAGGCCGAGATTTGTCAAGGACGAAGTTTCGATCCGCAGACCGGCACAAACGCACGTGTCAGAGCCGAGGCCTCGGATTCGCTGCAGAGTCACATTGTGGGGAATCCTGTAGAGTTTGCAGCTGGAAGGTCACGATGGAGTCTTGGGAGGGAGGATACTGCCGGACGCCAGCGCGTCGCGGTGATTTTCACCTGCATCGCCTCCTCCTCCTTCTGCAGTGCACAGCCCACTGGCAGAGTCAGCAGAGTGACAGCCACCGCTTATGGCGCTGTCCAAGCAGGGCAGTGCACATGCTGGCCATGTGCACGCGCATCATCTGGAGTCAGCCAGTGCTATCAGGACCATGCAGAAACCTCTTTGTCTGGTGCAATGCTTTCGCAGCCGACGGAGCCATAGTTTCGACCGTCGCCTGCTGGTGCGGTCTCACTCTGTGTATGTAGAAATATTGTACGAGCCCGCAGCAGAAATGCTCGCCTGCTGGTCGGCCTCAGAAAGGCGGTAGGCGAGCATTCGTCATCAAGACGGTCATCGAGGCTGTGAAGAAATTTGCCTTGAGCTTATCTTGTCCACTACTGGCGGCCTTGATAGTGCCGCAGCCCATCGTTGTCATCCGTGGCCACTTTCCTGTGCAGGATCTGCAGGCGACGCATCCGCTTTGGATCGTGCCATGGCATCAGCGGCGCCGGCGGGTCTGATCCCGCAGCAGCCCCTGGATGGTGTCCAGCAGAAGCGTGGGATGCGCACCAAGCGCCGCAGGCAGCCTCGCTCAAGGGCAGGCGGCCGGCAGCAGCCAGCCCCGGGGCAAGCGGCACAGCCGGCCGGATGCAAGGCTGGAGGCTCCGTCGCAGAGCCGGCTACGAAGTGCTTCGCCGACGAGGCCGTGTCGGATCTGCGGCAGCCGCAGCCTCAAACGCCGCGGTCCATCGCTGCCAAGCTGGGTGAGCCCCCGCGCAGTCGTGTTTCGCCTCTGCAGTTTTCCGGTGTTCGCCAAGAACTTCATGTAGAACTTCATGTAGGACAAGATGGCGAACTGTGTTGTGTGCCTGCGCACAGATTTTGATCAGAAATCGTCTCATATGCAGTGCTTGATTGGTGTCCTAGGTGCGGAGCTTGCAATGTTGGACTCCCGGCACGGGCGGCTGCTGAAGGCGGCAGCCTCCATTGTGCTCTTTCGAGGTGTCAAGCCCTTGAATACGCAGCACGTTGCATTTGGCTGCCAGCATGTCCGCTATGCACACACCATCTGTGCTGTTGTGTCATGTTTCGCAGGCCAAAACCCTGAAAAAGCCGCTCCAGTTCGAGGTCACATACAGCCACGGCGGCGGTGACAACAGCACCGCTTGCGATCCTATGCTGGGGCCGGTGGTGGCCAGCAAGTGGGCAGGTCTCGGCCAGGTGAGCTTCTGTCCGTGTGCTGTCTATGATGCTGCACATCCTACCTGCTGCTGCTGAAAATCTGAAGCTCCACCGTCACTGGCGGTGGCACTGATTGCACGCCCCGTCTGTCCCTTGCAATGGAACATCCTTATTGCCAACTGAGCATCACCTGCTTGGTTGCTGCAAACTGCATGCCACAGGGCCTGTTCGTGGAATCAAACTGATGCCCGCAATACACCGTTGACCTGTAGGGCATGATAACGCTGGCGCCTGAAGGCCCTGCCGGCAGCAAGCACATCGTCGACCTGTCGCAGCTTGAGAAGGGGTGCGCAAGCCGGATCCGGCCTCTAGCCGCATCCTTTGGAGCGAGCACCAACCAACATATTGCAGCACTCTTGCATCGTTTCCGCGGTCAACAGCTGCATCTAGTGCAGCAGAAAGTCAGCTCCGGACTGTGAATTCACAGAATTTCCAGCCTGACCCGCGGCCATCGTTTCTGAGCCCGTGTCTCCCTCTCCTCCTGCAGATTCCAGTACTGGATCACCGACACACGCTATGAGGCGTGGCAGCGGTACCGGTCCTACACGCCCATCACGATCGTAAAGTGAGCCGCTGCAGAACGAGCGCCGCAGCCCGCTCCGGAGCGGCTGTGATGCAGCTGGATCCAGCTGCATCACAGCCGGCAAAGAAGGCGCCACGGAACAAGCCTTGAAGGGTCCGATGGTCAATGCTCTGCAAGATGGCAAAACTCATATTACTGCTCGGCAGCTGAGCACCCTGTCTGCTGACGGCTGACCGGACTCACAGTGGTGAGCACGATTTCTGCTGTATATCGTCAGCATTCATTACTATTGTTGGACAATGACCAGAAAATAGGGGAAACCGCCACATCACACTGCTCTGCACGTTCTTGGAATTCTGGGGATAATCTCTGTTTTCAAAAATGTAGACATTGCTGTCGTTTTTGCGTATTTGCTCAATGCTCTGGGGTGGATGGGTTACTGTTCATGAAATTGTGTGGACAAAGCTTGCTCGATGCAGAGTCAGAAGAACTTCGTTCCGCCTCGCTGGCGGCACACACATTCTAGAAGATCTGTGGCACGTGGGAAAGCACTGCTAGCGGTGCTGCGTAATATTTCCATTCGTCACCACTGTGGGGACGAGACTCCTCCCAGATGGTAACAACTGGTGCTAGACTGGTAGTATTTGGTCACAATTGGCACAAATGATTATGAGACCTCGCACCCGTGCGGGTCCGGGAGGCACAGATGGTCACAAATAGTACCAAATTCACCTGCGCGGGCGACCCTAGT
>JAABUL010003706.1_pt1 | contig 22046 bp, 25 predicted proteins | sample 5559151 | NCBI WGS metagenome assembly JAABUL01 (sample SAMN10711876, study PRJNA513368) | rock metagenome | isolation source: Antarctica rocks | place: Antarctica: Victoria Land, Pudding Butte sud | reverse complement strand
TAACCCTAACCCTAACCCTAACCCTAACCCTAACCCTAACCCTAACCCTAACCCTAACCCTAACCCTAACCCTAACCCTAACCCTAACCCTGACCCTGACCCTGACCCTAACCCTGACCCTGACCCTAACCCTGACCCTAGGAAAGAAAAACTTTTTCTTGAAGAATTTGCATTTTAAGAGCTTGATGTAAAGCTTTAAAATCTGCAGTTTGTCAAGAATTTATCATATATGATGAACATGTTTCTTGCAAATTTCGCTGAATATCAGAATGTCATTCAAATAAATGAAATAAATGATGTTAAGAAATTCAAACAAAGTCTGATTCATATAAATTTGAAAGAAAGTCAATGCATTGATGAGATCAAAAAGCATTACAAAATACTTGTATAAGTCAAATCTTGTACAAAATGTCATCTTTCATTCATTTTCTTCTCATATGCAAAGTTTGTTGAACGCGTTCTTGATGTCAAGCTTGATAAATCACTTGATGTTTGCAAGATAATCAAGAGCTTCATTAATCAGCAAAAGAAAATATTTATTCTTGAGAATGATTATATTGAGTTCTTGATAATCAACATATGATCACAACGTTTCATCTTTTTTAGATGTAAAAAGCATAAGCATCTCAGCTGAAAAGATGAAATATCATATCATGTTTGCTTAAAGCTGTTTCTTGATATATATTTTTTGTACAATGAATTCAACTGTGAAAAGATTGTACAAAGAGTTTTAAAAAGCAATATGATTTTTCTTAATGTAAATAGCATGATCATGAAACTTGTGAATTAAAAGAACTTTGACTTTTTGAGTGAAAAGATTCACGAAGTTTGCAAATTCTTTTAAAACATTTAAGAATTAATTAATTATCATACTCTCAATTTGTATAAGTTGAAAGTTTTCTTCTGTCATTGAAAAACTCAAAAAATTGTACAAAGCATTTAAAAGTAATCAAATGTGTATTATAATGCTTTGTTGCTCAAGATTCTGAGTCAATTGAATGTTTGAAACTTTTCATTTCTTTTGTTGATTACATTAATGAAAAGACTTAAGAATGATTTTTTTTACAAAATTAAATTGATGAATATTGCATGCAAAAAGACTTGATGCAAGTCTTGCTTCATTAAACATTGCATAAGATGATTTTGAAACTGTTCTTTAATGAGATAGTTTCTTTCTTTCATTTTGAGCACATAAAATTCTTCAACATAAGCATTAATGAATAAACTCATGAATAAAATTATGCTTCTCAAAGAATGAAAGATTTAACATGAAATTCTTTAAAACATATTTAATAATGATAAAAATTTTAAAAATGCATAAATTACTCTCATTGAAGTTCTGAATATTCAAATCAAGCAGTATTGTTTTGTGTAGTTGCATTGATTTATCATTGAAGAAAATTTTCATGAACTTTTAAGAATGAATATTCTCAATCTTATTTAAATGTTTCACAAGACTGTGATGAATCACATTTAATATACACTTAATTTTCATCATGATTTAAGTTTCAAAAAGATCAAAACATTTTGACTTGATCTTGATTATAAGAATGAATGATGTTATGACAAAGTTCAAGTTCTTTGACATTGTTAATGCATGTTGAAATCATGTCTAGAATCTAATCATACTGCAGCGAGATAGTGCGTAGCTGAATAGAATGTTTAATCAATAGAGATAGCTATAACTAGAAAACTAAGAATACAGAAGAAAGAAGACACTTTCAAGCTGTATTTATAATAAAGCGAACAAAGAGACGAAGTAGTCGATTTGCTAAAGCTCGAATAGATGAAATGTTTCAGCATATTTCAATTCAAAACATCATTGTTTCTTGTTCACATATTGAAATTTCTAGAGTCTATTGACTAGATTTTATTCAACGTCAACATGCTTCGTAACAATGCATTCAATTTGACAGACAGTTGATTGATTGAATTAACTCATTGAGTTTCATACTCTTCAGTTACTTTCTTCTTTTAAGTGATTAATAAATGAAAGAAATTTATTGAACTAAGTTTTTTTTCAAAACATTGATAATGAAAATGTTGTTAAAAGCAGAAAAAGCTTTTGAGAAGAAAGTTTTTGAAAAGATGAATCATGAGTTTAAACAATTCAACTTTGTATGATCTTTAAATTTGCATCTGATGCACATCTTCTCATTGATTCTGCAATATTTTTTCTTTCAAAAGACTGTTTTTCTCAATTTTGATTTTCATTGCTTTTGTTAATCATCAAAGTATTCTTCTTTTTCTTAATTTGTCAAAATCATATTTAAATGATACAATCAATGAAGATCAGAGTTGATAGTGCTTGATCTTTAGAAATAGCTATAACTGAATATTAAGAATACAGAAGAAGATTGATATAAAAGCTTTTATTTATGTAATATTCAGAAACTACATTAAACTTGAAAGAAATATGTTTATGACATGAAAAGAAAATGATGTAGATGAACAAGATGTTGATGAAAGAAAAGAATATGAGAAACGAAAAAAGATGTTGAGTCATATCTGAGTCAAATCTGAGTCAGATCTCGATCAGATCATTGACTAGTTCTAATCATTACACAGAGTACTCGCTAGTGTGCATTGCAAATTAATTAAAGTTTCAGTCTTGTTCAGTTTTATTCAGTTTTATCAATCTTGATACGCTCGTAACATTATTTTCTTCTTCAAAAATTCATGTTTGCATGAATGTAGTTTCTTTGCTCACTTTTGTTGATAATTATTTTGATATTTAGCGCGATTTGCTTGAATATAGCTTATGAAATTCATTCAAAACTTTCTCTGAGTCATCAAATTTCTCTTTATCGACATAGTATCATTCGTCGTCTTTATCTAGATCTTTTCATTTGACTTTGTACTATATTTGATCTCAATAGCGTCTGAAGTTCACTATATTATCTATCTTTCAATGTTCATCATCTTTAATAATAATTAATCTGAGTGATTCTGAATGTTGTTCTGATAGAGAGTCTTCTGAATATGATCATAGTAGTTTTGAGCTGAACATTGAATGCAGATGCTTCATGCTGACTGATAAACAAAGATGATAAAAGATACTCACTTTAACAGTAATTTGATATGAATCTAGTTGTTTATCTTTCAAATTTTTGCAGAGTCTTGTTGTCTTGATGTTTCTGAAAGATAGTCAAACTCAGTTATCTACTTTATATGTGACGTTTCATCTATGTTTATTGATTTGAACTTCAATGATCAGCTTCATCTTTTTCAATTGTTGATGATCAAAGCTTAGTAGTTCTTTCATTTGAATGATGATATCATCTGTCTTTCTAGCTTTAAATCATTCACAAGTTGTTTTGTAGTCAGTAGTATCTGAATTGAAACTCATTCGAAGATGAAATTCTTTATTGAAGTAGAAGAAAGTCATTGAAGTGATTGAGAAAATATTGAAATTATCGCTGAATTCTATCATAGATATTTATTTAACTCTGTCATTCTGCATGTAATTGCAGTAGATTCTAAGTTCGCGTTCAACGTTCTGATTGACTCATTTCAATTGATCATTGATCTCAAAATGATAAACTGTGAATAGACTAGCTGTGATTCTCAGTCGTTTGCAAAGACTTTTTCACATAGTCGATATGAATTGAAAGTCTCTGTTCAAAACAATAGAACTGAATAGATTATGCAGTCGATAAACGTTTCATAGCATGATTCAAATCGTTTCTTCAACTGAAATGTCATCATCTTCTCAATGACAGAAAACATAGTGATGTTCTTTGATGAAATGACATATGATGATGCAAATGATATTATAGTCTTCTAACAGAGATAGTTCAGTAATGAAGTTCATAATTATATCTTTTCAGCGTTTCTGTGAAATTGAAAGAAAATGATGAAGTTCATTGATGCTATTTTTAGAGACTTTGCTTCGCTGACAAGCATGACAGTTTCAAATGTATCATCAAATAGTAGCTCAATGATCTGATCAATAGTAGAAACGCTGAACTAGATCAATGATTTATTTATTGTCAAGATGAAAGATTGAAGATTGATCATGCACTTCTTGTAGTAATTTTGTGTGCATGTTTTCAGAGATTCACAGTAGATCTTTTCTAAATAGAATGTCATCAATGATTTCGCAGTTCTTCAGTTTAATGATATGAAATTTGAGCTTGTTGTTGTTCATAGCTTGTTTATATTTGCTGCAGAACTCATTTATTTGATTGATCATATATACTTGTTGATAAAGATTTGTTTTTGATTCAACAGATAGAACATTGACTCTATCAGAGATCAGAATAGTCTAAAAACAATCTTCAAGACGTTGAGCTGATTCAAAGATGTTTACTAGAAGCATTCTAATTAAAACATCAATCTTAGTGTTTATTTTGTCTGATCTAAAGATGATCTGAAAGTTGAACTTCAATAGAATGTTCAGATAGTTGACTTATCATTGACTCAACTGTTTGTTTTTCATGAAGATCTTCAAAGTCTGATGATCAATAAACATCTGAATGAGTAGTTTAATGCATTTCAGCTTGAGTTATCAATGTTCAAAACATTGAATAATGACTAGCAATTTCTTGTCATAGATGTGATAATTGATTTCAGCGAAAATCATGCTTTTGCTGTAGAAAATTATCGAATGAAGAACTTTCTCATCATCATACTGAAATAGTATTTCACTCTTTACATAGTTCAAAGCGTTGATCTTCAAAATAGCTTGTCATTTGAGATCAAAGTGACAAAGTACTGAGATCAAGCTGACTTGTTTTTTTAAATTATCAAAGACTTGAATACAGATCTTGTTTCATACAAAAGACATGTTTTTTCTAATCAACTGAGTGAATGATTTGACTAGCTTCGAGAAGTTCTTAATGAAACGACGATAGAAGTTAACAAATCTCACGAAGCTCTGAATTTCTTTTAGATTGATCAAAGTGATTCAGCTGACTATGACTGTCATCTTACTGAGATTCATATGAAGATCTAGTTCTGATACAATGACTTTTAGAAAGACAATCTCTTCTACATTGAATTTGCACTTTCAAATATTCATCTGCAGTTCAGTTTCATGTAATCATTTCAATACTAGTTTGACGTGATCTTTATGTTTCTTTCTTGTTTTGCTATAAATGAGAATGTCATCTAAATAGACTTGACAAAAGTCGTTCAGAAAGTTTCATAAAATATCATTCATATATTGCTGAAAGAAGATTGATTCATTAATCAGTTCAAATGATAGCATCTTGTATTTATATGCTTTTAAAGCAGTGATAAAAGTGATGTAATTCTTGCTATCAAAATGCATTTGAAGTTTGTTGAATGTTGATATGATTTTCAATCTAATTAAATGCTTGCAATTCACTATTTTATCAATGATCTCGTTTATCAACGATAGAGAATATCTATTTCTTTTGAAAATGACATTTAGCTTTTGATAGTTCATGCAGAATCAAAGATCTTTATTTGCTTTGAGAGTGAATAAAATCAACGAGAAATAGAGAGTCTGATTGAAAGTGATGAATTTCTTTGACAAATTCTCGTTCAGATACTTCTTTACTTTCAGAAGTTTGACAGAAAACATTCAATATGCTCAGCAGTGAGAAAGCATTGAATCACTAGTGAGCTTGATTTTATGATTGTAGAAGCAATGAAAGAATAGTTTATTTAATTGAGCTTGATCAAAAACATCTAGAAACTCATAATATTTTGAAAGCAGCTTCGCTTTAATGTCTTTTAAATTCTGAGTCATTTCATTGATTGAAGAAACGTTTAAAGCATTCAAATTGCACTGAGTATTGTACGTGATTTTTCTATTGATGTTCATCATGAATAGAGCAAAGACTTCAATCTTGTTCTTCTTTGAACAATTCAACAGTGTTTTAAATGAAGCAACGTTTATGTTTTGAATTGAGAATGATTCTTTCTGAGCAGTGATTGAAATGAATCATTTGAGCATCGTAGAAGTCTTAGTCTGAATGATTGAAGAAAGCGAAGTTGATCGCGATCAACTTGAGTGCTTTGAATTGAGAAAGATCAAAAAATTGAAATAAAAGTATTTAATTAATTCAAAAAAACAATGACGTCGTTTTGCATATTCAGTAATATTTCGTTTTTATTCATTCAGAGCTTACTCAATATGACTTCATGATGATCAATATCAGCTATCAAAATTGATACAATCAATTCTTTATGACTTTCAATGATGAGATTGAGTAGAATTTTATGAGTGATGATTTTCTTAGATATCTTTTCATCATAATCTCTTATTAACTTCTCTTTTATCAATGATATAAATTGAATTTTCAGTTTCTTGCATACTTTATTGACTAGATTAGAATGTATAATCATGTAAATGACTGAATCACTGTTTATTAGAGAACAAAGACTGAAAGATCATTTCTGAGAAATGAGATGAGCATCAATTAGAAATGACTTTTCAAAGTAATTCTCTTTCGATAAAATTTTGTCTAGTTTGCACAAAGATATAATCTCTATTTCTTTAATGACTTTTGAAGAAATGACTAGTTTTTTGAATCGAAATTTGAATTGAAATCAAAGTGATCATATTCATTGTTCATTGCATGATTCTAGTAGATTGATCAAGACACTCTTTAAAGCTATGATCTGTTTTATGACATATGAAACAACTTTCAACTAGAATGTCTGCTTCTTTGACGTTAGTTAAAATCGCGTCATGCAACTTTAGATGATCAGACTTTGAGTGATCAACTGACTGAGTGACAACAGTCACTTTATGAAAGATAGTCTTTGAAAGATCATTGATGCATTTGAGCTTGTTCTTGATTTCTCAAATGACTCGCTGATCATTATTCAAATGAATCAGATAGAAATGAATTTCTTTTAGAGAATCAGATTGAACTAGTTGATTTACTCAAATGAATTGAAGACGAAGATTGATTTTATCTTTCAGATCAATGATCAGTTGCTTTTCGTGATAGTCTAGATAAAAAAATAGTTGTTGAAACTGAGTATAAAACTTGCTGAATTTCTTTGATTCTTGAATTAAGTTGTAGTATTTTCTATGAAAGTTGACTTTCTTATTCAAATCATTGAACAACTGAGCTAGCTCTTTCAAAAAATCTTCGATGATTCTATAAAGATTGACACAATCATGTTTACATCTGACTTAAGTGATCTTTGCTGCATCATCGAATAATCTAGAATGTACATAGCTCAATTTGACTCGTTCATTAGAAAAGAAATCAACGTTGATCTCTAGTTTATTCTGAATTTTTTCGTATCAATTCTTTCAAGTAGAATTCTTTTCATCAGTAAACAGCGAAGAATCAGATATTTTTTGAAATCTAGAACACTCAGAGTAAATGAAATCAGAAGAAGTGTTTTCTTTAGTTTGAAGTCTTGTTTTCAACTCTTTGAATTCATCTTCTTGTTGTTTATTTAACTCATAGAGTTGATCTGTTTCTTTATCAAGAGCTAAACTTCGAGCTTTTCAGATTTCGTAAAACACAAAGAATATTATTGTTTCAGTGAATGATTCATCATCTTCATGAATGAATAATGCAGCACTTGATGATTTCGTTCATGATTTCAATGAATCAGCATCAGAGATTTGAGAGAAACGATTTCAAAATTTCTCAGAATACTCTTCAGTAAATGAATGACTAAACATGATGAGATTTGTTTGAAAGAAGAGTTGAATGAATGATGATGCTCAATGATTGAAGAAGAAAGATGTATAAAGTGATGTTTAATCTTCAACAAAGAAGATGAGATTTGTTTGTTGATTGATTTGATTCTTGAGCAATTCATGAAGATTCTTTCTTGTCGATTCTCTTAATTGAGTTGAACAGCTTATTTTCACTCATCTGTTTCATAAGAATGAGTTGATTCTCTTGATTGATTTGAACTGTGCATACTTAGTGAGCAATAAGTTGTCTAGCAATTCAAACAGTCTTGTCGTTGATTCTATCAAACTTTCTAGTGTTGTTCAGTCTTTTGATTGCATTAATCATCAGATAAATGAATTTCTTTAAACTCATTCTGTCTGTACAAGTATGTTGAATGAGTAATGAGATCAGTATCATGTGATTAATGAATTCTTAATATAATGTCAGAATCATGTCTAGATGATACAATCAATGAAGATCAAAGTTGATAGTGCTTGATCTTTAAAAATAACTATAACTGAATATTAAGAATACAGAAAAAGATTGATACAAGAGCTTTTATTTATGTAATATTCAAAGACTGCATTAAACTTGAAAGAAATGTGTTTGTAACATGAAAAGAAAATAATGTAAATGAACAAGATGTTGATGAAAGAAAAGAGTGTAAGAAAAGAAAAAAGATGTTGAGTCATATTTGAGTCAAATCTGAGTCAGATCTCGATCAGATCATTGACTAGCTCTAATCATTACACAAAATACTTGTTAGCATGCATTGCAAATTGATTAGAGCTTCAGTCTTGTTCAGTCTTATTCAGTCTTATTGATCTTGATATGCTTGTAACATTATCATTGATTTTCTGCAAGAAATTCTGCAAACTCTTCTTATATGATCAATTCTTGAAAAATGAGTTCGTTTTCAACTGTTGACTCTGCTGAGCATAGTTTGAAGTATGTTGTATATCAATGTACTTCATTAATTCTTAACAAAACATTTTGCTTCATTAAGTGAAAGTTAGTATGATTAGCTTAGTTTTATTCAAGAGAAGTAGCTCACTCAGAAATCTGAACAATAGTACTTTTTCAGACTTCATGATTTTAACACAATTTTAAAAATGTATTTTATTGAATTTCAGAAAAAATGACATGCATGTTTGATTGCTTCTTTTTATAATAATATTTCATAAATCATTCATTTAATTTTGAAGTAACTTTACATCAAGCAAGCATTGTTGAAGAGTTTCAAGAAACTTTGCTCATGTGATTTTATAATCTTTTTTCTTGACAGTTTTCTCAATCTGTTGAAAATAATGCATTGCTGTGATCTTTATATATTTTATGATGTAATCAAGCTTATCATTATCTTTAATGTAGTTCATCTTGATGAAGTTTAACTTTAGTTTTCTGAAAAACAACTTCAAATTCTCATTAATGATGAATTTGAACTTCTTCTCTTTTGAGAACTTATTTAAAAGAATGATCTTAAAGATGATCATTCTTTTCTTAGAAAAATCATCATTGATGAAAAAACTTTTTATGACTTTAATGATGATTCTTTTGCAAAACTTTGATTTGAAATGATCAAATGCATGACTTCATCATGTTAAAAAGTAATCAAAGTTTAACATGCAAAATGCTTAATTTAAATCTTTTAATAAAATGATGTTTTCAATGAACAACATCTTGCATTAAGCACACATCTTCAAATAATTTTGTTATCTTTGCAAGATTTTCACATTGTTAATAACATTCTGAATTTCATTGAGAATGATAAATAAAAATTTATGCTCAACAACTTTCATTCTTGTCTGAAGCAATATGCATTATCTTTTTTCTTTTTTTACATCAATGTGAATGCTTTTAATGTTTTCATTTAATGCTGCATGATGATGAGTCTTTAATAAATTCTTCAAACTAATGCTTGTAAAATCAGAAGATGATTAAATCAATGAAATCATGATGTTGATGATGATCATTTAATGTTGTGCAAGACTCTTCATTAAGTTCAATTAAAACTTCTTTTTATTGTTGCAAGAAATTTGATCAAGCAAAGTGAATGCAAGTTTTGTAAAAATAACAAGAGTAAATGAAATAATACTCTTAAAAGATATGCGAATATTGCTTTTAAGAAATGAGATTGCAGCATTAAGAAAAATCATATCTTGATCATAATGCTTAAAAAATATGTTTACAACATCAATGATAATGATTGTTTAAATCAGAGATGCAGAAGTTTCAAGAATGAAAAGAAATTGAAATTTGTTACAAAGATTGAGTATCATATTCAAAGAATTGCTGTTCAAGTCAATGATTTTTTTTTTAATTGTATAAACTATTGTTTCTGCAATAAAGTAAAGTGTTAAAATTGTGAGTAGCTCGAGAAATGTACAGTCACACTAAAGAATATGCATGTAGATAATATGATCAAATTTAATAGTAACTTAGTAATATTTATTTGTATAAAAAGTTAACACTAAATTATGAAATACAGAAGTGAACTCTTCTTTATATATTCAGAAGACTAAGTTCAAGCATCATTAATAAAGTCAGTGAAATTATATGCAATTTTTGTGAAATTTCTTGAAAATCATATGTGACTTGAATTCTTATCATTGATGAAACATTAAGATTTGTATGTGATTTAAACTTTTGTAGACTCAGAGTCTCTGAGAATTGACGATAGAGATTCTCGTAGACTTAGTGTCTCTGAGAATCGACAGTAGAGTTTCTTGTAGACTCAGTGTCTTGATTCTCATAGACTCAGATTCTCATTTGAGAACTCAATGATAGCATTGAAGAATAATTCTTATGTCTGTTCTTTATTCTTTGAAGAACTCTGATTCTCATAGATCTGAGTTCTGACATATTACAATGAAATCAGTTGTGATACTGTTCATCTTCTGTTTCATGTCTGTAGTCGTAAATTTACAATTTCAATTATCATCTATCGTAACATGATTGTTTGCATATCAGTCTTCTTCTAGACTTGAAGATGTAGATGTGACAAAATTGAATTATAATCGTAGAATATTATAAATCAGTCTAATGTAGAAAGATGACTAAAGAATTGCAATAATTTAGTTTATCTATCGTAAGCACTACGAAACTGCCTACTGACAGTCTTCTAAACTAATACGGTTCTAGTACGGTTAAAGAGAATCATAAAGCTTCGCTAAGGTACAGTATCTTTCTACTAGTACGATCATTGCACGTGCTTTGTTGTTTGCTCACCCTGCTGCTTCTACAGCTTCGTATATCGCTTCTGTACCCTATTTCTCGACAACGATATTCGTGAAGAATACAAATGCGACACTGGCTGAATTGCAGTCATGTAGGTCTGTAAGCCGTTCGCTGAATACCTTTTGCAATGCTTGCAGCCCTGGTAAGGCGAGGAACTATCCGCTAGCCGTACTAAAGGTCACTTCGATATAGGCCTGAACGATGGCTTTCGCGACAAAACTTCGTAAGGTTGATTTCCTCGAATCTCCGTACTTGAATGCATCAGTCAACGCGGAATGCAGCTGGCCAGCCAAGTACTTCTGTTGCCCGTCCGCGACAGCTCAGACAAACAGTGAATAAGAATTGGGTCTGCCATAATGAGCAGTATTACGTTATCAGAGCGGCTTCAAGAAGGGAGGTATTGGTTGATATTGGGGCATATAGGGAGGAGAAGAAGGGGCTGATGAAGGAGATCGGGATTTTTTTGGAGATGCCTGACGGGGATGCCAGCGCTAGGTGGTGGGAATGAGGAAACGTGCATGGTTCTGGGGAAGGTGGGGGAACTGAGCTTGGATGAAGCGATGTTGATGTAGGAGACGGCTGATGATTACAACGTTGGAGAATTACAGGAAGACTTGTGCGTATTGGCAAATTTCTCGCATAAACCCCCAACAAGGCCATGAAAAATTCCTACCTAACCAATGACTTTGTCAACGCTTTGTGCTGTTTTCAAGTATAACCTTCTCTCTCCTCCCCTTTCAGCTTTCATGCCCCCTCTTTACCTTGCGATAGTCCTACCAGCCTCCCGTTCTGAATCGCTGATTCAAAGATTGATATCCACGATCCCTCCTGACAACTTCTTCCGCTTCACGCTCTGACAAAACTTACTCTGCTCTCTCAACTTCGGGCCAAATCTAATGAATACGAACGGAATAGTGCTCATGCCGAGACATATGAAACCCAGAGTGCTGCACGCCCACGCCACACCCAGCTGTTCGTACATGCGGTGCGATGCCAAGGGCAGTAGCAACGCCGCGGCGATGTTCCGGCTGAAGAGTGACGACGCCATCGCTGAGGCTGAATAGACGTCGTAGGCGTCGGTGATGTAGTTTGTGAGGCCCATGAAGATCATGTCGACGCCGAGGCCGAAGAGGATTCCCGAGAGCATGGGAACGACCCAGTGGACGTTGGGGCGGGAGGACCAGGCCTGTGGTGCGGTGGTTGGTTAGTGGGATGCTTCTTTTTTGGGCCCCAGTGGGCGACAGAAGTCAGTGCACCGTTTTGAGCGAGCCCCCTCACACATTGGCGCACTGACTTTTGTCGTCCACTGTGTGGACGTCGGAATGGAGGCAAGGAAAGGTGCGAGGAAGGATGCTTACCAGCCAGAACTGAGACAGCGCGTTTAGTGGTCCTCCGACGCATACGAGAGGTAGGCGGCGGTACTCTTCTTGGGAAGCCCAGGGTTTCCCGCGCGCTTTTGCGGTTGCGAGAAAGCGGTCGTACCAGAGGCAGACGAGAGCTGCTAGGGTTACTCCGATGCCGACTGGAAGTGTGTTAGAAGGTGAGTAAGTTTGAAGAGTATGGCAATCTACCAGGGAGGATCATGACGGCTGCTTCACCAGGACTCATGCCGTATGTACCTATGTTGGAAATTGTCAGCTAGCCCGTGTGAACCGCAAGCGGAGGCGTGGTGATACCCTTGAAGATGAATGGATAGGATTCGAAATAAAGGAAAAACATGGAATATTCCAAAACCAGGAAGAGGTCTGTGAATAAGACCATGGGTTCCAGAAACATGCGCATAGGTCTAGTCAGCACCACAATTAGATTCCCCAAATCAATAGGTTTCGCAGCACGGTTCGCGGTCAAAAAATTTTCTTCCTTGGAAAGCTCCGCCTTCTCCAGCCGCATTAGGATCGCGGGCTCATAGGTTTCTGACCTGTTCAGCAAAAGCAGAGACGCATCCAGCAATGCAGACTCACCGGGTAGTAAGCAAAGGAAGGGCCAATTCGCACTCGCCAGCATCAATGCTATCCAGAACATCCACTTCCAGTCGTCCGTGGAAGTGTACCCAGCGATGATGGGCCCTATAAGTGGGCCCACGGTAGCCGTCAGAGCTACTAGCATGACTGCTTTTCCCCTGGGAAGCAGGTCAGGATAGATATCGGCGAACATGCCTCCCAGTACCGTCTGCGGCGCGGACGCCCCGAAGCCGCACAGAAAGCGGAAAATCAGCAGCGCAGGCCAGTTAGGGGCCAAGGCACAGGCCATGGTAAAGACCGTGTACACCGCGAAAGACGAGGCGAGGGAGATCCAGCGCCCGAAGGATTCGCTGAGCGGGCCAAACACTATGGGGCCGAAGATGTATCCGACCAGGAAGACGGCGACGGGAAGGGAGATCTGCTGCGGGTCCCCAACGGAGAAGTGCTTGGCCAGGGCGTCCATGCCACCACTGGGTAGGCTGGAGCCGAGTGTGACGTTGAAGGTAAGGAAAATTCCTGTTGCTACGATGAAGAGTTTCTTGGGCTGGTTGGTGGGTTAGATCTGGGTTCTTGGTGGAACTTTGGAGTCGAAACGGTCAACTTGCCCGAGACCACCTGCCAGCAGATGCTGGATGGATGATGTTGTCGACATCGACGACGATTGGGGGAAGAGATACAATGTCATCTGCAGATGTGGTTATGGGGGCAGAGGCGGACGCCAGCATCATTTTGAAGGCCGTGGTGGATGTGATGCTAATTTCTCTGGCCTACAGGACGAGGAGGGAATATCGCAGTTGTATAAATGGGAGAGCACACCACGGTTGATGGTGATGACTAGGAAATGGTTTACAAGGCCCATCCAAGGGAGGGTAGATCGCTGCGCGCCCGCCAACTGCCGCATCCAGGCACTCGCGAGCTGGTGCATGGGTGACGGTCGGGAGGAAGAAGATTCACTGATGTCCATATCATGTACTTGTGAGGCTCAGCTTCGCTGCGGGTAGCAACGGCGATGCATGACATAAACGGAGACTACCTTAAGTACTGATGAAGTGTAGATCTGATGATTGTCTAAAGGTGTGTCTTTCGGAAGGGAAGCTATCTACATTTTCTGCCGCAATTGGCGCTAGCCCCAACTAGGCTAGCGGGCAGTGTTAATGGCACTGCAACTACTATGTTCCTAATTAGGAACTATGTTCCTAATTAGGCGACTACTCCTCCTGCTCCTACTATTGCTCCTACTGCAGCTTCTATTGCTTCAACAGGTGCCCAGAATTGTGGGTCGCTGCACATGAGGGCCGGTTATTGGTTACACAGCATGTGACTGGTCGATGCTTCTCCCGGTCTATCCGAACGAAGGAAACCCCCGTTTACGCGCTCGGGCTTGGAATCACCATGACGAAGGTGGTGGTCCCGCACTCATGGCCCCAGAATTGTCTGAGATATATGCATGCGGCAATCGAGACGAGAAGAAGCACACCATATTACGCGGTCTGTAATTGCTAGCGTTGTATTGGCAGAGAATGCAGCTTGATCCTTGCACGATTGTACTTCCATCGAAACATCTAGGGTGGGATTGCAGAGTAGCCCTCGCTTTTGCATTCTCTTGCACTTGAGCCAATGTATTGATTAGAGTCAGGTTGTCCTGCCAGAGAGTCCTACCTAATAAGGATCACCACCAATACCCAAAGAACATCGCTCCCGCTCTCTGAAAGTTCAGCAGGCCTAAGATGCCGACAAGCGTGGTGCACATGACACTTCGGACGAAATGCGCCTGATAGAGGTTTCGTACCAGATACATGTGATGCACCTGATGCAACTGTAGATTCAGAAACGGGACGCGCAGTAAATGGAGGTGCAAGCTGTTGGAGTTTGGGGAGATGGTAATCTCCGCCTTCATAGGGCTGATAGGGCTGGGGCCCGCTAGTAGAGTTTTCACCTGCTCGCTCCTAGATAGACTCCTAACAGCAACAACCAATATATCAATATGCTATATGACCTCGTATTCCAACACAAGCGAGGTAGCAATATTCACGGGGTGCAAGAAAAGACTTGTTCATTTTGACTAGGCTCTTTTGCTTCAACATTAATTCGCGCCAAGTGCTGGAGATCCTGATACCCCTTTGATTCTGCCTCATTACCACAATCTTCGAATGCGCAAAGATCGGAAGAGAAAATGACAGTGTGGCGAAAAGAAAGCGCTAGGTTATTGAACCATAAAAAAGCCGATAGCAGCCCTCGACAGTACAATCACTTTTCAAAAGCCATGGCTTCAAGAAGATCTGTCGTACATGGAACGCAATCCGCTTGCCGTCACATTGGCTCCTGATCCCTCAGACTGTTTGATCTCTGTCACTTTCATAATCCCATCCATTGGTGTCGTCTTGTCCTTGTCCTTGACTCTAAGTCCGTAGCTGGTATAATCGTCCTTACCTCCTCTTATCTCATTAACAATAGCGCTCTGCGGCACCCTGACGTGTGACGCATCGAGAGACCCTTTCGTCAGCTCGTAGTATTCTTCGTCAATAGAAGAATCGTGGGGCCAAGGATTTCCACTGTAGCGCTTTTTGCTGCCGCTGATGGTACTGCGATTCTTGTCGCTGCCATTAATGATACTCGCCGACGGTTTGCTCGTACGACGCTGTAAGATACCCGGCAAGGTAGGAAAGCAGATAATCAATACGCCTACAGCAAGTTCAGCGGTGCTGTATTCAATTAGCCTGACCCCGAGTGTGTTTGGGTGAGATAGGATACGAACGCCCATAGCAAAATCAGTGGTTGGTTGTATGACTGGTCCTTTCCTGAGGTTAAAGTAAAACGCATGATAAATCCAACAGTGCTGAAAACAGGTGCGCTACATCAAGAGATGGTTAGACAGTAGCAGGATATAGATATAGGGATGGTACTTACACGCTTCCCACCGTAAAGATTACATAGACGCCTATCTTCCGGTTTCTGCTCATTTGCAAGTTCCAGACACCTTTCAGCGGCACCAGCAGAATACAGAGATCAGACACTATGTTGAAAAGACCGCTGACAGAAAGTAGGGCCGGAAGGTGAAGACATTTCCCTGGTACAGACTTATCCCAGATCCGCGCCCTTGGAAGGCATTGGACAATCTTGGCAATGGTAATTGCGAAATAAAAGACGCAAGTGATAACTATAAGCCCTCGGACAGCGATATCGAATTTGGTCCAGCGACGTGGCAAAAACACGCGGAGATAAAGTAATAATATAGCTGATTTTGTGCATGCGGCGGCCGGGCCATACCAGATTTGGATGATATTCACGTACTGTAGAGGCCGGTTAGCAGGCTCCGAAGTCAGTTAGGAATTTCCCCATCTTACATAGAGAATGGTGATGACTTCTTGCTTTGTCACATTCCACTGATGGGTGCCGCCATGCTTGGATATAATAGTGCTCAGAAGGCCAGAATATATTGCTAGTCCAATCTATAAAGATATTAGGACAAGACGTAGGCCTCAGAAGTAGCAGCGAGCCCACAAAAGCAAGACAGCACAACCCTAGATATATCTCATTAGCTACACCGTGCTGCCCGCAGAAGAGATACCTACAGTCTTCTAGGACCCAGACCCGCTTCACCCATAGCCTTATGTATGTTCTAAGGATAACGGCAATGCCAGGGAATAGCAGACATGCTGTTTGGCAAAGCACATTCCACTTCCACAAGACATCAGCGCTCCCAAATTTTGATGTCTGGCCTGGAGGCGGAGCGAGCGCAGGCGAAGGTAGAGGTGAAGGGGGCACCATGGTGTTGGCAATCAGTCAAGGGAAAAAAACTTTGAACTGCTAGTTTCGAGCTTGTCTTATCCTAATATGTACTTTGGCCCCTTCAACCCAAGATTCAGCCAAGATCCACGCGTATAAGAAAGTGATGCAACGCCTGAGAATAGGATAGTTTACCAAGAACGAGTAAGTCGGGGAAAACAGTTCAAAAAGGCTCGTGTTTGACGATTCGTCCGGTGCGTAAGAACTAGCTCTTGTTTGCTGTGCCATTGCAATGAAGAGACTTACGAACGGACTATAGACAGAACCAAGGAGGGAGAGCAATGAAACTTGGTTGCGGTATTGGAAAGAGGATAGCAGGGCTATACTGTGCAGTTCACTTTTTCCAACCAGGCGAAAAACCAAACTAAAACCCCCACAACAAGGTGCAATGCATAATACAGGTCTTCAATTGGCCTCCAAATTGCGAGGTGCATGAACAGCACATCCAGCGTTGGTAGGTGGTCAGCTCGCCGAGTTCGCATGAACACGCGATAGGCAGTTCTGTCATGTTTTCGTAGGCCCACGGTCTATGTGGTGTCTTAATCGAGTAATGCATCCCGTTTTGAACCCTGTAACCCTGGCCACTATTAGCGAGATTATTTGCGGCTGCGGCGAGAGGTCGACGACGATAGGTCGCCTTGAGGGTGGAGACAACAAGAGGATCAAGCGTAGTATCCGCGATGAAAGGTACCTCGACGCACGTCGCCCATGCACGTTGTCTGCAATCTTGCCCAATCTGACTTTTGCTGGGTGGCGGTAGGGACTCACTGGGTATGGATGAATCTCGTGCAACTGACCGCTGTCACGTCTGCTTACAAGCGTGCAGGGTCCTGTTGTGGTTGGATTATCTAAGGTTACATAGAATCAACATCAACGAGGTGTAGGTACCTTAGATAAATGAGTCACAAATGCTTGAAACACGGGCTCCACGAATGCCTGCATTACAGATCCCTTAACAACCTCCAATCTGTAGCTCTCCACTGGTCAAAGGATTCTAATCCCAGACGAAGGATCCTGAACCTAGGCCGTCCTGCATGTCACCTGGAGAGTTTCCCCGCTCCCCCACGGCCCGGCACGAACCAGTAGAGCAGTTATGGTAGTCCATCAGCCTCAATAGACTTTCCTGAACCGCCCCCACATATCTGTATCCCTTAAACCGTCGTTATTCCTGCCACCCCAGGATTACGGTTGCTTCTCAGCCTTCTCACGGGTCAGATAAGCGACGCTGAGTCAATATCCGTACTACATATGGTTAGCTGCCGTAATCCTGGGGTGGCAGGAATAACGACGGTTTAAGGGATATGCGAATGGTCAAAACGATCGCCGATCATCCTACATGGAGAGCCATGATCCTTGCCCTTGGCCTCAGCCAAACGTCGGCGATAGCGTTTCCGGATATGCAACCACACATTTCCCGTTTTGGTGTTGTGAAGAACACGAGGGGCAGCACTAGTGTAACCCTAAATCTTTTTTGATTGGACTGCTGCTTCTCAAATCATCTCCAGCTCCTCTCTGAATTAATCAAAACCAAAATCAATTGGACGAACTGGGCTTCCTGCATGAGCGCCTCGCTTCCAAACCCTTCGAATACCAAGGGGGTGTGGTGGGCTGGAATTCCAGGTGAATTTCCCGAATGCTCTTCATCTTTTCGCATTTGCTTGTCCTCCTTCTAAACTGTTCGACCCTATGACTTCGACAACTTCCTCATTCTAAGATCTTTCCCCTGCACCCCGTGATTCTCCTGCAAATCAATCGCAGCGGTGCTCCTCACCACTTAGCTCGCGTCGCGCAGCTTTCGAATTTGTTAGGGGATCTCGACAAGCAAGTACCTAAACTTTCCCTCCGTCACGACTTGCACGGAATCCGATAATTTCAAGTCATGTCTGAACCAAACACACCGGATGCTCTCGAGCGTGAAGGCCTCGAAAAGGCCAACTCCCCGGCACAGTATCCTCTGGTCAACGAAAAAGCACTGCTCAGGAGGATAGACTTCAAGGTCCTTCCGATGTTGTTTCTTGTCTATGTTGCGGCATTCTTGGACCGGTAAGTTGATGAACCATCGTTTCAATTTGCAAAGTTATGCTGACTCGGTATACAGTGTCAATATATCCAATGCGCTCATAATGCATCTACAGAGAGATCTGCATCTTAAAGGCAACCAACAAAATGTCGCCCTCACAATATTCTTTGTTCCTTATGTACTTTTTGAGATTCCTTCGAATATTCTACTAAAACACTTTAAACCTCACAAATGGAGTAGGCCGACTTCTGACTGCCCTTATATCTCGGGATCTTCTAACCTACTTGATAATTAGTATCCGGTTGTATTCTTGCGTTTGGCATAGTCATGCTAGCTCAAGGATTTGGTATGCAGCCTCCTGAGTCCTGACTCTTCTAGCTGGTGAACTCACCGCTCATAATATTTAGTCCAGACTTATGGAGGCCTCCTTGCGACTCGCTTTTTCCTGGGACTTGCAGAAGCCGGGATTTTCCCAGGCAGTATGTATTGTCAGCTCTAGGGACTAAAAGACCACAGCTCACTAAAGCACAGGTTTCTACATTATCAGCTTCTGGTACAAGCGCGAAGAAGCTCAACGGCGGTTCACCATATATTGGTGTTCTGTCCTTATCGCAAGTGCCTTCGGAGGTCTTCTGGCCAGTGCTATCGCCAATATGGACGGCGTTGGAGGCTATAGCAGTTGGAGATGGATATTTATACTCGAAGGAACCGTTACCGTTCTCATTGGCTTTCTTGCATACTTTCTGGTGGCGGATTTTCCGGAAGAAGCTAAATGGATGACTGAGGATGAGAAGATCTGGGTGCTGAAGAGAACAGGAAGAGAAAAGACGGTAGACGAGAGGATTGTTGCGAAGGATGTATTGCGCTTCTTCAGCGATCCTAAAAATATCCTTGGGGGCATCATATACTTTGGTAAGCGTTTCACGACTTTACAAGACCTGCCAATATATGCTAATCACCCGCGATACAGCTATGGTGGTTCCAATCTACAGTATGAAAAAGAACATCCAACTTTCCACCCTCTTCTAATTCATTCGATACATAGGTTTCTCCTATTTTGCTCCGACAATCATCAAGACGCTTGGTTACACGACTGTGCAAACGCAGTTGCACACAGTACCCCCTGTAGCCGCCGCCCTGGCCTTGGCTTTGATAATCGCCTATCTTTCCGACCGCACTCGTCTTCGACTCCCTTATATCGCTTTCTGTACCTCCTTAACTGTCATCGGGCTCGCCATCCTGTTCTCTGTCCACAACTCCTTTTCCGCCGAATATGGAGGAATCCACCTTGTTGCCATGGGCGCTTTTGCTGGCGGTCCAATCGTTGTCTGTTGGTTTGTGATGAATCTTCACGGCCATGCCGAACGTAGTATCGGCACTGCCTGGATAATAAGTTTTGGTAATACTGGTGGTATTGTAGCCACATTTGCCTTTTTAGCGGCTGATGCACCGCACTATACCAAAGGGTATACCATCTGCATAGCTGTGGTAGCCGTTGGCTTTCTTGCAACCATTGTCTATGGTCTTCTGGTCTGGAGGGAGAATAGGAAGGCCAGAGCCGCTTCTGAGCAGGGGCCAGCCACTTATTACTCCCTTTAGGAAGATTATCTGGAGATGGCTGTGCACATTCGAAGTTCACTTCGAGAAGGGGATTTTAGTTGGTAGTTAGTTGGAGTTGCGTTAGATAGTATACCGTTACAACGGCGCTTTTTCTTATACAGCTCTATGATTTTCTTGCTTTTAAATGGATAGTAATACAAAATCTAGGACTCTAGGTGAGTCGTCGAGGCTCCCCACATAATATCGACCGCAACCACCACTACCAAACTCCTCGGTAAACTTATCTCCTCGCTTCTTTTCACCTGTTGTAACCCAGCAGAGCAGATCAGAGTTTGGTAGGCTCTCCTTCAGCCGACGGATAATTCCGTAAACAGCTCGAATTGCCGATGGTATGAGCACGGAGACAGACTAATGGTCAGGGACCTCGAGCCAAGATGAGTAAGAAGGGGCTGTCATCTAGCTGCCACCTAGCTGCCACAAAAGTAGGTAGGATTGGGTTTAAGAATCTTGCAGCTTGAAAGCATCGCTAATTCAGGGCTGTCACACTAATAATCATTCGCTAACGAGTGTCCTATAATGTAGCATTGAACGAACGATGAACCTTTGAAGCTAAATATATCCAAATAGAGGCAACCGCCAAATGATTGGCTCGCATCCAACACGGCTCACCGTTGTAAGAATCAAAGAAGACATAGATAGTCGAATCTTCTTGATTCATTGGTCCATCCCACCATGGGAAACATGGCTAACATTTAAGCGTAAGAGCTGGTATCTGATGTTCCGATTGAAAGCAGGGGGTCGGTCTCGAACTTTGCCCGGCGTTCTTTGGCATACGAGCTGGTATCTGATGTTCCGATTGAAAGCAGGGGGTCGGTCTCGAACTTTGCCCGGCGTTCTTTGGCATACGAGCTGGTATCTGATGTTCCGATTGAAAGCAGGGGGTCGGTCTCGAACTTTGCCCGGCGTTCTTTGGCATACGAGCTGGTATCTGATGTTCCAATCGAAAGTAGGGGGTCGGTCTCAAAGTCTGGGAATAATCAGTATATTGTTCGCTATAGGCATACTTTGTTGAAACCCAAGCAGACATACTGTTGGGTTGTGCCATTGGGGCCGCGATGGCAAATGCTGCCAGATATGCGGCGACAAAGACTTTGAGGGCCATGTTCGAGTTCAAGCCTAGGGTTTCACAGGCGGGACAAAAGAGACAAATGGAGGGTGCTCCAATCTGTAGATTTGTGGTATTGCAAAGGATGTGAGGGCAGAGAAAGACTGTGATGAAAGATTCTTATATTCACACCTGCCACTTGGGCTTCGAATGTTGCATCGCTCCTGGCTGGTGGTCTTCTGATCAAGGGATGCAAGTAAGCCTGCCAAGTTGTCCTGTCACGGAAAACCCCTTTGGTTTTCAGCTGAGGTGGGGTGTCGTGCTTCATGCACGGTGAAGACTTAAAAAACATTGCAAACTCTGATCTCGCTTGGAGAGTATGAAGCAATCCCCATGATAGGCTGCCAATGTGGCAGAACATCTACTTCCATTTCCTTACTTCAGGCGAAATCCCTGTTGGTTGCAGGTGCAGGCTTATTCCTCCATGAAGTAGATGCCAGTACGCGGCGTAGATCAGACTCAGAGGCGAGACATCGAGCCGATCGCGTACATGTAGTCCCCCTGCTATGTGTTCTGCTCAGTGCGCACCGCTAACTTTACGTTCTGCTTTTATTTTGCAGCTACCTGCATCCACATGCATCTCTGCGCTCAAAATACGAGAGAAGCGGGGTGAGCACATGATCGCATTCCAGCTGCAGGGCTTTTCTGGAGCAAGAACGTAGTCGGGAAGCACCTAACATCTCAAACCTCCACTTTTG
>JAABUL010003703.1_pt1 | contig 22053 bp, 23 predicted proteins | sample 5559151 | NCBI WGS metagenome assembly JAABUL01 (sample SAMN10711876, study PRJNA513368) | rock metagenome | isolation source: Antarctica rocks | place: Antarctica: Victoria Land, Pudding Butte sud | reverse complement strand
CCACGGTTACCTGCCGGGTCCCGGGCAGCACCGGTACCCAGAGCCCGAAGGGCAGCGCGGCCTTCATCAGCTGTTCCAGGCTCACGCCCGCATCAAGGTCCACCAGGCCGGACACGTCGTCGATGGAGTGGATGCGCTGCACCGCGGTCATGTCGATCACCAAGCCGCCGGCGTTCTGCGCGGGGTCACCGTAGGAACGGCCGAGACCGCGGGCGATGACGCCGCGGGGACCGGCGTGAGCCACGGCGTCGGCGATGGCGCCGACGTCGGGGGTGCGGAGGACCTCGGCGGTGCTGGGGGCGGTGCGCGCCCAGCCGTGGAGTGACCGCCGCTGGGTCGGGGCGGGCTGCGCGTAGAGGCTGGGCATAGGTGCTCAGGATACCGTGCGCGGATCGGGGCGATGCAGCCTAGCTATGCATCGAGCCCTTGTGTTTCATCAGTCGTTCGACACGCCGTTGGTCGAAAGATCTTTTCGCTCAGAGGTTTTAACCTTCTTGTGAACTCTTGACAGTGCTGTCATGCTTCGGAGCGCCACCGACACAAGTCGGTAGGTTGTAACTCACATCTGGGGAACGACATGGGTGTTTTGTGGGAAAGTTCCGGTGGAACTGAGGACGGCTACGCATTGCGGGGGAGGCGTAGACGCTTCCGATCCGGTGTTGCCGTGCTTGGAGCGATGGCCACGTTGGTCGCCGGTGCGGCGCTCGGCGCCGGCACCGCCGCTGCGGCCACGACGACCGTAACGCAGGCCGACATCGCGCAGTCGTGCGCCACAACAACGAGCGGCTTTTGCACCGACCTGAGCGGCACCGCCGGCTCGGCCAACGTGCAGGGCACGCCGACGGGTTCTGGCTACTTGGACCTGAAGAGCCCCCTCGCTGCTGACAAGGTGCAGGTGTTCAACACCACGCACAACGGCCAACTGCTGTCCCCACCATCAAGGACTTGAGCTACGACTCGCTGGTGACCTCTCCGGGGTCCAATGCTGGGCAAGCACCCAGCGTGCAGATCACGATCAACCCACACAAGCCTGGCATCGCCTTCGCCACGCTGGTCTGGGAGCCGATCTACACGGACACGCCAAGCGTAGTTGGTGTGCAGGAGCACTTTCACCCGACCGCCAGCCCGTCCGGTCAGGGCGGCTGGTCGACCAGCAAGAACTCCGCACCCCTCGGACAGCCGGGGGCGCTGGGCTTCAACCAGTACACGGCCAGTTTTGCCGATGTGCTGACCGCGATTCCCGATGCCACCATCACCACCTTCAGCGGTCTCGGCGTGGGTCAGGGCAGTGGCAACGCCGGCCTGGAGTCGCACGTCAATAACTACCAGGTCAACGGGAACAATTGGGACTTCGAGGTTCAGGCACCGGTTGCGCCGACGCTCACGGTCAACGCACCGACGCAGTTGACCGCCGGAAACCAGCCCGTTGCCTTCACCGGCAGTGCAACGAACAACCCGGGGCCGCCTATCCCGAACGCCCGCTACGACGTCGTATTTACGGGTGATCCCGGGCTCACGGCCAACCAGTTGACCCTCACGTACCAGGGTCCTGGAGGCTCCGGCACGGTCCCCTTGACCGGCACGACGGCCAACGGCGGAACGATAACCGGTTACTTCGGTCCGTTCAACGGGTTCACGTTCCCCGCGGACACCACCCTGACCACGAACTTCACCATCGCTGTCGCGGGAGGGGCTCCGTCGGGAACGGTGAACAGTCTCGTCAAGTTGGACACTGTCGACCCCGCTAATGGCAATGTCACCGGCATCCTTGCCACGTCCAACCCCACCTCAACTCAGATCACAGCCCCGACGGTGTCGGTGACTTCGCCGGCTCAGTTGGTGACCGGTGCTGCGCCGGTGGCGTTCACGGGTACGGCGACGAACCCGTCGGGTTCGCCGATCGCGAATGCTCGGTATGACATTGCGTTCACCGGGGATGCGGGGTTGGCTGCGAACCAGCTGACCTTGGAGTACCAGACGACGCCGGGTGGCTTGTTCCAGGCGGTGCCGTTGACCGGTTCCACCGCTAATGGTGGAACCATCACGGGTTACTTCGGTCCGTTCAACGGGTTCACCTTCCCGGCGAAGACCACGGCGACGACCAATTTCAGGGTTCCGTTGCCTCAGGTGCCCCGTTGGGGACGCTGACTAGCGTCACCACACTGGACACGGTCAACCCGGCCACCGGGACTGTCACCGGAACCGTGGCGACCTCCGCGCAGTCGACTACTCCGATCGTTGCGCCGCCTACTGGTGGTAGTTACGTCCCGCTGACGCCGACCCGCATCACGGACACGCGGCCCGCCAGTGGGCAGCCCAACGCTGGCATGACCTTGCCGTCGAACGGGACCTTGGACGTGCAGGTGCCGACCAACCTGGTGCCCGCCGGTGCCACGTCGGTGGCCTTGTCGGTCACGGCGGTGGATGCCACCAGCTCGGGGTTCTTGAATGTGTACCCGACCGGGGCAACCGCGAACACCACCTCGGTGGTCAACTTCGTGCCCGGCGCCCCCGGTTGCACCACCCCGGACTGCGTGGTCCCCAACCTCGTAATCGCCCAGATCTCCTCGTCCGGTCAGCTGACCATCCACAACGGCCCAGCTATCGGGGGCAGCGTCGACGTGGTGGTCGACCTACAGGGGTATTTCATCGCGGACAACACCTTCTCCGGCGCGGGTCACTACAACACAACCGCACCGACACGGGTGGCCGACACCCGGTGTGGTGAGACCCCGCCCGCAACCGGCGCCCCGAACTGTGGTGCCATCCCCGCCGGCAACACGACGTTGACGACTCTGGGCACCAACCAGAGTGTTGATGTCGCGGTGGAAGACCAAGGCGGTCTTCCGGCGTCGGGCATGGCTGCGGCTGTCGTGCAGTTGACGACCACCAACCCCACCACAAACGGCTACCTGACGGCCTACCCGACAGGGACCGCCCGGCCCACGGCGTCCAACGTCAACTGGGTCGTCGGGCAGACCACCTCCAACCGAGCCATCGTTCCCCTGGACGTGACAGGCCATCTCAGCCTGTACAACTTCTCGGGTAACACGGACGTGGTGGTCGACGTGGTCGGGTACTTCTCCGACAGCACGGCGTCGTCCACGGCCGGTGCGTTGTTCACACCGGTCAACCCCGGCCGCGTGGTCGACACCCGCAACCCGGGTGCCACCCCGCTGGGTGCCGGCGAGAGCCGGGCGGTGCAGGTCGGTGATGTTGCCGGCATTCCGGCTGTGGTCAACGGCAGCCCAACCGCTGCCGCCCTCAACCTGACGGAAGCAACGGCAACCGCCAACAGCTTCCTGACGGTCACCCCCACCGCCATCACCCCACCGGCGGCCACCTCGGACCTGAACTTCGGGCCCGGAGAGGTGCGGGCCAACGCTGACCTCGCCAGCCTGGCCACCACCGGGAAGGTGAGCATCTTCAACCTGGCTGGTCAGACCGACGCCGTCGTGGACGCCTTCGGGTACTTCAGCTCGGCGGCACCACCGGCAAACAACTGAGCTCTATCAGCTAGCCGGCTCTAGCCGTCCGCGTCCGCAGCCTCCTCAGGTTTGGCCCCACAACCGCCGGGAGCAACGCCCCGTCGCATACTGTGGCGCCGTGACGGAGATACCGGTGATGGCCGAGCGGCTGCCGTTGCGTACCCAGCTGACCCGGTTCGTGCTCACCGGCGGCCTGTCCGCCGTGGTCGACTTTGGCACCTACCAGGTGATGCTGCACTTCGGGCTGTACATCCACCTCGCCAAGGCCATCAGCTTCGTGCTGGGCACCACCACGGCGTACCTGCTCAACCGGCGGTGGACCTTCCAAGCCGCGGGCGGTGGCAAGCGATTCGCGGCGGTGTTCGGCCTCTACGCGCTTACCTTCGCCGTGCAGCTCGGCGTCAACGCCGTGGTGCTGACGTACGTCACGCACAACCTCGCCGGCACCACGCTGGCCTACGTCATCGCCCAGGGCACCGCGACCGTCATCAACTTCATCGTGCAGCGCACGGTGATCTTCAGGCATCCGTCACCGAGTGTGGGCTAGCACCACAAACTCGTTGTAGGGAAACACCTTTCCCGCAAAACGCGGAAATGGGAACGAGTAGCTGTGGTCAAATTTGAGGCCGGCCTGCAGGCACACGTCCCGCAGACCAGCGAAGTCGAAGAAGGTGGTGTGCGTGGCGTCGGTGGCGAAGCCCCGCTCCTGCGGACAGATGAGCACTACTGGTGAGTCAGGGTTGAGGGAGGGCAGGTATCCGCGCAGCACGCCCTCCTCCGAGCCGGGCGGCAGGTGCTCCATCACGTGTGCGACCAGCAAGCCGTCGAAAATACCCAGCTCGGCGTCGTGGAACTCCTCCGCCGTGTAGGCCTGCAGACCCAGGGACCGGCAGTGTCCGACCGAGTGCGGATTGCGATCCACCCCAACGCTGCCGGGCTCGAGACCCACCAGGTTGCGCCCGATGCCGCAGCCCACGTCCAGGACCCGCCGTCCGCCGAGCAGGCGGCGCAGGTTCCAGCGGTAGGGCGCCTGCACGTCCAGGCGTTGCTTCCAGCCGGCGCCGGAAAGCGTGGTCAGTCGCGAGGTGTAACTGCTGGCTGTGGTGTCCTCATCGCTCACCGCGCAAACCTATCGCGATGCACTCCGTACCCTGCTGATGTGTCCGCCGATGTCGCCGTCCCGCCGGCCGCCGACAGCACGGTTGGCGTGGTGGTGCTGGCCTGGCAGGAGGAACCGTGGCTCCCCGAGTGTCTCGACGCGGTGCTGGCCAGCACAGGTGTGGATGTGCACTTGGTGCTCGTCGACAACGGCTGTACGCGCCCTGACCTCGACGTGCTGGGTGCCCGAGACGGCGTGAGCGTGCTGCGTCCGGGCGCGAACGCCGGATTCGCCGGTGGCTGCAACCTTGGTGCCGCCGGGAACCGCGCGGAGTTTCTTGCCTTGGTGAACTCCGACTGTATCCTGGCGCCTGACGCCTTGGCCCAGCTGGTGACCGAAGCACGCCAACCCGGCGTGGGTCCGGTGATGGCCAGCGTGCGGCTCGCCGACCGGCCCGAGCTGATCAACAGTGCGGGTAATCCGGTCCATATCCTGGGCGTGTCCTGGGCCGGCGAGATGGACGAGCCGGAGACCCGGACCGAGCCCTTCGACGTGGTGGGGGCCAGTGGGGCGGCTCTGCTCGTCCGGCGGGAGCTTTGGGAGCGTCTCGGCGGCTTTGACAACGCCTACTTCGCCTACTTGGAGGACACCGAGCTCAGTCTGCGGTGCGCCCGGCTGGGCCTGCGCGCGCGGTGCGTACCCACGGCGATCGCCGCACATCACTACGAGTTCTCCCGCAACGCGACCAAGATGTACCTGCTGGAGCGAAACCGCTTGATGTTATTGGCCACCATGTGGCCTACGCGGGCACTGGCACTGTTGGCGCCGCTGCTGGTAGTGCTGGAACTCGGCATCAGTGCGCAGGCTCTCGGCCAGGGGTGGGGCCTGCAGAAGGCCCGGGGGTGGCTCTGGCTGTGGCGCCACCGCGACCACGTACGGGCGCGGCGCGCGCAGCTGCATTCCGAGGCCCGCCTCCAGGAAGCCGACTGGATGCGGGTGCTGACTGCGCGGCTCGACCCGCGGGTGATCGGCTCGCCCAGGGTAACGAGCGCGCTGAATGTGCTGGTCGCGGGCTACTGGTCGGTGGTGCGGCCGTTGCTCTGACCGTCCTCGTCGCCGCGGCGCTGCAGGCGCTCGAGCTCCAGGCGGATGGAACCGACCTCCTCGGCCAAGGTGCGGGTCTGCTCTTCGAGCTGGCCGACCTCGCCGGAGAGCTGCAGCGAGATGGCGAGCAACACCACCAGCGAGATCAGGAACAGCAGGTTGCTCGGTGTCTGGACTCCGAGCAGGGACGCGCTGCGGTAGAGCAGTTCCGGAAAGACCGCCAGTACGACGGTGCCGAGGGCGACCGCCACCCAGATGGCCATGTACTTCTCTCGCAGCCGACGCCGGCGCAGCAGCTCGAACACCAGCACCAGTAGTGCCAGTGCCAGCACCAGGGCGCCGATCGTCAACCTGGACACGCGGCACTCCCCGGCAGCAGATCCCGTGGATCGGTGGCCGGCACCTCGCGGAGGAGGGCCAGTAACACGGCGATGCCCACGCGGCTGAGGTACATCGTCGCTCGGAACGCGCTCTGGCTGGCCTTGCCCGCGGCTCGCGCACGCATCTGCACGGGTACCTGGGCGATGCGCAGTCCTACTCGGTGCGCAATCACCAGGGACTCGACGGTATCGCCCAGGTACTCCTCGGGGTAGTGCTGGGCGAACACCGGGATGGCTCGGGGGCCGGCCACGCGGAACCCGGACGTCGGGTCGGTCAGCCGGACTCCGATCACCTTGCTCAGGGTGAACCCCAGTATGCGCATCGCCCAGCGGCGCGGTCCGCGGGCCTGGTACGTGCCCCGGCCGGCGAAGCGGGCACCGACGACGACGTCGGCCGACTGGGCGGCGGCCAGCAGCATGGCGATCTCCTCGGGATCATGTTGACCGTCGGCGTCGACCTGGACGACGTAGCGGACACCGTGAGCCCGCGCGTAGCGGAATGCCGCGCGCATTGCTCCGCCCACGCCGAGGTTGAACGGAAGCCGCAAGACGTCGGCCCCCGCGCTGCGGGCTGCGACCGCGGTGCGGTCGGTGGAGCCGTCATCCACCACGAGGATGGCGGCGTCCGGCTGGGCGGCGCGTACCTCCGCGACGACCTGGGCGACCGACCCTTCCTCGTTGAGCGCGGGCAGCACGATCAGCACCGCCGTCACGGTGTCAGCGGGTCTCCCCACACCCACACCCCTCGATTCGGTTGGCATCACTATCGGTACCGTACCGAAGGCGTTACCGACGTTCGTGTCGGCGCGCCGCGTGCAGAAACAGGATGATGCGGTCCATCCGTATCCTGTTTCGGTGAGCACTCCGGATATCTCTGCGTCGAGAGGCGTCAGGCGCTCACATCTCGGTGTCGCAACGCGGGTCACCGGCAGCCAGCTCCTGTTGGCCGGGTCCGGCTATGTTGTGCTCGCTATGAGTGGGCAGCTGCTGAGCCCGTCGGCGTTCGCGGCGGCGACGTCGTTCTACCTGCTGCTCAACACGGTCGGACGGGGACTGTGTGCGGCGATCGAGCTCCATCTGACTCGGGCGGTCGCCCACGACCTGGCGCGGGGGCGGGGCCTGCGCGCGGCCCGGCGGGTCGGGGCCCGGCAGACGGCGGTGCTGCTCACGGTGGCGGTCGCAGTGGTGGCAGTTGGTTCGCCGGTGATCACCAACAAGCGCCGGCCGACCGCCGAGTCCACTGCGGCCACCACCTCGCGGGAGACCGCGGCCACCGGTGCCAGCGACCTGGTGTGGTCGGTGGTGGTGCTGGGTTGGGCCCAAGGCGTGTGAAACCTGGCGCCGGCCGCACCGGAGATCGCGGCCGGCTTCACCTCGATGGCTTTGATCCTGCGCATTCCCATTATCTTCTGCCCCTCGGCCCAGGCGTTGCTGCTGCCGGTGCTCACCGCCGGCGGGGGAGCGGTTCGCGCGCACATGCAGGCGTCGTGGCCCAAGTGGGTGGCCGCCGGAGCCGGCGTGGTGGTGCTGTGGGCGGTCGTGGCGGCGCCCGTGGTGGTTCGGGTGGTGTTTGGGCAGAGTGAGGTTCCCTCCACGGCGGTGGCACTGGTCCTAGCCGGCGCGTGCGTGCTCGGTGGCATCGCGCAACTGCTGCAGACCGCGCTGGTGGCCAAGGGCGGCTACCGGAGGTCCGGGCTCGCGTGGATCGCGGCCTTGGTCGTGCTGGTGCTGGTGGGACCGATCTCGCCATCGGGCACAGTGCTGGCCGCGGTGTCGCTGGCGGTCGCGGCAGCCGTTGCGGTGCTGGCCTTCGTGCCCACGCGGGGCCGCGAGGTAATGCGCCCGTAACAGCTTGTCGAGTACGTAGAGTAATATGAACGTTTCGTACTGTAACCAGTCACAGTAGGCTCTAATGAGCCGTGAGCTACCTGTGTAGCCATCGGCATCCTTGGGAGTCAGCATGGTCCATCCCGTCCTCCGTCGGGCCTTAGCCTCGATCCACCGGCGAACTGTGTCGGTAATGATCGTTTCGTATCGGGGTGCTGCTTTGGTGTTGGGGCGTGGGTGTGCGGCCGGCCTCGCTTGCCGGTGATGTCCACAGTGGTCCTGGTTGCGCCGCGTTGGGCTGGGTGGTCAGGTCCGCGCGGGTCTGGGTGGCCCGCAGCCGCGGGTGAACAGCTCGGTGCAGGCGGTTTCCCAGGGCCAGGCGGTGGGCAGATGCACGATCAGCCGCCGGGCGGAGGACGCGATGCGGGCTGGCACCGTGATCAGGGTGCGCCGGATCGTTGCGGTCGTGGCCTTCGCCAAGGACGATCCGGTGATTGTGGCGACGGCGCGGGTCAGGTTGAAGGCCATCGTGGCCAGCACCAGCCACGCCCCGTTGGCCGCGAAGCGGCTCGAGGGCAGATGAGCCAGGGCGGAGTTTTTCAGATCGGCGTGGACCTGCTCGATGATCGCGTGATGGCGGTGCGTGGTGTCCGCGGTGATCGTGTCCAACTCGCTGGTGGTGAAGAACGCGTGGAACCGCCAGGTGTCAAACAACGTGGCCTGCGCTGGGTCCTCGTGGGGGTTGAGGTCGGGGATGCGGCGCTCCACCAACCGCCCGGGCACCTGCTGGGAGGGCTTCTTCGAGCTGAACGGGGTGAAGCCGATCTCGGCGACCTCGGCTCGGGAGATCCACGAGTGGGTGGTCTCGTCGAAGACCGCGTCGGTGTAGGCGATCGGCGCCCAGGCGTCCTCGGGAATGCTGGCGATGGCTTTTTTCACCTTCGGGTCCAATCGGACAGTGACCGACACCTGCGCCCCGGCCCGTATCGCCGCGGCCACCGTGGGGTGTCCGTAGAACGCGGAGTCCGCCCGCAGCAACACCGTTCCGGTTGCGTCGGTTGCTCGCAGCCGGGCCAGGGCGGCCAAGGCGTCCGCGACCAGACGGGCGGCACCGCGGGATGATCCGCAGGCACCCTTGCGCAGGCGTTGGGCCACGATCACCGGCGCCGCCTCACCGGTGGTGACGGTCGCGAGCAACGCGTTCAGGCCCCGTACCCCGGAGTAGCCATACCCGGAGCCCTGCTTGCTGTGGCCGTGGACCTCGATGATCGTGTCATCGACGTCGACGAACACCAGATCATCGATCGCGATCAGCACCGGGGTCGTTTCGGCGAGCCCGGACAGCACCCGGGCGGCCACCGCGTCGAGCTGGCGCACGTGAGGCGAAGGTGAAGGCCCACAGGAACGAACCCAGGGTGGACGGTGCGGAGGGGTGGTCGAAGATCGTGCCATCGCCCCGTGCCGCAGCAGGGCCATGTCATCAACGCTGTCCGCCCCCGCGACCATCCCCGCCACCAACGACACCACCTTGCGCCCGGCGTTCGCACCCTTGTCGCTGGGAACACTGAGATGCCCATCAGCCAGAGCCCCCAGCCGGCACCGCTGGGCCAGGGCAACGACCGGCACCAGTCCCGCCGCCGACACGAGATTCGGGTCATCGAACACCGCGCCAGCCACCGGTCGGGTATGAGAGAGTTGCATCCGCGAGATGCCCTTCAAGCTGGTGTGAAAACGGACCTTAGACAAGCCCAATTCTCCCAGCCCGCAAGGGCATTTCGTCATTCCGACGCGCTCACCACACCAACCTCATCGGTGGATCGAGGCTTAGCGGTGACCGCGACGTCGGCCACCGCCGCAGGCCTAATTCTCACAATTTCACCCGGCGCGCCGATGGCGGCCGCCGATCCGATCAGTACTGCGAACTTCACGGCGTCGGCAGGAACCAGCCTGCTGAACCTCAATGCGAATGCGCTGGGGATCCTTCCCGTCGTCAACGCCGGGATCGGTCCGATCACCGCGAAAGCCAACAATCCAGTCAACTCGCAGGGGCACACGTCCTCAGCGTCGGCGGACCTCGCGACGGCCGCGCTGCTCGGTTCGGGGAACATCCCCATCGTCAGCGCGAGCCAGACCGCTCCGCCGGACAATGCCACTCCGGCCACCTTCGGACCGGTCAACATCCCGCTTTCTCCGCTGCTCAACATGAGCGCTGTCAACGGAAGTGCGCAAGCACGGTCCGCTGCCGCAGGCACCTGCCTGGCGAGCGGTGTGCCGCTGAGTACTTCTTCCGTCAACGCGGCAAGCGCGGACGTCCTCACCTCGATAGCCGGGTTGCCCGCACCTGGGCTTCCAGTGGCACACGTCGGTGCGGTGAGTTCGGCGGGTTCTACTTCGCTGGTCTCCGCTGCCGGGCCGAACGACACCCGCGCGGTACAGGCCAAGTCGGGCTCCACGCTCTCGACCGTCTCCCTGTTCGGTGGGGCGCTGACGATCAACGTGTCGAAGACGTCGACTCTCACGGCGACGGCGAACGGCAGCACGGGCGGATCGACGGTGAGCGTCGACGGACCGACGTCCATCGCCTACGTCGTCGCCGGGCAGACCTTCACGGTACAGGCCCACAGCACGACGACCATTCCGCTGAACGTCGGACTGATCAACGCAAGCGTCGATCTGTCCTATGCAAACTTCACCACGGTGCTCGCTCCGGACGGCACGTCCGCGCAGAGCTCCGGTTCCGTGCTGTCCCTCCGGGTGCGGGCAAACCTTCCGTTTACTGCCGCGGGGACCCTGGCTGATGTCACCCTCGATCTTGGCCCGCGCTCCGCTTCGGCCACCGCGCCGCGGGGTGGGGTGCAGTGCGGTCAGATAACTCCACCGACCACGGCCGCGCCGACGATCACGTCTCCCGTGGACAACACGGTGACCAACAACAACCGCCCGCCGATCTCCGGCAACGGCACGCCCGGAGCCATAGTCACGGTGAGCGACGGCACGACACCGATCTGCACGGCCACGGTAGGTAGCGGTGGCACGTACTCGTGCACTCCGACCGCCCCGCTCAGCGATGGACCGCACTCGTTGTCGGCCACCCAGACGCCCCCGGGCGGCACCATGAGCGGGCAGTCGAACATCGTGCACATCACGGTCGACACGATGGCACCGATGCCGGCGCCGGTGATCACCTCGCCGGGCAGCGGTACGACGGTCACGACGAACATGCCGCCGATCATCGGTACCGGAACCAGCGGTGACACGATCACGGTCAAGGACGGCGGCGGCAACACCGTCTGCACTGCCGTTGTCGACTCCACCGGTCATTGGACGTGTACGCCGACCACCGAGTTCCCGGACGGCTCGGTCACCATTATCGCCACCGAGACCGATACGGCGGGCAACTCCACCGACTCGGCTCCGGTGACTATCACGGTGAACACCCAGGCGGCAACTGTCCCGGCGCCGGTGATCACGTCCCCGACGAACAGTTCGACCGTGAACCAGGGAACGGTTGCCTTCACCGGTACCGGCGTCGCGGGTGACACCGTCACGGTGTTCGAGGGCGGTCAGGCGCTCTGTTCGGCGGTTGTCGACTCCACCAACAAGTGGACCTGCACACCGACGGCTGGGCTGAGCGCTGGATCGCACACCGTGGTGGCCACCCAGACGGATACGGCGGGCAAAACGTCCGGGCCGTCCAACACGGTGACGTTCACCATCACGATCGTCGGGACGCAGTTCGTGCCCAAGAGCCCCTACCGGGTGCTGGACACGCGTCCGGACACCAGGGTGGGTTCGACCACGGGGCCGGTTGCACTCGGCGGCTCGGTCACGCTGTCGGCCGCTCAGCTCAAGGTCCCCGCGGGCACAGCGTCTGCGGTGGTAATCAACCTGACGGTCGATGCTCCCGCCGAGGCCGGGTTCGTGACGGCCTACCCGTCCGACTAGCCTCGACCGGTGGTGTCGTCGCTGAACTTCGCCAAGGGCCAGACCCGGGCGAACCTGGTGATTGTGCCAGTGGCGGCCGACGGCAGTATTACCCTTTACGCGCAGCAGCAGACGCAGTTGGTCGCTGACGTCTTCGGGTATTTCGCCACGCAGGCGGTCACCGACTCGGGGTTGTTCCACCCCCTGACGCCGAGTCGCTTGCTGGACACCCGCGTAGGCAACAACACACCGCTGGGCACCAACGAGACCCGTAATCTCGCGGTGACCGGCACCGGTGGAGTCCCGGCCAGCGGTGTCGAGGCAGTCGTGCTCAACGTGACGGTGTCGCGGCCCACGGGCGCGGGTTACGTCTCGGCGTTCCCCAAGGGTGCGGCGTTCGACAACATGACCTCGAACGTCAACTTCCAGCCGGGTGACCTGGCTTCCACGCGGGTGATCGTGCCCGTCGGGACGGATGGATCGGTGTCGTTCTACAACTTCAACGGGAGTACCCCGCTCGTCGTCGACGTAACGGGTTGGTTCTCCGCCACGGGATCCCAGGACACCACCGGTGCCCAGTTCGTGGCCGTTGACCCGGCCCGGGTGATCGACTCCCGGTTCCCCTCGGTGGGTACCACGGGCGGCGCTCTCGGTGCAGGAGAGACTCGTCCACTGCAGCTCACCGGGGGAGCCAACGTTCCCACGGCGGGCACGGTGGCCGTGGTCAGCAATCTGACGGCGGTTAACCCCACCGTCGATGGCTTCTTCACCCAGTTCCCCACGGGCACCGCTCGGCCGTTGGCCTCGGACGTCAACTTCGTGGCCAATGAGGTGGTCGCCAACCTGACGCTCGGTGGAGTCAGCGCCGCCGGCCAGGCTTCGGTGTATAACCTCGCGGGAAGTACCGATGTGCTGGAGGATGTCTCGGGTTACTTCCGGGTGCTACCCGCCGGCTGATTGATCGCTCGTACTGCAGCGCCAGTCCCTCGCACGGGACTGGCGCTGCAGTGCGTTCAGGGAGCAGCCAGACGGCAAGTCGCTGGAGGCTTCTCACGCATCACGGCCTCGGACTACCAGCCTTCGGCGTCTTCGATGGTGCGCATAGCGCGCGTCCGGGGTCGCTCGGGTTGGTCCTCAACCTCACCGCCGTCGAGGCGCGCCGCGCGCCGCAGACCGGCCAACGCGACCCGTCCGTATCCTGAGTCGGTGCGCACACCCGACCTCTCCGCAACAAGAGGTCGCAAGCGCTCCCATCTCGGCATCGCGTCGCAGGTCAGCGGTAGCCAACTCCTGTTGGCGGCGTCCGGATACATCGTGCTGGCGATGGGTGGCCAGCTGCTCAACCCGGTGTCGTTCGCGGCGGTTACGTCTTTCTACTTGCTGTTGAACACCATCGGCCGGGGCCTTTGTGCCGCAATCGAGCTCCATCTGACACGCGCAGTAGCTCACGATCGGTCGATCGGCCGGTCCTTGGCCGTTGCGCGCCGGGTAGGAATTCAGCAGACCGCCGCGCTGCTCGGGTTGGCCCTCGTCGTGGTGATCCTCGCGTCACCCGTCATCACGCGCTCGTTCGCCCAAGACGTATTGCTCACCGCGCTGCTAGCGGCCGCAATGCCTGGGATGGCGTACGCGTACCTGCAGCGCGGGCTGCTCGCTGGCTCGCGGCGCTATGGCCGGTACGCCCTGAGCTTCATTGTCGAGGGGATTACGACGCTCGTGTTTGGTGGAGCGATGCTGACCTTCGGTGTGCACGACCGCTACTGGTGGGCGCTCGCGCTGATGTGCGGCTCAATTGTGTCCGTACTGACCTTGTGGACCCTCTCGCTGCGTGGCCCCACCGGCGAAAACACAGTGACACGACCCGTGTCGAGTGGACGCAAGCGTGACACTACATCGGCGGCAGCGGCGCCCGACTTGGTGTGGTCCGTCGTCGTGCTCACCTGTGTGCAAGGGGTATGGAACCTTGCTCCTGTCATCCTGACGTGGCGTTTGGCGGCGACCCCGGAGGTAGCCGCTGGGTTCACGTCGATGGCGCTGATCCTGCGGGTTCCAGTATTACTCTTTCCGGCCGCGCAGGCGCTACTCCTGCCTGTTCTGACGGCTAACGCAGAGTCGGCTCGCGCACGGCTGCGTGCTGTTTCGCCCCGAGTCATCGCGGCAGGTATCTGCGTTGTGGCACTCTGGGGTTTCGGCGCCACGGTCGTCGTTCCAGTCGTTGTCCGGGTGGTTTTCGGCCAGCATGCCGTACCCTCAACCGCCGTGGCCTTGATCCTCGCCGCGGCTTCGGTGCTGGGCGGAGGGGGACAGTTACTGCAGACTGCACTCGTAGCCCAAGGGCGCTACCGCCGGTCGGGCCTGGGATGGGTCTCGGCATTGGTAGTGCTCGTACTGCTGGGTACGTTGCTTCCGGCTAGCGACCTGCTCGCGTCGGTGTCTCTCGCCGCGGCGACACTGACCACCGTGCTCGTCTTCATACCTCGAACGAACCGATAAGATGTGCTCCTCATTGCCGATAACCCGAGATGGTGGATCCGCATGGTTAGTGCGCAGGCGAATCTGGAAGGGTTGAGCGTGGAACAAGCGCCCGGCAAGGCACATAGAATCGCTCCAGTGCGTCTTTGGAGATCCACTCGTCGTGCCTACCGTAAAAAGGGTTCGGACGACCATAACAGGCGCCGATCGCTGAATGTCGGACTGAACGGCCGAGATAATTCGCTGGGCATCATCCGTCTCGCGCTTGCGTCGGCGGTGATTCTTTCTCACGCATACCCCCTGTCCGGTGCTGACACGGAGCCCCTTGCGCGGATCAGTAAGAAACAGGAGACGCTGGGCGGAGTAGCCGTACTCGGTTTTTTTTTGCTATCAGTGGATACCTCATCTCCAAAAGCGGCAGCCGAAGCGACGTTGTACAGTACCTTTGGCACCGTGTGCTCCGTATATTTCCGGCATACTGGATGGCTTTGTTGGTGGGCGCTGTTGTGGTCGGACCAATCACTTGGTGCGTCGAAGGCCACTCATTGTTCGGCTATGCGCAAAAGGCTGGCGGTTCCTCGCTGGCATATTTGACCGCAAATTGGAAATTGACCATTCATCAGTATGGAATCTACGACATCTTCGCAACGACTACACCGTACGGCCGCTCAGTCGGCGGAAGCGTGCTCAACGGTTCTCTTTGGACATTAGAATACGAGTGGATGTGTTACATGGTGGTGGGCGCACTCTTGGTGCTGGGGGTGCTCACCCGCGCGAGGCTACTGGTGATCTTGATCGCCGCCGCGCTGTTTGCGCTCCAAGTAATTTTTCTTGCCAATCCCATGTGGTTAGCGATTCACCTGCCGTACTTCGCTGACCAGTATCGAATCAGCTTGTTGTTGATTTTTCTCGTCGGGTCGTGCTTCGCTGTCTACTCCAACTCGATACCGCTAAATGACTACCTCGGCGTGCTTTCAGCTTTGGTGGTGCTGGCGACGCTGCACACGGCTGGCTTTGCACTCATTGGATTCCCTGCTTTAGTTTACTTCATTCTGTGGCTGGCCGTGCGGCTACCGCAACCGCTTCGCCGGGTGGGAGCCCACAACGACTATTCCTATGGAATCTACGTGTATGGCTTCCTCGTTGAGCAGGTTCTTGCGTACTTCGGCGCGTACCGATGGGGAATCTACTTTTATGCTTTGTGCACTCTGATAGTTACCGTTGCCTTAGCCTGGCTGAGTTGGCATGCTATCGAAAAGCAAGCTTTGAAGTTGAAGGGTCTCGGTCCTGGTCGGGGCGGACGATACTGGGCAAGGCGCATCGCGAGGTGTGGGCGCCGTCGCGACGCTAATTTGTCCCCGCCGGAGGGTGTTGCGTCTGACAACACAGTTTCAAGTGGGTGCCTGCGCTCGTCCATCTTGGTGCACCGGGTCAACTACGAGGGTGGGGGAACGTCATGACTGCGGAGCCTGGCAGTTTCGGCGCGCGGACCACCGATGCAGGGCAGCGCAAGGTCTGGTGGGTTTCCTTGCTCATCTTTCTTGCACTGGGGGGGCTTTGGGCGGTCGCAAGCCCCCTGTTCAGCTATCCGGACGAGCCTGCCCACGTCATCTACGCGGCGGGGGTGGTCCGCGGCGACGTGATCGGTATACCGGCGGGTATGCAAACCGAGGTCCACGTTCCTGCCTCGTACACCGCTATCGAGAATCCATCCCCGTGTTACGCATTCAAACCAGATGTCAGCGCGGCTTGCTTGCCGCCGGTTGCAGCCAATGTTCCTGGGCAGGCAACCGTCGGGACGCTGGCCGGTCGCTATCCCCCCTTGTTCTACCTCTACGCAGGTCTGCCCAGCCTGTTCGCCACGGGTGGCTTGGGTATTTACCTCATGCGCCTGATGACGGTCGCGCTCTGTGCCGCGCTTCTCGCCGCCGCCGTCGCGTCCGCGTGCGCTCGTAGCCGTGGACCATGGCCTCTTGCCGGTTTGCTGCTCGCGCTGAGTCCAATGACGCTTTACTTCACCGGAGCGGTCAACCCTCAAGGACCGGAGATTGCCGCCGGAATTTGCTTGTGGACAGCAGGGCTCGCGCTGTTGGGACAAGTCGACAACCAACATTCCGATAGCCGGATGCGCAGGCGGCTTATCCTTCGGGTCGTGACGGCGGGCGCCGTACTCGCGACGGTACGCCCCATCTCGCCGTTGTGGTTACTGCTTATTGTGGTTCTGATTGTGGTGGCGTACGCACAGCGCGCTACGTTCTGGGCTATAATTCGGCTCCGCCTCGTTTGGTTCGGAGTCGCAGTGGTCGCTTTGCTCGGCGCGGGAACCGTAGCCTGGGTACAATTTCGAGGTTTTGTACAGTCGGAGGGCAAAACCGACTATGCGCGGTTACCGCCCGTTCGCGCTTTCCAAATCTCGCTTGACAGACTGGGCTACTGGTTGAAACAGATGGTGGGATTATTTGGTTGGCTTGACACGGACGCGCCGTTCTTGACCTATGTTGTATGGACGGCATTGCTGGGCGTGATCATCATACTCTCCCTAATGTATGCATCGCGGCGTGAACTTTTAGTAATGGCTGCATTGATGGTCGTCGGCCCTACGATATCAATAGCCGCCGAGTTGGCAAGCTACAAAGAACACGGATTCGGCTGGCAGGGTAGGTATGTCCTCCCCTTGCTGGTGGGTGTACCCATCCTGGCGGGCCACATACTCCGTAATTTCAACGGATTTCATCGCCGGGCAGCGCGGCGGCTATGGATAGTGTTCCCGGGTCTGGTCGCGATCGCGCAGTTCGTCGCTTTCAAAGAAACTCTTAGTAGGTATTCTCGCGGTATACCTTTCGATCTGACCAAGCCGGTTTCGCCGCTGACGTGGGCTCCGCCGATCGGTTCAACGGCGCTTATTGCAGGGTTTGCTGTCGTGCTGCTTCTAGCGGCGGTCCTGATGTGGCGAACGTTGGTGACCGCTGGGTGTCTGGCGCCAGGCACGGACGCTTCCGAACGCGACGAGGAGCCCCTGATTTGTCGACCGCTCGAGGCGACTCGGTGAGCTAAGAAAGCTAGTCACGCCGATCTCCGGATCTGTGTCCTGAAGGGGGTCAAGGTTTGCGCAGCACCCATAGTGCGTTGTTTCTGCGCGGTAATATACGGGAACGCGTTACGATTTCCCAACCAGGTAATGCACTTTCGATCAACCCCTCGATCTCTGGCAGTGCCATGAACCGGACGGATGTGTCACCACTCACAAACCGATCGGCAGCATATGCCAAGAAGTTGGCGGCCCCGCGGATTAGTTCCCATTCTTTTAGTGCGATGACCCCGCCTGGTCGTGTCAACTTGGCGGCATCTTGTAATACGGAAAGCCTCGAGTCATCGTGGACATGGTGCAAGACGTCGACCAGCAGTGTCACGTCAAAACGTTCGGTGTAATCGGCCAGCAACTCCGTGCTTGTCGCGACAACGAACCGTGCGTGTTCCGGGTCCCCATCGTAGAGCCGTCCAGCCGTTGGCGCGGGATCCACTCCAACAAATCGAGTGGCAGGCCAACGGCGGTGTAGTGCGTTGATGATCGAGCCGTCTCCGGTACCTATTTCGCCCACCAAGGTAGGGGCGGTGATCACCCCTGCCAGGGTCGACGCGAAGTGCTCCACCGAGATGAACGCACCGCGGTAGATGTTTATTGCCGGAATCTCAAAGCGACCCAACTTGCTTCTGACCTTCGCACCCAGGCCCATTCGACGCTCCCTCCGGCTGTGGACCGATAACTGGACTACGCGGCAGCGGCATTGGATAACCGGCCCGTCCCGCCCGCCAACTGTACCGAGACTCCACGACGGACACCCGTCGCGGGCCGAACTGATTCAGTCGTCGGGCGTCATCCGGCCCGTTGTCCACGACAATGAGGTGGTTGACCCGGCGGCTCTGTCCGGTTACCACGGTAAGCGACTTGGCCAGCAACTCGGGCCGGTGCCGGTGAGACGACGACCGCGATGATTGTGGCGGGCGGGCTGCGCGCAAGGAGTGTGGAACCTGGCGCCGGCGATCCTGACCTGGCGGCGGACCGCTTCGCCGGAGATCGCGGCTGGCTTCACCTCGATGGCCTTGACCCTGCGTATCCCCATATTATTCTTCGCCTCGGCCCAGGCGTTACTGCTGCCGGTACTCACCGTCAGTGGGGAAGCGGTTCGGGTACACGTGCGGGCGGCGTGGCCCGAGTGGGTTGCCGCCGAGGCCGGCGTGGTGGTGCTGTGGGCCGTGGTGGCAGTCGGAGCGGTGCCGGTGGTGGTTCGGGTAGAGCGAGGTTCCCTCCACGGCGGTGGCATCGCGCCACCTCGCCGGTGTTTGCGGCGGCATGAGGCAAGATGGCCCCAGGGGTTTGCAGGCGCTTGGGAAATGGAAAAGATCGAATCCAGGACACCCCAGACGTCCCGGTGGTTCCTGATTGCGCGCGGGTGCGGTGTCGGCGTGGTGATCGTCGCGACGATGGTGTTTCTGCGGCAATCCGGTTTCTTGTGTCAAGGGCCATTGGAATCTGCCCAGGGGCGGTCGTGAAACCTGCCCGGTGGCGGTCGTGAAACCTGCCCGGTGGCGGTCGTGAAACCTGCCCGGTGGCGGTCGTGAAACCTGCCCGGTGGTGGCCATGGGATCTGCCCTGGTGCTGGCCATCACCGGTCGGGTGCTCAGCTCAAGGGGCTCACCCCTTGTCCGGCGAGGGCTTGGGACAGGCGCACGCTCTCACCGGTGGTTTGGCAGATGTGGGTGTGGTGCAGTAGCCGGTCGACGGTCGCGGTGGCCAGTGTTTGGGCATGAGCTCGTCGAACGCGGCCGGGTGGAGGTTGGAGGAGATCGCGACGGAGCGTTTCTCGTAGGCGGCATCGACGAGGTGGTAGAGGCCTTCGGCGGCGTCGGTGGCCACGGGCAACAGCCCAATGTCATCGACGACGACTAGATCGGCGCGCAGCACCCGGGCGATGGCTTTGGTGACGGTGTCATCGGCGCGGTGTCGGCGCAGTAACACCCCGAGGTTTTCCAGGGTGAACCGCGCCACCCGCAGACCCGCCTGCACGGCTTCTTGGCCCAGCGCCTCGAGCAGGAACGTTTTGCCGGTGCCTGAGGGGCCGCAGAGCACGAGGTTCTCCGTGCGGTGCACCCACTCCAAGGTGCGCAACGCTTGCTGGATGGGTACCGGGATCGACGAGGCCTCCGCCTTCCAGGCGTCGAAGGTTTTGCCCGTGGGGAAACCGGCCGCCGCGCGGCGGGTGGCCAACGCGGAGCGTTCCCGCCCGGCAGCTTCGGCGGCGAACAGGGCGCGCAGCACCTCTACCGGTTCCCACCGTTGAGCCTTCGCGGTCGCCACGACCTCCGGGGCGAGACCGCGAATGTGGGGCAACCGTAATCGGCGCAGTAAGGCTTCAACGTCCTTGGGCAACGGCGGTGCCGTGGGAACACCCAGGGCAGGAACAGCTTTCGTGGTGGTGGTGGTCACCGGGTTGTCTCGTGCGCGGTGGCGGGTGCGGCGCCCGGGTCGTACTCGGTGGTTTTCCCGAGGGTGGCCCAGCGTTTCGTGCCTTGGGTCAACGAGTGGTCCTCCCCAGCCGAGTGGGTGGGGCCACCGGCGGTGCTGGTGGTGTGGTGGTCCAGGATCGAGGCCAGATCGGCTTCGGCGAAGCGGGCGTGCACCGCGGCGTGGCGTGGCCCAACGCCCAGTCCACCTCGGTGGGAGTGAACAGCTTGGACAACGACACGGCCCGGGGTGGCCCGGGAATGCCGAGCAACCTCGACCGGCCCCTCCGCTCCGCTGTGGACAGATGATCACCTGCTCATCTGCGCCGCGGCCATGCACCCGCACCCGCACCGTTTGCCGGAAAGGTGTGGGGCACCGAGTAGGAACCGCCGTCGAAGGCGACCATCGGGGACTTCGCCGCCACCGTGCGGGTCACCCCGAACGCCACCGTGTGCGGATGCGCGGGCAGCGGGTGCAGCCGGGCGTTGACCTGCGCACAGAACACGACGCACGCCGCTTCCAACTCGGCGAACGAGGTGTACTGCTCGAGCAGTTTGGTGTCCTTCGGCACCAGATCAGCCTTGGCCAGCTTCACGGTGGACTCGCTGCCGCCTTTGCTGGCCGGGGCCGCCGGCTCACACGTGTGCAGAGTGACGCCGTAGTGGCGGGCGAAGGCCACCATCGCCGGATTGCGCACCGGCACCCCGGCGACGTGCTCCACGGTCAGCGTCTTCTCGTTGTCGCTCAACATGTACGTCGGGGCGCCACCGACCAGGCGCAGCGTCACATCCAGGGCGGCCATCACACTGGGCGAGGTTTTGTCCCGGATCGCCAACACCACCCGGAACCGCGCCCACGCCAGCCACGCACAGAACAACGTGGTTTCACCCCGTCGATCATTGGGTCGTCCCCGAAGTCGTATTGCAACCACATGCCCGGCTCGGTCACCCACGGGCGGTGCACCCGCACGTTGCCGAGCCGGTAGTGGGCCTTCACCGCCGCCACCGCCCGCCGCGACGTGCGCTCCGACCCGGCATAACCCAAGTCGCGCAGCTTGTCATGGGCCACATCGGTGCGGACCTTGCCCTTCGACCGCTCGATCCACTCCTCCAACTTGTCCACATAGGAATCGATCAGCTGCGGCCGAGCCGCCGGGTGCACTGACAACGCACCTGCCTCCCGGGCCGCGACATAACCGGCCACGGTGTGGTGTGAGCACCCGGCGAGCTCGCCGGCATCGCGCAACGACCCGGTCAAATCGAACGCTTCCAACATATTCATGATCTCCTCGGCAGACTTCACGGTGTTCTCCTGGGGTCGGTGGCGCATCAGCACCGCAACCGCACCCCAGGAGGGGCCCACACCGCGGGAAGCGGTACGGCAGACGGATTTCGTGTCGAGCAGATCCCGTGACCGCCAGCGGGCAACTCTCCTGGCCGCCACCGGGCAGCTAAATGACCGTCTCCCGTGGCCGCTGTCATTCTTGTCCCGCCGACTCACGCTGGCCGTTGCCCTGCTGGCTGTGTTGGCCGTCCCCACATCCCGGCAGTTGTCTCGCCGTATCTTGCTCAGCGTCTGTCTGGCCTTCGGGTGGATAACCCTGTTGTGGTGGGCTCCTCTCCCGGTCGGTGAAATTGGGCGCGCGATCTTGCTGCTTGCCGCGCTAGTGGGCGCTCTGGGCGGCGGGTGGGTCGCCGGCGGCCCCTGGCGTTCGCGCTTGCGAAGGCTCGTTCCCCGATGCGCGGTGGTGGACGCCTATCCACCGGTGCTCGTCCTGTGTACCGGATGGGTGCTGTACCCGTGGTTATAGCCTAAGCCCGGAGCCGAGTCTCTGAGTCTGCTCATGGATGGTTGGGACCATTCGGCCCACTTCAGCATGTTCCACATGATTCGGGAGACCGGCGTCACGGTGGACATGGCCTCCCCGCCGGCCTCCGGTGGCATCTGGGCCTTGCCAACTACCCACAGTCATTTCATGCCGTCACCGCGATGATGGTTGAGCTGTTCGCCGGCCCGAGAGTCGGAGACATCAGCGCGGAGCTGAGCGCCTTCTAATGAGATCAGTCGGGTGTTTCTGGAAGGCTCGACTGCAGCAGCGGCTGGCGGGTCAGCACTCACCCTTACAGGCCTTTTTGAGGCCTACTGACAGACCGTGCGCCCGCCGGTTGCCGGTGACTGCACTGCCGATGAGATGTCGTGCCCGTCTTGGCGTGAGCACTTGATCATTAGGTTGCAGAGGTCCCCGGGTGCTGTGAC
>JAABUL010003701.1_pt1 | contig 22067 bp, 21 predicted proteins | sample 5559151 | NCBI WGS metagenome assembly JAABUL01 (sample SAMN10711876, study PRJNA513368) | rock metagenome | isolation source: Antarctica rocks | place: Antarctica: Victoria Land, Pudding Butte sud | reverse complement strand
GACCCGCAGAGAGCGCTATCGCCGGATCAAAGTGTCCGGCTTCACCTCGGAACGCCGTCCGACATCAAATCGGTACGCCGTCCGGCTTCATCTCGGAATGAGTGTCCGGCTTGAATCGGAATCCGCAAGTGACCTCCTCTCCGCTGATAGCCGTCTCAATCCTATCGTCGCCGCTCGGTTCGACCGGCGTGATGATATCTCGCAGGAGAGCGGTCTGGATCGATTTGTCGGCCCAAGCGCCATGCATTCGGCCTGTAGCCTCGAACGACTTCACGTCGAGCCGCTTGCCCAGCCTGTCGGCGGCAATGATGTGTTCGGGGCCAATTGACTTGCCCGTCACAAACGCGCGATAGAGCGCGGATACCTCCTGGATCTCTGCCTTGGCCTTTCGGCGGTTTTCAATATCAATCGGGAGCGTTCTCTGCCGTTTCGGATCGTCCACGCCGACAAACCGGCAGGCGTATTTGAACACCGGGCCTTGTTCCTGTTCGGCTTCACGTTGCCGCTTCTCGAGAATGATGAAGGACGTCTTTACCCGAGCCTGAGAGCGCTGAAAGGCGTCCCCCGGCAAAGAAACAACGGCGCGCACCAAGAACCGGCGGCGCAGATAGTCTCTGAATTCCTCAAAACTTGAGCCGCTAAGAATACCGTCATCAATCACAGAGACAAGCCGACCGCCAGGCTTAAGCACATCAAAATATCGCTCAAAGAACATAAGGCTTGATTTAAGCTTCTCTTCTCCAACGCCAAGTTCATATTCATCGAGCATGATTTTATCGCGCTCTATTTTTCGTTCGTATACCTTGGCAAAAGGCGGATTTGTGATAACAATATCAGCAAATCCGTTCGGACTGGCTAATATATGATCGCGTAACTGCTTCACCTCTGACCGAACTTCCGCCGACGCTTGGTTTGGATCAGCTATCTTCTTGTCTAGAAAATCTGCCTCAAAGATCGAACTGCCTCCGTCTCCGTGGAGGTACATATTCATCCTGGCAAGACGCGCGAGGTTCGGCTCCTGAGCAATGTCAACGCCGTAAATCGCTTCTTCAGCCACGCGGCGGCGTAAGGCGGTCTTCTCTAAGGTCGAAAGCGTCGGATTCGCGTTGACGCTCGCCCACATCTCGGCGAGGATATCGATAAGAAAACCGCCAGTACCGCAACATCCATCTAGAACGATATCAAAGCCCACCCTATCGACACGTGGGTTCGCCAGAAGCGTTCCAAGCTTTGCGACACTTCGCGGTGTAAAGAACTGCCCAAGATCTTTACCTCGCATCGTTGCAGACAAGAATGTCTCAAACAGACGTCCGTTTAAATCGGCATCGATACCAAACAGGTATACATGCTCAAGCCTACGCACGACCTCTTTGATCGTTCCAGAATGTAGGCTGATACGTGAATTTTCTCTGAAAATCCTTTTCTTTTTGTTATTTCTTATTTCACTTTCCAAATTGGTCAATAGCTGTCGGAATTGCACGGCGTCGAGCGGGTTTGGCGTCTCTTCTTCGCGCGCTTCGATCCAGGCGCTTGAGAATTTGACCGCATCCTTTGGAACGTCGAATCTTGCCGTTTCCACAAGGGGACCAAAGCGGTCGCGGATCTGTCGGTCTGAAAGGAGCTTGAGGAAGACCAGCTTCACGAACTCTTCGAACCCGGCCGCTTGGCTCAAATTGTCCTTCCGATATATGTGCTGATGGCACCACGAAAAGATGGCATTCACCTCCTCTAGCCGAAGGCGCTTGAACTCGTGCGCCTGTTCCGAGGTCATGGGAGGAACTACGACGGAAGACGGCTTCAGAAGGGCCTTGAAGCGCTCGAACTTGGGGTTGCCGTCAGCGCATTCTGCGAATTCAAGCTCAATGAGCGGCTTACCCTGGTCCACAGCGAAAAGCAGCGTGAGCAGGCCGTTGGTAATCACGAAGAGGCCGACTGGATTTTCGTCTGCATCCTTCCTGTTCAGGGTGGCGCAATACGACACGCATTGACCTACCCAAGACAGAGGTTTTTCCTCTGGACCCTTGGCGTCAATGACAACCCGAGGTTTTCCGATAACTGAGAGGATGTAGTCCGGGGAATACCTCGTCTTCTTTGACCCAAGCATCACCTCGGCAGGCGCGATCGAGTGCTTCTGAGCAATATCGGCATCGCTGTAGCCAAGATCGCGGATGAGACGGCTAGCGAAAAGGTCTTCGACCGAGGCCTCGTTCGTGAGCAGCTTGAACTCGCAAAATTTGTTCTTCATTGTCCCGCTAAATCTCGACTCAGTTCACGCCGACAACTTCTTAACTTCTTTCTTGTAGGCGTCGAATTCCCGTTCAGCGTGGGCCATAGCTCGGTCCTTCAGATAGTCGCGGTATTCCTTGAATACCGGGTGCCCTTGGACGGCGATCAGGTCATCGAACTTGCTCGCCATCTCAGCCATCGTCAATTCTTGTCCCCGTAACGAGCGCGACTCGACGAACAATAGGAACTGCTCGCAGAGTATATGAAGAGCGTAAAGTTCGTCTCCGTCCAGGTAATTCTTTCCGATCTTGGCATCAGCTAAGGCTGGCTTTTTGTTACCAACACTTGATAGGCCCATGTTAGGTTGTTTGCCATCGGCCCGCTCAAGGATGATCTTGGACGCCGTCTTTCCTGTTATAGAGAACAGAAATTTGTCTTGTAGCTTCGCATAAAACGAGCGGGTCAGTTGAGAGTTCTTGTCGTAATCCGACGATCCGAGCGCGAAAACATCGCGTACAGCCTGATAAATCTGGACTTCGCCAGAGCGCAACTCGCGCACCTTCGCGGCCAAGGCGCGCAACGCCTTCGGGTCGTTCCGAAGGCGGGCTTCATCGAGGGCAAAGCCTTGAACGATGTAGTCCTTGAGTGTCTGTGTAGCCCATCTCCGGAAGGCCGTCGCACGCTTGGAACTCACGCGGTAGCCGACCGACAGAATGGCGTCGAGGCTGTACTCTAAGGTCCTGTAAAGTCTACCATCTTGGCCAGGTGCGCGGGAAAACCGCGCCACTGCTTTCTCGTCCAACTCCCCTTCCTTGAAGATGTTGGTGAGGTGGCCACGAACGGTGCTAGTTGTAATGCCAAACGTATCGGCAATCTGCTGTTGCGTGGCCCAAACCGTCTCATTGGTCGGGTCGAGCCTGAAGTCGGCAGCACACCCTTCTCCTTCGTAGTGAATGAGCTCAAGCAGGTCGCCTTGAGAGGGAGCTTCCTTGCCTAATTCATCGGGACGCACTTTGGAAAAGCGCTCAAGGGCTTCGTTGAATCCCATGGTCAGCTTCAGCGGCGGATCGTTCTTTCGCTTCTCCGTCATGCGATCAACGCCTTGTAGGTCAACCGTCCCCCGACGCACGCGAACAGGTCGTTCATGCGGTCGGTCACGCCCATAGCGCGGTGGTTCCAACGCCACGTCATTTCCTGAACATAGCGGTCGAGGTGCTTTTCGGAAACCCAATGGTGGATGCCGATGATCTGGCGCTTGAGGAGAGCCCACACGCCTTCGATCGTGTTCGTGTGGCCGTAGCCGCCAAGGTTCACGTACTCGCCGAGGGAGTGGTTGACGGTGCGGTGAACGTAGTCCTTGCCGAGCCCGATGAACGCGCGGTCCTCGTCCGTCATGAGGCCGGAGCGCTTGGAGACATTGGCACGGACTTCGCCCTGCAGCGTGCTGGCCTTGCCGTCCGGGACGTGCTTGGCGCGAAGTTCGCCATCCCGTTCCACCATGCCGAAGACGACGGCCTTGTTGGCCCCGCCCTGGCTTCCGGGCGTCTTCTTGTTGGCGTGCTTGTTCTTTTCCTTGCCGCCAACGAATGTCGTGTCGGCTTCCACGGTGCCCTCAAGCGGCGCGTTGAAGGAAGGCGTGGCGGCGGCATGCCGAAGGCGATGCAGGACGAACCAAGCCGATTTTTGCGTGATCTTGAGATCTTTGGCGAGCGTCGTGGACGCGATGCCCTTGGGGTGGTTCGTGATGAGCCAGATTGCCATGAACCACTTGCGGAGCGGCAGCTTCGTGTCCTCGAAGATCGTGCCGACCTTGATCGAGAACCGAGCCCGGCAATCGCCGCACTTGAACGTCTTGCGATCGGAGAACGTGTAGACGCGGAGGCCGCCGCAGTGCGGGCAAAACTCGCCGTCTTTCCAGCGGATCGAACGGAGGTGGTCGACGCAAGCCTGTTCGTCCGGGAAGGCGTCCATCAGGTCGAAGAGGCTGTCGAAGTGCTTGAGCATGGGAACTCTCCGCCGATGGAGAGACCCTAGCGGACCCCGAGGGGTGGGTCAAGCACGTATATAAGTCCCGATCAGGAGCGTACTTATTCGGGGTATCACGCTGGCGCTGGACAAATGACCATAGCCGAGTTTCTTCGCTTTGACCCTGATCAGTATGGGTTAGTTTTAATTGATGAAATAGAAACATCACTTCATTCTCGCGCACAAAGGCGACTAATTCGGGATTTAGCAGAGATGTGCCGGGAACGTGATCTACAAATTATTGTGACAACACATTCTCCATACATTTTGGCAGAGTTACCCTTGGAAGCTCGATTATACCTCATGCAAGGACAGAGCGGTCGCCACGTCATGACCGGCGTAAGTCCAGAGTTTGCAATGACAAGGATGGATGAATATCCCCATCCCGAATGTGAAATCTACATCGAGGACAAACGTGCTCAGACTCTCCTGAGGGAAATAATTGTTGCTCATTCTAAGGGTTTAATTGAAAGATGTACAATGGTACCATATGGTGCCGCAGGTGTAGGTCGAACTCTTGGAATAATGGTCTCACAAGACAGATTTCCAAGGCCTTCTTGTGTCTTTTTAGATGGTGATCAGACGGAATCCGTTGGGTGTTTTCTTCTTCCTGGCGGCGATGCTCCAGAACGTGTTGTCTTTGGCGACCTTCAAAGAATGGCCTGGGGTAAACTTCGAGATCGAACAGGACGACAATACGCTGAGGTAGCTGACGCATGTATCCAAGCTATGTCACTCACCGATCATCATGATTGGATTAATTCGGCAGCTACTCGTCTAGTGCTTCCAGGCGAGACTCTGTGGCAAAGCATGTGCGCTGAATGGGCGTCTAACTATCTAGATAAAGATGTGGCGAAGCCAATAATCCAGGTTATCGCGGACCTGCTTCTTGCAAAGCTTACGGTTGTTTCTTCCCCCATCGTGCGCCTGCCGCTTTTCGAGCGATCTCCGTCCGTTTTTGAGGACTGAGCACGTCCGCCCGTGCCTTTCCGCCCTTCAAGCCACCGGCCTGCGCGAACCTCTACGCTTCCGTCATCGGTTCCATCACGGAATCCTCCACCTCTCCCGTCGCTATGTCGACGATGAGCTTGGCGAGCTGGGCAGGGTCGCGGGGGCGCCTAGGGGTCTTCATGCGAGCCAACCCTCTGCCTTGCCGGCTTGCCAGAGGCTATGCGCGTAGCTCTCGGCAAACTCCCCACGATCTTCCTCCGGCCGTGCTACCTGCCCGCCGCGCTCGGCTTCGGCATAGGCGTCACAAACGGCGATTTCATCGTCGCCATACCTCTCATAGAGGCTTTGCATCAGGGCGCGTTGGGATGGTGCTGTCGCTTCACTCATGCGAGGGACTATGGGGGATGGCGCGGTGGCGTCAACCGGGGCCGATTTCAAACGCACCCACTACCGCCGAAGGCGCAAGGCTGCCCGTGGTCCGAAAAGGGTGACACAACGAAAGGCAGCTTTGGTGCCGGTCTTCAGCCGGCCTCTTCGAGAATGACCCGGATGCTCCTATCCTGATGCCGAGGGGAACGGAGGAGCTGGCATGGTGCGGCGCACGGCGCTCACGAGCGAAAACCTGATCGCCCTTGGGGCCGAGAGGTTGGCGAAAATCATCTTGGACGAGGCGGGTCGCAGCGCTCTGTTCAAGAAGCTCGTCGCCGCCGCGCTCGCGGGTGCAGAGGGGCCCAAGGCCGTAGCCGCTATCGTCGACCGGCGTCTTGCCGGGCTTGAGCGAGCCCGCGGCTTCGTTGATTGGGAGAAGAAGAAGGCCTTCGCGGCCGACATCAGGGGAATGCTGACCACCATCACGGACGAACTCGGAGCGGCCGACCCGGGCGTGGCGGCGGATCGCCTGGTCCGCTTCTTGACCTGCGCGGAGCGCGTCTTCGAACGCATCGACGACTCCTCGGGGCACATCCAGACCATCTTCCACGACGGCGCCGATGCCCTTCCGGATCTCGTCGCCAGGATGCCAGACGAGGGCAGGATCGAGTTGGTCGGGCATCTGATCCCGCTTCTCGCCGCGGACGATTACGGCCTGATCGACGCCGCGGTCCATGGCACGATTCCCCTTCTGTCGGAGGATGGTCTTGCGGAGATCGATTCCAAGATCGCGAGCGCCATCGGGGAGAGCGGCCCCTCGCAAGACGACGCGCTCCGTGACTGGGAGGGCCTCGGCCGTCGCGATCGCCTCGTCAGGGCACGGCAGGCCATCGCCGACGCGAGGAGCGACGTGGACGCATACATCGCCTTGGGCAGCGAACGGCCAGACGGGCGGCAGGATCCCATGGCCGCCGCAAGTCGCCTGCTCACCGCCGGACGGCCCGCAGAGGCGCTCGACTGGGTCCGCCGGCCGGCCCGCCGCGGCATTCGGGCCATGAGCGCGGCGGACCTCGCCGACCATTCCGCAGGAACCGATCTCTCGGATCGCGAGCGGGTGCGGCTAGAGATCCGCATCCTGATGGAACTCGGGCATAAGAGCGAGGCGCAGGATCTGCGCTGGCGCAGGTTCGAGGCCACTCTCGATGCCGAGATCCTTCGCGACTACGTGGTCCACCTCGGCGACTTCGAGGAATTCGACGCGCTGGAACGCGCTTTCGGCTACGCCGCGGCGCACCCCGATCAACACCGCGCGCTCGGCTTCTTCCTGGAATGGCCTCGCCTGGACCTTGCGGCAAAGCTCGTTCGGGTCCGCCGCGAAACGTGGGCCGGACAGCACTACGGCTTGCTGGTGCCGGCAGCCGAAGCCCTGGAGCACGATCATCCCGTTGCTGCGGCGGTCCTCTTCCGCGCTCTGCTGGACGACATCCTCGCCCGGGCCCGTTCACAGGCTTACGGCCACGCAGCCCGCTATCTCGCCAAGCTCGACGACCTCAGCACCGAGGATCTCGCCGCATCGGGTGTCATCGACCACGAGGCATATCGTGCCGGCCTACGCCGCTCGCACGGTCGAAAAGCCGGATTCTGGAGCCTTGTCGAGAGCAATGGCAGAGGCCGAAGCAGAGGCCAGCGCGAGCACTGAGCCGAACGTCCGGTTCAGGGCGAACCGCCAATGTCTTTTCATGGCGCATCCTGGCCGAAAGCGGTCCGGCTGCTTGGGAATGCCGATAGGAGGAAAGCAGCCGTTTGTTCAGACTCACGTTTGTTGTTCCTTAGTCGTTCCTGTCGCGCTGACTCTGCCGCGACAGGCTGTTTTTGGTTGAGACGTAGGCCGATGCTGGCGCGCCCGTCTCCGCGGTGGCATCACCGACGAGGCTTGATCCCGTTGGATGATAGGTGCGGCGCTGGTCCTTGTTGAACTCTTTTCGAATCATGGTGGGCGAGGCACCAAAATGTTTTCGGAAGGCGCGGCAGAAATGGGCGTTCGATTGAAAGCCTGCGACCTCCGCGATGTGCGCGACAGGATTGTTGCTGTAGAATAATTGCTCACGAGCTGTCTGCAGCCGGATGTCGACATAGTAGGCGGCGGGCGAGCGGCCGATCTGGTCTGCGAAAGTGCGTTCGAGGCGGCGTCGCGAGGTCTTCAGCTCAGCGCAGATGCCCTCGATGCCGAGCGGAAACGCGATATTGGCCGCCATCAAGCGAACCGCGCGGCGGAAGACGGTCTGGTCGTCGCCAACCTGGCTAAGCTCAGGGCGTTGCGGGGTTTCGGGTGGACGCGGACGACCATGCACGAATGCGTCAGCCACGACCCGGGCGAGACGGGCGCCATGCGCCTTGTCGATCAGGGTCAACATGAGATCGAGCGACGCCGCCCCGCCGGCGGCCGTGACGATATTGCGATCGATGACAACGATCTGGTCCTTGACGACCACGTTCGGGAACATGTCGAGGAAGACCGGGCGGGCTTCCCAATGCAAGGTGATCGCTCGGTCGCGTAGCACACCTGCCGCGCCGAGCGCGAAGGCCCCAGTGTCGAGTGCGCCGAGAAGCACGCCATGAGCCGACAGACGCCGGATCCAAGCCAGCAAGGGTTTGCCGAGATGCTGGATCGGTTCATTGCCGCTGCAGACGATGATGCAGTCGGGAACCCCGGCCGTCTCGATGCTAAGCGTGGCCTCGATCGCCATCCCGTTGCTTGAGCGCACGGCCCCACCCCGGGCCGAGACGAAGCGCCAGTCGTAGAGCGATAACCCCGAATTCTGGTTTGCAATGCGAAGGGCCTCGGTGGCGGGCACCACCGCATAGAGTGGGAAATCAGGCAGCAGCACGAACAGGAAGGTTCTCGGGTGGCGTTCGTCCATGCCGTGCTTCGACGTCCTCTGCGCCCCGCTCTAAGATGCAAGGAGCGGCGTGATCCCGAGTTGTGCGGCCCAGGGTTCGAGAGCTTCCAGCAGGCCGGGCCGCGCCGTCAAGCCGTCCGCCATGGCTTGGCGCAGACCGCAGGTCGCGGCACCGCCGGGCAGACGGACCGGGCGGGCGGGGTCGATGGGCGGGTTGGTGCGGCAGGCTTCGGCCACCCATTCGGTCTGCCGCGTGAAGGCTCCGAGCCCGGCGAACAGAGCGGGATCGAACACCTGCACGAACACCGAGGCGCCCCAACCGGCTTCGCGGTCCGCCCGGCCGTAGCCGGCCAGTCCCTGGGTGAGGGCCTCCACCATCAGCGCAAGACCGTAGCCCTTGTGGCCGTGGTCGACACCGCCCGTGGGAAGCAATGTCCCCTTGCGATCGCCCACCAGCACATGAGGATCATGGCTCGGGCGGCCATCGGCGTCGATCGCCCACGGCCCCGGAAAGCTGCCGCCTTCGCGGCGCAGCCGCGCGCTCATGCCAGCCGTGGTGATGGAGGCCGAAATGTCGATGAGGATCGGATCGCCTTCGGTCGGGATCCCGACCGCGATCGGGTCGGGTGTGAATACGGCCTGCGTGCCGCCGAACGGCGCCACATGGGCGTCGGATGGGTCGCTACTCGCCACGATCGCCATCAAGCCTTGGTCGGTCGCGGCGGGCAGGAAGGCGGCGAGGCACGCGATATGGTGGCTGCGTCGGATCGTGATGGCACAGACGCCGCTCGATTTGGCGCGCTCGGCGGCGAGCCGCACGGCCTTGTCGGTGAGCCAGACGCCGGGGAGCCGACGTCCGTCCCACACCACGGCCGCACCCTTGTCGGCCAAGACTTCGGGTTCGCCCGTCTTGGTCATGCCGCCGCCCAGGATGTCTTCGAGGTAGTCCGGCAGTTGCGCGATGCCGTGGGTCGTGTGGCCCATGGCGTCGGCGGTGACCAGTAGGCGGGCGGTGACGGCCGGCTTGTCGCCGTCGAGGCCGGCAGCGCTCAGCAGCCGCTCGGCGTAGGCCACCAAAGTGTCGAAGCTCGGCATCGGAAACCTCAGTAGATGAGCCCCTGGGCCCAGGGGATGAATTCTTCCTCGCCGTAGCCGAGGCTCTCGCTGACGGTGCGGGCCCCGGACGCCGTGGCCAGCAGGCGGGCGAAGATGGCCTCCCCCACGGCATCGTGGCGCATCGTGCCGTCGAGGATCGGGCCGGCATCGAGGTCCATGTCGCCCGCCATGCGGCGGAACAGGCCCGAGGTGGTGGCGATTTTGAGCGAAGGCACCGGCGCGCAACCGAAACATGAGCCACGGCCGGTGGTGAAACAGATCAGATTGGCGCCCGACGCTACCTGGCCCGTCGCCGCCACCGGGTCGTAGCCGGGCGAATCCATGAACACGAGGCCGGGATCGGTGATCGGCTCGGCGTAGTCGTAGACGGCGTTGAGCGGACTCGACCCGCCCTTCGAGACCGCCCCGAGCGATTTCTCGAGAATCGTGGTGATGCCGCCCTGCTTGTTCCCGGGAGACGGATTGTTGTCGAGCGTGCCGTCGTCACGGCGGGCGTTGGTGTCCCACCAGACCAGCAGCGACCGGAGCCTATCGGCCACCTGCTCGGTTGCGGCGCGCTCGAGCAGCAGTTGCTCGGCGCCGTAGATTTCGGGCGTTTCCGACAGGATCACGGTGCCGCCTTCGGCGACCAGCCGGTCGGCCGCAAGGCCGAGCGCGGGGTTAGCCGAAATGGCCGAGAAACCATCCGAGCCGCCGCATTGCAGGCCGACCACGAGATGGGACGCCGGCACGGTCGTGCGCACGGCCGCGGCGGCCCGCGGCAGCATGGCTTTCAGCGCGTCGACGCCGGCCGCGACCGTCGCAGCCGTGCCGCCCTCCTGCTGGATGACGCGCGTGGTCAGCCGGTCGGAGGCCGTGAGACCGGCCGCGGCCAGGAACTCGTCGACCTGATTGTCCTCGCAACCGAGCCCGACCACGAGCGTGCCTGCAACATTCGGGTGGCGCGCGTAGCCGCCGAGCGTCCGGCGCAGGATCGCCATGCCCGGACCATCGGCGCGGAACGAGCAGCCGTGCTGGTGGGTCAGCGCAACCACGCCGTCGATGGTGGGGGTAGCCGACAGGTCCACCTCGCGGCGGAACTGCTCCGCAATCCGCTTGGCGACGGTGGCCGAGCAGTTCACGGTCGCAAGAACCAGCAGGACATTGCGGGTTCCGATGCGTCCGTCGTCCCGCCGATAGCCCTGAAACGTCGCGCCGATCGGCGCTTCCGGTGTCCTGGCGTTGCGGCGTGCAAGCCGCACGTCGCGAGTCGGCGGCGAAGGGCGGAAGGCGAGATTGTGGCTGTGCACGTGATCCCCGGGTGCGATCGGCTGCGCCGCGACCCCGATGAAGGTCCCGAATTTGGTGACCGGCGCGCCGCTCTCGACCGCGGCCAACGCCACCTTGTGGCCGCGCGGGATCGCGTCACGCGCCACGATGCCGGGCGCGATCACGGTGCCGACCGGGAGGTCGACCAGCGCGATGCCGACCGGATCGGCGGCGTGAAGGCGAAGGATGAGAGAGGGAGCCATATGTCTCTATCGGCGATCGACGGCTTCGAGCCGCCACCTCGTCATTGCGAGCCGAAGGCGAAGCAACCCAGTCGGCTCATGCATCTGGGTTGCTTCTCGCTCGCGCTTCTCGCAAATGACGGGCGGCTCGGATTTCATCAGCCTACATCACCCAACCGCACCGATGTCGAACCAGATGGTCTTGGTCTGCAGGTACTGGCCGAGCGCCTCGGTGCCGTTGTCCCGCGCGAGCGAACCGGATTTCTTGTAGCTGCCGAACGGGGTCTTGATGTCATCTTCTGTGAAGCGGTTGATCGACACCGTGCCGGCCGGGATGCGGCGGGCGAGCGAGACCGCGCGGTTGATGTCGCGGGTAAACAGCGTTGCATGGAGGCCGAACTCGCTGATCGAGGCGATGAGAGCGCGTCTTCCGTCGAGTCCGCCGCAATGACGCCGAGCACCGGCCCGAAGATCTCCTCCCGCGCGATCGTCATCTCGGGCGTGACCCCGTCGAACAGCGCCGGGTCGAGGAAGAAGCCGGGCAGGTCGGCGCGCCTGTCGCCACCCATTTCGATGCGGGCGCCTTCCTGCTTTCCCTTGGCCAGGTAGGCGAGCACGCGGTCGCGATGCTCGGACGTGACCATGGCGCCGATCTCGGTCGCGGGGTCGAGCGGGTCGCCGACCACGAGACCTTTCAGTCGAGCGCCGACACGCTCCACGAATTCGTCCTTGCGCGAGCGGTGCACGATCTGCCGCATGTTGGCCGAGCAGTTCTGGCCGCCGTTCCAGCAGGCCGCCATCACGATGTTGGTGATCAGGTCGTCGTCGAGCACGGCGTCGTCGAGTACGATAACCGGTCTCTTGCCACCCATCTCGAGGCCGACGGTCTTCATATTGCTGTCGGCAGCATAGCGCAGGAACATGGCGCCAACCTCGGTCGAGCCCGTGAACGACACGGCATCGATGTCGTTGCGGCGGCCGATCGCTTGGCCGGTGGTTTCTCCGAGACCCGGCAGGACGTTGAGGACGCCGGCCTCGGCCGCGAGTTCCGCGAGCCGAAGGGCCGTCAGAGGCGTCTGCTCGGCCGGCTTCAACACGACAGAACAGCCCGCCGCGAGCGCCGGCGCGAGCTTCCAGGCCGCCATCAGCAGCGGGAAATTCCAGGGCAGCACGAGACCGACGACGCCGATCGGCTCCTTGACGATCAACGCGAGCGCGTTCTCGCCGGTCGGCGCCACCTTGCCGAAGCTCTTGTCGATCAGCTCGGCGTACCATTGAAAGAACTTCGGCACCTCGGTGCCGATCTCGTTCAGGCAGTCCGTGATGGTCTTGCCGCTGTTGACGCACTCGAGAGCCGCAAGCTCGTTGGCGTGCTCTCGCACGAGCTGCGCGAGTTTCAGAAGCACCGCCTGACGGTGTTCGGGCGCCGCGCGCGACCATCCCCCGTCGGCGAAGCTGCGGCGGGCCGCCGCCACGGCCCGGTCTACGTCCGCCTGGGTGCAGTGCGCGACGCCGCCGAGCGCTTCCCCGGTCCCGGGGTTGAGGTTCGCGAACGTGCCGCCGTCGCTTGCGTCGCAGAACGCGCCGTCGATGAAGGCGCGGCGCGGCAAGATAATCGTTGCGGCGGCATCGTGGAACTGGGCGGCGGTCAACGGAGCGGTCATGATGGCGTTTCGGTGGTCAGGACTGACGGGCACTGCGCTCGTCGACGACACCAGCCGCCAATTCGCGGAGCCTCACGCGAGCTATGATTGGATTGAAGGTTACGAGCCCGCACGCTACCGGTTCGATCATCAGGATCATGGCAGCGCTCCGACCAAGTGAGTTGACTATTTGCGTTGCAAATTTGATGTTTTGCGTCAGTAAAACGGGACGTACACGCCACGTAAAATGTTGCTTCTCATCAGGGTCGCCGCAAGACGTCAAGCCGCCGTCGCAAATGGCAAACGAATACGTCAGACCCTCTGCCATCATCCCCATATCGACGGCGGTCACGCCAACCACAGCGCAAGTAGACACGCCTATGCTCTTGTCGAACCTGATGAGCTGTGAGGATCTCTTGGCGGATACTGCTGTTCTCGCTCAAAGGTGGCGTGATCATCTCCGTCGAAGCAAAGGTTCGTGATGCAAGACAATCCGATAAAACGATCTCTGACGGGTTGCTACATCACCATCCCGACCATGTTCGAGGATCCGAGCCTCGACCTTGATTGTCCTGCGATCGCCCGGCATGTGAAATTTCTGCTCGACAACGGCGTCAAGGCCGGCAACGGCGTGCTGCTGGCCGGAGGTGCGGCCGGCGACTTTTCCACCATGACGTTCGATGAGCGCGTCCGCGTCGCCGAAACCGTCAAGGAAGCTGCCGGCGGCGCCATTCCACTGGCCATGGGCGCCCAGACGACCAGCACCCGGGAGCTGGTCGGGCTGGCCAAGCAGGCGGAGCGGCTCGGCTTCGACTTCATCCAGGTCTCGCCACCGTTCTACTTCAACCACACGGAAGGCGACTTTCTCGATCATGTGAAAGCCGCCGCCGAGGCGGCCGACGTCGGGATCATCGTCTACAACACGTTCTGGACGAGTGCGGCGTTGTCGTTCAAGACAGTCGAGCAGCTCGTGCGCATTCCCAATGTCACGGCGCTGAAATGGGCGACGCCGCGCACCGACGCGATGGAATTCGAGGATGTTGTTTCGACCTTTTCGTCGACACTGTCGATCATAGACAACCACCTGATGTTCCCGCTCAGCCATGCGCTTGGCGCCCGCGCCTTCGAGGTTCACCTGTCGAACTACTGGCCGCAATGGGGCATCCGCCTCGTCGAAGATCTCGACGCCGGCCATTCCGCCAAGGTGCAACGCTCGCTGATCAGCGATGCCATGCCGTTCTACAAGTTGTGGATGGAGATCGAGGCGCAATTCACTAGCGGCGACGGCTATCTCGACAAGCTCTGCATGGAACTGATTGGCCTGCCGTCCAGCCGATGCCGCCCGCCGACACGGGATGTCCGCGACGGGTACCGGGAAAAATGCCGTGCCATGATGATCGCCTGCGGCGTGCCCGGCGTGCTGCCGGCCGTCGCCTGATCGGAGCCATAGCCGTGAGCCCGACCGCGCTCCGGACCAAGAGGACACGATGACCACGCTGAATAACATCAGCCATCACACGATCTGGCACGACGCTGAACATTCCAACAATCAGGTCGCCACCCGCCTGCTGCGCAACGGCGAGATCGTGGCCGTATTCAATGAGGAGCGCTTTCCCTACCACCACGACAGCGGCCAGACGGTGCTGATCCGCTCCCGTGATGGCGGCCGCACCTGGGATCCCGCCACCCGCAAGGTTGTGCTGCCATGGACCCAGACCACCGGCAATTGGGATTGCGGTATCTGCCAAGTCGCCGACGGCACGCTGATCGTTAACCTGACCATCACGGGCTTCTTCAAGCGCGGCGTGCGCAACGAGCAGCCCTCGTGGAGCAGCCATCCCGTCACCCGCGAGTTCGGCGATTGGAGCTGGGCCTACAAGACGCAAGGCTGGCTCGGCACCTATGTGCTGCGCTCGACCGACAACGGGGAGACCTGGAGCGAGACGATCCCGGTCAACGTGCGCCCGTTGAAGCACGGCGGCTGCCGTCTCGGCTGCTGGGAGCTGCCATCGGGCTCCCTTCTAATGGGCCTCTATGGCCGGATTCGCGGCTACGGCGAGGAGGGTGAGGGCGAATCCACCCGCTCGGCCCTGATGCGCTCGGACGACGGCGGCGAGAACTGGGAATATTTCTCGACCCTCGCCTTCGACCCCGCCAGCATCATCGACTACGAGGAGCCGGCGTTGCTTCGGCTCAAGGACGGTCGGCTCGTGTGCTTCATGCGCACCCACGTCAACCCCTCGAGCGACGCCCGCAACATGGTGATGACAGTGTCGGAGGACGACGGCTTCTCCTGGACGCCGCCGAAGTGGACCGACATCTGGGGCTTTCCGGCCGAACTCATCACCTTGAACGACGGTCGTTATCTCATGGTCTACGGCTACCGTCGGGCGCCCTACGGGGTCCGCGGCGTGATCTCGGAGAACGGGATCACCTGGACCAAGAAGAACGAATTCGTCATCCGCGAAGGCGGCCTGCCCACGCGGACCTCGGAGCTGAAGCCGGGGTCGAGCGTCATGACCCCTGGCACGGGGGAAGCCGATGCCGGCACTATCTCGATGACGCATCCGGGCGGGTTCCAGCACATCGGCTACCCAAGCGTCGTGCAGATGCCGGATGGGGTCGTGGTCTGTTCCTACCACGAATGGAGTGACGATCCGGCGCCCGTGCAATACGTGCGCGCCACTCGCTTCGAACTCGACCAGTGAGGCCCTGATGGTCGGACCGGAGCAGATCCTTTTGCGGGACGAGGGGCGCTACACCGCCCACCCGCACATGACCTGCCTAGCCGACGGGTCGTGGCTGCTCGTTGCGACCTCCGGACCGCGTCGCGCCGTGACCCTACATCCGCCGCTCGATCCCGATTTCATCAACGTGGCGATCCGGTCGGACGACGAGGGACGCACCTGGTCTGAGCTGGAGCCGGTGCCGGGTCTGGGGGTGACGGGCGTCGAGTGCAGCGGCCTGACCCCTCTGCAGGACGGCAGCGTCCTGCTCGATCAATGGCGCTTCCGCTGGTTCGGGGGTGGCGCGCCCGCGCGGGACCCGGGCTACGACGAGACCCACCTAATGTCGGCCGAGGCCCTGGCCGCCCAGGTCGATGCGTCGCTCGAGCTCGACGGCGCCGCGCCGCCCGGCACCATCGCCTGGGCGCGCGGCGGCGGCACGCTGACGATCTGGCGGAGCAACACTGCCGGACGTCGCTGGGGCGAGCCCGTGGTGCCGGACCTTGCCGGATATGCGGGCGGCTACGGGTTGCGCGGCGGCGTGGTCACCGACGGCGGCGATATCCTGCTGCCTCTGACGGACCCGCCGTTCTACCGGCGCGTGTTCCTGATCCGGTCGCGCGATAGCGGCCGAAGCTGGGGTGCGCCGGTGCCGGTCGCCGAGGACCCGAGCCGCGAGTTCGAGGAGCCCGCCATGCTGGCGTTCGGCGGCGGCCATCTGCTGATCCTCCTGCGCGAGAACGTCGGCCGTCAGCTCTTCGCGACCCGCTCCTTCGACGACGGCGTCACCTGGTCGACCCCGAGCCCTGCAGGTCTCAATGGATTCCCGGCCCATGCCCTGCGCCTCGACGATGGCCGGATCGCCGCCGTGACGGCGAAGCGGGAGCCTCCCGGCACGATCCTGTTCACCATGTCGTCCGACCGGGGCCACACCTGGGATCGCGACGACGCCATCGTGGTGGCCGGCGATCTCGGCACCCACGATCTCGGATATCCGACCGCCGTGCCGATGCGCGATGGCTCCGTCTTCGTCGCCTACTACAGGCGCGATGGTCTCGGCGTGACCGGCGTCTATGCCCGGCACGTGCATGTTCCCCACCCCACTGACTGAGAGGACGACCATGGCTGACCTTGGCATTTCGCGTCGCAACTTCCTGGCCGGCACCGCCGGGGCCGCCCTCGCGTCGGCCGCGCTGGCGCGGCCTGCGCTCGCCGCACCGATCGAGCTCGTGCACTGGAGCTGGCTTCAGGCGTCGGACGGCGAGGTCTGGGAGAAGGTCATCAAGAGCTTCAACGAGGCACACAAGTCGCAAGGTGTGCAGATCCGCCTCGAACTCGTGCCGGAAGAACAGTACCGCACCAAGATCCTGGCAGCATCTGTCTCCGGGAGCGCCCCCGACTTCGGCTGGGGGACGGCCGGCAAGGACGCGGCGCTGGCCAAGGATGGCATCACGATTCCGTTGGACGACCTCGCTAAGACGGTCGGCCTCGATATCGCAGATTTCTCGGCCAATTCGCTGAAGGCGGCGAAATACCCGAAGATTGGCCCCGAGCTGCAGATGATCCCTATGGATCTCATGAGTCTGCAGCCGCTTATCAACCTCGACCACGTCAAGGCGGCGGGGCTCGATCTCGACAAATTCCCGACCGATGAGGCGACCCTGCTCGATTGGGCCGCCAAGCTCACCCAGAAGAGCGGCGACAAGGTGACCCGCTCGGGCATCCTGATGACGGGTACGGGGCTTCAGCCCTGCGTGACCTGGGGCATCGCAGCGAACCAGATGGGTTTTCTGCGTGCCAGCGACGACCTCAAGACAGCGTGCGTGAACCCCGATGCCGGCAAGGCCGCCATGCAGTGGGTCGTCGACCTGTTCGACAAGTACAAGGTGTCGACCCGCGAGGTCACCGACCGCTACGCCGCCTTCGGCCGCGGCGAAGGCTCGATCTTCTGGACCGGGCCGTGGACGCTCAACGGCTACAAGAAGCAGGGTCTCAATTTCACGGCCTTTACCTTCCCGCAGATCGGCAAGAATCGGCACACCTATTTCGAGATGGGCGGCATGCAGCTCTACAAGCAGAAGGACACGAGTCGCTACCAGGCCACGATGGCGGCCGTGAAATGGCTGTCCGACAACAGCCTCGTCTGGACAACCGAAGGCCGGGGCGCGAGCCCGCGCAAGTCGATCCTCGACAATCCTGCCTACAAGACCAGCGGTATCGACTGGAATCTCCGCCGCGCCTTCGTCGAAGGCCTGCCGGATGCAACGATCGGCGAGGTGCCGGTGCCGGGTGGCCCGGACTTCACGATCTACACCAACACCGGCTTCCTGGCCCGGACGCTCGAAGGCGTGTGGGTCGGCCAGAAAACCAAGGAGGACGCACTCGAAGAGATCAAGACGCAATGGCAGCAGGATCTCGACGAGGCATGATGTTGGTCTCTCCCTTCTCCTGCGCTGCAGGAGAAGGGAGATTTCGTTTCGAGGGTTTCGCTTGAGCCGACATGTGCTACCCGCCGACGCACCCGCGCATCGCGTCCGGCACGCGGCCCCGCGTGAGAAGGTCGATTCGGTCGCCTATCTGTTCGTCGCCTTCTTCACCGTGCCGTTCGTGCTGTTCAACGTGCTGCCCGTGCTGTTCGGGCTCTACCTCGCGTTCACCAACTGGTCGATCGTCGGTACGCCCACCTTCGTGGGCTTTGCCAATTTCGTTCGTGCCTACAAGGACCGCTCCTTGTGGCAGGCCTTCGGCAACACGATCCGCTATGCGATCGTGATCGTTCCCTCGGTCGTGGTTCTGGCCTATGCGGCGGCGCTCTACGTCAATCAGCGCTGGCCGCTCGCGGGGCTCGCCCGCACGCTGTTCTTTGCGCCCAATGTCGTCGCCGCGACCGTGGTGGGGCTCGTGTGGGTGGCAGTTCTCGATGCCCGCACCGGGCCCGTCAACGAGCTGATCGCGCTGTTCGGCGGCAGTGGCATTCCGTGGCTCACATCGATCCAGTGGGCCTGGGTCGGCGTCAGCGCGGCCTCGGTCTGGTGGGACCTCGGCTTGGCTTTCGTGCTGTTTCTCGCCGCGCTCCAGGATGTTTCGACCGACCTCGTCGACGCCGCCCGGATGGATGGGGCGCGATGGATGCAGCGCGTCTGGCATGTGCTGCTTCCCGCCACCTGGAACACGATCGCCATGGTCATCATGCTGCAGTTGATCTCGACGTTCCGGATTTTCAGCCAGGTCTATCTGATGACGGCCGGCGGGCCGGCGGGCTCCACCATGTCGGTCATCCAGCACGTCTATAATTCCGCGATGGTGCGTAACCTCATGGGCTACGCCTCGGCAGTGTCGTTGCTGCTGTTCGTGTGCATCCTTGCCGTGGCCTGGGTGCAGAGCCGCATCCTCGGACGACGACCATGACCCCGACCGCTGCTAAAACGCTACGCCGGGGCGGCGCAACCGTCATCTGGGCGACGGGGCTCGTCGTGGCGCTGCTATGGGCCTTTCCGTTCCTCTGGATGGTCGGTACCTCGTTCAAACCAGCGGCCGAGGGTTTGATCGGCGGCCTCTCGCTCTTCTCGTCGCACCCGACCCTTGAGCACTATACCGCCGTGTTCGAGCGCTACCCGATGATCCGCTGGGCGCTGAACAGTTTCCTGGTCGCCGGCACCGCGACCGTGCTCGGCGTGCTGTCATCCGCACTTGCCGGCTACGCGCTCGCACGCATGCGCTTTCCCGGTCGTACGGTGCTGTTTGCGCTATTTATCGCCTCGCTCATGGTGCCGATCGAAGTGACGGTCATCCCCATGCTGATCGGCTTTATTCGGATCGGCTGGGCCAGCACCTATCAGGCCCTCATCCTGCCCTCGATCGCCCAGGTGGTCGGCGTCTACATCTTCCGGCAGTTCTTCCTGAGCTTTCCCGGTGAACTTGAAGACGCGGCCCGGATGGATGGCGCCTCTCGCTGGCGTACCTTCTGGAGCATCGCCCTGCCGGTTGCTCGGGCGCCAACCATTGCCGCGACCGTGATCCTCTTCAATCTGAATTGGAACAACTTTCTCTGGCCACTCCTCGTCACCTTCGACGAGACCATGAAAACCATGCCGGTCGGCGTCGCGGCCTTCGCGCCCACAATCGGGTCCCACACGCAACTCGAGGGGTACGGCAACGGCATGGCGGCGGTGACGCTCCTCAGTCTACCGAGCCTGTTCCTGTTCTTCTTCCTGCAGCGTTATTTCATGGCAGGCCTTCAGACCGGTGGCGTCAAGGGCTGATTGGCCGGCCGAGCGGCGGGCACGGCGCGCTGCCAAGTTGACAGAACGCAGGCCGTGATGATCACCAAAGCGCCGAGGACTGTGAAGTCGCTCGGCACCTCACCGAAGTAGATGATACCAAGCAGCGACGCCCACACAAAGGCCGAATATTCGAGCACCCCCAGTGTGCCGGCCGGCGCTCTCGCGTAGGACCAGGCGAGGCAAAGGTGGCCGGCGGTGCCGAGCAGGCCTGAAAGCGCGAAGACGGCCAGATGCGGACCGGTTGGGGAGTGCCAGCCCGCGATCATGACCGGGGTGGCGAGCACGAACACGAAGACGTTCGAGAGCATCACGATCGTGATGCTTGAATCCGCTCCGCCCGTACGGCGGATCAAGACGTTCGACAAAGCATAGAAGAACGCGCATGCCAAAGCAGCTCCGATGCCGACCAGATCGAGCGCGTGGTTGACCTCACCCTCCTGTCCGGCGCCGATGATGCAAACGCCGAACAGACCGAATGCAAGGCCGAGCTTGAGGTGCGATGCGACCGGCTCGCCAAGCATGAAATAGCCGAGGGCTGCCGTGAAGAACGGAGCCAAGAACGTCAGGGCGATAGCCTCCGCCAGCGGAAGGCGGGCGATGGCCGTGAAGAACGACCCTGCCGTGAGCAGCACCACGACAGCGCGCAAGAAGTTTCGTCCCAATGCATCGTTGCCAGGCAGCACTTCCCTGGCTGTGATGAAGACGGCCAGCGACACGACTGATCCTGCCGCGTATCGCAGCCCAACCACTTCTGCCAAAGGATAGGCGGCCGAAACCGATTTCATCGCCGCGTCCATGCATGATAAAATTAGAATCCCAAGGCCAGTAATCAGAATCGGCCTTCGAGAAACCGCACGCATCTCAGGATCCTGAAAACAAATGTGGGGATGAGTTTCCGACGATCCACAAGGGAATCTTCTCCCACGCACATGATGGGCGCTGTTGAGAGGTGAGACCGTAGAGTGTGGACGACACGACTTAAACGAGCCAAGCCGGATTACTGCAAAGGTAGAGGTCCACATCGCCTTCTAGGCGCGATCGCGGGAACTCGTGATGGTCTCAACGCCGAACGTTGACGGTCTGGCCGGTGATGTAGGCGGCGTCGCCGCGGCTCGGAAATAGGCTATCTGATTTTGAATCGCGAACCGAAAGCCCTACAATCCGGTGGAAAACTCGGCTGTGTGCAACGCTTGTCGCACCTTGGGCGGCAACCTGCCCGGAAGGTACCGTTTCTGCATAGCACCGGACTTCGAAGCTCAGCTCAGGTATGGCCACTGGCACCCGTCGCCCTCACCGGACATCCGGATCGCACCGGATTGCGCATAAGCGAACTTCCTGAGCTTCCGAGATGGGTCGTGTCCCGGCTGGTGGTGTAGCTGGACGGTAGCGGAGACGCCCTGCCGCGCGCCCTCCACAGCGCTGTAGCGGCAGGGCGTCTTCGCGGGGGTGGTCACCGGCGGTTGCCGGCTAGGATCGGGTTGCGAACACCAACCTGAACCGAGAGATCCACCGATGACCGACGAGATGATGAGCCTGCGCGGCCTTGTTGAGAAGAGCGCCGACGCGGATGTGTTGCGCGACATGATCGGCTTTGCGGCCGAACGGCTGATGGAACTGGAGGTGGGCGCCCTCACGGGCGCGGCCTTCGGCGAGAAGAGCGGTGAGGTGGCTCCGTTTATCTGAACAGCGTCTGCGGCTTCGTTGAGTGGAACCCTGACGTGTTCAGGCCGCCGCGATCTGCGGCAGCCTGTCGAAATAGGCCTGGTCCGGCGTCTTCCGGTCAAGGCTCGAATGCGGCCTGCGGCCGTTGTATAGGGTCAGATAGCGGCCGATCGAGGCTCGGGCTTCGCTGACCGAGTCGTAGGCCCTGAGGTAAATCTCCTCGTACTTGATGGAGCGCCAGAGCCGCTCGACGAAGACGTTGTCCCGCCAGGCTCCCCTGCCGTCCATGCTGATGGCGATCCCGGCCTTGAGCAGCACGCTGGTGAACTCCGGGCTGGTGAATTGCGAACCCTGGTCGGTGTTGAAGACGCCCGGCCTGCCATGCCGGGCGAGCGCCTCCTCCAGAGCCTCGACGCAGAAGCCCGCCTCCATGGTGATGGAGAGCCGCCAGGCCAGGACCCGGCGAGAGTACCAGTCGACGACGGCAGCCAAATAGACGAAGCCGCGCGCCATTGGCACGTAAGTTATGTCCATCCCCTCCGCTGGCTTGTCGAGTAGGCGCAGGGATTGCTCCACTGCGCCTCTCACAGAACCGGACTTGCGGATCACGCATCCGGCTCCTTGGATCGATCTATCAGAATGCCAGCGATAGCTGGGCTGATGCCTGTGGTGGGTT
>JAABUL010003700.1_pt1 | contig 22075 bp, 24 predicted proteins | sample 5559151 | NCBI WGS metagenome assembly JAABUL01 (sample SAMN10711876, study PRJNA513368) | rock metagenome | isolation source: Antarctica rocks | place: Antarctica: Victoria Land, Pudding Butte sud | reverse complement strand
GCTTGGCCGGAGGGATCAGCGATGCGATGCGCGTCCACTGCGCCTCGCTCAAGTCGGACGGGTATGCTTGTCTGTTCATACCTCCTAGTCTACAGCCTCTCAAACTACTTTACACACAGGCTCTTACTTGCTAATAGCGTACGACTGTATAGGGCAGACGCAAGAACAGGGGTGATAAAGCCCTCTGTCCGCGAGTCTCACTATCATGGTCCACGACGACCGTGCCGTAGCGGTGGCCGCGGTGGAGGGCAAAATCGTCGACGCCAAGCACCGTCGGCGCGCCAGGGTCGGGGAGGGGCAAGCGGCGCACCAGCCGCAAGAGCGTGGTGCGGCTTGTCGGGACGGCACGCCGCCGCGCGAACCGTTCGCCAGGGCGGCCGCCCAGGGTCAGGCCGATGTCGCCGAGCGCCTCATGCAGTGGCGCACTGCGCCGCGCGTACCGTGTCACCAGCCGAGGCGCCTGCTCGGCGAAGGTGCGCCGTGGGCACGCGGGGGCGCGACAGCGGAACCGTCGGACGTGTAGGTGAATGGTCACGTGCCGACCACCGACAGGCTCATCGGCGACGTGGCGTACATAGCGCGAGTGGACGGACCGCGAGCGCTGGCGGCACGCGGGGCAGCGGGCGCTCCCCGCGGTCGACTCGACATCGAGGGAGAGTTCATCGCCGCACAGGGCAACATGCAACATGCGCATCCCTACCAGATGGGGGAGCAAGGTCGTCAAACGCATCGCAACCTCCTCTACCACCGTTAAGGTGGTAAGAGGAGTACGGCACGGATAAGACCAGAGCACGGAATGTGTGCCAGAGCCATTAGAATTGCCGGCGACGACAACGGGCGATGCTCCTGCGCTGGCCCGTCCTCCTCACCCTGTGTACACGCGGAGGTGTCATCGGAGGCGGTGGCGGACGCGGCGATGGGCGTGACGCCTGGCATAGGGCGTGCGTAGGACGGAGACGGGCGAGCGTGTTGGCCGCGCACGATGACAGAGACGACGGAGACACAGCTCGCCTGCCGCGGCCAGCGAGGTGGCGGCGCCCCGTAACTCAAGGAGCATGCGGTGCAGATGCCGTCGGTTATCCCTGGACCCTGGACGCGCGAGGCGCGAGCGCTCGCCGTGTCGCGCGAGGTCCGCCAAGCGTTTATTAGCTATTTCCGCAAAGCTATGAAGGTGCGCAACTGGACGCCCTGGGACGACCTGCCCCTGGCGGAGATGCGTGAGCGCGGCCACCTCCTCAGCGACGATACGGTCACGATCATTGAGGGCTACCTCGGGGTCGAAGACTACGTGGGCGACTATGTTGAAGAGGGCCTGCGCGCCGTCGATGGCATGCGCGAACGGCGCAACCTACAGCTTTCGTGGGGCATGGAAGAACTCAAGCACGCCGAGGCGTGGGAGTTGGTGTTGCTGCACTCGGGCCAGCGCACGGACGAGGCGCTGGCCGCCTACCGCGACCGCGTGGCCGCGCATACATGGCGCATGGGCCAGGAGCATCCGGGCCTCGACACGCCCCTGGGCACCATCTGCTACGCGATGGTGCAGGAGCGCGCCACGTATTTCAACTACGAGGAGATGCGCAAGCGTATCCGCAGCGACTATGGGCTGCCGGCCGACCTCACGCCCGTGGAGCGCGCGCGTGGCCAGCAGATCGGCGCGGCCGGCGCGTTCAAGACGGTCGCCAACGATGAGATCGCCCACCACGGCATCTTCCTCGAGGTCGTGCGCATCAACATGCGCTACTTCCCCCACGAGACGCTGGACACCATCCTGCAGGTCTACCGCGGCTTCGCGATGCCCGCCCTCGAGCTCATCCCCAACGGCAACGCGTTCGCGGCGGCGATGGAGCGCACGCTCCTGCACACGCCCATCAAGCATGTGCGCTTCGTCGGCAACCCCATCTTGGACGCCCTGGGGCTACGCAACAAGCGCGCGCTGGAGCGGGCCGTGCAGCAATCCAAGCTGCTGCCACCCGGACTGGGTCCGGAACATGTGGCGCTGGGACGCGACGGCGAGTTCGTGGTCTCGATGACGCCCGACCCCGAGCCGCTGCATGACCCGGTTCTTGCCGCCGCCGCCAACCTTGCGGACCTGTCACGATCATGAACCGCACGGCGGCCGTGGACCATGCCCGCACACGTGGACCATGCCCGCACAAAGGACAGGGACGGGACGGTACAGGGTCACGCTGGACGCGGTGGCGGCCTCGTTGGGGGATCGCGCCGCGCTCACGGCGAGGGGGGCGCGGCGGCTCGCTGACGTCTCGGCGGCTATCGGCGTGGCGCCACACCGCGGGGCTCGCTATCCCGACCGACCGCCTTGGCCGATCCGTGGGGTCGCCGCACGACGCGGGCGGTGCGCGGGGCCACGCATGGTACGCGCCCCCGGCTGGGGACGATCTCGGTCGCGCCCCCCCCGATCACCAGGTGCGCGTCACCTCCGACGGGACCCTTGCCCGGTCGCATCGGTCTCACGCCCCGTGGGCACGCCCGGTGGCCGATCCGCTGCGCGCCGCCGCCACCATGTACGGCGCGCCGTCGACGTGACCGTGACGGAGCGGGACCACGCCAGCGCGACCGGTGTGCGGGTGATCACGGGGCGTGGGGGGGCGGGTGTGCATTCACGAGGCGACCAGGCTACGGGTAGAGGGGATCGTGGATGGTGTGGGCAACGGGGTACGCCGATGGCGCGTTGCCCCTTGACCCGATCGCTCCCGCGATCGGGGCGCGCGCTATGGCGCCGGGGGCCGCGTGCGCGAAGATGTCAACAGTTGTACTTAGCGTTCGCGCAAATCTTAAGCGAATTCGGCGGTTGGTGCCGACAATCACCGACGGCTTGTGAACAAACGGCTCGGTGCCGTGGTTATTGTCAACAAAAGGCCGTGATGGCCGCAGAGCCTATAGTCGTGACAGGTCAGAATGTTACTGTCCATTCTGCTCTCACTTCAACTCAACGAGTGGCACTTTCTACATGTAGTAGCGTATCCACTATAAATACTACATGTAGTGGTCGCGACGCTCTCGAACTGGCTTCCAATTTGCGCGAACGATAAGTTGTAGGCACGATTAAGCGTTCTTATCGATCTGGCGCGGCGTGTGCGCCGCGTGCTCGATACGACGAATACCAAGCATACCTAGCAGGGACGCGTGTCCTGGAACCTCCCCTCCACGCACCATGCATGTGGCGCGTCGGATGGAGCGCCCACGGGAGGGGAGGTACGCTCGGTGGTGCGCCTCCCCTCCCGTGGGCGTTGTCTCTGGCTCGCCCATCATGCCTGCCAGCGTGTGCACGACTGTTGTGGTGGTCCTCTGACCAATGGTGGGGTTCCGTGCGACAGCGCAGGGTGACGCTGTGGGAGTTCGTCGGGTTCATACCCCGACGGCCCCTTCGTTGTTTTGTTGTTTGCCGAGGCGGGGTCAGTTGTCTCTCATTGTCGCTAAACAGAGGTGTGCGCGTCGCACAGGTCGCGCCGAGGGTCCGATGGCTATCCGTGTGTCCCGGACGTGCGTCCCGTCCCCTGCTGGCCGTCAATGGTGTGGCAACGGAGGGAGCTTGACGTCGGGGCGTCCTCCACGCCTCGGATGGGCGCTGGCACGTCGTTTGCCGCTAGTCGCTTAGCCCCTCCGCCCCGCCATCCCAGAGGTAAAGGAGTCGACACCATGGCGACCGATCAAACGACGCCACAAAACCCGCTCACGCAGTATCCCAAACCGCCCTTCGCCACGCGGCACATCGACCCGCCGGGCATCGAGTCCCAGATGGACCCCAAGCCCGACTACGGCGAGCAGTCGTACCGGGGCACCAACCGCCTCATCGGGCGGGCCGCGCTCATCACCGGCGCCGACAGCGGCATCGGCCGCGCCGTCGCCCTCGCCTTCGCGCGCGAGGGCGCCGACGTGCTCATCTCCTACCTCGACGAGGGCGAGGACGCCCAGGAGACGCTGCGCGTCGTGCGGGAGGCCGGACACAAGGCGGTCGCCGTCGCCGGGGACATCAGCCAGGAGCAGCACTGCCAGCAGCTCGTGCAGCGCGCGGTGCAGGAGTTCGGCCATCTCGATATCCTGGTTAATAACGCCGCCTTCCAGCGCACGTACCAGAGCATCACCGAGATCCCGGCCGAGGAATTGGAGTATACCTTCGCCACCAACATCTTCAGCATGTTCTACCTCTGCAAGGCGGCGCTGCCGCACCTGCGGGAAGGCGCCTCGATCATCAACACGTCCTCCATCGAGGCGGTCCAACCGGAGCCCATGCTCCTCGCCTACGCCGCGACCAAGGGCGCCATCGTGAACTTCACCAAGGGCCTCGCCAAGGAACTCGCGCCCAAAGGCATCCGCGTTAATGCGGTCGCGCCCGGCCCGGTGTGGACGCCGCTGATCCCCTCCACGATGCCGGCGGAGCAGGTCGCCTCGTTCGGGCAGCAGTCGCCCATGCAGCGCCCCGCGCAGCCGGTTGAGCTTGCCCCCGCCTACGTCTACCTGGCCTCTCAGGAGTCCAGCTACGTCTCCGCGCAGACCATCGGTGTCACCGGCGGTATCCCGCTGTTCTAGCCGCCGGTTGTCTAAGCGGGTGACGGTCGAGGCCGGCAGGGGCCGTCCCGCTGTCGACGCCGGCGCGCACCCCTACGTCTCCCACCGGAACACGACACCCGTGGGAGACGTAGGGGTGCCTATGTCCCCGCCCACGTCACCCGCGGCATCGGCCCCCGTAGGCGTTGCGGGTCAACCTGGTTGTTGGTCTGCTCCCGCCGTGCGCCATGCCTGTCTATGCACGCGCGTGGGCGAGGCTCCCTGCCCCTAGCCCCCGCGGTCGCGTGGGGGGCGTCCGTGTCACCCGCCCGCGTCGCGTGGGGCGAGGGGTGCCATTGAGCGCGGGGATCTCGGCCAGGAGTTCACGGGCCAGGAAGCCCACTGTGCTCATGCGCGCGGTCCGTTCCCATGCAGATAGACGCCCCACACCGCGGCCCGCGCCGGCTCCGCCCCGCGTCAGCAGACCGGCGATTCTTGCACCGTCGGACTGTCCAGCATGCCTGGCCCGCGCGGCGCGGCCGTGTCCGCCGACCGGATGGCGGCGCCCAGGCGATCAGCGGCGGCGGGGATCGATGTCGCCGCTCTCCACCTGCGGCACGCCCCGCATGCGCGCTGCGGGCACCGCGACGGCGAGCGCCGGGACCACCATGCGACAGGTCGCCATCTACAGCTTGTCCGCTCCCACGCGCCGCGCGGCGATCCCGGCGAGGATGATGGCCTCCGGAACCTCCCTCGAGCCGCCGGCGATCAGCACGCTGCCGCGGTTCTCCTTGCCCCGTCCCGTGGCGTGGGGTCCATCGGGACGGGGCAGCGGCCATGTGCGCCATCTCCCGCGTGATCGCGCTCGGTTCCACCTCTCGCGTCGTCGCCCCGTGTGTCATCAGCGTTCTTCCGTCATGTGGTGATAGGCCGTCTCGCCCCACCCCGTCATGTGCGCGCGTCCGATGCGCCGTACGCGCATCACCGGCCGTGCCAGCTCGCGCCTGTGACCCCGCCGTGCGATGATCCGATGATCCCGTGCTCACTCCGCCCGATAGCCGACGACCGCGCCCAGGACGGCGCCGTACAGCCAATGCGCCAGCACCATGACCACCGGACGATCCGGCCGGTCACGTTCGGGCGGCGGCAGGATGCCCAGCGCCGGAATCCAGCCCTTGTAACTGGTCGCCCAGACCACGGTGGCGAAGATCACGCCCTGTCGCGCGGGTCCAAGTGGCGCGCGCAGGCGACGGGACAGCAGGCCGAAGAGCGCCCCGGCCGTGCTCCCGAAGACGACATGTAGCACGACCGCCAGGACCGCCTGTTGCGTCCCCGTCCGTCGTACGCCGAGGGCGTCAAGCCCGGCCCCCGCGATGTGCGCGGGCGGTTGGCCGCCGAGCGCCCCAAGCTTCTGCGCGGCCACCATCACCAGGCTCATGGCGATGGTCCCCAGACAGCCGCCCATGGTCCCATCGACGAGGGCTCTGACATCATGCTGCATCTCGACCTCCTCCTCTCTCGCCGTCAGTGGACGCTCCGTCACTCCCGCCTAGCCGGTCAGGCGTCCGCGGCACGAGCGCCCTCGGTGCGGTGTGTCTCTCGCCCGTAGACCACGCCTCGACGCTGGCCCGACCGGCCCGACCGCCCCAGCGCATCCGTCCGTGAGCATCCGTCACGCTCTCTGTCCCAGCAGCGACGTCTCGTACTGGGCGAGCAGATCAGCCGGGTCATCGTAGATGGCCCGGGCGCCGGCCAACCGATCATCGCTGAACCCGCCACAGCGGACGGCGATGACCCCGACGCCGACCTTGCCCGCCGCCTCGATGTCGTAGGGCGTATCCCCGACCATCAGCACCGCCTCGGCCGGTAGCCCTAAGCGCTCCAGCGCCACCGCCACAATGTCCGGCGCTGGCTTGGACGCCGCCGCGTCCTGGGCCGTGGTCCGCTCGGGCAGGAGGTCATCGACCCCCGCGCGCTTGAGCAGCACCTCCAACTCGTCCGGTTGGGCCGAACTCGCGATGACGACCTTCAGCCCCTCCGCCTGCAGGCGCTCGACCAGCGCCCGCGCCCCCGGCGCCGGGGGGAGGTCCGCCGCGTACCGCTCCAGGAAGATCTCCTTGCGCCGCGCGGTGATCGTCTGGCCCACCCCCTCCGTGTCGGTCAGGCCGGGCGCGACCTCCGGGAGCACCTTGTCACCGCCCATGCCCAGCAGCCCGCGTAGTTTGTCGTAGGAGACCTCATAGCCGTGCTCAGCCAGCGCCTGCCGCCAGGCCTTGGCATGGGCGTCGTTGCTCAACACCAGCGTGCCGTCGTTGTCCAGTAACATCCCCCGGATCGTCATGTCGTCTCCTATTCAGTCGGTAAACATGGACGCAGCCAGCGGGCGCGTCCGCGTCGCCACGAGCCACGCCGGGTCGTCACGGTCGATGAGGGCCGGCTCACCGCGCCACGGCGACCCACACCTCGTCACGGGTCGACGCCGGCGCCGGCTGGCGCGTCGCCCACGGTCGCCGGCGCCGGCACGATGGATGCCTCGGTCGAGCAACGCCTGGACCGTGCCGTCCCGCGGCAGGGCACGGCTGATGGTAGCGAGCCAGGGGCTCTGCCCGTGGTCGCGTCGTTGCTCGGGCCGTGTCATGTGCTCTGTCATCGTCGGGCCTCCTCTCGTCATGGGATGTCTCACGCGGTCGCGTGCGCCTCCCCCCCTGAGCCACGCACGGACGGGGCTCCCCTGTCATAAGCGCCCTGTCCGCGCGGCGCCCCATGCTTAGGCGGCGATACCCCTGGCGAGGGTCAAGCCCCGCGCGGTTCGTCGCGCGACGGCCGGGTGCGCGCCCCCAGGACACCGCCCAGGGCGGCGGCGCCGTAGCCGAGGAGCAGTCCGATCAGCGTGCCCCAGGCTGTCGTCTTGGCCGTGTCGGCGGCCTGCTGCGCCTGTTGTGGCGTCATATTTCTGGCCACCCCAGTCGCCGTGTTGCCGAGTTGCCCCAGGTTGATGCCGAGCCCGCCGGCGATGTGACTCGCGTTGCCGATGAGCGCGCCCAGGCCCTGGCTCGCCAGCCACAGCAGGAGGGGCAGCGCCAATAGGAAGACGAGGCCACCGTTGAGGGCGGCCCAGCCGCGCTCGTGCACCGCCGCCGTGCGCCCGGCCACGTAGCCACCGACCAGGAAGGCGATGATCGCGCTGATGCCCGCCCAGATGGCGGAGTACTGTCCGGCGTTCTGGTTGCCGGAGCCCTGAGCGGCCTGCCCCGCATTCACGGTCGAGGCGCCGATGGCGAGCCCGAGCAGGCTCAACACCAGCAGCGTGAAGAACGCGGCGAGCAGGCCGGCCCAGATTGGCCCCCAGCGCACCCGATCGGTCGGCACGTTCATCACCTGCGACACGGCGCGCGTCGTCTCGCGTGTCTCCGGTCCGTCGGTGACGGTCTCAACGGGCGCCGCCGTCATGTTATCCGCCGGCGTCGGCCCAAGCGCCGCGCCGCGTGTGCGGGTCCGCTCGTTGTGTGCCATGTCTGTCTCCTCCTCGATGAATCGTCGCGCCCGCGGGTCTGTCACCGGCGCCTGGCGTGCGCGTCATAGGGGCGCGCCCTGCCTGGGCGGACAGCGGACTCAGGTCGCTCGTAGGGGCTAGGGGCTGGGAGTGAGGGGCTAGGGGCTGGGAGTGAGGGGCTAGGGGCTGGGGGCGCGGCGATCGTGCCCGTTGAGGCGCCAAGGGGAGGACGCCCCGCGCACACGGCCGGACGAGGAGGATGAACCGTCCTCGCGCGCAGGCGCGACAGACGTGGGGAAGCATGAAACGTGCCAGATGGCTAACGGGGAGCGGCGCTTCCCTCTATCCTGGGCTAGACGGGCATGGAAGCCGCAGCGAGGAGGTACCAGCCGCGAGCGGGACGGCCGCACGAGAGGAGGGCGAGAGTACGGGCAAACAGCACGGCGAGGGCGGCGGTGAGGACACGGGCGCGGGGGAGGCCGTGGCCGAGATGGATGTAGGGGCCGCGGGCACGGGGCCAGTACCACAGAAGGAGGACCTAGCGTCGGTCTAAGGTGTCGGGCCGGCGCTCCACGTCATGCGCCTCATGCCGGCGGTGGCCCTGTGACGCGCGCCCGCCGCTTGTGCCAGCCCTGGGCGCCGAGGGAGGCGCGGCGGTAGCGGTCGATCTCGGCCTGAGCGACACAGAGGCGGGTGGCGTGGCCGTGGGGGACGCGGACAGCGGCCAGCTGGCCGCGGAGGATGTCCTGCGTGACGGTGGCGGGGCGCAGGCCGAGCGCGGCGGCCTCCACGAGGCTCAACACGGTTCCCTGCGCGGCGGCCTCGGCGGTCTCGTCAGCGTCCATCGGCACCCTTTCCGCGCCTCCACGGGGGAACGGTTTCTCACTCACAGCGCCTGGCGGCAGCCGTCACGTGCGCGCGTAGGCGTCGCGGGTCCTCCGTGTGCAGGGCGCGGACCACGGACGCGCGCGGTGTCAGCCCCCGACGTGGCCGACGAGGACGACGAACATAGCGACGAGGGCGAGGCAGCACAGGACGAGCGCGGCGCGGATGAGATACGTCACGGGCCTCTCTCCCATGTCCTTTTCCTATGTCCGGCGGGTGAGGTGATGACGGGCCGGGGTCGCCCGCCAGCCGGTAGGGATGGTCAGGCGACGGGGGTGGCCGCGTCATCCTGGCGGAGCTGGTGGTAGGCGGCGAGGGAGGGGACGGTGCGGACCTCGCCGGTGGCGGGATCGGCCAGCGCGATGAGGTAGGTGACGCACCCAGTGGCGCCCGGCAGTCGGCGGCCGGCGCGGTGGATGGCGTGGAGCAGCCAGGTGGCGTCGGTGGCGTCCTGCTCGGCGGCGAGGAGCTGGGCAATCTCGGGGAGGGTGAGGGCGCCGGCGTCGGCGTCATAGTCATGGCCGGTGCGTGCGGCGCGCGTCTGGGGGACGATCCAGGCGGGCGGGAGGGCCGGGGCGTGGATTTGGAAGGCGTGGTAGTCGGGGACCTGAAAGGTGCAGGGGTGGGCGGGGTCGTGGAGGTAGACGGTCCAGGCGTGGCCGGCGCGCTCGGCGTCGTCCAGGATCAGGTGGCCGTGCGCGCAGGGGGTCTCGGCCACGAGGAGGTAGAGGTCATCGGTGGTCATCTTTTTACCCTCTTCTACGTCTACTGTCAATAACTTATGAACGACAGTATATACCATGATGACCTAGTACAACAACTATCACCTATCACCCCGTGGATGCGCAAGGGACGCGATGGTGCAGGGCGAGGGTTGTCCCGACGCCCTTGCTCCCTCTTGACCAGAACGTTGCCGTCACCGGCCCGTGATGTGGGAGGGCCGTGGACGTCGTTGGAGGCGTCTGAAGGACTGACGCGGCCGGCGACACGTAGGCAGCCGTGAGGCGTCGGGGCTATCCGCGCCTCTGTGACCCTGGTGAGGAACCTGGAGTGTCGTGGCGTGCCGGCACGCGCGACGGCCAGGCAGCGCGCGTTAGCCATATGGGCGGCGATTTGGAAGCCAGGTGGTGAGTGTGGGGGTGTCAGCGATGCCATGGCCGTACCTGTGGACAGGTCGAGTGGCCGGCGCGGGCGTGCCCCTGGGGGTGTTGGCGTGCCATCCTGTAAGGCGTCACGTTTACTGCGCCAGGTGCAGGCGTGACACGGTGGGAAACGTCAGGTTCGGTGCGCCAATCCTGCTGTCTGCGTCAGGTTCGGTGCGCCGATCCGCGCGGCAGGCGTGCTGACCAGGCGGCCGGGGTGAGGGCTTCCGCACACTGTGTTGAGGGTGTGGCGAGGTCTCACGCCGGCCCTGCGGGCTGCGGGTGGTGGATGGCGCAGTGAACGTGACGCCTTACCAGCCTCTCCGCATAAACGGTCCCCCTGTCGAAGGAGAGGTGCTAGAGTAGCGTCGATAGAGGGTGGGGAAGCGGGTGACGGTGTCTGTGAGGGTGACGCGCTAACAGCACAGCCGGTCAAATCACCGGGGGGGTGTCAGTGACCGTCTCTACATTCGTTGTCCTGTCGGAGGGGCAGGGGCGGGGCGGGATCGTTGGCGCGATCCTGGGCGGAGAGGGCGGCGGCATAGTCCTGGGCCTCGCGGGAGGAGGCGAAGAGAACGGGGAGGGGGGGCTGGCCGGGGGGACGATGACGAAGCGGCCGGCCGAGCGCTCTTGCACGATGGAGGACACGGTGTACCTCTATAGACCACGGGGCGCCGAACTCAGGATCGAACGAGCCGGTCCACGCTGCCGGGGGGGACGATGACGAAGCGGCCGGCCGAGCGCTCTTGCACGATGGAGGACACGGTCTACCGCCACAGACGCGGCGATCGTCCGCGCGGGAGGGCCAGGGCCGCGTGACGCCCCGTGCGGCGGCGTCTGAAGGCGCGGGCAGGGGAGGGATGGCTCTGGGCAGGCCGCACGCTGGCGGCGCGTGCGCGCGGGGGAGAGCGAGACGTCTAGGGGGCCGCTGAGCCGGCGTCCCCACAACGGCTGATCGACCCCCTATCCGTTACCAGGATAGGGGCGTGAGCGCCGCCGGCGCATGATGCAAAACTCACTTTGTAAAGGGGCGGGGGCACGGCGAGGGTGCTGGCCCCGGCGTGCCGTGGCGGTAGCGCCGGGTGGGGCGCACCGGTGCCAGCGCGGGTGCCAGCGCGGGTGCCAGCGCGGGTGGAGGGGCGGGGGGTGGTGGGGGCCGCCGCGTTGTCAGCCGCGTTGTCAGGCGCGTTGTCGCTGGCGGGGACGGCCGGGGGCGCAGGTGGAGGCGGAGGCGGTGCCAGCGGCTAGCGGGGGTGGGCGTGTGGCGCACCAGATGGACGTGAGAGGCGGTGCCCTCGGGCGAGTAGCGCAGGGTTGCGTGCCAGGTGGTGGGGCCAGGGACAGCGCGCAGGCGCCAGTTGGGGTCGGAGGTCAAGACGGCGACGAGCGCGCGTAAGGCGCTGTCGGACAGGGTAGTAGCGAGCCAGGCGTGCACCTGGGCGGGGGTGGGACGGGGGTCCAGCGTCGTGGTCATGATCAAGGGTACCTCTACGCTAGGGGACCGAGAGGGGGCGCACGGAGTCGCACGCGCAGCCATCTTGTAAGGCGTCACGATCGGTGCGCCAATCGTGAGCGTGGATGTAAGGCGTCAAATTAAGTGAGCGGGTTTCACCCTTACAGCGGCGTGGAACGTCAGATTAACTGAGCGGGAAACGTCAGATTAGGTGAGCCGATCCGCACGATGCGTCACATTAGGTGAGCCAATCCGCGCGCGGCGTGTCCGCGCTCCGCGCGTCCGCAGCGTCCCCCTGGGGGACTTTTGAGTGTGGATACGACGGAGAGGAGGGCTCCGTACAGGTTGGCTCACTTAATGTGACGCAAGCGGCTCACCTAATGTGACGTTTGGCTCATCTAATTTGACGCCTTACAGCGGCACCGCAAGCTGCCATGGTCACGGCCCCTATAGCCCCCGCAGCTGTGATCGCGTCGCCGACGCCGACGACGACATCTGCCCCGAGCGCGCCCAGCGCGACGCCGGCCAACACGACGAAGCCGGTCAAACAGCGCAAATCCCTCGATTGGACGGTGCTCCCGTGACCGTACAGGTCACGCGCCGGTTGGCGCTCGTCAGCGAGGGACGGGGGGTGTCCCGACGCGCCGCCTTTACGGCAGGGGAGGCGGTGGGCTACAATGCTCATCATGAAGGAGTCTGCCATGTAGCACAGACCCGTGGCCGAAGCGGCCACAATGCAAGAGACCCACCGGCTACCAACCGGTGAGTCTCTTGCAGCCCTGACCTATTTTAATAGTGACCGGCCCTGGTGTACTAACAGCTAAAGGAATCACCAGAGCCACCAAACGGAGGCCGCAGCCCCGAGGAGTTACCAGCTCCGAACCGGGTTGCAGGCCTGCACAGGAGGCTTTTATGCTTCAAAGCACACCCATGCTCTCCCGACAGGATAGCGCGGACCCGCGCGCCTGTCAACAGGATGCCCCCGCCCTCGTGTGGACACGCACCGAGACGGTCGATACGCAGTCCCTCATCGCGGCCGTGGCCCGCGCCTATAACGACGCCTACGACCTCATGGCTGACGTGACTCCCGATGCGATCCTAGGGGCGAGTCGCGCGACCCACGTCGCCCAGGCGCGGCATCTCTGCGCCTACCTGCTCGCCGAGGACTACCACCTGACCAACATGGCGACGGCCCACGCCTTGGGTCGCGCCGACCACACCACGGCTCTCAACAGCCGCGCGCGGATCGCCGCCGCCCTGCCCCACGACACGATCCTGGCCCGCGTGCTCGATCGCGCGCGCGCGGACCTGGCCGGCCACCGCCACGCCGGCGACGAGGGACTGCGCGCGCGGCGCGACGAGGGCCGCCGGCGTGCCCTGGCTGCGGTATCCCCCCAGGAGTGGTACGAGTACCGCTACTGGCGGCTGCGGTCCCTGCGGACGGGAGCTGTCGGGTGAGCGTGCGCACGACACTGGTGGAGCCGCCCGTCACCACGCCCGCCCCGACGCCGCGCGCGGGCTGGACGCAGATACCGCGCCCGTTCCTCGACGCCGCGCCGCTGGATAACGATCGGCTCGCCCATGTGCTGCTCATCTCCTATGCCTGGGACGACGATGAGTGCCACCCGTACCAGGGCGACCTCGCTGCGGAGTTGGGTTGCTCGACGCGCACGGTGAAGCGGCGGACGGCCGACTTGCGCCGGGCCGCGCTTATCACGGTCACGCGGGGCGGCCGCGGTCACGCTAATATCTACCATTTCGCCGCCGCGCCGGCGCGGGACGACGAGACCGGCTATGCGACGGTCCCCAACGCCGTGCTCGGCGATCCCGACCTGAGCCAGGGCGCGAAGCGGGCCTACGTCATGGTGGCGCACCACAGCAATCGGCAGGGACGCTGCATCCGCACGGTGGCGCGGATCGCCGGCTATGTCGGCGCGTGCTACAAGAGCGCCTACAACTACCTGCGCGAGTTGGAGGAGGCGGGCTACCTGCGCAGCACGCCCCAGGGGCGGGGCCTGCCGAACAGCTACGATGTGGGGACGCCGCAGATGCGCCGGCGCGCGGCGAAGAAGGGGGCGGCGCCGGTCATGACCATGATCGACCGGGAGGACTTGGCCACCGAGGATCGTCACTGGCGGGCCGTCTATCGCGAGCTGATGGGCGCGGAGCCGGCCGATCGGCTGAACACGCAGCTTCACACGCTCGCCGTCGATCCCGCCGTCGGCGAGGATCTGATGATTGAGGCCCTGCGTGGCGCGGCTGACTTCCGCACCATCACCATCAACACGGTGCGCGTCGAGTTGGACAAGATCCGGCGGGAACGGCTACCCGAGGAGGAGCCGGCCGCCCCCATCGACTACTTCGGCGGGAAGTACGGGCATTTGATCGAGTGTGCGGGGTGCGGCCGGCGTAAGGCGGACTGCACCTGTGCGGAGAGGGATGCGCCGGTGGCGACGGGGCCGCCCGTTGTCCCGCGTCCCACAGCCTCACCCGCGACCATCGCACGCTGCGGCCACTGTCTCTTCGCGCCCTGTCGCTGTCCCCGTAAGGAACGGCGGGCGCGGGAACGGGCGGCCGGGAGGGTGACGCCATGAGCGCGGTGTGGAGGCGAGTGTCATCGTCGCCGCGCGCCGCGTCCACGCCTCCCCTATCGACGCCCGCGATGCGCGGTCGGATGGGAACTCACGGGGGACAAGAGGAGTCATTGCATGGACGACCGTAAGTGGTTAGCGAGCATCCCTGTGGCGACAGATGAGGAGATGGCGGCACTCGTCGTTCCGTGTCGTATGGGGAAGCGGCGCTGCCAGGCGATATGCCACGTACACAAAGGTCCCGATGGAAACTGGTACGCCCCTGAAGGGTGGGGGGCACGTCACCGCTATGGGTGGTATTGCCCTGAGCACAACACGTAACCCCAGGGTAGGTCAAACGGTAGGGATTGCGACAAGGGAGCGATGACCGATGGCAACAAAAGCCCTCATGGTGCCCACGATCGGCGTGCTCGACGTGGACGGTTTGAACCTGGCCGATGGGGCTCTCGTCCCCATCCGAGGTGCGATCCGGCACGTTGGCGACCTGTATAAGGGCGCGCGGCGGCATGGTCTGACGCAACTCTGGCTGACAGATGCTTGGGTGCGCGCGGCCAGCCTGCCCGACACGCTCGCCGTGTCTGGACAGTTCTGCGAACTGCGCCATCCTTTCGTCAGCGACGGTCTGGACGAGCTGCACGCCTTCCCCACGGCGCTCACCCCCTGGCTCGACCTGCGCAAGAAAGGCGAGGCCGGCTCGGGCGTGTCCATCGTGTTCCCGTTGTACGACGAGCACGCGGTGTGGGGTCTCGACACTGACGGCGCGACGCTGCTGGGGGCGCTCGTGGCCTACGCCCAGGCGGTAAGCGCGCCCTACTATCGCTCGCCGGGCCGCACGGGGATAGACCTTTTGCAGGAACTGGGCAAGCGGGGGGCCGACGCCAAGCGGGAGTTCCCCGAGCGGCTGCCCGCGCCGGCAGGGCAGGCTGATACGGTGACGGAGCTGAGTTGGCTGCGCACGCTCTCGCCGGACGAGCGGGGCAAGGCCTACCTGCACAGCTATGACAAGAACGCGCAATGGTTGAGCGCGGTTGGCGTCGTCGAATTGGGCCTGTCCGGTATCGAGGAGCGGCGTGACCCGACTGGCACGCTGCCCTTCGACAAGAAACTGCCGGGGTACTGGCTGGCGCGGATCGCCGGCGCGGAGGAGCGGTGGGCCTGCACGCCGACGGTGGCGTGGGCACTGGAACGCGGCCAGTCCGTGGTGATCACCCAGGCGTACGTCTGGACGCAGCACAGCCGGGCGATGGAGACGTGGTACGAGCGGCTGCGCACGGCGCGCACGGCGCTCTACGCCGACACGACGCCGGCGGGGCGCTTGGCGCTGGGCGCGCTCAAGTACACCTACGCGCTCACGATCAGCGGCTTCAACAGCGCGTGGCAGCGCGACAAGCGGAGCCCGCTGTACCGGCCCGACTGGCGCCACCTCATCATCGCGCAAGCCAACGCCAACATGTCGCGGGCGTTGCACAAGATGGACGCGGCCGGCTACACGCCCGTCGCCGTCCACAAAGACGCGGTCTACCTGGTGAGCGACGAGCCCGACCCCATCACGGCGTGCCCGCCGTCGGTGACGCTGGGGACGGGACTGGGGCACTTCAAGGTGCAGGACGCGGCAATCCCGTTGGAGCGGGTGCTGCCGGCGTTCGACGGCACGCACGGCGGCGGGATCGGCACGCTGTTGCGGCTCCTAAAGCTGCTGCGCGTACGCACAGACGCGCAAGGGGCGGCGTAGCGTGTCGGACCTGGGCGAGGACCTGGCGCGGGCCTACGAGACGCGCGTGGCGGCGGCAGACGTGGAGTTGACGCCGGCGGCGATCCGCGCCGTGGTGCGGCAACTCGGGGGTGGTGAGGGGCGGGCACAGGTCGCGGCGGGCACGCGCGCCCTGGCTGGCGAACTGGGGGTGGCGGTGCGGACGGTGCAGCGGTGGCAGAAGGAGGGCGGCGAGGCGCGCAGCGTGGCGCGCTCGACACCGGGACTGCGGATCAGCGTGCGCGGCATCGCGACGGAGGTGCAGCGCGCGGCGAACGCGCGGGCCTTCCGGGAGCGGGTGCAGGAGCAGGGGCTGGACGTGGGGGCGTGCCGGGTGATGGTCCTGGTCTACAACGAGGAGCGCGCCCGGCCGCGCAACATCGGGGACATGCACATCGCGGGGGACGCGCTGACCGAGGCGCTGGACGCGCTGGAGGCGGGCGACGCAGCGGGCGCGGGCGCGGCGTTTGGGACGGCCTGGCTGGAGACGTACGGGCTGGATGTGGACGCCGCGGTGACCAACGTGGTCGGAGCATTCGCGCTCGGTTAATACCGGCCCGGTCAGCTAAAGGGTAGACCGTTATTGATTTACCGTACTGGGGGACATGCTGCGGTAGGGACGCAACGGAGTGTAGGTAGGGGTAAGAGGGACCAGGATAAGGCGACGGCGATCGTGCCCATCGCCCAGCGCCAAGGCGAGATGCTGGGCGGGGAGAGGTGTTGGCGATGCTGACGGAGGCCGGGTTAGTTATCTCGCGCTACGGCCGATAGGACAGCCTGAGGCAAGGGCTGTCCTATCGGCCGTAGCGCCGGTGCTCTCGTAGCTCAAAACCTCCCCAATTGTGTAGAAGAAAGAGTAAGTAATGTACAGCGTTGTTATACTTGAATAGCTGCGTGGCTTGATTGGGCCATTTATTGAACAACTCGCCTAAAGTATTCGCTATCACTCGTTGACCGCGTTGCTATTGGTTGGTGAGCCGCTAACCCCTTTCTCTTTCTTTAACATCGATTGGGCGAAGACGAAATGAACTACCGGTTTTCAGGCCACGAAACGTTCCCCTGTCGCTATGCATGGCTCCCAAAAGCCGTGCGCGCCATTGAGGAGGACCCGCGGATCATCGGTGACGATGAACGGGCGATGGTCGCATTAGGCGTTGGGAAAAATATGGCCCGTGCCATACGGTTCTGGGTGCAGGTCGCTGGGATGGCTACGTTCAACCGCGTCGTCGGATATGCAATCACTTCCTTCGGCCACCAACTCCTCGGCCCTGACGGCCTCGATCCTTTCCTCGAGGATGCGCGCACCCTCTGGCTCATCCATTGGAAGTTTTCAACGCAGGTAGATGAGCCCCTCTTCGCCTGGGATTATCTCCTGAACCGTTGGCATCACCCCGAGATTAGTCGCACGGAAGTTTTGCGAACTTTCCAAGATGAGGCCAAACGCCTCGATCGCACCCTATCTCCTGTCACCATCGAGCAGCATTTCGATACCTTCCTGCACACTTACGTGCCGACGCGTAGCCCTAAGGGCGCGATCCAGGAGGACAATCTTGACTGCCCCCTCGTTGAACTGAATTTAATCCAGAGGATTGGGGAGCGCAAGATAGACCGTTCTAACAAGAGCGAGGCTGTGTACGCATTTCGCAGGGAACCCAAGCCGGATGTCACCCCGGAGGTCTTCGCCTACTGCCTCGATGACTTCTGGGCGACACAACGCCCGAATGAGGAGACACTCACCTTCCGCGACGTCTCCGTCGCGCATGGTAGCCCCGGCCAAGTGTTCAAGCTGCCGGAGTGGATGCGTCAGGATTCAGAACGCAATCGGACTGTGGCGCGCGCCAGCCTGCGCTGGTGCCCGCCTGATCGCGCCTACGCCGCCTGCAGCAGCGCGCACACCTCGCCCCACCGGTCCTGGAAGAGCCGCCGCTGAGCGGCCAGGGACACCGTTTCGTTCATATGGTGGCGATAGCGGAGATGGTCACGCAATTCGTCGTGGGCGGTGCAGAAGCGGGCAGCCGAGGCAAACGAGCCGAAGCCGCGCATCGGGTAGTACCGTTGCTTGATGCCGCGGTGATCCTGTTCCATGCGGTTGTTCAGATAGCGGCTGGTCCGATGCTGCACCTCCGGCCCGAGCGTTTCGCGGATGGCCCGCGGGTAGGCGTCGTGCCCGTCCGTCGTCACCTTCTCAGGGGCATGGCCCACCACCGTCCGTGCGCGCGTGAAGAATCGCTTGCCAGCGTCCATATCGCGCGTCTCGCTCAACATCGAGTCGACCAGGTTCCCGTCGGCGTCGATGGCCCGGTACAGGTAACACCACCGTCCATCGACCTTCACATACGTCTCATCCGCATCCATTTTTTGCTGGCTTTACCGCGCCGTTTGGCGCGCAAACGCTCCGTCAGCAGCGGGGTGAAGCGCTCCTCCCACTCTCGGACGGTCTCGTGTGTGAAGCTGAAGCCGCGCGTGAGAAACATCTCCGCTAGGTCACGCAGGCTCAACTTATAGCGGAGTCGCCACAGGACGACGAGCAGCGCGATGTCGGTGGGGACCTGCAGGTGGTTGAACGGCGTGCCCGTGCGCTCGTTGAAGGTGCGCCGGCAGGGACGACAGCGGAACAGCCGGTACCCCAACGCCGTGGCCCGCTCCAGCTCCTGTGTCACATCTCCCTGGCAGTACGGGCAGGTCATCCTTCTCTCCTCAACACACCCCTATAAAAGGAGAAGCATACCCGACCGACGGGCTCTCCACCACCACTGATTCTGAATCCTGACGCATCCGCTTGCCCAGCTCCTCGCCGCCGCGCAGGACGCCACTGATGTCAACGCCAGTGAGATTTGACCCAGCAATCGCCAATATAGCTTGACCCTCATTAGGCCAGATGGCAAAGGCCTCGATCAACATCTACCAGAGATGAGGGCGCACGTTAGGAACGAACTACTTGAAAAAGATGGGTCAAGCCAAATTGGCGCAAATGGGTCAATTCTACGTCGCCGTGTACACTGACGCCACCTGGCTGCTCCACGCCATCCACCGCGCCGGCCGCCGACCGCCGGGCGCGCCCGGCGCCTACCTCATCGCGCTGGCCGATCCCGCCACCGGCGAGGTCCGCACCGTCCCCTCCCTCGCCGCCTACCACCAGCTCCGCCAGGACGACGCGGCTACCCCCGTCGCCTGACCATCCCCGCCACCCGCCTCTGTGTCGCTCAGGCCGAGATCGACCGCTACCGCCGCGCCTCCCTCGGCACCCAGGGCTGACACAAGCGTCGGGCGCGCGTCACAGGGCCACCGCCGGCATGAGGCGCATGACGCGGAGCGCCGGCCCGACACCTTGGACCGACGCTAGGTCCTCCTCCTGTGGTACTGGCCCCGTACCCGCGGCCCCTACATCCATCTCGGCCACGGCCTCCCGCGCCCGTGTCCTCACCGCCGTCCTCGCCGTGCTGTTTGCCCGTACTCTCGCCCTCCTCTCGTGCGGCTGTCCCGCTCGCGGCTGGTACCTCCTCGCTGCGGCTTCCATGCCCGCCTAAGCCCAGGATAGGGGGAAGCGCCGCTCCCCGTTAGCCATCTGGCACGTTTCATGCTTCCCCACGTCTGTCGCGCCTGCGCGCGAGGACGGTTCATGCTCCTCGTCCGGCCGTGTGCGCGGGGCGTCCTCCCCTTGGCGCCTCAACGGGCGCGATCGACGCGCCCCCAGCCCCTAGCCCCTACGAGCGACCTGAGTCCGCTGTCCGCCTGGGTAGGGCGCGCCCCTATGACGCGCACGCCAGGCGCCGGTGACAGACCCGCGGGCGCGACGATTCATCGAGGAGGAGACAGACATGGCACACAACGAGCGGACCCGCGCACGCGGCGCGGCGCTTGGGCCGACGCCGGCGGATAACATGACGGCGGCGCCCGTTGAGACCGTCACCGACGGACCGGAGACACGCGAGACGACGCGCGCCGTGTCGCAGGTGATGAACGTGCCGACCGATCGGGTGCGCTGGGGGCCAATCTGGGCCGGCCTGCTTGCCGCGTTCTTCACGCTGCTGGTGTTGAGCCTGCTCGGGCTCGCCATCGGCGCCTCGACCGTGAACGCGGGGCAGGCCGCTCAGGGCTCCGGCAACCAGAACGCCGGACAGTACTCCGCCATCTGGGCGGGCATCAGTGCAATCCTCGCCTTCCTGATTGGCGGCTACGTCGCCGGGCGCACGGCGGCGGTGCATGAGCGCGGTTGGGCCGCCCTCAACGGCGCGCTGGTCTTCCTGCTGGCGCTACCCATCCTGCTGTGGCTAGCCACGCAGGGCCTGGGTGCCATCATCGGCAACGCGGGCCACATCGCGGGCGGACTCGGCATCAACCTGGGCCAACTTGGTACCACAGCGACCGGGGTGTCCAAGAGTATCACCCCGGCGCAGGCGCAGCAGGCGGCGGACACGGCGCGTAACACGGCCTGGGGCACGTTGATCGGGCTACTGCTCGGTTGCGGCGCGGCCGCGCTGGGCGGCACCCTCGGCACGCGCCACGCGGCGCGCGGCGTGCAGACGACGGCGAACGTGGCATAAGATCACTGCACCCGGTGGAAGGGCTGGCGACATGGGTGTGCGCCTCCCACCACACCCGCGAGAGACACGCGGATAAGGGACGGACAGGTGACAGGCGCACGTCGCGCCCCCACCCTCCACACGGTCAGGGGGGACGCTGGGCGTCGCGCCCGCAGACCCTTGGGCGCGACGGCCAACGTCCCGCCACACGCCCGACGGTCGCAGGCGCGACAGATTGTACATGCGACAAGAAGCACGGCTTTTGTGCATCCATGCGCCTGGCATGACACATGCGTGCCGCAACGATACAGGACCACACGCCGTGACAGAAAAGAGGAAAAGAAAGGATGAGTCGTACGATGACGTCTGAACACACGCCCCTGGCGGACAAAGCGGGCCAGGTGGCCGCGCAGGCCGGAGAGAAGATGGGCCAGGCCGTCGACCGGGCCAAAGAGCAGACGACCTCGCGGCTGGAGGACCAGCGGGAGCGGGTCGCCGCGAGCCTCTACACCACCGCTCATGTGTTGCGCCAGGCGGGGCAGCAGCTGCGGGAGCAGGACCAGCCGCCCATCGCCACCCTGGCTGAGCGGACGGCGCAGCAGGCCGAGCGCGGCTCGGGCTACTTGCGCGGCCGGGACGTGCCGGGGCTCCTCGACGACACGGAGCAGCTCGGCCGGACGCATCCGGTGCTCTTCGCCAGTAGCGCGCTCGCGCTGGGGTTACTGGGCGTTCGCTTCCTCAAGAGCTCGCGCCGCCCGCACCAGCAGCAGGCCACCACGGCGCCGCTCCAGCTACCGCCACCCCTGCCGCCGACGGCGCCGCTCACGCCCCCGCCGAGCGCGCCCCGCACGGCCACGCCGGCCCCCGTCCGCGTGTCGGACGATACGCCCAGCCCTCCCGTGCTGACGGACGACCGCGCCGAGCGCGCGCCGTCCGGGACGGGCGCGCGTGACGCCGAGGACGTCCTGCGGCGGGCACGGGAGACGGACCGGGGCACGCCCGGCGGGCGGCCACGGGACCCACGGGACCCGCGCGGCACGACGCCCCGGTCATGAGGGGCGGCCTGCGGTAGAGGAGGCAGAGAAAAATGCAGACGGGGAAGGACGAGCGCTCGTTAGGCGAGCTGTTCGGGGATTTGGCAGGCCAGACGGGCCTGTTGGTACGCGAGGAGGTCGCGCTCGCCAAGGCCGAGCTGACGCAGAGTGCGACGCGGGCTGGCAAGGAGATCGGCGTGCTGGTCATCGGCGGCGCGGTGGCCTACGCGGGGCTGCTCGCGTTGCTGGCCGCGGTGATCCTGGGGCTCGCGACGGCGCTCCCGGCATGGCTCGCGGCCCTCATCGTTGGGCTCGTCGTCGTCGGGATCGGTGCACTGCTGCTCCAGCGCGGGCGCGGGGCGCTCGCGCACCTCGATCTGGCGCCACGCCAAACACTAGCGACGCTGGCGGCCGATGTCGACGCGGTGAAAGGGGAGAAGGCATGAGCGAGGGGGGACACGACCTCACGTTCGCGACGGACGCGGGCGCGGGGGAGGTCATGGCGATCGAGGGGACCATCGAGCGGACGCAGGGCGCGATGAGCGAGACACTCGACGCGATTCAGGAGAAACTCAACCCAGGCGCGCTCATGGAGCAGGCGCGCGGGCCGGTCGAGGACACCACGGACCACATCGTGGCGGAGGTGCAGCGCGCCGTGCGGGAGTCGGTCGACCATCTCATCGGGGAGGCGCGCGGGC
>JAABUL010003698.1_pt1 | contig 22089 bp, 18 predicted proteins | sample 5559151 | NCBI WGS metagenome assembly JAABUL01 (sample SAMN10711876, study PRJNA513368) | rock metagenome | isolation source: Antarctica rocks | place: Antarctica: Victoria Land, Pudding Butte sud | reverse complement strand
AGTTCGGGGGGAAGGGAGAGGAGGGGGCAATGGTGCGGGTCTGGGAGGGCGGTGGTCATGGTGGAGGTAGTCCTGGTGTATAGTCTATTACCAGCGGAGAAGAAGGAGAAGGAGAAGAGGTGGGAATGTGTATGTGTGAGTGTGAGTATAGGTGGAAGTGGAAGTGGAAGTGGTGTCGATGCGGGATATTGATGCCTGAGAACAAAAGTGGGGCAATGTGAATGTCGATGAATTTCGAGTGGTGTAGAAGGAGCCAAACAGTCACAAGCACACGACCACTTGCTGGAGCCTCGAATGGAAGGTCAATGATAGTTTGTGGTCGCAACTCACTATCCTCCATCTCCATCAACCAGAACACACCAGCGCGATGTCTTCCTCCGTCCAGTCCCTCGCGACTCTGCTCAAACAGACGGACATCGAGGACCACGAGGAAGTGATCAGAGCGGCAGACGCTACCCTCAAACAATCGAAAGGCGACCTGGAAGCCCAGCATGTCAAAGCCGTAGCACTACTCAAGCTCGATCGGTATGGGGACGCTGTCAAAGCCATCGAGGCAGGAGGAGCAAAACTAAAGGACAGGGCACGACTGGAATACGCCTATGCTCTCTACAAAGACGGCAAATCGGCAGAAGCAGCTGAGATTGCACGAGAGGGCTCTGAGAGAGGCTACACACATGTCGAAGCCCAGGCGAGCTACCGGACGGAGAACTTCGCGAGAGCGGCCGAGTTGTACCAGAGTCTCGCCTCGGACCTCGAAGACGACGCGGAAGCAGACCTAAGGATTAATTCAGGCGCAGTGGATGCCCAGCTTGAGTGGTCTGGACAGGGAGAGCTGGCGCGCAGCAAGAAGCCGGGTCGAGCTGATTTGGAGGCATTCGAGACGGCTTATAATGCTGCGTGCGGATGCATAGCGCGAGGCGAGCTGGGACAGGGCGAGGTTCTGCTCAAACGGGCGCGGGATCTATGTAATGCTTCAGAAGATCTGAGTGACGAGGACAAGCAGGCGGAATTGCTGCCGATCACGGTACAGCAAGTTTACGTGCTTTCCCGGCTGGGTAGACTGGAGGAGGCAGAGACCTTGTCCAAAAACGTGGATGCGAGAGGCATCCCGGATGCTAGCACGAGGCATATCGCACAGGTGAACAGCACTGTGGCATCGTCGTCGGAGGGCAACCCTTATCTGGCACAACGCATCGTATCAAAGGACCTGGACACACTGAAGCCGGACTACCCGTTCCAGTTCCAGGCTGTTGTGCTGAGTCGTAACCGCTACTCCTCGGATCTGCAATCGTTGAAGTTTGGAGGTACAGCAGATTCAACGAAGGCATCGATCAGCAAGTATCCTTCTCCGAATACCGATGTCGTCTGCAATGGCTTGTCTGTTGTCAACGCTGCAGCACACGCCAGGAGACAGGCGGGCAAGGAAGCGCTGAAGCAGATCCTGCCAGTTCTGGAGAAGCGGCCGACTGATGTGGGACTAGTACTCACGATAGTCCAGCTCTATGTCTCGTCCGGCAACGCGGGCTCAGCTATCACCTTGCTCGAAGGCCTTCTCCGCCGACTAGAGCAGTCCGTTAAGGAGGCCGATCTGGATGTGCGGTACGCACCTGGGTTAGTAGGAACGATAGTCAGTCTCTACCACAGCCAAGGACGGAGAGGCCACGGGCAACGAGAACTAGCGAAAGCTGCGACACATTGGAGACGGAAAACGAAAGAGAGGCCAGCTGGGGTGGTACAGCTGCTCAAGGCTGCTGGCAGTGCACTCCTTGAGTCTTCTGCACCCGACCACCAGAAACTTGCCACCGAGACGTTCACCGAGCTACACAACATCGATCCCGAAGACCGCTACACAGCCGCAGGCATCATTGCAGCATCACCGCAATCCGCCACGTCATCCCAGACCTCATCTCTCACAGCAATCGACCGTCTGATCTCTGGCGTGGATGCCGCATCCCTCGAATCCGACGGCCTCGCACAACCACCTACTGCTCCAGGCGTCACCATTGCTTCGCGTAAGCGACCTGCAGAAGATACGAAGCCCCGTAAAGCGAAGAAGACCCGCCCATCGCGGATCCCGAAGGACTACGACCCGAGCAAGACACCTGATCCTGAGCGCTGGCTGCCGCTGCGTGATCGGAGTACGTACAGGCCGAAGGGTAAGAAGGGCAAGGCGAGGGCGAATTTGCTCAGTCAGGGTGCTGCACCGACAGGGGAGAGCGATGGGAGTAGACCGGGCACGCCGGGAGGGGAGGTGGTCAAGGCGAAGCAGCAAGGTGGGGGCGGGGCAAAGAAGAAGAAGAAGGGAGGGAGGTAGGGAGTTTTAGGAGAGTAGTCGGCCGCGAATGCGTACAGCTATCACTGCTATGCAGTAGAGTTAGCCATTCACTGCTTCGACGTGGCGCAACGCTCAGTAATATGTTCATGTAGCTCGGTACGGAATACTTGCCGATGACACCATCTCCAGCCAAAGTCAAAAAAGTGTGGACCATTGAGTCAGAAACATACACTTCCCTAGAATCTCGTAACGCTTTGCATCTTCCACAATGTCCTCGCACGACACCAACGGCGAGCTACGGCAGCCCAACGCCAATGGCACAAAATACCGTACCATATCCTTCGGCGTCACCTCTCCATCTCCCACTAACACACATTCACAGGCCGCATATCCCCCACAGACCAACCCTCCAATCCATTCGTCAAACTCATCCCCGATCAAGAAATCGCAATCATCCCCCATTACGAGCTCGAATCCGGCGAAACCCTCCACAATGTCCCAATCGCCTACAAAACCTACGGCACCCTCTCTCCCGAACGAGACAATGCCATGGTCATATGCCACGCCCTAACCGGCAGCGCCGACGCAAAAGACTGGTGGGGCCCACTACTAGGCGGACCAGAAGAAGATGGGAAAGAGGCGCGAGCGTTCGATATGTCCCGCTTCTACGTTGTCTGCATCAACAGCCCCGGTAGTCCGTATGGGAGTGTGAGCCCTGTGACGGCCATGGATGGGGATGCGGAGAAGGGGAATTATGGGCCTGAGTTCCCGTTGACGACTATAAGGGATGATGTGGGGATTTTTAAGTTGGTGCTTGATGATCTAGGGGTGAAGCAGGTTGCGACTGTTATTGGGGGGTCTATGGGCGGGATGTTGGTGCTGGAGTTTGCGTATTTCGGGCCGGAGTATGTGAGGACGATTATTCCGATTGCGACGTCCGCTCGGTATAGTGCTTGGGGGATTAGCTGGGGGGAGGCGCAACGGCAGAGCATTTACAGCGATCCGAAGTATGATGATGGGTACTACACTTTTGACGACCCGCCTGCTACGGGCCTAGGAGCGGCGAGAATGCAGGCGCTACTTACGTACCGGAGTCGAGACTCATTCGAGACGAAGTTTGGGCGGAATATTCCTGGTCCGTCGAAGAAGGAGAATATCAACGGTTCGGCAAGGCCAACGACGCCATCTGGCGAGCACTTCTACACTCACAATGAAGGCCACCGGAACGCTGGTTCTCCTCGCGCAGGGCGTCTCGACAGCCTACCTCAAACACCAACCTCCGAAATCACAGTCACCGACCCCCAATTCGCCGGCGCAACCCCTCTGATCGTTCCCACCCCTACCCAGAACGCCCGCAAACAGCGCATCCCAACCTACTATTCCGCCCAATCCTACCTCCGCTACCAAGGCGACAAGTTCATTAAACGGTTCGACGCAAACTGCTACATCGCCATCACCCGCAAACTCGACACCCACGACGTCTCGCGCGGCCGCACCGATACCTCTGGCTCGCCCTCCTCTGACGAAGTCGCGGCCGCGTTGGCCCTAATCCAACAACCGACTCTAATTCTGGGCATCCAAAGCGATGGCCTCTTCACATACCGGGAGCAGCAGGAGCTAGCGGCGAGTATCCCAAACAGCGAGTTGAAGACTATCGATAGTCCTGAGGGACATGATGCGTTTTTGCTTGAGTTTAGGCAGGTTAACTCCATGATTTTGGAGTTTATGCGGAGGGAGTTGGGGGATATTATGGCACGGGAGCCGGTGAACTGGCCACCGAAGGAGGAGGGAGAGAAGGGAGAGGTTAAGGGGAGTACGTTTGGGGAGGCGGAGGTGGAGGATATTACTGCTTGGTGAGGTGGTCCGAAATGGGGTTGTAAAGCTGCAAAGCTGCATTGTACCTTAGAAAGGAGGGCGGCGGTGTGCGTTTTCCCGACAGCGATGAGGTAAACATTACTATTCACCCAATTCAGCTCGACTCGTTCGAGCCTTCCACTCGAGCGGACTAGATTTCCATCCATCCATCGTACTCAATGAGACTGATCCATAGTCCAACCCCATCCGTGTCCATCTATACATCTCCTACGCTTGAACGCTGAACAAATGAACCCTCCTATGTTGCCTATGGCCCTGTAGCCAACAGCACCTTCATCAACGAATCTGCACATCCCTTCTCACTTCAAAAAACTAAACCGACTCTTCCTCTTCTCCGCCTTCTCCGTCGTCTTCGTCTTCTCGACGGGATCTGCGCTTGCCTTCGAACTCTTCCCACTCTTGCCAATCCTGGTCTTCGCTCTGGCAATATCAGGCGCGGGCGCTGCATCCCCGTCATCGTCGTCGTCATCGTTACGGCTCGTGGTGAGATCGCCCTGAGGCACTGAAGCAGAGGCGCGCGCGGAGGGGGTGCGGTTGGGGCCGTTGGCATCGCTTGAGCCGGGTGGAGTCGCTTCTGTAGAGATGAAGGGTCAGCAGGTTGTCGAAGTTGCGGGTTCTAGGAAGGTTCGGTGCTTACCATAATTGCTCAACGGGCTCCGCCTCATCGGCGCATACTGACTCGCCCGCGCGCTTTGCGGATGCAAACTCCCACCCGACCCCATCTGCAGCGAAGCTCTCGACGACCCGACTGGCGAGGATCCTGTAGGAGAAGCGACGCTCAAGCGCTGAGAGTCCGCGAGCAGGTTCGGGGTGGATTTACCGCCTTTGCTGGTCGTAGAGAGGGAACGCGATGGTGACTCTTCGGCTAGGTCTTCGAGTGTAGGGCCTAGAATTGCTTTGTATGCGCCATTGGAATTCGCGGCGGCGGTGGCAGGAGCGTGAACCGATCTAGGGCTGCTGGATACTGTCTCGGTCCGAACGATTGGGGTAGGCATTGTAGGAATTGTAGGTGTGGGTGGGATCGTGGCTTGGGAAGCTCGTCTTGATGCTGTCTGGTTGTCCATCGTGCTGGCGCGCCGAGGGCCGCCCTGTAAGTCCGCCGTACTAGTGCGTCGAGCGGCTGACTGCGAGTCCATCGTGGATGTGCGTCTGGCAGCTGGGCTCTTGGAGTTGCGTCTGGACGCCGCAGGTGAGGAGGACCCATCGTTTGGACCCGGGTCGAAATAGCGCGATGCCCACTTCTTAGGCCTAGGCTCATTCCCTGATGCGTCCTCGCTCGCTATCGAGACTTGCGAAGATCGTCGTTGCTCAATGGCAGGCAACTCCACCTTCATCAGTTGCGAAGGACTCTGCGAGCGCTGCGAAGAGCCGAATGTAGGCAGGAAGATGTCGCTCTGATCCATGATTGGGAACGCTTCGACTTCGGTAGACCCATCGAGTTCCGCGATGAACGTGTTTCCTTGCCCATCCAGCGGCGAGATGACCGTCTGCGCCGCCAGCCCATTCGAGAAGCCATTCTGCTGCACCGCGCCGCCTGGTGACTGCATACTTGTCATTTGAGAAGCAGCAGACTCTCGTCTGACAGATGGCGCAGAGAACATCGGGCGCTGAAACACCGGCGACTGGAATCCTGATTGTTGGCTCTCCTCCGAGTACCGCACAGCAGTGGAACCACCTCTTCGAACCGGTCTGACACGTCCAACTACGCTGCCAAACTCATCAATGACTTCTCCGTCGGCGTTGACTTTCTGTCGGACGCAGTCAATAAGGTCTCCCTCGAACAACTCGCCGATTGCGGCACCTTCTCCATCGAGGATCTGGCCGCGTTTGTTGACTTTGTAACCTTCCATAGCGGAGACAGGTGGTAACGTGGGTCGTCTGGTCGACTCGTCGGATCCGGTCGATGCGGCTGTGTGCCGGTTTGGTGCGGTTGTGGTTGACGAATGAGGGGATTGCGAGATAATATTGTTACCATAGTTAATGTTCGGTACCGGACTTGAGCTTGAATCGATTGCTCGTTGGCTGCTCGTCCCATTCGATTGCAATGCCATTAGAGTAGCTCCATCTGCAAACCTGGAGCTTTCAGATGATGGAGGTTTCGAATTTCTTGTCGACGACTTCCACTGCTGCTCTGGTGCTTGCGAGTTGGCTGGAAGCGTGTATGTTCTTGCCGTTTCGGTCGGCTGCGAACTAGACTGCGCTGTGCGGAACGAGGATGGAGATGCCGGCTGCGCTGTATATGGCCATGGTCGTTCCGTGGACCGGGAAGAGGACACTGAGCGCGAAGACTGGGCATACTTGGGCTGTGGTCTCTCAAGTGGCTGAGCGACTTGCGAAAGGATGGGCTTCTGAGCCGTACTCCGTCCGCGGCCGTTCATCTGGTCCGACTGCGAGATCCTTCTGTCTCGCTGCTGGCTCGATGGCATGGCAGGTGTCGACGAGCTTTCTCCGCCAAAACCTTCACTGGACGGCTTGCTGAAGTTGATAAGTCTGGAAGCGAAATCCGAACTTGTCGGGCCCGGATCCAACTTCGAAACGTAGCTGCCAGACTTAATTCCTCCTTTGGCTTGGAACTTCGATGTCGGCGGAGCTACGAGAGACTTGTCCTCATGTGTCGTCCGCCTTGTCGAGATCGAGGCCGGGACTGCCCTAGGCGCGACACCACTATCAACACGCGGTACTTCAGATCTGGTGTCCTGGACCGCCGTTCCTTCGCTATCTGCCCTTGATGTATTCGCTGACGATCGAGGTGCAGAAATGTACCCCGAGTCCGCCGAGGGTTGTGAGGTCGCTGACTTTCGGGGTGGGCTATCTTCTGCTCCGGGCGTGTATCCGAGAGTCGGGCTATCATAAGGCAACGCCGGTGTCTTCGGTGCGAGGACTCCTCTATCAGCTACACGACTCTCGTCCTTGTCGTCTGATCCCCGATGAACGGATGGAGGCGCAGACTTCCGTGAAAAGGTTGCTCCCGAGAAGAACGATGCAGCCTTGCTATCCTGCGACGTGACCTCCGATATGCCTTTCGACTTCTTGTTGTTGCTATCTGCAGCTGGCTTCTGTTCTTTCACCAGTGTTTTGTGCGAGCTCTTGATGGGCTGTGCCTTCTCCGTAGCCGGATGCGAGCTGCGCCCCTTCGAAGAGCTGAAACTGCCGTTGATGCTATAATCAGGGTTGTCGCTGTTCATTCGTTTTCGACTGGCTGCCATCAAAGCTGCGCGCTGCGCTGTACGTTCTGCGGCACTTAGAGGGGCGGCATTCTGCGACACGCCAGGTGCTGCATTCCTTGATGGAGCTCGTCTTTGCTCGGGCTTTGCTGTCTTCTCCGTACCATTCCCTTGCGGCTTGCTCTTCTCTTCGGGCTCCTTCGACCTGCTCTTCCTCCCAAAGATAGACATACTCGGCGTGATAATAATACTGTCGCACCGCCGGCTGGTAGCCGCTGATCGACGCGCGTGCCTACGTAGGCATCGATGTGTGATACACCAGAACCAGGATTGTAAGGCGGATGGAAGGGACTTGAGATTGATCACGACTCCTAGGGACCTTCAGGCTTCCCTTAGGGCGTGAAGCCGAACACGCTATCTCGTCTCCACGATAGTCAGGCTGACCGGCAATCGCACGAGACGCGCCACCGGACTCGTGCCGTTCACGCTATACACGGCAAAGGAAATAGCGATCAATCTGCCTTGGTAGCGAATATATTAAAGATGCTTTCCTTGATGACTGCTTCCTGGGAAGCCAAGATAGAAAGGAAATATAACAATATTACGTGCTTTGCGACTCCACAAGGCCAAAGATGAATGCGAGGTGACGAAGATGGACCATGCAGCTCTTCCATTGCCGCGGGCGACAACTGTTCGGCGGGCAGCAACGAAAATAGAAACAATGGGAGGTGCAGAAAGCTTAAAGGATGCTCAACAACCGACATATGGTCGCCATGTGGTCGCACTCTCGCGTTCTCCTGGACTCGCAGCGCATTCGTTTCCTCCGCGAACACTTGCTTCCGCCATGTCGTATGGACCCGAGACATCGGTCAGCCGCACAGATTTCCACATGCTCGTGCGTGCCCTACCGGACATTTATCGACGTCTGAAGCCGGAGCCGCTAGTGTAGCCTTGCGCTGAGGTAGGCCGGATGCAGAACCGATGCGTGGTATCCAAAGTCCAGAAGAAAAGGAAAGCTGCGAGACCCCAACCCACGACACCCACAATCTTCTTGTCGAGACGACGAGACATCTCTCACGCTCTACATCCACCCATAGGAGTGGTCGTGGTGGACGTCAACCCACGGACAGACTCTAATGGATTGTCCAATGCTGTGCACAAGGACTCTGAAATTCTGAATGGCGGCGGCCGAAGGGCCTGGCCAGCGGTCCTGGATTCCTGGACTGCACCTTCACATGCTGGCTTTCGTAAGTACACCACAGGCATATTTCCGGTGGAACACCATGGAGTACGTCTTTGCTTCCAGATGCATATCGGGTGGTTCGCTCCCTTTCGATCTTGCAGTTCAAGTATTGTTTCTGTCACAATGTTCTTGGAGCATGCTCGAGAATGTGGTGCGCCGTGATTCTCAGGCGTGTCTTCCCATCAGCACACAAGCACAGAAGCATTTCCGAACAGCTTTTCCGCACAATCGGTTGACGGCAGGAGCTCGAGTGTGCAACATCCAATGAAACCTGGAAGAGGAAGACAACTCCGCATTTCACTGTCTGGGGGCAATCGCCGATCACTTCTGTGCGTAAGACCGACCTCGGGCATATAGTGGCAAGTTCAGTATCCTTCCTCCTACTTCTTTCTTACCAACAAGAGACAACTTTCTACAAATCAATCAAAAGGGAAAAAATTGAAGAGCCGCAACGATGGCACCAGTAGCAGTCACGCAGCCCTCCTCCAATGGCCATATCGTCGATACATTTAACTCCAGCACACTAAAGGGAGAAGGAAAGGAAAACCAAGCTGGTAACAAACCGACGGGCAAAATCCTAACTTGTCTGAGACATTCGCTGACCCTTTTGCCCTTCTGTAGGAGGCGCTGTTGGCCGTACTAAAGATGGGAGACAGCTCAAGATCCGATCCTACCCCAAATTCAACAGCCTGGAAGAAGAGCGATTGTACCGGAAGCAACATCTCGCTGCAGCTTTCCGTGTCTTTGCGGACCGAGGATTTGATGAGGGTGTTGCTGGACATATCTCCGTCAGGGATCCGATCTTGACTGACCACTTCTGGCTGAATCCACTGTAAGCCATTGATATATCAGAACCAAGCACCTGCGGGTGTTGACACTATGACTAGGTCGATGCACTTCTCCCAGATCTGTGTCTCGGATCTTATTCTCGTCGATGAAGAGGGTCAGATCGTCATTGGCGACCAGCCCATAAACGGTACCAAACCCATGGGCAAAACCCTACCTTGTCACAGACATTCGCTAACCCTTTTGCCCTTCTGTCTGCAGCGGCTGCTTTTGCCATCCACAGTGAGATCCACAAGGCTCGACCAGACGTGCACGCCGCCTGCCATGCCCACTCAGTTTACGGCAAAGCTTTCTCTGCGTTTGGACGCGAGCTCGACATGATGACACAAGACTCGCTCCGCTTCTACAAGTCGCATTCGGTGTATCCACAATTCGGAGGCGTTGTGTTTGATAACGAGGAAGGCAAGAGGATCGCGGAGCATCTTGGTGACGGCAAGGCGATCATCCTTCAGAACCATGGATTGTTGACTGTTGGGCAAACCATTGACGCCGCGGCCTTTTGGTTCCTCTCTTTAGATAAGACGTGCCATGCGCAGTTGCTTGTGGATGCTGCAGAGCGAGGGAGTGGACACCAAAGGACCCTCATTCCTGACGAAGAGGCGAAGTACTCCTATCAGCAGGTGGGGACACAGGATAAGGGCTTCTTGGCTTTCCAGCCGTATTACGACGAATGTCTTGCGAAGACAAATGGTTCGTTCTTGAAGTGAGCAGCATAGCAGACCTAAAGTGGTGGGTAGAAGCGTTAGGAAGTGTCTCGGAGCTGTGGACGAGTGGTGGAAGGTCTTAGAGCGCCGCACGGTACTTGATGCTGTCTCTGAGAACTCTTCCACCCATCAATTTGACTTACCTTAGGTAGAGTTCTTCTGGAAGGTGAATATTCTTCAGAAGCGCGCGAGCCGGCCAAAAATAGCACCCCATGACGCAGTTTCTGTACACTGGTACCACCCGCGACCGAAACACCATGTCCTGCACGTCAACGGGGTCTAAACATTCACGTCCATGTGCATGTGCATATCTTCACTTCGTCTTTAAAGCTTAAGGTCCCCCTACAACTCATATCGCCAAGTGCCGAGCGTAGACTGTTTGGTGGTTAGTTTCGCGCACAGGGCACTATCGCGGAAGACTTTTGCGACACGCGACTGGAAGGTGATCTTCGAACGGTCCGATTGCGTCACCTCTAGCTCTATCCACAACTTCACCACCGACGACCGCGATATCGAAGTCCACCGGACCCAAAGACGACTGCGCGCAGTCACAACATCACGTCTCCACGTCGCCATCCGTCTGCGCCGGCGTCGTTGCCGCGCTCGTGCAACCTCCGGCCAAGGCGCCACCTCCGAGCCCACCCGATAAGCGAAAACAGCACGGCGAAACAACAACCTCACTTCACGGCGCAGTGTGTCTGCGAGCAATGCGTTGAAGAGGGGACCTCCGCGCCACCATCTCACCTGTCCTCGGCCCTCGCGAGCGACGGGGAAGAAGGCGCGGAATTGGACATGGCCAACGCGGCTCAGGCAGCGACACATGTTGCCGCCGCCGCCGCAACTGCAGATCGCAAGCGCGTCAAGGTCTATGAACTCAAGAACAATGACTGGTACGATCGCGGCACAGGCTTCTGCACGGGACAGTACTATCCAACGCCTGACTCAACGCCGCAAGTTCTGGATGCTCGAATAGCAGTGACCAGCGAGGAGGATACAGGCCGGACGTTGCTGGAAACGAGGATTACAAAAGACGATGGGTACCAGAAACAGCAGGACACGCTCATAGTATGGACGGAGAGCTCTGGGACGGATATGGCATTGAGCTTTCAAGAGGCTGAGGGATGCGCCCACATATGGGAGTTTGTGAGCGAGGTGCAGCGAGAATTGACAGCGGTAGCAACCGGCGACGACCTTTCGGACGACCTACTGGATCCAGTCAACCCTATCGCGCTTCCAGAACCACAGCTGGGACGATTGGACGAGCTCGAAATGGCGATACGAACCATTACTAGCACTCCCGGCGGACGGGATGCGCTCGGGAAGTACGTGATGGACGAAAACCAGAACTACATCGCGAAGTTGGCGCCACTGGTCGAACTCGCAGAGCAGCAGGAATCAACGCCGGACCTACATCGACTTTGCACGATCATGAAGCACCTCATCCTGCTCAACGACACCCGCATCATCGAGTTTTGCGTGACTGACGATGTGGTCATGGGTGTCGTTGGTGCCCTAGAGTGTAAGCACGAGAGCATTTACGTTGGCGAGAAGTGAATGTGAGCTGACTTGTTACCAGACGACCCTGACTTCCCATCCCACCGTGCCAACCACCGCCAATGGCTGTCAGACACTTCTCGGTTCAAGGAAGTGGTACCAATCGCAGAGCCATCTATCAAACTCAAGATTCACTGGACGTATCGATTGCTCTACCTCAAAGATGTAGTCCTGGCACGGATATTGGACGACCCGACATTCTCCGTTCTGAACAGCCTGATTTTCTTTCATCAAGTTGATATTGTCAACCACTTGCAAGGCAGAGATGAATGGCTTATCCAGCTGTTCGACATTTTCGCAGCTTCAGACGAAGAAAAGGCGGAGAAGAAGAAAGAGGCTGTTCTTTTCATTCAGAACTGCTGCGCCGTGAGCAAAAACATCCAGGCGCAAAGTCGAGCGCAGCTCTATTCCAATTTCATCCACCATGGACTTTTCACAGTTATCACATTTGCGTTACGACATCACGACGCTGCGGTACGAGTTGCAGGCACCGATATTCTGGTTGCGCTGATCGATCACGATGCGCATATGGTGCGCGCGCACATCTTCAATGCTATCAAGGAGAAGGGAGTTCCGCTCACGGACACGCTTATCGAGCTGCTTCTCGTTGAGATCGATCTCGGCGTGAAGAGCCAAATGGCAGACGCGATCAAAATATTATTAGATCCCGTGACAAGCCAAATGGGCGTGGACATGATCAATCGTGCGGGCGCCGGAAACCAAGAGATCATGGCCAAGCGAGGAGCTGGCGGGCCAGGAGCTCATGCGCTACACCAAAACTTCAACACTGCTACCACGGCATTCATCGACTCTTTCTACGAGTCCTCTGCGAGAAGGCTCTTTGCGCCCCTGAAAGCTCTCGAAGGTCGGACGAACATGACGACGTTGTCGATACACGAAACATCGCTGTACACACATTTGGTGGACGTGCTTTGCTTCTTCGTCCGCCAGCATGCTCACCGTAGCAAGCAATTCATACTATCCGAGAACTTGCATTCGCGTGTGGCTCAACTGCTGGCCTGCCCACAGAAGTACATGAAACTCATGGCGCTTAAGTGGTTCCGAACGTGCGTGGGCCTGCAGGATGAGTTTCACAACCGGCAAATGTTGCAGAACGGTCTGTTTGACCCCATACTCAGGATAGTCGAGGAGACGATGCCGCGAGACAATCTTCTCAACTCTGCTTGCCTCGAGCTCTTTGAGTATATCAAGAGGGAAGGGGTTAAGCAGCTGATCACGAACTTGGTTCCGATGTATCGCGAACGATTGATGCGGATCAGCTATGTCAATACTTTCCAGGCGCTCATTCTGAAGTATGAGCAAATAACATCCGGATACCCCCTGACGAACGGCACCGAAGATAGCAGCTTCACCACCCAGGAAGGAACGCCACAACGCATGGTTAATGGCCGGCAAAGCTACGCGGGTCTGCGGGAGCTGGACAGTGACGAGGAGGCTTACTTCAATACCGATGATGATGTTGAAGATGATGAAGGTCTACCTACGATGGTGCGGCAGAGCGTCGTCAATGGTGCGAGTCCACTACGCCCACTCGTCAACTACCCGGATGATGACGACGACGACGATGGCATGGACATACTGGCTTCCAGTCCCGATCCCAGGCCGGAGAAGAAGTCAAGTAGCTCGAACTCCGACGAAAACGAATCCACGAATCCAGCAATCGAGCCCATGGACGAAGACACCACCTCACCTACTGGCCCTCTCGAAGACGATAGCCCGCGCGGCAGGAATAGGACTCCTAGAACCGCGCAAGGCTCTCCCAGCACACAGCAGAGCCCACCTGAACCCATGGCGATGAAGCGGCGGCGCGAGGAAGAGGATGACGACGAGCTCGGCAAGATGATGGGTGGTGTCAAGCGTCGGAACTCGTCTGCTTCTATCTCAAGTCGGACGGGACACCTGCACGTCGACAGCTCTCTCAACAGCCCTGTCACACCTCTCGCCGATGCAGACGAGAATGGCGGACCAGTACTCGCATCGCAGCATGACCAGCCACACACAGCCCAAAGTCACAATGGTAACTCGCACACTCTTAGAAGGAAAGGCAGCTTGAAGACCAAGAACGAGGGCAACCCTGGGAAGTTCGCGATCAAGCCTATAAACCTCTCCGCAGCGAAGAAGGCTGCTGAGCACGACGAAGCGAATGGGAATGATAACGGAGCGGGAGCAGGCTAGCATGCGTTGTCTTCGCAGTTTTGCTGGATGATAACGAGAGGACCTGGCGCAGAAAGGACGAGAAACCGCCATGCGGAATTGTGACTACGAACGTAGTTGGCTTGCTGAGACGACTGAGAGCTTGTATCATAGCCAGGCATTCATACCAATACCACGCCGTCCACGAGACGGCTTTGCTCAAATACATTCATCCTGCTAGATCGCCACCTGATCGACACTTTCATGGCCTTTTCTATAACTTCTGCCGCAATGTCCGCGTATTTCGCGGTGTCAGCCAATAGTTGGCTTGCTCGTCGTAGTGCTTGTGCTTGTGCTGCTACTTGACACCGAAGGTATCTTGATGGCGATGCAGCAGCCACTGCAAACGCGGTAGTAGCACTATCTTTGCGATACAAATCTTCTATCGCATCGTTATCCTCTTCCTGCATAACCAGCACTGAACACAGAATCTCGACCCTATCGAGCTCTTGTGTACCGGCCCTGCTTCATCTGCGCCTGCAGACTTTCTTCTTGGCTCGGCAGAGGCGCGCGCTGCCTGACACCGTTCGCACCATTCGAAGGCGTAGGCATGTTACCGATCCAGGGGAGCCCAGGAGGCATGGGTGGGAAGCCAGGTGGTGGTTGGAAGCCAGGTGGTGGTTGGAAGCCAGGTGGCAATGGAGGAAATTGTCCAGGAGGTGGAAGTTGTCCGCCCGTTAGTTCGAGCAGTTTTGCAAGGTCGACTGGTGGAGCGCCGTTCGCGGCCCCTGGGAAAGGCGGGAAGCCTGGCAAGTTCATCGGCTGCGCACCACCAGTGCTGGTGCCGTCTGGGAAGGGCGCTGGCATGGGCGCGTTGAGACCAGGGAGGCCAGGTAGAAGTGCGCTTCTGCTCGGCATCTTTTGATCGACCAAGCCATCTGCTTCATCTTCCGCTTCGGCTTCTTCCTCCTCTCGTTGCCGCTGGGCTTCATTCTTCTTCCATGTGCCTTGGACTTCAGCAGCGCTCTGGCCGATGTGCCATCGATCGTTGAGATAGCTGTCATCGCCGGGCCTTGGTCTTGTCCAGAAACGTGTCACCTTGTCGTTGGAACCAGTAGCAAGGATATGACCAAGTGGATGCCAGTCCATGCTCCAGATGGAATACTCGTGGGCGAACGGCGTCTTGTGGGCGGGATGAATCGTCTGCGTAGGCGCCTCGGCTGGATTTTGCGAATCGTATGGTGAGATGGTAGCGGGAGTGCCCTGCGGTGGGTTCTGCTCATTCAGTAGATAGTGCAGCATGGCGCCGTCTCCACCCGCCGTTGTCAACATAGCAGAGTGAATGGGATGCCAGACGAGCGAGCTAATCTCCTTTTCGTGACCCTTGAGCAGAAAGACATCTCGCATCATACGAATGTCGAACACTCGAGCTGTCTGATCTCGAGCACAAGATGCCAGTAATACTCCGTTAGTTGGTTCGAACTTTGTCATCGCTACAGTGTTCTTGTGTCCGTGTAATGTGGTAAGGCATCGTCCTGTCCGTGGATCCCAGAGTTTGACCTGGTGGTCCTTGGAGCCTGAGACTAGTAATCCTTTCGTTGGATGCCAGTCAACGCACTTTGCATCCCACTGATGGCCAGTCAACGTCAATTGCTCTGCGCTTGTAGCAAAGTCGAAGATCTTTAGCGAAGCATCATCGGAGGCCGTAACAAACTTGGAGTCAGTCGGTGCGAACACCAGATCTCGCACTGGATCGGCGTGCGCTTGGAATGACTGAAGATTGTTGAAATTGGTCTGCCAGTACTTGATAAAGCCATCTTGATCTGCCGAGAGAAGCCATTCATCGTTGTGCGCATATGTGACGGCTCGAACGGCACAATCGTGGGCCTGCATTATAGTTTCGAAGTTGAAGCCAGTGCCATTCCATAGCGTGAACTCGCCACTCGTGGAAGCGGTGAGTAATCGTCGACCTTCTGGCGTCCATTTGACCACGTTCACTGGGTGCCTAACCTTGTTGAGTGAAGAGTGCAGGTGCTTTGCTGGGATCGAGTCTGCTGCTCTGCCCTTGCGCGCGGCGGGCGGGAGCATGTCCGCCACATAGTTTGGGTTGGGTCGCTCAGCCTCAAAGATCCGGGAGTTGCGACCATTTGGACGTCTATTTTGCATCCAGTGCACGTAGGTCGAGCCAATATCGGTGGCATTCCGCCGATTCGGCCGGCCGCCTCCCTTCTTGTCTCGGTCGAAGCCGCCATGGTCATGTCCATAGCCATCCATGGCGGCACACCGCACGACTATGAACTCAGGTCCTCCGGTCTGGACTGACCCGTTCCTACGTATGCTTTGAACCCACGGCTTGGTTGGATGTTGATGCGCCTCACTTCCGTTGATAGCACCTTGAAACGCGGCTCAGGGAAGCTGTAATGCTGCCAAGCCTTGCAAACGTATGCTGATAGGGTCGCGGTATGTTCGCTCGTCCAGTTGATTTGTTGCGCATGTGGACAAAGTTATCAGAGGAGATGGAGAATGGACAGAACGTGAGGTCTCAAGATTGGGTGGTTTCGGTATGCTGGAGGCACGGACCATTTCTGTGGCCAATGCGCAGAACTCAAGATCGACTTCACCACGCTGTCTTCTCTTCTCTTCCATTTCCACTTGCGCAATATGTAAAGACGTTGCCAGCATACTACACGTGAAGGCCTCATATGATGACGCCGCAACGAGAGACTACACGAGTCTGGATAATGAGCATATGGTCAGCAGACCACACAACGCGAGGGGTCTGAAGTTGGAATTGCGACAAGGAGTGTCTTTCGTCAATTTTTCGGTTATCACACTACTGGCAGCATCAATGATTTGATCAAAATCGTCAGCAGCGAGCAGCAAGAACAGCCCAGAGTCGACTCGATTTCAGGCCTCAGACGAGCCTAAACTTCAACAAACTCGTCCGGATCACGGGGCATTGCGGCACCGTCCATCATATCATGCACGTAGCAGATGCCTATGATCTTATACTTCCCACCGGCGACATATCGAACGCAGTGCGGTACTAAGGTTGCTGCAAGCACGCAGACACGGTCGCCAACTCTGGCAGCTGGCGGCATCCATCCAAGGCGGCCATCCTTGAGGCGAGCCAGGTTGTAATCGGCCCATCCCGGACTGCCAGGCAGGAAGCCAATGATGTTAAGGAAGTCGATGAGATCGCTCGCTTCTTGACCGTCCAGAGCAGCGAATCCTGGATGCTCGAAAGTCCAGTTTTGCTCAACAGCTAAATCAGGCCTCGCGTTCAGAATCTTACTCCACGCGTGTGGCTGATACACAAAGCCTTCTGCAGGATATCGACGACCCAGTAAACCCTGGGTATCTGCACTCAACACCCTCCATCGCGTTTCTTCGGTAGACATACCTGCCGAAAGCTCGCGCAAGATATCAAGCACGCTGCGGAGCCACTTCACCGCCTCCGCCAAGATGTGCCGGGTCAATGGTATGCTCGCATCCACCGCAGATCGAGTTATCGGATCAAGATCGTCCAGATTCGGGAACCTCAAGGCAGCTACGATATTACGGTCGCAACCTGACCCTAAGAACCGGAATCACAGGATTAGCGAGTCTCTCCAACTGTTTGAAAACCTTATACTGCTGACAACCGGTTCATGGTGCCGCATAGTCCTTGATCGTGTGGAGTTCCTCGCCAAAGACGGTCGAAATTACGGATAAGTGTTCCCTCCTCCTCCCCGACGAGTTCCTCCGCGATCAGCAAACGACTCGCCAGATGCTCGGTTCCTGATTGTGGAAGCTCGACCTCGGCTACTTCGGATAGTTCCTCAAGCCAGACCCCGTATGCCACGAGCACGTTCCCGGACTCGACACGAGGTCTGCGTGCAACAGGTATAGCTCCCTGGCCAGCACCGTACATTCTGAATCGCGAAGAACATTCCATTGTCGTGACGTCGGCGTCTTTAAACGCCCAGATGTCCGGAACCCAGCTTGGCAGCGTTTCATCTTTCCTGATCAGTATTGGGTGCAAGCAGCTGAGAGCGTCGGCGAAGCCCTCGAAGGTATTCTTGATTCCCAAATTGTCACTCCCTGCTGCGAGCTCTACGCAGTTTCTCATACTTTCCATCAACAGCTCGTCTTGCGTATTGGTGTACGTCACGGGGTCTCTTTACATTTTTCGTGTACCAGTCCCCTCAGAGCCCACACCCTGTCGAGTGAGTTCGTTGCCTGAAAGTTCCTGGTGAAGAGTAGCATTGGAACGATGCCAAACTGTTCCATAACTTCGGAAGGCATTCCGTGAGTCTCCGCGAGACCTTTCATGTCTGATCGCCATCGACGGAGCCACAAGACGGTTCGAAGCGGATGCGACGCTGAGACGAAAAGACTCTCCGACTGCCAGCCGTATGAGAAATATGATGCTACCATGAGCTCTTCGACGTCAACGGACTGCTAGCCACAGTACAGCGTCGTCCTCCTCGACACGGCCATCTCCTGTCTATCAGCCGCAGCGGTCAGTGATTTCGTACACGATGTGAAACAGGCATAGGCTTACATGATCCATGCCCGGCGGAACCATGGTAAAAAACAGAGGATACCCAATTGAGTCTGCAACGCAAGATCATCAAAGAGCGATAAAATCTCTTGCAGCCCAAGGGCCCCAGCCACCAGCTCCTTACTCGTCTTCCTAGTGGAGAATACCATTATCCATATCACGACCGCATAGTGTGGCACTTGAAACTCGGTCGTCTCGGTTCTCGAGCAATCCGCAAGACGTCGGACAGCATCCAAGCCTACCGTGAGGTCGGTCATTACGTCCATCTCGTCGCCGACCCACGCCAGCACCTGCTCGGCCTCGCTGAATACAGTGTCCATGCGATGAACCTGTTGCGCCTTCTCGGACATATTGGTCTGGTCTATGCATATCGCGTCGCACCAGAGCAGCCGGGTACCGGTCTCGAAACGGAAGCGGTGCAGAGCGTTACGCAGGTTCTCCGGAATTGGTAGCCTCGCACCATCACAGATGATGCAGAACTCGGTCGGGGATTGGGTCCCCCAGCAATATGATACAGCCTGATACAGTATCTCGGTCAGGCATTGTGGCTTCGTGGAGGCCGGTGGCATTGTATCTCCAGTAATACAGCTTGGATCAATTGGCACGGCGGCGAGCTGTCCACTACGTGCATCCTCACTGGCGCCTGGATCCAGCGTAAGGAGGCGAGTCCAGCCATTGGGTATGGACTCATAGAAGTAGGGAGCGAAGTCTAATACCATAGCGAAAAGGAGACAGCTCCTGTGAGGAAGACCCGCACCTTCCTAACAGTACAAACCACAGTCACACTTACATGTAGGGTAGTGTATTGACGCGAATATGAGCGTTTGAATGGGCACAGTGGGCTCCATCCACTTGGCAGCGTGGCAGGATTCTTGCAACGCATTCAATTGAACGCATTTCCTGCCAAACCAGGCAACTACGACTGGTCAATGTCGTGACCCATGTGTTCAGACTCACATGATCATATACTGTTTGGAGACAGCTCGAGGTCCTCGAACATTTGCAAGCTCTTTTAAGGTTTCGATCTCCAACAACTCCATCGGATGAGGCAAGCAAGTTCGTCCGAGCCATAGGCTATCCTGATATCTCTCCGACGGCAAGACAATTTTTGCAGTACTGTGTGTTTATGGACACAATCATCAAAAGGTCCTTTGATATTAGCGAGACTACATAAGTTCGACAATTGCTGTTTGTTTCGTTCCACTCTACATCTCTCCACCATCATCGACCCACCTTTCCAGCAACCACATCCACACACCATGACGAAGATCTTCGCGACAGGAGGTGAGACTCATCGAAAGGTCATATCTGATGTCAGCGTGCTAACTGATCAGTGACCGGCTACATTGGTGGTGATGCGCTTTTTGCCATCGCTCAAAAACATCCAGAGTACGAGGTCACATGCCTGGTTCGAAACAGTGACAAGGGAGCACTCGTGGCGAAAGAGTATGCGAGCTTCAAATTCGTTTACGGGACTCTCGAGAGCACAGATTTAATCGAAGAGGAGTCGAGGAAGGCTGATATCGTGTTGAGTAAGTCTTCTGGATGAGATATACTACCATCCCGATTGCTGGAGCCTCACACGCTAACATATGTCAGACTTCGCCAATGCAGACCACGAAGCCGCAGTCCGTGCAATGTGCGACGGCGTCGCTGCTCACTCTTCTTCACAACCAGGATTCTACATCCACACTTCGGGAACTGGCATCCTCCTCTGGGACGACACTTCCGAAGGTGTGTTCGGTGAAGCTTCCGAAAGAATCTACGATGATCTCGAAGGCGTGTCGAAAGTGACGTCCTTCCCGGATCAGGCACTACACCGCAAGACCGACATGATGGTGCTGGCGACTGGTGCAGAGCACCCAGACTCAGCGAAAGTGGCGATTGTCTGCCCGCCTACCATCTATGGTATCGGCAGAGGTCCGGATAACAAGCGATCGCATCAGCTGCCAGAGCTTGCTCGTGTGACGTTGGAGAAAGGTCATGGTGTGCAGGTTGGGGCTGGAAAGACGTTTTGGAACAACGTACACGTCCATGATCTTTCGGATCTATACGTCAAGCTGGTCGAAAATGCGGCCGCAGGCGAGTCGTTGTCGGAATGGCCTGGCAAGCCTGCGCTTTGGGGTCCGGAGGCTTATGTCAGTAACCTGCATCACATAAGTGGCTAAAAGTATGCTAACAACGCAACAGTACTTCAGCGAGAACGGCGAACACGTCTGGGGCGATGTATCCAAGCTCGTGGCGAAGGAGGCAAAGTCTCAAAAGCTCATCCCGACCGATGAAGTCAAGACTTTGTCTCCCGAAGAAGCTTCGGAGTTGACATCGTACGGGCAGGCGATCTGGGGTGCCAACAGTCGCTCGCGGGCGAAGAGAGCGGGGGAGGTATTAGGGTGGAAGCCAAGCGGAGCGTCGTTGGAAGACGAGATCAAAGCGACGGTGGAGTGGGAGGCGAAGAAGCTCAAGCCCGGGCATGCAAAGGTTGCTGCGGGTGATGCTTGACGAACTGCGGTCTCGCTAGAGCATGTTGCTCGGGTCCGGGATACACCTCATACATGACCTTGCGCATTGTTGCTGCTGTTGGTGTTTCGAGGAGACTGATAGCGACAGATGAGCTTGTTATTGCTAGAGGTCCTTTCCGCAGCAGGTATATATGGCATGGTTAGGTGAGGCATACGGGATCGGATGTCCGCCGCAGCCCACGTGGCTGTTATTTTGGGAGAACGGCTGATACACTGAACTCGAATGAGTTTCTTCGGTCGTCAGTCGTCTACGAGGAAGTCGTGTTGTCCAATTATTAGGCGATGAGTTCCCACAGCCTCTGTCACACATTCTAGGCTCGGTGGTGAGTTTGTGACTTCGAGGAACAACGGACATGCGGTGAGACAACGTCGTGTCCAGGCCCGACGATCCCTGAAGTTTGCCCTTGTTCCAGATCCTACTTCACGCTCATTGGACCTTGGAGCGATTTGGACTGATGCAGGCAAGAACCGTTCTCGGCCTCGGTCCACAGTGAGTTGCAGAGTTCACGCCATGATCGCATATCAAACGGTTCTCTAGCTGACGAGGCCTACGAAGGAACATCTCTCCTGTCGACGTCTGAAAGGACAATCGTTACAGCCGCTACCAGATATCAACCCGGGTATCCTGTAACTTCGGGGAACGACAGCGGCTGATAGAACGCTAGTGCGGTTCATGCAGGTGCATTCAAAGTGAGACAACCACATGTACGCTTATTGCTGCAGGCTTCGCGGTTAAGTTGTCAGCGCTGGGCGGCCGCTCGGCCTCGACATAACTTGCGACATTGCACCCTCGTCCCATTGATGGTCGAAGAGTCCCTCGAGGGTAGCAAGCAACAATGAAGAAGAAGCTGTTTAGCCTTCCTCTGGTATGCACACCTCCCCACTCGAGCTTGGCCAGCTGCAGGACTGACTCCACCCCCTAGAAGATTGGCGCGCAGAGGAAGGACGATGAAGGAGAATCGCCTCCCGTGACTCCAAAGTCAGTCGCGCCGCCTTTATCGCCCCGAGTCGACTACGAACTCCGGACTGCGTGCGCTCTGGTACTGCAGAACTTCAAACCTTCCGATTATGTCTACCACGAACGATTCGGCGACGACGGAGACGACGAGCCGCAGCTAGACTACGAGACCCAGCTCAACTACGCGGCGTTCATGGAGGCTTTGGAGGGCGATCAGGAGCCAAGAGCAGCACTAGAACATGTTACTACTC
>JAABUL010003697.1_pt1 | contig 22091 bp, 18 predicted proteins | sample 5559151 | NCBI WGS metagenome assembly JAABUL01 (sample SAMN10711876, study PRJNA513368) | rock metagenome | isolation source: Antarctica rocks | place: Antarctica: Victoria Land, Pudding Butte sud | reverse complement strand
CCCGCCGCCGGGCGCCTCCTCGACGGCGCCTTCCCGCGCGTGAGCCGGCGCCTGGCCCCCTGGCTTGATCTGGCGGCGCGCCCCAAGCGCCCCGGCATGGGCGCCCAGGCGCGCTACACGCCGGCCCTCGACCTGCCCGCGCAGGGCGTCTTGACCGATGCCCACCCCCCCGCCGTGCGCGGCCTGGATCAAGCGCTCCTCGACGACCGCGCCCACTTGGCCGCCTGGCGCGACCAGACCCTGAGCAGGGACCGGGGCTACTATAGCCACACGCGGTTGGCGCGCCTCTTGGACGCCGCTGTCCACGTCGTCACGCGCCCGCACCCGCGGGCCGCCCTCCCCGTCGCGGAGGCGGCGCCCGTGCCGCAGCCCTTGCCCGGCCGCGCCCCCCCCGCGGCAGGGAGGCGATAGCCCCTGCGGCTTGACGGAGGAGTTCGGCAAGGCGCTACGGCCCAAGTTGGTGGAGGGGCTGCAACCGGTGCTGCAAGGACCCGCGCGCCCGCTCTCGACCACGGCGCCGTTCCCCTTCTCGCGTCTGACGGCGTTCGAGGCCGGCAAGTGTATCTACAACCTGGCGCCCTGCGAGAACGAGTTCGAGCGCGCCTTCGCCCGATTTTTGCAGGATACCCCGGAGGTCGCGGCCTTCGCCAAGCTGCCCGACCCGTTCAACTTCTGCATCGAGTACACCGACGCCGCGGCCAACCTGCGCCTGTACTACCCCGACTTCGTGGCCTGGCTAGAGAGCGGCGAGCACTGGCTACTGGAAACGAAGGGGCAGGAAAACGTCGACATCGCCAGGAAAGACGCGGCGGCGGCCCTGTGGTGCGAGAACGCCACCACCCTCACCGGCGTGACGTGGCGCTACCTCAAGGTGGGTCAGAAGGCTTTTGCCAACCTACAGCCACACGACTTCACCGACCTGCTGGCGCTGGCGTCGCAGAGCTAAGGAGTCGCCAAGGAATAACTTCCCGCCGCTGTCGGGCAAAGCGGCTATGAGCCTGCGCCCAAAAACGGGAAGTAATTGTTTAACGAGCCCTAAAAAGCGTCTCTACTGGGAGCGCTGGCGTCGGTCCCAGTAGAGACGACATACCGCCTCGACGCTCATCCGACCGCAGTCGGCCCGTGGTTTGCCATGCGACTTCAGTCGCAGGCTTCAGGCTTCCGCCGCACTAACGCGTGGTGTCCAGTACGGTGATGCTGCTGGGAGCCTGGCGCGTGGCCCCGGACGCGCGGGGCAGGAACGGCAGGGCGCGGCGCAGCCAGGACGGGACCCAGCCCCACGCGTCGTGCGCGCGCACCGGCCCCCCATTGTTGACGACGAACGCGTGGCCTCGCCGCGCGTCGACGACGATCTGGGCGGGGAAGACGCCGCTGGATACGGTGTGCAACACCGTCCCGGTACGCCCGTCCAGGATGGTCACGCTGCCCGCGCCGTCGAACGTCCCCGACCCATCGCCGTCTAGCGTGCCCACGTTTGTCACCAGCACATGGCCGCTATGGATGTCGGAGGCCACGCCGAACGAGCCCACGCCGGCGGCGATGGTACGCACGATGGCGCCGCGCCGCGCGTCCAGGATGCTTACCCCGCCGGCGCCGGCGGGGACGAGCCCGCCGCCGCCGGCGGGATGTTTCACAGGGCCCAACGTGGTGACGAACGCGCGCCCCGCGCCGCTATCCACGGACACGCCGGTCGGGAGGGTGTTCAGCGCACGCGTGCTCAACAGAGCGCCGCTGTGGCTATCGAGGACATAGATGTCCCCTGACGCGCTGGTAGGGAAGTTGCTGCTGAGCACGAACGCGCGCCCCGCTGTCTCGTCGACGGCCACCGCGCGCCCGGTTGGGAAACCTAGCTGTAAACCGATACGGACGCTGGACAGGAGTCGGCCGCTCGTGGCGTCGAACACGTTCGCCATCCCTCGGCGCAGGCCATCGTCGCCGGCGACGATGAGCCGGTTGGCTCGTCCATCGACGGCCATGGTCCCCACGCGCCCCTGCATGGTGAACGCGCGCATCGGATGTCCGCTCGACGTGTCGAACACGTTGACCGTGTTACATGGCGTGCTGGTAGCGTAGCGGGGGCAGGCGCTGAAGTTGGGGGTCGCGACGTAGAGCCGGCCAGCGTGCCGATCGAGCGCCATCTCGGATGGGTACGGACCGACGGAGAACGCACGTACGACTTTTCCGCTCCGCGCGTCGAGCATACTGATCGCGCCGCTGGACATCGCGGAGACGAAGACGTGGCCGCCGCGCGCGTCGACGACGATGTCGCCGGGCCCATCGGACAGGCGGATGGCGTGGATCAGGGCGCCGGTCATTGTGTCGAAGGCGCTGAGGCGGGCGCCGCTGTCCGACGCGTCGGACGTGCCGACGAACACGCGTCCCGCCTGCTCGTCGACGGCCACGCTCGTGATGCGCGGCCCAATGGATATTGTGCGCACGAGGGGGTCGGGGTCGGATGGCCGAGTGACGGCCAGCCCCGTCGCGCCCAGCAGCGCGATCAGCCCCGCCGCCAACGGCAATCTCCATCCACGTCTCGCCACTCCCTCGGACTCCCCACGCGTAAGGTTCGCGCATTATCTGGGAGCGCGGGCGTCCCGCCCGTCCCCGGCGTCCGCCTCTCGATGGCCGGGGACGGGCGGGACGCCCGCGCTCCCAGGCTCGTCCATCAATAATTCACGAGCTTACGCGCTATGCTTAATACTATACATACATCCAGACTACAACAAGGAGGCGACGATGACGACGACATCCCAGGCCCCGGCGACGCGCGAACCCGCGCTCGACGACATACGCGTGGCGGCGAAACGGCTGCGCGGCGTGGTGGCGCACACGCCCTTGCTGTACCCCGCCACGCCCGGCTTCCCGTTGGCCGGCAGGGTCATCCTCAAGCCCGAGAACCTACAGGTCACCGGCTCGTTCAAGCCGCGTGGCGCCTACAACAAGCTGGCCAGCTTGCCCGAGGCGGAACGCGCGCGTGGTGTCGTGGCTTTCTCCTCGGGCAACCACGCGCAGGGTGTGGCCTACGCCGCGCGACTGCTCGGCGTCCCGGCGACGATCATCATGCCCACGGACGCCGTGCCGGCCAAACTCGCGGCCACCAAGAGGCTCGGCGCCGAGGTCATACAGGTGGGCGCGACCTCGCAAGAGCGCATGGAGTATGGCGTAGCGCTGGCGCGCGAGACTGGCCGCGCGCTGATTCCGTCCTACGACGACCCTATGATCGTGGCGGGGCAGGGCACGATCGGGCTGGAGATTCTGGAGGACCGGCCGGACGTGGAGGCCGTGGTGGTCCCCGTGGGCGGCGGCGGGATGATCTCCGGCATCGCGCTGGCGATCAAGAGCCAGCGCCCCGACGTGCGCGTGATCGGCGTTGAGCCGGCGGGCGCGGCCGACGGGCAAGAGTCGCTGCGCACGGGACATATCGCGACCTGGGAACACCCCGACACAAGCGCGGACGGCCTGCGCGCGACACACCTGGGCGATCTACCCTTCGCTCTCATCTCCCGCCTCGTCGACGACATCGTGACGGTAACCGAGGAGGAGATACGCGCGGCGGTGCTGGCGCTGAACCACGGGGCCAAGCTCGTCATCGAGCCGTCGGGGGCCGTGGCCGTCGCCGCGCTTATGCACGACAAGACCGGCGTCGAGGGCCGGCGCGTCGTCGCCATCCTCAGCGGTGGCAACATCGACCCGGCGCTGCTGGCGCGCTGGCTGACGGTAAGTGACGAGTGACGAGTGGCGAGTGGCGAGTTCTAGTCACTCGCCACTCAAAGAAAATACGTCGAGCGTGTCGCCGCGCGGCGAGTCGATGACCTCGTTGCCGCCCGCCGCGATGGCGACGTATTCTCGCCCATTGACGCTGTAGACCGCCGGACCAGCGTCGGCCCCCGCGCCGGTGTGGTAGCGCCACAGCAGACGTCCGCTGCGCGCGTCGCGCGCGTCAACGTAGCCGGATGACTCGCCCGAGAAGACCACGTCGCCCGCGGTCACCGCCGAGCCGCCGTAGGCCAGCGCTGTCCCCGGCAATGGCGCGCGCCAAGCTACGCGCCCGCGCGCCACGTCGTAGCCGACCAGCGCCCCCGCGAAGTGGATGTTGGGCAGGGCCACGGGCGGGTGGTTGAAGCAGCACGAGGTCGGCGTGGTCGAGCGCAGCATGGGGTAGGTGTTGGCCGCGATGTAGGCGAGCCCTGTGCGCGGACTGTACGAGACGGGCGACCACGCCGAGCCGCCGATCTGGCCCGGCGCGATGAGCGTCGGCGTCTCCGACGGCGGCGTGAAGATGCAGCCCTCGTGCGGATAGAGGCCGGGGGCGGGGCACTGCGGCGCGAACGGCTCGCTCTGGGGCTCCGGCTGCGTCGGCCAGGCGCGCTGCCAGGAGGGTCCACGGGGGACCGCATGTTCGGGTGTGGGGACGAGCGGCGCGCCGCTGCGGCGATCGAGCACGTAGAGCCAGCCCGTCTTACCAGCCTGGATCACCGCCGGAGTCGCCTTGCCGCCGCGTGGGAAGGGGACGAGCAGGGGCGGGCTGGCCGGGTCGGTATCCCACAGGTCATGGTGGATTTCCTGGAAGTGCCAGGCGACCCCGCCGGTCGCGGCGTGCAGGGCGACGATACTGTTGGTGTAGAGGTTGGTCCCCGCGCGCGGCGCGCCGTTGAAGTCGGGCGACGGATTGCTGACGTTGACGTAGATCAGGTCGAGCACGGGATCGACGGCGGGGGTCATCCAGACGGCCCCGCCGCCATGCCGGTAGGCGCCGTTGGCGGGCCATGTGTTCCCACCGGGCTGGCTGGGCGACGGCACGGTGTCGAAAAGCCAGTCCTCGCGCCCGCTGCGCGCGTCGAAGGCGGCGACGAAGCCGCGCACCGCCTCGTCGCCGCCTGACACGCCGACAACGACGCGCCCGCGATCATAGAGCGGCGCCATCGACTCGAAGTAGCTGTACCGCGGGTCCTGCAGCTGGAACTGCCAGTCCTGCCGCCCCGTCGCGGCGTCGATGGCGATGAGGCGGGCGTCGAGCGTGGCGAGGTAGACGCGTCCGTCCCCGTAAGCCACGCCACGGTTGAGCTTGCTGGGCCAGGCGTCGGGCGACAGATGCGGCAAAAAATGCCACAGCAGACGCCCCGACGTGGGATCAAGCGCGAAGACCTCGTCGTCGGGCGCGGCGATGTAGAGGCGGCCGGCGGCGATGACGGGTGTGGCCTCGAAGCTCGTCTTGGGTCCACTGACGCCGGTGTGGAAGCTCCAGGCCAGGCGCAGCCGCCCGGCGTTGGCCGTCGTGATCGCGGCGATGGGCGCGTAACGCGGGCCGGCCGCGTCGCCGCCATAGTTGGGCCAGTCCAACGTGGCCCCCGTTGCCGTCGCCGTACCACGATGGCCGGACGGATTCGCCCGCGCGGAGGATGGCGCATGTGCGGCCAGGATACAGCACGCGGCTATGGCGATCGTGACTAGGGCGCGGCGCTTCGGTGTGCTTTTATGCATGGAGCTAAACCCTTTTCTCACCTAAATATCCGCCTGGGGGAAGCACTCAAGACGCCAATACGATCCCATCGGGACAGATAGCCGTGCCCCGCGTGGGACACGCGGCAAGCGAGGTCAGCCGCACGCTGATGATGAGGCGCGTGCGCCAGGGGAACAACCGTGACAAGGTATCCCCGACAAGCGGCAGATCGTACAACGCATCGGGCAGGGGGCGGCGCATCTGGGGCGCGACAGATAAACAGGCAGGCGCGGACGTAGGGCAGCCTCCCATTACCCGCATCATGACATCCCCGGTCACCTGAACGGTACGCCCCGCCCACGATTGCGGATGTTGTCACAAGCCCGCCTGGACCTCAGCCACTGTGTACACGCGATTAGGTGCCGCGCCAAGCCAACCGAACGCCACAATAACGAGCGCCGCGACGAACACGACGCCGAGTAGGGTACCGAACGCCCACCGCATACTCCGCTCCCCTCACCACCACAATAGCCAAGGCCACACTCTCTAAAACGCTCGTCACGCGTCAATGGCTACAGGGCGCCACACAATCGGCCTACCGCCGCGTTCGCACAGTATGCCATAATCGACGCGATCGGCTGTAGGAGCGTATCGATATACAGCCCTGTCTGATAAAATCGCCCAACGCTATTATAACGAGGGTGTAGGGGCGTATCGCTATACGCCCGGTGTTTCGCGGGCGCGCGGTTGGCGTGCGCCGTGCGTATCCATGGCAAAGGCCGGGCGTATGGCGATACGCCCCTACAAACATCTCAAGGGGAGGGTAGCGGTAGCCTCGGTCAAGGCAACGCGTCCGGGACGCGCAGGGTAGTGGCGCCGATGCGCGTGTCGGCCATACCGTAGTAGACGTCGATGCGACCGTCGCCGCGCGCGTCCGTCCCCGTCGGGAACACGGCGTCGTCCTCGACGCCATCCATCTCCTTCGCGGTTTGGGGGGACAGGATCGGCGTCGGCGAGCGGTACAGCACGCGACGCGGGTCGCGCGCGTCCACCACGAGCGCGCCGGCCCGGTAGATCACCGGCTTGCGCTCACCCTGATACCTAGGCGCGCGTCCTTCGACCCCATGGTAGATGATGAGCCAGCCCAGCGGCGTGAGCACGGGCGGCGCGCCGCCGCCGATCCAGGCGCTCTCCCACACATACTCTGGTCCGATCAACACATGATGTTGGTGGAACCGCGTCAGATTACGCGAGTCACGCCGCGCGTCGTCGAGCGCGCAATACGAGATCCAGATGCGGTGGCGCGCGTCGTGGACGCCACGCGGCTTGTGCGCCTCGTCGTAGAGCGGCCGGTGCAGCAACGCAAGCGACTCGCGCCCGTCGGGGCCGATGACCGCGCGCGGGAACAGCGAGGCGTCTTTGTCGCCGAAGGTATTGAAGTCCACGCCATAGGCCGGATCGGGCGCCGGTTCATAGACGACTGGACCCAGGCGGCGCCACGACCGCAGATCGTCCGACACGGCGAGGGCGACGCGCTCGCCGTGCGCCATACGGCCGCCCGCGACGTAGGCCATGACATACAGCCCGAGCGGCTCGACAAAGGTGACGCGCGGATCTTCGCAGCCGCCGACCCCCGTCTCCTGGTTCACTTCGTACGCCGCCTCCGGCTCCAGCGCGTACCCCAGGCGTTCCACGCCCCACGGATCGCCGCGCTCATTAAAGCGCACGCGCGCCACCCCGACACGCGAGTAGTCGCCCACGGCGACGACGCGCGGGAAGAGATAGAGCGCGCCGTCCGGTCCGCGCGCGGCGCCCGGATTGAGGACGCCCCCGCGTTCTTCCGGGTCCGTGTCATCGGGCGCCATGATGAGGCCAAGTCGCCGCAGGGCAAACGGGGCCGTCTCCTGATCGTCCATCGCCCTTTCCTACGTGCTTTCCGATTAGAGCGGGACGCCGGCGAGATGGGGCGCGACATTATGCGCGTGCCGATGCAGCAGGTCCAGCGCGTTCCAGTCGGCCCCGGTCTCCACGATGCGTCCATCAGCGATACGCGCGATATCGACGCCCATGACCGCCACGACCGTTCCGCACGGGTCCGTCCCGATATCACTGCCGCGCGCCGTCCAGCGCGTCACGACTTTGTCCCCTTCGGCGATCTGATCCTCGATCACGAATTGGAGGTCGGGAACATTGGCGCGGCTCGCCGCGACGATGCTCTTGACGCCATCAACGCCGGCGTCGAGCTCCGGGAACGCCGGGTCGTGGCGGACGTGGGCCGGGGCCACGACCTCCTCGGCGATGGCGTAACTGCCGGTGTTGAAGACCTCGAACCAGCGGCGGGCGATGGCCTTATTGTCGGGATTGTTGGGCGAACTCGCGACCGGCGTGTCCCGCCGGTGGGAATGGTTGTGATCGAATCCCATATCACATCCCTCCTCTATGGGGTAGGCGCGGTACCCTGTGATCGTGGGGTACACCTTCATGCTAGGCGTCGTAGCGAGCACCCGTCAAGTGGCGCCACAATTCATTAGAACCTTCTTGTTCTTAGAACCTTCTTGTTTGACACGACGGGGGCGCATGTGTCACACTACGCCCTGTCATGTTTGTACGACCGACGAGACGTCTTCCGGCGCATTCACGCCTCGCCGCCGCCACGCTCGCCGTGGTGTTGGCGCTATCCGCCGCCACCGGACCCGGCGCGGCTCTCCACGCGCGCGCTCAGGCGGGCCAGACGCAGACGACCCCGCCGCGCGTCCCGCTCATCGCGGTGCAACACGGCGCGTTCATGGCGAATGGCCGCCCCCTACCCTACCTGCACGGCATCAACTACGAGGGGCCCGCCGATCGTCCCTGGCATATGTGGGAGGACGGCCGCTTCAACCCTACACTCATCGCGCACGACTTCGACCTCATCGCCGCCGGGGGCTACAACCCCGTGCGCGTCTTCGTGCAGCATCCGCTCCCCGACGAGATACTCGCGGGGGACTACGCGCGCCTCGACGCCGTCGTCGCGCTCGCCGCCGCGCGTGGACTGCGCCTGCTGATCACCTTTAACGACGACGGTGATTCCGACCTGCGCCGCGTCACCCGCGTCGAGGCGCTTATCGCCGCGCATCTCGCCGGTAACGCCGCCATCTTCGGCTACGATCTGCGCAACGAGCCCGGCCTGGCCGACATCGCCGCCGCGCGGTATCCCAGCGGGGTCACGCTACCCCTGTTCGCGCCCGCCCTCATCAGCGCCTACCATGAACGCGTGAGCATGTCCACCGTGCGCGCGGTACAGGCCAGCGGCCAGTGGTCACAGGCGCCCTTCAGCGCGATGGACACGCGGACGCTCTACTACTATCTGAACGCGCGCCACCTGTACGATAGTTTCATGGCCGAGAACCCCGCCTACCCGGCCGTGCCGGCCAGCCCCTACTGGGTGCCCTTCCTGACGGCGGCTAACGGGACGCTCGCGGCCTACCTGAACACGCAACTCGCGGCCGTGCGCGCGGCCGACCCCACGCACGTCGTGACCGTCGGCTACAACTCGCGCTTCTGGGCCGCGCTGCCGGCCAACACGGCGCTCGACTTCCGCTCCATCCACATCTACCCGCCGGCGAGCTACGACGGCTTCCACGCCGCGCTGCGCTCGTTCGAGGCGATCAATGCGCTGGCGCCCTCGCCGCTGGTGCTCGAAGAGTACGGTGTCTCCAACGATCTCAACGGCCGCCAGTCCTCGGCCGTGCGCGAGACGGCCGCGGCGCTGTACCTGCGCACGCTCGGCGGCGGCGGCGACCTCAAGTGGATGTTTAGCGACGACGCCGTGGGCTACAACAGCTACGAGAACAATCTCGGCGCGGTCGACACCTCCAACCTGCCGAAGCCAACTTACCTCGTCAGCAGCGCCATCGACGCCTACAACGCCCAGACGCCCTACTCAGGCGGCCTGGCGCTGCGTCCCGATCCCGTCACCGGCGCGGGGTCTGCCTTCGCCGCGCGCGACGCGCTGGCGCTCGGCGGCAGCCTGCCCTACGCTGACGCGCGCGTGCGCTACACGCCTAGCGTCGCGGGAGTGTTGTGGCTCGACTGGAGTACGCCGGGTCTGCTGCGCGTCACCCCGACCTCCGACGGCCGGCTCACCCTCGCGCTCGGCGCGCTGACCGGCGCGACCGCCCTGACCTCCGCGCCCACCGTCTCGGGGACGGCCCCGCTCACGGCCACCACCATCGCGATCACGACGACGGCCGTGCCCTCATCAACAGTTCCGGTATCCGGCGCGCTAACGGCGGCCGGCCCAATCATCACGCTGGCGCTACACGCGGGAGTCGTGCAAACGCTACGCTACCAGGGTCGGGGCGCGCCACCACCCACACCCGTCGACCTCCCGGTGCCCGACCTGGGCGGCTGGTACGTCGTGGAGCGCGGGCACAACGTCGCGGCGCCGTTCCTGAACCCCTGGCAGAACATGGGCGGGGCGGACACGCTCGGCCTGCCCGTCACCGAGGCGTTCACCTATCGCGGGCTGCCCACCCAATACTTCGACAATCTAGCGCTGCGCATCGGCCCACAAGGCGTGACGACGGCGCCACTTGGCGTCGTAGCGCTGGGCGGGAACGCGCTGCCACGCGCCCACGAACTGCCCGCGCGCATATCGCACGTCTACGACACGACGACGGGCCACAACCTCCACGGCGCCTTCCTCGACTACTGGCGCCGCACCGGCGGCCTGCGCTTCTGGGGTCCGCCGATTTCAGAGGAAATGCGCGAGAACGGACGCACCGTGCAATACGTCGCGGGCGGTGAGTTCACCATCACGCCGCCGCCGCACGGCCACGTCATCCTGCTCCCGCTCGGCGACCGCATGTGGCCCTCCGTGCGTAAGGTCTACGGGCTGTAGCACTACGCAGTACTCTCCGTAGTATGGACCAGCGCGAAAGTTCCCGTGACGGCTAGTCGAGGCCGCCTTGCAGGGCGGCCAACCGCGCCAACGGCGACGCGTCCGGCGGCTCTAACCGTCGCTGCCAGTGGTCGAACGCGGGGGAATCGGGCTCGGTGCGCGCCCACAGGTCAAACCAGCGGCGCGCGGCGTCGAGGTCCTGTCGAGCCACACATAAATCGATCTGGGCGTTCATCAGGGCCGCGAACTTGCTGACGTGCATTCGCTTGCGGGCGCGCAGCGGCTTCAGCAGGGCTTCGGCTTCGTCCAGCCGGCCGGCGCGCGTATGCTGGCGAGCCAGGTTGGCGCCGCCGAACAGGTAGTCGGGGTCGCGCGCGTAGATTTGGCGCGTGATCTCCTCGGCGTCGCGTACGCGCCCATCCTGCGCGTACGCGACAGCGAGGTTGTTCAAGAGATCGGGAGCGTCTGGCTCCATCTCCAGGGCCTGCTTGATCAAGCGCTCGCCACGCGCCGTGTCACCCTTGTTGAGCGCCCGCGTGGCGTCGATTTGCAACTTTTCGACCCGCGGCCCATGCCTACGATTGGGCTCATCGTGGATCTCGAAGCCCATCACCTCGCTGTCGCGCCAGGAACCCTGCGTCCACAATCGAACCGGGCCGTCGGGCAACAACCCCGCCAGTTGCGCCGCCTCGGCGGCCTGGCTACGCGCTATATCAGGACCACGCTGGCTCAGCGCGAAGTCGCGCAAGGCCGGCGCCAGTTCGGGTGCCTTCGACTCCAGCGCGACGTTCAGCGCGAACTCGCGCCCCTCCGGATCGCCGCGGTCGAGCAGCAGGGGAATGAGCCGCACGAGCGCGGGATGCTGGCGCAGGAAGCGCTGACGCGCCTCCGCCAAAGCGCCCGGGTCGTGGCGCGCGGCGGGGGGCAGGGTTTCCCGGGCGAACACCTTGAGATCGTGGTCGGATAGCCACTCAGCCAGTCCGAACGGCCACGGCGCGTTCCGCTCGCCAATCGGCCTGTCCAGGTCCTCCAGATTGTCCCGCGCGACGTGCAGCCACGGCGCTAACTCCAACGCGCGCCGCCACTGCCGGCGCGCCTCGTCCTCGTGGCCCTGGCGCAACGCGGCGACAGCGGCAAGGTGGCGGAGCAGCGGCCACATGTAGTGTTTGCCGTCCTGCTCGGCCGCATGAAAAGCGTCGAGCACGCCCTGGTCATCGCCCAGGAAGCTCAATGACTCGGCCTTCTTGGTCCAGATATCCGTGTGGTCCGGCGCGGTGGCGGACTTGAGGCGCTCGCCCCAGGCGTGAGCCTCTCCGATGCGTCCGCTCAGGCACGAGTAGCGCACAAGGTTGCCCAGGGCGTGGTAGTTGTCCGCGTCGAGGTCGAGCACGCGTCGCGCCGTGGCGATAGCCTGCTCGCTTTGTCCTTCATTGAAATAGGCCAGGCTAAGGTTGTTGAGCACCGGGATGAAGTCAGGCTTGCGCCGCAGCGCCTGCTCGGCGCGCAGGCGCGCCCGCGCCCACTGGTTTTGTTCCACCAGGCTCATGATCTCCTCGTGCTGGGCCGCCAGCGCGAAGGCGTCATCGCCCTCCAGGCCATGCTGGGGTAACACGGCGTGCAGGGTCTGCTCTAACTCGGCGGCCGTTTCGCGGATCTCAGCGGCGCGCGTGTGGTTGGGCCAGCGCTCCAGGAAGCGGTGGAACGTGCGCAGCGCCAGGATCATATGATGGTTGGACATGTAGGCGCCGGCTAGACCCAGTGTGAGGTCGGCGTCTTTGGGCGTCAGCTTGAGCAGGCGCTCGGCGGCGTTCTGGTAGGACCGCATGTCCTTCTGGTCGAAGGCGAGGTTGACCTGCAACGCCAACACAGCGTGCTGGTTCGGGTAGCGCTGGTCGATCTCGGCCAGCAGCGTGCGCGCCTCGTCCCACTGCTGCCGCGCGATGAGATCGTCGGCCTCATTCAGGCTGGCGGCAAGCGCGTAAGGCATGACGCGCGCGACGGCCTGGCCGGGACGATTTTTCTTCTTTTTGTTGCTGTTTTTAGCCATGTCGATAGTTTACAAGTTGGCAGCGTATGGGCGCTGTAGTGAGAGTCTTTATCGCAGGGCGCGTGAATTATTGGACGGAGACTTCGTGTCCAATAATCCACGCGCCCTGCCCGGTTCGCAGCTAGTGAGCGGCCTCTAGCGCGGCCATCAGGGCGCGCTTGGTGTAGACCTTGACCAGGTGCGCGCGGTACGACTCCGAGGCGTAGATGTCGCCTAGGAAGTCCATGCCCTCACCGGCTTGCGCGGACGCCTGGGCGATCAGCTCAGGCGTAAGCTGCTGGCCCTTGAGCGCGTCCTCCACCGCCGTCTGGCGTGTCGCCTTCGGTCCCGCGCCGGTGACGGCCACGCGGCAGTCCTGGCACGCGCCGCCGGCGCCCAATGTAACCACGGCCGCGACGCCGACGACGGCATAGCCCGAGGCGGGGTGCTGGAACTTCTGATACGACATACCTGTCTTGGTCCCCGACGTACTGGGGACGGGGATGTCGATGCGCGTCAGGACCTCGCCCGGCTCCAGCGCCGAGGTCAGCATGTCGACGAAGAAATCGTCGACGGAAACGGTGCGCTCGCCGCCCGGGCCCATCACGCGCATCCGCGCATTCAAGGCCAGGGCGACGGCCGGCCAGTCAGCCGCGGGGTCGGCGTGGGCGAGCGCCCCGCCGAAGGTGCCGCGGTTGCGCACCATGGGGTCGCCGATAACCGAGGCGGCCTGCCTCATCATCGGGAACACGTCGCGCAACTCCTCGGAACTCTCGACCTGGGCATGGGTCGTCATGGCCCCGATCGTCATATGGCCGTCCGTACGCGCGATGCCGCGCAACTCAGGGATGCGGCCGATGTCGACGAGCACAGGCGGACTGGACAGCCGCAGCTTGAGCATGGGGATCAGACTATGTCCCCCCGCCAGCACCTTGGCCTCGTCGCCGTGCTCTTGCAGGAGGCTCACCGCCTCCCCGACACTCGTCGGCGCGTAGTAGTCGAACTCTGCTGGTATCATGTTGCCTCCAGGCTAGTCGTGAGTCGTGAGTCGTGAGTCGTGAGTCGTGAGTCGTGAGTCGTGAGTCGTGAGTCGTGAGTCGTGAGTCGTGAGTCGTGAGTCGTGAGTCGTGAGTCGTGAGTCGTGAGTCGTGAGTCGTGAGTCGTGAGTAAGGATAATCGTTGAGCTTCATGGAACGCATGGTGTCGCTTAACCCGGCTGGCTATTTGGTGACCCTGCCATCCCGTAGCCACTCACGACTCACGACTCACGACTCACGACTTATTCATGGCCGCCCATAGCTTCTCGGGCTTCAGGGGCATGTCGATGTGCGTAATGCCAAGGGGCGCGAGCGCGTCCATCACGGCGTTGACTACGGTCGAGGCCGCGCCGATGGTGCCTGCCTCGCCGATGCCCTTGATGCCGAGCGGGTTGACGGGCGTCGGCGTCGTCGTGTGCGAGGTCTCGTACATGGGCAGGTTCTCCGCGCGCGGCAGCGCGTAGTCCATCAGCGAGCCGGTCAGCAACTGGCCCTCGGCGTCGTACTCAGCGCCCTCGTAGAGCGCCTGCGCCAGCCCCTGCGTGATACCGCCATGCACCTGACCGTCGGCCAGCAGCGGGTTGATCACATTGCCACAGTCGTCAACCGCGATGTAGCGCTGCAGGTCGATCTGGCCCGTCTCGGCGTCGACCTCGACGACCGCGATGTGCGTGCCGAAGGGCCAGGTGAAGTTGCTAGGGTCGTAGAAGCTCTGCGCCTCCAGGCCCGGCTCCAGATCGGCCGGATAATTGTGCGCGAGGTAGGCCGCCAGCGAGACCTCGGCGAAGGTCTTGTTGCGGTCGGCCACGCCCTTGACGTTGAACTGGCCGTCGTGGAACTCGATGTCTTCTTCGGCCGCCTCGAGCAGATGCGACGCGATCTTTTTGGCCTTGGTCACGATCTTATCGGCGCTCATCTTGATGGCGACGCCGCCGACGGCCATGGAACGCGAGCCGAAGGTGCCGATACCAAACTGCACCTTGGCCGTGTCGCCCTCCACGACCTCGATGTCCTCCATCGGCAGCCCCAACTCGTCGGCCACGATCTGCGCGAAGCTGGTGAGGTGGCCCTGCCCCGATGCGCAAGAGCCGGAGTAGACGGAGACCTTGCCGGTGGGGTGGACGCGCACGGTCGCGCTTTCCCAGCCGCCCGCCTGCGCGCCAAGCGCGCCGAGCACCTGCGAGGGCGCGATGCCGCAGATCTCGATGTAGGTCGTGAGACCGATGCCCAGGTAGCGCCCTTGCTGGCGCAGCTCCTGCTGCCGCTGGCGCAATTCTTTATAGCCGGCCGCCTCCAACGCCTTGTCGAGGTTCATCGCGTACTCGCCGCTGTCGTAGGTGACGCCGGTGGACGTGGCGTACGGGAACTCAGCCGGCCCGATGAAGTTCTTGCGGCGCACCTCGACCGGGTCCATGCCCAACTCATGCGCCAGCAGGTCGACCATGCGCTCGACCAGATAGGTGGCCTCGGGACGCCCGGCGCCACGGTAGGCGTCGACCGGCGTGGTGTTGGTCATCACACCGTAGACCTTGCACTCCACGGCGGGGATCTTGTAAACGCCCGAGAGCATGACGCCGAACAAGATCGAGGGGATGGCGGGAGCAAAGGTCGAGAGATAAGCGCCCAGATTGGCGTAGACCGTGGCTTTAAGGCCCGTGATCACGCCATCGCGCGTCGCGCTCAACTCAACATCCTGGATGTGGTCGCGGCCGTGCGTCGTGGCAAGGTAGTTCTCGCCGCGCGTCTCCGTCCACTTGACGGGCCGCGCGAGCTCGCGCGCGGCGAACGCGCACAGCGCCTCCTCGGAATAGAAATACAGTTTCGACCCGAAGGCGCCGCCGACATCGGGCGCGACGACGCGCACCTTCTGCTCAGGGAGGCCCATGGTTAGGCAGAGCAGTAGCCGCACCAGGTGCGGGATCTGCGTCGAGGTGTACAGCGTCAATTCCTCCGTGCCCGCCTCCCACTGCGCCAGTACATTGCGCGTCTCGATGGCGGTGGGGATCAGGCGTTGGTTGACGATACGCTGCTTCAGGTGGACCTCGGCCCCGGCGGCCGCTTTGTCGAAGGAACCGTCACCGAAGCCCCACACGAACGAGGTGTTGTTGGGTACGTCGTCGTGCACGAGCGGCGCGCCGTCCTTGACGGCCTCTTCGTGGTTAGTAGCGACGGGCAACGGCTCGTACTCGACGACGATGGCGTCGAGCGCGTCACGCGCGATATAGCGCTGATCGGCCACGACCAGCGCCACGCCGTCGCCGACGTGCCGTACCTTGTCGTGGGCGAGCGCGGGGTGCGCGGGCATCTTCATGTCGGGCAGCACCCATCCGACGGGGATGCCGGCGAAGCGGTCTTTGATATCGGCGCCGGTGTAGACCGCGACAACGCCGGGCATGTTCTTAGCCGCGGACGTGCCGATGCTGGTGATGCGCGCGTGGGCGTACGGCGAGCGCAGGATCTCGGCGTGCAGGACGCCGGTCGGCGCCATGTCGTCGGTGTAGCGGCCCTGGCCCGTGATCAGTTTAGGGTCTTCGCGGCGCTTCACGCCGCGGCCAAAATAGCGCTCGGCTCCAACTGGTTTCTCGACGGTTGTCATGTGTGACCCCCTTACGGAGTAGTCGGTAGTCAGTAGTCAGAGAGCGGCGAGTGAAAACCACCTATATTGTCTCGCCCAGCCTGTCAATAGACATCCGTAACCTTCTGATAACTGACTACTGACTACTGACTACTTGTCCCTCGGACATCTTACGCGCGGCGTACTGGATCGACTTGACGATGTGCTGGTAGCCGGTGCAGCGGCAGAGGTTGCCGTGCAGGGCGTGGCGGATCTCCCCCTCGCTGGGATCGGGGTTCTGCCCCAACAGATCATAGGCGCTCATGATCATACCAGGCGTGCAGTAGCCACACTGTAGCCCATGCTCCTCCCAGAAGCCCTCCTGAATGGGATGCAACTGGCCGTCCTTGGCTAGCCCTTCGATCGTGAGCACCTCGGCGCCCTCGGCCTGTACTGTGAACAAGGTGCACGACTTGACCGCGCGGCCGTTGAGCACAACTGTGCAAGCGCCGCACTGGCTCGTTTCGCAGCCAATATGTGTGCCCGTCAAGCCAAGGTCGTCGCGCAGGTAATGCACCAGCAAGCGCCGCGGCTCGACCTGCGACTGCCGCGTCTGCCCGTTAACCGTCAACGTCACTGGAATAAGCGCCATGTATCATCTATCCTCTCAATAGTAGTTAGTTGCTAGTAGGTAGAAAACACGACTACTAGCAACTAACTACTAATTACTAACTACGGCCGCGCCAGTGGCCGCGACCTGCCCCTCCATACACTTGAAGAACGCGTTGGCGACCGACTTGACGGCGGGACCCATTAAGCGCTGTCCGACCGCGGCGAGTGGGCCGCCTACTTGCACATCACCGCTATAGGCGACGCGTGTCTTGTCGCCATCCTCGGTCAGGGTAATAGCGCCGGTCCCCTTCACGAAGCCGCCCGAAAACTTTCCTTCGAGTCCCAGCGTATACGACTCCGGCGGCTGCTCGTTCGATAAAGCCACCATGCCGGTGAATGTGCCCTTGATGCCGGCGACGCCAGCTTTGAGGTGGGTCTCGTAGCGCCCATCGCCAGCCGGCTCGAACTTCTCGCAACCGGGCAGGCAGTGGCGCAACGCGGCGGGATCGCACAGGGTGGCGTAGACGCGTGGCCGGTCGCCCCCCATGCTGTAACTGCCTTCTACCTTCATTAACACTCCCTCAATGTTAGTCGGAAGTCGGAAGTCGATAGTCGGAAGTTATCGCGGTAGGGATAGCCGCTCATCCCCCATGCTATTGGTTCGCGCACTTTCACCCGGCTCCTTACGTCCGATGTCCGACTTTCTACTCATCAGGTTGGACGCCATCCTCGTGCCCGACCTGCGCGATGATACCGCGCGCCCGCTCCAGATCCGCGGGCGGCACCATGATATCAACTCTGCTCATGGTACCGCCAAGGGCAGCGCCTTCCCCGACATCGGGGCTGGCCTGCAAGGTCGCCGTGATGCCGGCCGCGTCGAGCTGGCTGCGCGCCTCCTCGGCGATAGGAGTCCCCTCGATAGTGGCTGCTTTGACAAGGTTATCGGTCGCCATTGATCCGCTGCCCCTCCAGTCATCGCTCTCCCCGTTTGCCCTAGTCGGCGCACGACGCGCTGCTAGTCTAGGGGGATTATATACCTTTGTGGTAAAATCGCTTGCTCACTGTCTAATTAGTCACGACATGAATAGAGAAGCACGGGGCCGCGCGCTGTCGCATCGCGCGTCGATTGACGCGGCAAACCACTATCCTCTATAGTCACATCGTGAATACTCATCACGAAGCCGTCAGCGCCAAGATCGAGGGCTACCAATGCGCCACGCCATAGACGCCGCCGAGCCCGCGCGCTACGCCCTGCTTGGGCTTCTCCTGGAGGAGCCAGGCCACGGCTATGACCTGGCGCGCCACTTCGCCCCCGGCTCCGCCCTGGGCGCGGTGCTGCGCCTGGGCTCCAGCCACCTGTATGCCCTGCTGGCCCGCCTGGAGAAGGACGGCCTCATCGCGGGGGAGCGCCTGGACGCCGGCGCACATCCGCCCCGGCGCGTCTACCATGTGACGGAGGCGGGGCGCGCGGCTGTGCTCCGTTGGATCGAAAAGCCGGTGGAGCGCCCACGCGAGATGCTGCTTGATTTCCCGCTCAAATTCTACATCGCCCGGCGCCAGGATCCCGCCCGCGCGGGCCGCCTGGTCGCACGACAGCGCCGATTGTTGACAAACTTCCTGGAACAACTGGAGCGCGAGGCGGGCCTATCGACCGCGGGAGAGGAGGATGATTTCGTTGCTTTGATGCGCGACGGACGTATCGCGCGCACCAAGGCGTCGCTGGACTGGCTCGACCGCTGCGCCGCCACGCTGGAGGCGGCGTGACCGCACACGCCGCTACCGGCGGCGCCCTCCATCTAGGTCGCGCGTGCGATATAGATTCGCGCGACATAGCACTTGCCGTAGCCATAGTTGGAAGGCAGGGTGGAACGCGGCGCGTGCGGCTCACGGACGATGTCGTGGTCGATGTACCGGCCGATGGACTGGCGCCGGCGCCGGGACCCGGCGCCGTGACCTTACGCCCCTGGCAGGTCACGCTCTCTAGGGAGCGGCCCGCAGGCTCGGCGCGCAACGTCTGGGCTGGACGCGTGCGCGAGGTATTGCCGCTCGGTGGGCGCGTCCGCGTCACGCTCGCTGTCGGCGCGCGCGAGGCGCTGACGCTGGTGGCCGAAATCACCCCGGAGGCGCGGGCGGAGTTGGGTGTGCGCGAGGGCGAGCCGCTCTATGCCTCATTCAAGGCGACCGCCGTGACCGCCGGCGCCTACCGCGCGCCCTAGCAGATCATCTACAACAATAGCCCATAGAGTCTAAGAGCTGTAGTCGTGGGGTATGAGGGCTTCACCCGCTGTAGCGGCTTTAGCTTGACCTCTATCGCGGATTAGACTATATTGTAGACATGGGGTATCGGGCGATAGAAGTTAGGTGGATGCCACATCGGGCGTCGCAATGGGCGACGTATACGGCGGCGCGGGTGGAGGCGGCGCGCCTGTGGGGCGACCTTGTGGCGCGCCACCATCGCTTGCGGCGTCTGAACTGGCGCTGGCCGTCCAAGGCCCGTTTCCAGAAGTGGGCCAAAGGGCGCTATCCCGGCTTGGCGGCGCAAGCGACGCAGCAGATCATCGGAGAGTTCATCGCGGCGGTGGACGCCACGCGTCAACTCAGGAAGAAGGGTCACGATGACGCGCGCTATCCGTGGAAGCGGCCGCGTTATCGTGATGTCGTGTACACCAACCAGGACGCCCGCATCCGCGGCCAGCGCCTGGTCTTGCCCAACGGCACAAGCGGCACGTTACGCATCCCGTTGCCCGCCGACCGACCGCTGCCCGGTCGGCTGATGGAGGTGCGCTTGTGTCTGGGCCATGTCCTGCTGACATGCGAAGTCCCCGATGAAGCGCGTCACCAGCGGACGGTGGTGGGCGTGGACCTGGGCGTGAACACACTGATCGCGGCCACGGACGGCACAAAGGCCGTGCTCATCAGCGGGCGTGAGGCCAAGGCGACCGTGCAGTGGCGTAACAAGCGGTTGGCGTCGGCGGTGAGCAAGCAATCCACGATGGTCAAGGGGTCGCGGCGGTGGCGACGCATCCAGCGGCGCAAGAAGCAGATGCTTGCCAAGGCGCGGCGCCGCATGAACGACCTGATCCACAAGGCTACGCATCGCGTCTCCCACGAGTTCCCCGGCGCGACCTGTTATGTCGGCACGCCGTTCAACGACGCATCGCGGACGATGCACGGCGTGTGGGCGCAGCAGGTCAGCCAGGCCAGCAACGGCAAGATCATACGTCAGTTCGATTATAAGACGAGCGGCGCCATTCAGGTAGACGAGCGTTATAGTTCTCAGACGTGCCCGAACTGCGGGGCGCGGAACAAGTGCCGGCGCGTGTATTGTTGTCGGGAGTGCGGGATAGTCGCCCCACGCGATGTCGTGGGTAGTACGAATATCCTGTGCATCGGCCTCTATGAGGCGATGCGGATCGGTCAATCCCTAGCAACGGAGATCGTCTATGTACGGCCCGTCAAAGTATTCCGGCGCGAGCCGGATAGTTCGCTTGGACACAGCGGACATAGCTCGGCCTAGCCGAGAAGCCCAAGGCGTTCAGCCTTGGGAGTGTCACACGTCCTGATCGGCGGGGGCGGGCTGGAAGTCCAGCGCGACCGAGTTGATGCAGTAGCGCTGGCCTGTCGTCTCGCGCGGTCCGTCGTCGAAGAGATGGCCCAGGTGCGCCCCGCAGCGCTTACACACGACCTCAGTACGCGCCATGCCATGTGAGCGGTCCGTCACGAGCTCGACGTGTTCCCGGCTGATCGGGTCGTCGAAGCTCGGCCAGCCCGAGCCGGACTCGAACTTGGCGTCCGACGCGAAGAGTTGCTGGCCGCAGGCGACGCAGTTGTACGTGCCTTCGGCGTGGTTGTGGTAGAGCGCGCCGGTGAAGGGGCGCTCGGTGCCCTTGAGCCGGCAGACCGTGTACTGCTCCGGCGTCAATGTCTCGCGCCAGTACGTGTCCGGCTTGTCACGCAGGTCGTTTACTGTATCCGTCATGTTTGTATTCTCCTTTAGTACGCGGGGGGAAGCACGATACGTTCGCGCTTCCCCCCGCGCGGTAACACTACTTTCGACTTTCGACTTTCGACTATATGTGGCAGGCGGCGAGCCCGCGCTTCTCCAGGTACTGCTGATGATAGCCCTCGGCCTCAAAGAAGGTGGCCGCTGGCACGATCTCGGTCACGATCGGGCGCTTGTGGGCGCCGGACCGCTCCAGGCGCTCCTTGGACGCCCACGCGGTGGTCTCCTGCTCAGAATCGTGGTAGAAGATAGCCGAGCGGTACTGCGCGCCCACGTCCGGCCCCTGGCGGTTGCGCTGCGTGGGGTCGTGGTTCTCCCAGAACACGCGCAGCAGGTCGTCGTATGACACGCGCGCGGGGTCATAGGTCACCTCGACGGCCTCGGCGTGGCCGGTGCGGTCGGTGCAAACCTCCTCATACGTAGGGTTAGTGGTCCGGCCGCCGATGTAGCCGACGCGCGTGGCGGTCACGCCGGGAAGTTGCCGGAACGTCGCCTCGACGCCCCAAAAGCAACCGGCGGCAAATGTTGCTGTCGCTGTCGCCATAGTCTCGTGTCTCCTTATTTCTGTAGATGCCGCCGCGCCCCTTTTCCTGCTTGACGCGTCGACGATAGGACCGGAGATCGCCCTCATCGGAACGCTTCCCCTATCTATTAGTAATTATAGCGCGTAATTATTACAGATTTCTTGCGCCCCCATGACGCAAGTCTGACACGAGCATAGCTCCGCGCTCACATGCGCCGGTACCATTGCCGATTGTGCTATCATAGCACGCAGGCATACTATGTAGGCGGAGGTGTGGCTACGTGTTTGGCCGTCGCGGAGACGTCGATTGGCGGCGAAGCCGACCGCCCGGAGCGCGGGTAGGTTAGGCAGCCGTTTGCCGCTGGCGACGTCGCGCGTGTCGTTGATGGGGGTCTCGGTGCGCCGCGCCCGTCCTTCTTTGTGCTATTGCTTGATGCGTGTCTTCTTGTCGTCCACCTAGAGCGCGGGCACGACGCCCTGCGTGATCACGCGGGTGCGGAAGCGCCCTGGCGTGCGCGTGGTCCTTTGGCGAAGGTGAGCAGCGGCCCCCCCGGCGTGCGGGCCTACCGCTCCAAGGCCGCGCTAAAGGCCGTACTGATTGGCTCCAGCAGCGCCGAGGAGGCGAAGGGCGCACCCCGGTGGCGGCGAAAGAAGCCCACCCGCCGCTCGTTGCAGCAACGGCCCATACACATTGAGGTCCAGCTGATCAATACGCTCGACCTCCAGGGTCACATGCTCTCGTAGGATCGTCGCGCCGGAGGTGGAGTGTGCTACGCTCATGGTAGCCTCTGGTTGTGGGCGGCTTCGCGCCAACCGACCGCGACGCGGTCTCCTGACAGCAGGTGTACCGCACCGCGCTGATTTCCGCAACCAGCGGCCTTCATCCATCAGGGTCTGTGAAAAGTCAGGCCGAGCGGGTTCTGGGGACAAGGAAGCGGAGGGCTTTGGTGGGGCGAGAACGTAAGTGTTGCCGGAAGGCGGCGATTTCGCTGGTGCCGGTGCGGCGGATGAGGG